>MDTD01010227.1_pt1 | contig 77727 bp, 58 predicted proteins | sample 811221 | NCBI WGS metagenome assembly MDTD01 (sample SAMN05326646, study PRJNA326480) | marine metagenome | isolation source: seawater | place: Pacific Ocean: South West | collected 2011 | reverse complement strand
CGCCTGCCTGCTGCCCGGCGCGGCGCGGGCGGGCGACCTGCCGATCACCGTCACCGAGATCAACACCCAGCAGCAGGGGCGGCGGACGCGGGGCTTCATCGCGACGATCGATCTTGCCGACCCGCGCGTCGAGATCGTCGTCACCCAGCCCCGCCCCGAGGCGGACGGCGTTGAGGCGAAGCTGGTCCGGACCGATGTATGGCAGGAGCGGACCAAGTCCGTCCTCGCGATCAACGCGAATTTCTTCGGAACGCTCGCGAACAACGGCGCCGACATCGTGGGGCTGAGCATCACCGACGGGAAAACCGTCTCGCCCGTGCGTGTCTTCGGAGGCGAGCCCGATCCGTCGCTGGTCTTCCGCGCTGATGGCACCGCCGCAGCCGGGCGATTCACGACCGCGGATCTGGAGGGCGTGGTCGATGCCGTCGCGGGCGTCGGCGGCTCAACAACGGATAACGACCCGGGCACACTGCTCGTCACGGGCGGGGTCAACACCGGCGCGACAGCCCGCGTGCAGCCCGGTGTTCGCAACCCGCGGACGGCCGCGGGCGTAAGCGCGGACGGACGCACGCTCATCGTCGCGGTCATCGACGGGAGGCAGCCCGGCTGGTCGGACGGGGTGACCCTCCCGGAGCTCGCGGACCTGATGATCCAGCACGGCGCCCACAACGCGATCAACCTCGACGGGGGTGGCTCAAGCTCATTCCTGTACGACGACGGCGAAACCCAGTACGAGAACCGTCCGAGTGACGGCGCTCACCGCTCCGTCGCGAACCACCTCGGGATCCGGGTCAGCGGCGTGCAGACCCTGATCCCGCTCGAGGATCGACGCCCCATCCGCGGCGTGTGGCTTCGCCCGCCCGGTCAGCTCTCCAACCTCGATGCCGTGCTGAGCGAACTCGCCGACGCGGGGGTGCAGGACCTGTTCCTTGAGACCTTCTACTGGGGGCTCGCGACAAACGACTCGGATGTCTTCCAAGACCGCTTCGCGTTCGACTATCTCCGCGAGGCGATCGATCGCGCCGCGAGATACGGCATCCGCGTCCACGCCTGGCTCGAGACCGCTTATTGGTCGTTCGGCGGCACAGGGAATTACATCCTCGATCAACACCCCGACTGGAAAGTCGTCGATTACCTCGGCGCGACAAACATCGGTGACATCAACGGACAGGTCTTTGTCAATCTCGGGCATCCGGGCGTCCAGACCACGATCAGTGCCTATTGCACGGAGCTCGCGACGGGATATCCGGGTCTCTGGGGAATCCAGACCGACTACCACCGGTTCCCGCTCGACAACAACACCTCCGACGGCAACCCCGCGCCCTACTCCTATGACACCCGTTCGCGGCAGGTCTTCCAGGCCGTCACGGGCTTCGATCCGATCGATTTCGGCCCCTCGCCCAGCGGCTCGCTCTGGGACCAGTTCATCGAGTTCCGACGCTCGGGCATCGCGGAGTGCGCGCGCGTCATGAACAACGCGATCGTGGGGGCGGATGAAGGCATTCAGTTTTCAGGTGCGATCTTCGCCCAGGCGATGACCAACGCCAGCCAGCTCGTCAAGATGCAGGACTGGCCGCGCATGGCGGCGAACGGGTGGCTCCCCAATGTCGTGCCGATGGCGTACGGCACCTCCACCTCGTCGATCGGCAACGACCTGTCCAGTGCCATCAACCAGGCGAGCGACGCTCGCGTCATCCCGGGGCTCGCGATCCTCACCAACATCAGCCGCCCGAGCATCTCGCAGCAATTGAGCACCGCTGCGGCGCTCGGACTCAACGATTTCATCTTCTTCGAAGCGACCGTGCTCAGCGGTTCCGAAGCGAGACAGACGGAACTCCGCGCGTTCCTCGAATCGAACGGCCCCTTTCAGAGCGGCGATTTCAACGAAGATCTCCGGATCGACGCCGCGGACTGGGATGCCTTCTACGCGGTGTACGACGGGACCCCCGTCTACGCCGCACCGAACTCGGCCCTCGATATCAACGGTGATGGGATCATCGACGGCGAGGACGAGGCGAGATTCCTCGCGCAGTTCAAGGCGTTCCGTTTCGGCGCCGACGGCTACCTCGGCGCAAAGGAACGCGACGCGTTCGAGTTGTGCCGCGGCGCGACGGCTGGCGCGGCGTCAGCCGATCATCTCTTCGATCTGAACGGGGACGGGATCGTCGACCAAGCGGATTTCAACCGCCTCGCCTCGATCGCGGATGAGTTCTTCCAGGTCGACTGCGGGCCGGCGGATCTTGCCCCACCCCTCGGCGTGCTCGATCTCACGGACATCAACTTCTTCATTCTCGGATTCCTGGGTGGAACGCCGAACGCGGATCTCGCGGCTCCGTTCGGGGTGCTCGACCTCGCGGATATCAACGCGTTCGTGGCGTCGTTCAGCGCAGGATGCCCCTGACGGCGATCAATCCGAACATATATCGTACAAATTGCACGGCCGCCATCTTTTCGCGCGGGAAGTGCGCCTTATTGTGCTAATCCAGCCCTTGTGGCCCACCCCGGATTGTTATAGAATACTCCGGATTCGACTGCCCCTGTTCCGGGATTTGGCCCGGAAGCTGGGATCACCCACACGGAAGAACGCCGGCTTCGGAGCCGGCGCGACGAACAACCGCGACACACCGCGACAAACAGGAGGAGACCCCGATGCATCGGACACTCGCACTCGCCGCGCTCGCCGGCATTGCTTCGTGCGGCCTTGCGCAGGACATCACCTTTGAGCTTCTGCAGACCGAGGACATCAGCGTGCTCTCTTCGGAGACGACGCCCTTCTTCATCGGATCCAACCCGGTGGATATCGCCTACGACGGGAACGCGCTGTATGTCTGCGGTTTCAACAACACCCCGAGCACCCAGTCGATCATCATCGCCCAGATCTTCGACTTCCTCGCGGGTGACGGCGTCCGCTCCTTCGCCGAGGTCGGCGGTTCGCTCCGTAACGCCCCCGCGTTCAACAACTACTCGGGTCTGGACTGGCATCCCCAGTACGGCCTGCTGAGTTCGTACAACGACTTCGGAGGCGGAACCGGTCAATTCCGCACCCACAACACGCAGACCGCTTCGACGCTCGTGCTGACAGGCCAGTCGTCGGGCGGTCGTGGCCGCGCCACGCCCTCGTGGGACGCGGGCTTCGATGGCGCGGGCTATGCCCTAGCAAACGGGACGGGCCCGCTCGCGAGCGTGCTCGACAACGACTCGACCGCCGCGTCGGGCTACGGCATCGCCTCCATCGGGCAGGCCGGCCCGATCGGTCTCGATTCCAGCGATGCTTCGCTGCCGGGCCTCGCCGCGGCGTTTGCGTCCCCGCCCCCCGGTGTGATCCAGTATCCCCGCCTCATCCCTTCGGACGGCGACGCGACCGGCACCCTCTGGCGCGCCCTGGACATCAAGGGCCCGCTGGTGACCGCCCGCGCTGAGAACGACCTGCTGATCGCGCAGCGGGACGCCAACAACCAGAATGTCGGTGAGCCCATCCGTGTTGACAACGGGTCGTTCCCCTTCGAAGCGGGGCACGATGTGGTCATCCTCGATGGCCAGGCCTGCGGCGACACCGTCATCGTCTGGAACTCCCGCCCCTCGGGCTGCTCGGGCACCCTCCCCGATTCGATGCTCGTCAGCGCCGCGGACGGCTCCCCGCTGTCCTACGAGATCGTCGACGCCAACGGGGACCCCGTCGTCTTCGAGACGGGCAACTGCTTCTACGGGTTCGATTGGTACGCCGACGAGCAGCTGCTCTTCGTCAGCGACTTCGTCAACCGCCTCGTGTATGTGATGACGCCCTCCTGCGGCGGCGGCGGGTGCACCGATGCGGACCTCGCCGAGCCGTTCGGCGTGCTCGACCTCGCGGACATCAACGCCTTCGTGGGCGGGTTCATCAGCCAGGATCCGATCGCCGACCTCGCCGATCCCGCGGGCATCTTCGACCTCGCGGACATCAACGCGTTCGTGGCCTCGTTCCTGGGCGGCTGCCCGTAACCCGTGGTCGGGGCGTTGCGGACGCCTCCAACTGCCTGCTATCCTCTCAGCCCCCGGCGATGTCGCCGGGGGTTTTTTCTTCGCGCTCCCTTGGAGTCTGAACGCGTGGCGTGTGTCGGCATCGATATCGGCGGCTCTTCTGTCAAGGCGATCCGCAGCGAAGGGCTCGGCACACCGGCGCACGCGCGCGTCGCGCACGACGGGTCGGGCGTTCCGGCGCTGCGTGACGCGATCCGCGAAGCGGGCGACCGCATCGGCGCGCGCGCCGTCGATCGGCTGGGCGTGTGCCTCCCCGGCATGATCGACCCGCGATCGGGATTCGTGCGCCGCGCCGCGAACATGCCCTGGCTCGAGGGCGAAAGGCCCGCGGGGCTGGTCGAGCAGGCGCTCGGCCGGGGCGTGCAGACCATCGCGACCGACGCCGCGTCGTGGGGCGTCGGCGTCTGGGAGGCGGAACGGATCTCGGGTCGCCTGCTGGTGCTCGCGATGGGGACCGGTATCGGCGGCGCCTTCCTGATCAACGGCACGCCTTTCACCCTCGACGGATTCACCCCGGGGCATCTGGGGATGATCGATGTCTCTTTGGGTGAGACGGATCCGCCCCGCGCGGGCGACGGCACGCCGGGCGTGCTCGAGGCGTACGCCGGCGGGCGCGCGCTGCTCGCCCGTCTGGGTGAGCACGCCGATGAATCCGCGATCGCGGAACTTGCCGGAAGGATGGACGAGAACGATCCCGCGATCCGGGCGCTCGCGAAGGCCCTCCGGGTCTTCCACGCGATCTACAAGCCCGACGCGATCCGGCTCTGCGGCGGCGTCGGCGGTGCGCTCGCGGGCGCCCTCCCGACGCTCGATCTGCTCGTTCGACGCGATCTCACCCGCGTCGCCCAGGAGGAATGGACGCTCGGCTGCGTCTCGGATCCCTTCCTCGCGGCGGAGGGCGTCGCGACCCTCGCGGCGCGCACTCACGCCTCGCCGTGACGGGGCGTCCGGCCCATGCTGCACAGAAGGAAACTCCCCCCCGACGCGATGGTCAGCTTCCAGACGAACGCGAGGTCGAGCATCGCGATCAGACCACTGTGCGTGCCGGCCTCGCGGATCGCGCCGAGGTCGAACGCGAGACCCCAGAGCATGGGCTGCATCAGCGCAATGCCAACGAAGCCCGCGACCAACGCGAAGACCACCGATCGCGTGTTCCCCCGCCTGGTTAGCAGCGCGGTGAGGAACACCCCGATCAGCCCGGCGTACGCATAGGTCATCACGGTCAGCGCAAAGGTCAGCAGCGTGCTCGTCCCGCTCCGCTCGGCGTGCGCACGCTCGAGCCAGATGCAGGCGCAAGCGAACAGCGCAAGCACCATCCCCCACGCGACGACCCCGATCCTCCCGATACGAACGAGCTCGGCCTCACTCAAATCCGGGCGTCTCGGGCGATAGAAATCATTGAGAAAGGTCGAGGACATCGCGTTGATCGCGCTGTTCAGGCTCGACAGCCCGGCCGCGAAGAGGCCCGCCATCATGAGCCCCGAGAGCCCGGGGGGCATCTGCTCCACGATGAACGCGAGGAACACCTGCCGTGAATCCTCGGGCACGGGGACGGGATCGCCCGCGATCAGGTCTGGACGCTGGTAGAAAAGAAACAGCAGAAGCCCGACGATCAGGAAAAGCAGCACGCTGGGCACCCCCAGCAGGATGCCGCCGATCATCGATCTCGCCCCCGCTTTCGCGTCCTTGCAGGTCAGCAGCCGCTGCGCGAGGTCTTGGTCGGTGCCGTACGAACCGATGCCCATGATCGTGAATCCCAGCACCGCTGCGGGCAGGGAGAACGCGGCGGCGGGATCCGCTGTGAAATCAAACAGCGTGAGCTTCGATGCACCATCCGGCCCGCCCGCCGAGAGAGCCCGCATCGCTTCGGCGGGTCCCGCCTCGAGCCTCAACGCGATCACGCCGATCGCCGCGACACAGGCACCGAGCAGAATCGTCATCTGGATCACATCGGACCAGATGACGCTGGAGACCCCCCCGACGAGCGTGTAGGCGATCCCGACCATCGACAGCGCGACGATCGCCACGAGCAGGTGAGGCGGCGCGAGATCCCCGAACAAGATGATGCTCGCGGGCATCGCGCCGATGTAGATCCGCGCCCCGCTCGCGAACACGCGCCCCACAAGAAACGCCGCGCTCGCCGCGGCACCGGCACCCGGGCCCATCCGCTGCCCGAGGTACTGGTAGATCGTCTGGACTCTCGCGCGGTAGAACGCCGGAACAAAGACGAAGGCGATCACCACCGCCGCGAGCAACATCCCGATGTTTGTCGAGAGGTAGGTCAGGTCCCCCTCGTACCCCTGCTGGGGGACCCCGATGAACGAGGCCGCGGACATCGAGGTTGCGACGAGCGAGACCGCCGCCGCCCAGGCGGGGATCCGCCCCCCGCCCCGGAAGTAATCGTCCGTCGTCGCCTGTTTCCTGCGGTTGATGATGACGCCCGTCCCGATGAGCACCAGGAAATAGAACCCGATGACCGCCCAGTCGAGCGGGCGGAGCGGCGTGTCGAATCGGAGGAAAGGCGGCATCGCCCCGAGCATAGCGGCGCCCGCAGACCGGATAGCATGGAGCGGGAGTCTGCGCGTGACCCGAACCGAAGCATTCGACCTTCTCATCCCGATGCCCAAGCGGATCAGGCAGACCACGGGCGGGGTTCCGGCGCGCACGCTGTCGTCCGCCGCCCGCGTGTTTCACGAATCAGGCTTCGCTCCCGGCGCATACCGCCTCGAACTGACACCTTCGGGCGTCAGCATCGCCGCGGGCGACGAGGCGGGGGCGAGACACGCCGAGGCGACCCTCGCCCAGATCCGGAACCTCCGCGAGGAGTCGTTGCCCTGCGTCGTCATCGAGGACGAGCCGGCGCTCGCCCGTCGGGGCGTGATGCTGGATATCTCCCGGAGCCGTGTCCCGCGAATGTCCGAGTTCGCGCGTCTCGCCGGGAGCTTTGCTGCGCTCAAACTCGACCATCTCCAGTGCTACACGGAGCACGCGTTCGCCTATCGCGAGCACGAGGCGATCTGGGCGGGGAACGATCCGATCACACCCCAGCAGGCCCGATCGCTTGTCGCGGTAATGAGGCGCAGCGGGATCGAACTCGCGGCGAACCAGAACTGCTTCGGGCACCTCACCCGTTTCCTCCGACATCCCGCGTACGCGCCCCTCGCCGAAACACACGGCGACTGGATCTTCGCGGGGATGCCTCGCTCGGGCCCCTTCAGCCTCTGCCCCACCGACCCGCGCTCGCTGTCATTCGTCGAGGGGCTGCTCGACGAGATGCTTCCCTGCTTCTCGTCGCCCTTGGTCAATATCGGGTGCGACGAGACCTATGACATCGGACAAGGGCGTTCAAAGTCCACCGTCGAAACACAGGGCAAGGCGTCGGTGTACGGCCGGTTCGTCGCGGAGGTCTGCCGCCTTGTCGCGGATCGCGGAAAAACCCCGATGTTCTGGGCCGACATCGCGAGCGAGCATCCGGAGGCGCTGGATCGGATCCCGCCCGAGGCGCACGCACTCGTGTGGGGATACGAGCCCTCGCACGACTTCATGCGCGAGGCATCGCTCCACAGAGCCGCATCGCGTCCGTGGTGGATCTGCCCCGGGACGAGTTCCTGGCGGAGCTTCACCGGGCGCTCGCGCGAGCGGCACGAGAACATCCGGCGGGCGGCGTCCGTCGGTGTCTCGCAGCACGCACACGGCATGCTCATCGCTGACTGGGGAGACATCGGGCACCGGCAAGTCTGGCCCATCGCGTTGCTCGGGATCGCGGAGGGAGCCGACGCCGCATGGACGGGGAACGCCCGCGCTCGCCGATTCCTCGAGGCGGTCTCGCTCCAGGTCTTCGGAGACGCGTCGCTCCGCACCGCGGGGTTCATCGAGGAGTTGGGTGATGCCGACGAGCCGCTCAGGGCGGTGTCGGGCGTCCCCGCGGACGACGGGACGCACCGCCCGCTCGCGAACGCGTCGGCGCTGTTCACCGAGCTCCACCCACCGCCTCTGCCGCTCGGGCTCCCGAAAGACACCGGCCCTTGGGAATCGTGCCGGGATCGCCTTGCCGATCTCGCGCAACGCGTCCCGACCGGCGCCGGAGAACTCGTCGAACGCGAGCTCAGGCACGCGTGCGCCTGCGCAATCTGGGCCTGTGATGTGGCGCTGCGGCGCCGGGGAGCGACCTGCGCCGAGCGCACGCCCGAGTCGCTCGCGGCGGAGCTCAGTCTTCTCAAGGCGGAGCATGCCGCGCTCTGGACCCAACGGTCGCGCCGCGGAGGCCTCGCCGAAAGCCTCGCGTTCTGGGACGAGATCCCGCTCTGTGCGCCGACCGAGGGCTCGGTATGAGTCGGGCTCGCCTCGTGATCGGCTGCATGAGCGGGACCAGCTGCGACGGGGTGGACGCTGCCGTCGTACTCGCGGATGGGGACGCCGACGCGCGCAAGACCTCGATCATCGCCTCGGGGAGCGTGCCGCTGGGCGAGGACGGGCGGAGACTTCGGGCGATCTCGCTCGGCGCCGAGACCACGGCCGCGGAAATCTGCTCGCTGGTCGGGGCGCTGACCGAACGCCATGCGGACGCGATCTCGATCGCGTTGGATCGCGCCGAGCGGGCTCTGCCGCAGGAAAGGGTCGCTGTCATCGCCTGCCACGGGCAGACGCTCCACCACGCCGGGGGGCTGAGCTGGCAGGTGTTCAACCCCGCGCCGATCGCGCGCCGGTTCGGCGTCCCCGTCGTCCACGATCTTCGTGCGGCCGACCTCGCTGGGGGAGGTGAGGGCGCCCCGATCACGCCGACCGCAGACGCCGTGCTCTACGCCGCGCACCGCCCGATCTCGATCGTCAACCTCGGTGGGTTCTGCAACATCACACATCTCGGGGCTCGGGGCACCGTGTCGGGACGCGATGTCTGCTCGTGCAACCACCTGCTCGATGCCGCGGCGAGCGAACTGCTCGGCCTCGCCTTCGATGACGGCGGGCGCGCAGCGCTGCGCGGTGCTGTGGATGCGGGGCGCGCGGCGGCGGTCGCCGAGCGATTGGCCCACACGCCCGCTGCACCGCGATCGCTGGGGAGCGGTGATGAGCACCAGGAGTTCCTTGAATGCCTCGGCGGCCTCTCCCCGGGCGATGCGCTCGCGACACTCGCCGACGCGATCGGACGCACGATCGCGTCGGATCTAGGGGACGCGACCCAGGCCGCCCTCGCCGGCGGCGGGGCTCGCAACGCCGCGCTCGTTGACGCGATCATCCGGCACGCCCCCCACTGCCGGATCCGACTCTCCGACGCGTTCGGCGTCCCGATCCAGGCCCGCGAGGCCGCGGCGATGGGCGTGCTCGGGCTACTGTCGCTGGAGGGCATCCCGATCACGCTCCCGGGTGTCACGGGCGTCGGGTCGCCTCCCCCCGTCTCGGGCTCATGGACCCTCCCTCCCGACGGGTCGTGGGAGGTCATGTCTCGCCCGAGCAGCCCCCGCACCGTGTGGACAGCGAGCGAATGACCAGCAGCCTCCCCCCAGACCGATCCACGATCGCGACCGAGCACCGGAACCCGAGGTCGATGGACCTGCACACGCTCAGCGTGCGCGCGTGCGTGGACCTCATCAACGAGGAAAACCGAGCGGTGCTGGACGCGATGGATCGAGCCTCGGACGCGCTAACGGACCTGATCGGGCGCGCCGAACCGGGCTTCCGCCGCGGGGGGCGTCTGATCTACCTCGGCGCCGGCACCTCGGGACGGCTCGGGGTGCTGGATGCATCGGAAGCGCCCCCGACCTTCCAAGTGGAGATCGGACGGGTGGTGGGCGTGATCGCAGGGGGTGACGCGGCGCTCAAGCGTTCCAGCGAGTCCCGGGAGGACGAGCCGGACGGCGCCGAGGACGAGCTCCGTGCGCTCGGGATCCGTGATGACGACACCGTCGTCGGGCTCGCGGCTGGCGGGACGACGCCCTATGTGCGCGGGGGATTGGCGATCGCGAAGGGGCTCGCCCCGGGATGCGCGACGGGGCTTGTCTGCTGCACACCGATCGAGAAGCCCCCCGGGGCGGATGTCCTCGTCGTGCTCGAGACGGGGCCCGAGGTCGTGACGGGTTCGACGCGCATGAAGGCGGGCACCGCGACCAAGCTCGCGATCAACACGATCTCAACAACGCTGATGGTGCGCACGGGGCGTGTCTACCAGAATCTGATGGTCGATCTGCGCGCAACCAACGACAAGCTGATGGACCGGGCCGCGCGGATCATCCGCGAACTGACGGGCCTGGATCGCGACGCGTGCTTCGTGCTGCTCGAGCGGAGCGGGCGATCCGTCAAGCACGCGGTGGTCATGCATCGTCTGGGTGTCGACCGGTCCGAAGCCGATCGGTTGCTGGGCGACGCGGGCGGTCGGCTCGACGCGGTGCTCGACCGTTCGTGATCTAGGGCGCTTCGAGGGCGTACGCGGTCCCCCGCTTGCGTCGGAGCCAGACCTTGGAAAGGTCCTTGGCGCGGTAGATGCGTCTTGCCTCGTCTTCGTTGCGGAGCGCCGGATCGATGACGATCGCATCGCCCCGCTCCGTCAGGCCCGCGAGGACGATCAGATGGCCGTTGTCCGATTCGTAGGGCATGTTCCGGACTTCCCCGGGACGGGCGGTGATGCTGATCGCGATGGGCCCGACCGACTCGAGATGCGCGCGCACCTCGTGCCAATCCGCGAACCGAACGAGCGAACCCGGGACGCCGAACTGCCAGGCGGTCTGGATCGCGCGCGGCCAGACCCCGTAGAGATCGAATCGCTCGCTGTAGACCGTCTCCACAACCCGGGGGTGGCGGACGCCGGGCGCTCGGTGATTCAGGAGCATGTTGAGGGCCGTGGGGCTGCACAAGCGGGAGCGGAGCGATGGATCCACTTCCTCGTTCGGGATGAAGGGAACGGGCCACTCGATGCGCGCACCGGGCGCGGGCGAGAGGTCGCGGGTCGGGTCCGCCCTGGTCGCGACAACATCGACGCGGCGCACGCGGACAGGCTCTCCCGTATCGAACGCCACGACGCGGACCCAGACCGCATGGGCGGGTTCCTCGAGCAGGAGTTCGTCGATCGCGACCGTCGCCCCCGGCGCTTGGGTCCGGTCCGGCCACGCTTCGGGAACCTCGCCCCAGGAGGCGAGCCTCAGCCAGAGGCTGTGGGACCCGTCTGACCGTGCCGGCGCAACCTCCAGCACGACACCGGCGCCAGTTGGAACGTCCGCGTTGAATGACGCGATGCACTCCGTGAGCCCGCCCTCGGGGCGGACTTCGATCGGTAGGCTCGGACGCGCGTAATCGCCCGAGCCAACCAACGGCGTTCCGGGCGTTGGGGTAAGGGTCCTGTGCTCATGTGCGAACGGTCCCGCGGACTCGACGGCCCGGCAGCCGATGTTCATCGCGCACAACAGGATGAGCAGAAAGTGACCGGCAATCGTGATCTGGCCGCTCGTGTTCAAGCGTTTCGCGCGGTCTGCGCAGCGATGCATTGAATGACGATCATCGAGGTGGTCGATGCGTAGACGAGATGCGTGACACGCTCCCTGAAAACCCATGCTCCGGAGTGTACCGGAGCGGTTAGGATCGCACGATGCGCCGATCCGAGGTCTCGACAGCACCGTTGGACGATGCCGGCTCCCCCGCGGGGCCGCTGGGCCCATTCGCCTACGAGGGCGGGAGGCTGACCCACGAGGGGTCGCCGATCAGCGGGATCGCCGAGCGGTTTGGGACACCGGTTTACCTGTACAGCGCCGCGGGCATTCGGCGGAGCGCGGGGGCGTTCCGGGAGGCGTTCGCGCGCTTCACGCCCGAGATCCACTTTGCCGCGAAAGCGTGCGGGAATGTCCGCATCCTCTCGCTGCTCGTCGGAGCCGGGCTCGGGATCGACGCGGTCTCCGGCGGCGAGGTCGAGCGTGCGTGGCTCGCGGGCTGCCCGATGCACAGGATCGCGTTCGCCGGGGTCGGGAAGTCCGAGGCAGAGATCGCGGCGGCGATCGACGGCGGCTACAGCCCGTTGCGAGGAACGGACCTCCCCGATCGATTCGGCCTCCCCGATCCCGTGGATCGGGGGCCTGTCGGGCTGATCAATGTCGAGAGCGAGGCGGAGTTGGCTCGGGTGGACCGGATCGCTCGCGACCTCTCGGTCCGCGTTCGTGTGGCGCTCCGCGTGAATCCGGACATCGATGCGCGCACGCATCCGTACACGACGACCGGGCGGAAGCACAACAAGTTCGGGATCGACCTGGGCGAGGCCGAGAAGCTGTACCGGCGCGCCGCGCGGGCTGCGGATGGTACAGGGGGCGCCGACCCGATCGGGCTGCATGTGCACATCGGGTCTCCGGTGTACGAGCCCGAGCCTTTCGCGGAAGCGGCTCTCGCGATCGCCCGTTCCGCGTCGCGGCTTCGCGAGGTGGGGTGCCGGGTCGAGGTGCTGGACATGGGCGGGGGCTGGCCGAGCGCCTATCGACCCGAGCAGGCGCGCGACCTGGATGCCTTCGCGAACGCGATCGGCGAGCCGCTCGCACCGGAGATCGAGCGTGGGACGGAGATCCACTTCGAGCCCGGACGCTCGATCATCGCAACGAACGGGCTCCTGCTGACGAGCGTTGAGTATGTCAAGGCTACGGCCGAGCGGAGGTTTATCATCTGTGACGCGGGGATGCAGACGCTTCTCCGACCATCGCTCTACGAGTCGTTCCACGCGATCTGGCCCGTGGATTCGGGGTGTGGTCCGTTCGACGGAAGCTCTGATTGTGAGTCCCCTCCCGCGGATATCGTGGGCCCCATCTGCGAAACCGGGGACTTCATCGCGCGGGACCGCCCGTTCCCGAGGGTTGCTGCGGGCGAGTTGCTCGCGGTGTTCGGCGCGGGTGCGTACGGCATGTCGATGGCCTCGACATACAACCAGCATCCCCGGCCCGCTGAGGTTCTGCTCGACGGGGATCGCGCGGTGCTGATCCGGCCGCGCGAGTCAATCGCGGACCTGATCGGCCCCGAAACCGTCGTGGCGGATGCGTGATGCGGGGTTGTTTCTGGTTCGGCGACCTCTCGGATACGCTGAGGAGCATGAAGCGTTTTCACTGGGCATTCTGGGCCTGCTGGTGCATCGGGTGCGCCCCCTCCATCGGGCAAGTGGCAGACCGCTCCTTCCCCGATCCAGCCGCCGCACCGGACGCCTCGGCGCTGATGTCGGCATTGCGGGAGGATGCGATCGTGGGTCCGGTGCTGTTCGCGCCGGATGAGGCGTTCGGGACGCATCGCGCGCAGCTGCTGATCGGCGTTGTCGATTCGTCGCTCGACCCTCCGCGTCTGGTCCGAGCCGGGCAGGCGGTCGATCGGGCGTACTTCTACCCCGCGAGCACGGTGAAGCTGTTCGCGGCAGTCGGCGCGTTGCTTCGGATCCAGGAGTTGCAGTCGTCGGGGATCCCGGCGGATGCCGACACGCCCCTGACATTTCACCCGATGTTCGAGGGTGAGGCACTGGAATCATCAGACCCCAGCAACCGCGACACCGGGCTGATTACGGTGCGACACGAGATCCGCAAGCTGTTCGTCGTGTCGGATAACCGGGCGTTCAACCGGCTTCTCGGCTTTGTCGGACGCGCGGATCTCAACCGGATGATGCACGACGCGGGACTCGGGTCCGTTCGGATTCGTCACAGGCTGAGCGTGGGGTACTCGGCAGAGCAGAACAGACGGATGCCCAGGATCGATCTCGACCTCGGGGACGGGCGTGTGCACACGATCCGGGAACGGGTTGATCCACCGGCGGACGAAACGACAGGGGTCCCGATGCTCGATGTGGGGGACGCGGAGATGGTGGCCGGCGAGCGCCGGGAACGCCCGAAGTCGTTCGCGCGGTCGAACCGCGTCTCGCTGCGCGATCTGCAGGACGCGGTGGTGATGGTGGTTCGCCCGGATGTGGACCTCGGCAAGCCCGGGTTCCCGCTCTCGGACGAGCATCGCGCGTTGCTCGTCGAGGCGATGGGCATGCTTCCACGCGAATCGGGCAACCCGCGGTACGACCCCGACGCGTATCCGGACGAGTGGGCGAAGTTCATGCTGCCCGGCGTGCGGCGGGCGCTCCCGTCCCGAGCCGTGCGGATCTATAACAAGATCGGGCTTGCCTACGGGTTCACCACCACGACCTCGGGGATCTCGATCGACGGGCGCCCCCCCGCCTTGTTCATCGCCGGGACGCTGTATACCAATGCCAACGGCACGCTGAACGACAATGTCTATGAGTATGACACCGTCGCATTCCCGTACTGGTCCGCGGTCGGGGAGACCGTCGTCCGCGCCAGCTCGGGCAGGACAGATCACAACGCTACTGAAAAGAGTGGAGTTCTCCATGAGTGAGCGCAGCCCCGGGCGCCGCGTGTTGTTCCGAATCGTCTCGCTCGCCGTGCTTGCGTTCACGGCGGCGTTTCTCCCGACCTGTCGGAGTACGGGTGACGCAACGGAGCGGCGGATCGGCCGAATCGACGAGCGGGCGGGCGACGAGATCATGGTCGCGGGTCGGCTCGTGCACACCGGCGCCCCGGTGGTGCTCTGGACCGACCCCGGCGGATACGACGCGTACCGGGTGGAGCGTCGGTTCTCGCCCCCGGATCAGTCCGCGTGGTCCGCGATCGAGGGCGCGATCGGGTCGCCCAATCGGTACAGCCTCAGAAGGTCGGGGCTCGACGAGGAAACGCTTGAACGCGTTCGCGGCGGGGGCTGGACGCTCGAGGATCTCCAGCGGACCGTCGACCAGTTCGTGCTGCATTACGATGTGAGCGGCACGAGCCGGCAGTGTTTCAAGATCCTGCACGATCGTCGCGGGCTGAGCGTGCACTTCCTGCTCGACATCGATGGGACCATCTATCAGACGCTCGATGTCAAAGAGCGCGCGTGGCACGCAACGAAAGCGAACGATCGCTCCGTCGGGATCGAGATCGCGCATATCGGCGCGTACGAAGAGGTTCGGGGCACGCCGCTCGAGACCTGGTACGACCGGGACGGATCCGGGTATCGCATCCGTCTCCCGGACTGGATGGGCGACGGGGGTGTGCGCACGCGCGGGTTCGTCGGGCGTCCCGCGACGGACCGTTTCGTGGAGGGCGAGATCAACGGGCGTGAGTTGGTGCAGCCCGATTTCACGCCCGAACAGTACGACTCGTTGATCAAACTCACCGCGGCGCTGTGCACCGTGCTCCCGCGGATCGAGTGCGACTTCCCGCGCAACGAAAACGGCGCCCCGCTCAACCGCGTGATGACCGACGAAGAATTCGTCCGCTACCGGGGCGTCCTGGGGCACCAGCATGTGCAGGACAATAAAATCGACCCGGGGCCCGCGATGGACTGGGAGCGCGTGATCGGCGGGGCCCGGCGGATCATGCGACGCAACCGCTGATGACCGGGCCGCGCCGCGTCCGCGGAATGCTCGTGGTGCTTCACGGGCACCCCGTGTCGAACAGCCTCAAGTACGCGAGCAGATCGAAATAATCCCACGAACCGAAAGGCATCGACCGGTCCGCGAAGGCCTCCTCGTCGAGAACTCCATCGATGAAGCGGAGGATGTCGCCTTCGTCGAGTTCGCCCCTGGGTTTGGCGATGTCTGCATCGCACGGACTGGCGATCTGGAACGAGCCGACCACGAGCGTTGCGCTGTTCGTACCGAACAGGCCCTGGCTCAGGCCGACCCGGAGTCCTTCCGGAAGGTCCGGACGGACATGCTCGACGAATGGTGTCCAGACGAGACCGTCCTCGGAGAAGAACCCGATCAGAGAATCGCCCGAGCGGACGAGCCTGTAATAGGGATAGACGCCGGGTTCTCCCGCATCGGATTCGCGGACGCCGTCTCGGATGCTCCGCGACTGGGCGAAGTCGTTGGTTCCGTCGCGGTTCTGCTGCCCGACCCACACGAAATTGTGTTGCATGTCGGCGGGGTCGCCCGCGAGCATCGCCGCGACATGAAAGTTCGCTTCCTGCATGGAATCGATCCTCATCGTTGCGATGAAGTCGCCCCGGACATCCTTGAACAGAAACGGCGCCTCGATCGCGCCGGCGACGAAGCGGGTTGGCGCTGAGTTCCGGATGGTCAGAGCGCCAGGAGTCGTCTCGCCCTGGTCGAAGGTCGCCGCGAGCGAGCCGTTGTCCGCGCCGTCGAATCCGGTTTCTCCCACCGCACCGGCACGGAAGTCCTGGGTCGCGCCGAAATCCGCGGTCACGAAGGTGTTGATCTCTGGGCGCTGCTCCGATTCGACGATCGACGGCGCGGGCAGCGGGAATTCGTTGCCGATGTCGCGCGGCATCGGGGCATCGACTTCTCGCAGATGCTCGTAGAGCGCGAGGCTCATGGAGCGGATTGCCTCGTCCTCCGGATCGAAGATATCAAGCGTTTCTCCCGGATCGTCCGGGAGGTCATAGCACTCGAAACGGCGCTCGTCGTAGAAGTAGATGAGTTTCAGATCGCCTCTGCGGATCGCGGAGACCCAGGCGCCTCCCTCCACAGGCTGACTGTTGGTGACCGCCTGGGGACTGCGGTGGGGATAGTGCCAGATCAGGTCCCGCTCCTCCGCGGTGCCACCCTCGAGCACGCCGACAAGGCTCCGCCCGTCCATCGACGCGTTCTGCGTGGCATCGCCCGGGAGGCCGGTCCACTCGAGGATGGTCGGATAGAGGTCGTGTCCGATCGCGAGCGCGTCGTCGAGCGCTGTGTTCTGCGTCACCCGCTCGTTTCCGGTGTAGCTGATGATCAGCGGCTCGCGGATGCCGCCTTCGTAGATGCTGCCTTTGCCGCCTCGGAAGGGTCGGTTGCTCGTGATGCCGAAGTTGGTCAACCCCCCGTTATCCGCGGTGAAGATCACGATCGTCTCGTCACGGATGCTGTCATCGGTCTGGGGATTGTTGTCCGGATCGTCCAGGGCATCGAGCACGCGACCGAGCGACTCGTCCATCTTCTGAACCATCGCGGCATAGGTCGCGTTCGCGTGTCCGCTGACGAGCCCCGGGGGGAGCGCGTCGATCTTGCTCTGGTAATACGCGACCAGCGCCGCGGGCGCCTCGATGGGCGTGTGGACGACATAGTGCGGGACATACGCGAAGAACGGCTCGCTGGCGCTCGCCTGAGCACGGATGAACGACGCGGCCTCTTCCGAGATCGCGTCGGAGAGATAGTCGCTGGGCTGATAGGTCCCGGGGGTGTCGAGCCCCGGCATGCCGGCCCATGCACCATCGCTGCCAGCGAAGAACCCCCCGGCGAATCCGGGATTTCCGGATGAGACGCCGGCGATGTTGGTATCGAATCCGCTGACGAACGGGTTCGACGCGGGGTTGCCGGTCTGGCCGAGGTGCCATTTCCCGAAGGTGCCGGTTGCGTACCCCGCGTCGCGGAGGACTTCCGGCAGCACGACATCGGCGAGCGAGAGATTCTGTGTCCAGTTGTCCGCCGATCGGACCAGTGCACCGGATGCGTCCGATCCGGCTCCGAGGAAATCGGTTACGCCGTGCCGTGCGGTGGACTGCCCGGTCATGATCGACGCACGCGAAGGCGAACAGACCGGCCCGGACGCGTAGGCATTCCGGAAAGTCACGCCCTCGGACGCGAGCCGCAGCATGTTGGGCGTCTCGTAGACATGGCTGCCCGTCGGATTGAGGTGCGTGTCGTGCTGCCAATCCGCGGCGCCCATGTCATCCACAAAAAAGACGATGACATTCGGCTGCGCAGAGGCGGCGGAGACGGCTCCGGCGAACAGCACGAGGCTCTCGAAAAAGCGGCGGGCAACCGCCCGCCGCGCGCAGATTCGAATTCTCACGAGTACGGCCCTTCCGAGGAGCATTTGCCAGACAAACTCAGCGGCGGCGACGGAGCGCCGCGAGACCCGCCCCGGCGAGCAGGGCGGCGCCCGCGGGCGTGGGCACCGCGTTGTCGTAAGAGATCGAGGTGACCGCGAGCTGGGCGCCCGCTTCGCCGGTGTCCGTCACCTTGAGCATCAGGGTGGCGCCCGCGCTGGCTGCGGCGTTCGCGAGGTCAAGGAAGCCGTCGTTGTTCCCGAACGCGATGTTGAACGGGAGGGCGAAGCTCAGCGTTCCCGAGACCGCGTCGTAGGTCGCGCTCAAGTCTGGTTCGACGCCGTTCGGATCGAAATTCTGCCCACTGAAGGACGCTCCGGGATCGAACAGGAAACCAGAGATCTCGACATTCGCCGCCCTGGAGAAATCCCAGCTGAGCTGGGTCAGCCCCGCGTTCGCGGCGAACTCCATGCGGAGCATCTCTTCGTTGCCGTTGTTCGGGTCGGTGTCGGGGTCATTGAAAGCGTTCGCGTTGGTCCCCTGGTCGTCGATACCCAGACGCGACGCGTTCGCGTTGAAAGTCGCCGCGTTGGCGCCGATCAACGCACTCAGTCGCACATCACCGTTGTCGTACACCGATGTGCTCGAGTCGCCCCCGTTGATGACATCGGGCGTGAGCGTCACGATGGACGCGGCCGACGAACCCACAAGACCGGCAACCAGAACGACGGACGCGAGTGTGTTCAACTGCATGATGGACCTCTCTCTGCAATGCGTGAATCCAGAAACGACTCGACCGTCACGGCCCCACGAGCCGCGGACCCGATGATGCGAGCACCGGGATCGGAAGAACGAAAGCGGGGCCGCGCCTTTCGGTGCGGCGCCGCGCTCCGGGGAGTCCGGAGAGACGATCCTGTTACGGGCAGCCGCCCGTGAAGCTCGCGACGAATGCGGAGATATCGGAGAGATCGAGGATGCCGTAGGGCTCGGCGACATCGGCGATGTTGCAGCCGGGGAGGGTCCCGTTGTCCTCACCGCTCGTGATCTCAACGCTGTAGAGGCGGATGCGGGAATCGAGGAAGATGTTGACATCCCCGTCGTCGGTCCCGAACACGAAGTAGGGATCCGTGATCGTGGACGAGGGCGTGTACATCCACTGCACGGTCTGGAAGGGCCCCTCGATGAAGTCGTCGTTCCCGGGCAGGACGATGTCGTTGTGAGCGTAATCGGTCGTGTACCCGGCGAATGGCGAGGGGGTCCCGGGCCGGTTCGTCGCCTCGTTCATCCCGAGGAACGCGTTCCGCCCGAGACTCCAGTTCTGGAGATCCTCCGTCATCACCGCGGTGATCGTGTACTCCGTCCCGGGATTCATCGTAAGACCGGTCATCTGGAACGACGCGATGCCGATCTCGACCTGGCGGCTCCCGTAGCTCTGGACGACGAGCGCGGCCCGCCCGCCGTCGAAGTACCCCGCGCCCTCGTCACCGTTGCCGACCGCTTCGAACCCGATCGAAGCGACATAGTCCTCGCCTGTGGTCCCCTCGACCGCGACGAAGTTATTGCTGTATTCGACGACGATTTGGGCGCTGGCGAGGCCGGCGGTCATCAGAAGCGTGAGTGCTGCGGTCTTCATCGGAGATCTCCTCTTTGCTTTGGGCGTGCGCCCGAGTTGGACGCTTGACGCGGTTCTGAACAGGCCTTTGAACGATTCGCGCACTACTGCGTGATCCGGATGTTGTCGATCGCGAACCGCTGGTTTCCAGACGAAATCCCGTCGGTTCGGATGATGATGTACGGGTCGGTGACGGTTTGAGCGGGGGTCACGGTGAATGAGCGCGTCTGGTACCGCATGGGGAATGGACCGTCGTTTGCGTCCGCCGAGAACACCGCGGAACCGATATCTCCCGAATCAGTGATCCCGGGCACCCCGGAAGCGAGGCCGACGAGATACGGGCCGCCCGTCGTCCACGATTGGTTGAAGTCTGCGGCGTCGAAACGGATGGTGGTCGGAACGCCCTCCTCCAGCGTGAGCCCGCTGAGCGGGAAGGCGACACCGCCGTTCTCCTCATTCGCGGCGAATGCCTGGATGTACAGGACGCCTTCGCTGAGGTAGTGCCCGCCGTCTGACCCGTTCCCGAGACTGATTTCCGCGAGCCCCCCGGTAACCAGGCCCGTGAAATCCTGTTCCAGAACGATCTCTTCGGCACCGCCCGCGTCGTGGTCCGCGAGGAATTCGAGCACATCGAAGAAGTCGACTCTCCCGCTCAGATCCAGGTCCGCTCGGTCCCGATCGCTGATCGCGTCGAGCACGAACGCGTGGGCATCGTCGGAATCGAGATACCCGTCCCCGTTCCAGTCGGTCCGCGGCAGCGTCGGAACCGAGACCCCCTCGACAACAAAGGTCGTCACCGATTCGGGCGGCAGTGGACCCTCGAGAATCCGGTCGCCACCGATCGAAACCGAGGGACGCTCGAACATCTCCAGAATTCGGCTCGTTGTGAACACCCGCGCCGATTCGGTTTCGCCATCAAACGCGGAAAGGTCAAACGGCACGGTGCGGGGGGCGGCTCCGTCATTGAGGGCGACGATCGTCAGCCGCTGGTGTCCGGGGTGGAACGCGGCGATCGCATCGGTTTCGCCCGAGTCGATGATGTACGCGCCGGGGCGGATGAACCGCGTGAACTGTCGGTAAGCGTGGTATTGAGGCCTGTATGTGAACCCGGGCGTCCCCGTCGCGAAGTTCGACAGCATGCAGGCCCAGGTGTGGTTGAAGTGGTTGGTGGAGAGCACCTGCCAGATCACCCACGCCTCGAGCCTCGGCATCTCGCGGAAGTCGCCGATGATCCGCCGGGCGAGCTGCAGCGCGCTCTCGTACTCGGTCGGCGCGCCCGTGCCGTACTCACTCATCCAGAGCGGCTTCTGGAGAAGGTCGCTGAGCTGGTTGAGCCCCTGCCTGTTGTTGGTGCCGTAGGTATGGGTGGACAGGTGCGAGAGCATGCCCTGCACCTCGGTCGGATAGGACGCGACTGAATCGCGTGTGAGCCCGGATGACCACTCCTCGGGCCCAGAGATCGAGAGCGCGTCGAGCCCGGCGGCATCGAGCCTCGCCCGCAGCTCGCTGAGCAGCGCGGGGTGCGAACCCGCGTAGAAGGTGCACCCTTCCTGGTTGCCGTCCCCGTCCCACCAGCTGGCGCTGGGCTCGTTGAGTGGCGTGATCGAGTTGAACTCCACGCCCAGCGTGTCGCGGTACCAGAGCGCGACATCCGCGAGGTACTGACAGAACTCACCGTACCGCGTCGGCGAGAGGTTCTCCCCGTTCGGGTTCCCCGATGAATCCTGCGTGATCGTCATCCACCATGGGGGTGAGTTCGCGTTCGCCTCGACGAAGCGCACGCCCCGATCCAGCCCCGCGAGCAGCACGCGCTGCTGGGCCCGGTCCGCGATGAAGTCGTAGGGCTCGTCGGGGCCGGGCTTGTAGGAGGGCATCAGCCGCCCCGGGTTCATATAACCCTCGGGGAGACCCGGATTCTGCCCCGCGCCGATGTTGAGCCTGACGATCGTCAGGCCCAGTCCTGTCTCGTGGTCGAAGACCGCATCCATGAGCGCATCGAACTGCGCGGGATCGTTCCAACCGCCCGCGACATTCGCCCACCAGGCGAGCGAAGTGCCCCATCCCTGGAACTGCGGGCCGTGCCGCTCCGGATCGACCTCGCCCCCCCATGCCAGCGATGCGCACGCGACCGCCAGCAGCGGCATCCAGCGGCTGCTTGCCTTGGTCTCTGTTGGACGATTCCCGTGCATCGGCGTGCTTTCAGAGTCCATGAAAACGGACAAGAGGTCAATTCCAAACGGGGTTGATCGGTGTGTTGGGGTTGGGCGTGCAGTACAGCGGGTTCCGGGGCCAGCGGCCGTTCGCGGGAGGCGACTGGAAGGACTCGTAGATCTGTCGGTGCCATTCGCCCAACTGACCGGTCCCCGCGGTCTGGTCCCGCTCGGGGTCATAGGGATTGCCGTCGATCCACGCGTCCTGCCCCTTGCCGGTCACCCACGACCCCGATCCGTCGATGCGCGAGGTGTTCGACCCCCAAGTCCCGTACCAGATCACCCCCGCCTCACCGCCCCAGCCTGAAGGCGAGACCCAACGCTGGTCACGGACGCCGTCGGTCGGCCACGCGCCCTCCCACAGGAAGATGGAATCCGAGAAGGGCATCTGATCGAGGCGATACCGCGAGGCCCACTGCCCCGCGTTCTGGTACCGCGCCGGAACGGGGCGAAACCCCTGGAACGCGCCGTTGCCGACATAGCTGGTCAGTTCCTCGACAGGCGAAACCCGGTTCTGGTTGTAAGGCTCATGGTCCGCGGGCGAACGGAAGATCTGCGCGATCCCTTCGTTGAACTCGTTTCGCGTCCCGCCCAAGTAGGTCCAGAGCTGTCCCGTCGCGTGCTTCTGCCAGAGATCATCCTGCAGGGCCTGCGGGAGGTTGATGTACCCCCCGGGTCGGTTCTCCGAGAAGGTCCAGGGATGGAAGATATCGAAGACAAAGCTCGCGAGAGGCTGGGACACCCGGTTGGTGTAACCCGGGCTGGGGAGATAGTCCTGCTCGTCGTTGATGTACATCGCGGTCGCGAGGCCGAGTTGCCGCATGTTCGACAGGCTGGCGACCTTCCAGGCCGATTGCCTTGCTCGGCCCAACGCCGGGAGCAGGATCCCGATGAGCAGCGCGATGATCGCGATGACGACAAGGAGTTCGACCAGCGTGAACGCGGGAGCGTGGCTCGATCCGCTGAGGCGTCCCGACAGACGCCGAGATTGCCGATCGATCGCCCCGGACCTGTTTGCGCGGTTGTGTTTCATTACAGCTTCACCCTACTGCACGCCGGAGACGCCCACCATGCAGATGGGTGCAGCAAAGGACGAACAGATCAGCCAATGATAAATTTGAGCGACGGGCTTACAAGGAATGGGCGTAGAGAGCCCCAAACTGGCTTCGGATTACCAAACAGCAGCAACCCCGTGAGACACCCGCGTGCCCCGCCCGCCGTGTTTGTCTCCCGCGCGTGCGCGCGCTTGGCGCGCTCAGGGGAGCAGAACTCGGAGCTCGGCGATCGCCGCGAATCGGGACCCGTTCACCGCGTTGAGGCTCCGGAGACGAACGAATCGAGCGAGCGTCGGCTCGGAGAATTGAACGCGTTGTTCATCGGGTCCGGGGCGGAACGAACCGGCCGCGACGGTCCTCCATGCTTCGCCGTCGAGACTGGTCTGGACCTCGTATCGCCCAATCATGCCGTTCTCACCGCCTGATTGCCGGGGCAGGTACGCGATCCCCGTGATCTCCGTGGGCGCCGAGAGTGCAAACGCAAACGCGTGCGGGTGGGCCGCGTCCGGGTCGCCCCACGAGGAATGCCACATCGTCGAGGGATCCCCGTCGATCGCATGAGAAGCGGGGAAGCCGGGCTGGGCGCTGATCGGACCGACGGGGCGAGCGCCGAGCCGCTCCATCACCGACGGATCCCTGAACAACCCGCGGATCGCGGCGGGATCGACGCTCGCCGACGGGGCGCACGAGTCGGACTCGATGTAGCGCATCAGGCTGGCACGCATCCGCTTCGCGGCGGGGCGTTGGTCGAGATCGGTCGTCAGATCGAATGAACAGACGATCAACTTACCCGAACCCACGCGGGCCTCGAACAGACACGCGAGACGACGGGAACGGAACCAGGTGTCGATCGGGCGGACGATCGGGTCGATCTCGGCAGGAAGGTCATCGATCACCATGGCGCCGGCCTCTGCTCCGGGATATCCGATCAGGTCCCACCATTGCCAATCGGTGTGCGCCGAGGTCGGGAAGCCCGCGAAGAGCGGGTGCGCCGGGTCGAGATGAACGCCCAGGGTGTGGGGCGGCTGGTCCGCGGTCCACGCCGTGTTCCAGAACACGGGCGAGAACCCGAAGGCGACGCCGCCCTCGATGCGGTCTGCGGGCGGGAGCAACACGACCGTCCCACCCTCATCGAGTCGGCGGACCGCGTCGTCGTCCAGATCGTGGGTGAGGAGGACGCCCTCGGGCACCGGAGCTTCTTGCTCTCTGGGGTACACCCACAGATCCCAGGTGTTCTCCGCCCCCACGCTCTCCACACGCGTCCGCAACACGAGCCGTCTCGCCCGCTCGCTCCGGAGTGTTGCGCGGGCGACACCGATGTCGCAGAGCTCGCCGCTCGGCAGATCGAGCCCTTCGAATGATCCTGACTCGAGCACCCTCCCCCCCGGCGTCTCGAGCGACCACACAACCCGGGCACCGCGAAGATCTTCGCCGCCGAACTGCGCGACCTGAAGCGTCGCGTCCAGTGCGTCTCCAGAGGTGTAGACCCGCTTCTCCAGGCGCGCGAGTGGTGTGATGGGCCCGCAGAACAAGCGGAACTCCTCCGCGGTGATATACGGCTTCGGATCCCAGAACGGATCCAACACCCCCACCAACGCCGTGCCCTGCCCCGGGAAATCGTGAAGATCCAGCAACTGGAATCCGCCGTACCCCGGCGTGCGCAGCGCCGCCTCGATCTCTTCCTTGTAGCACATCACCTGAAGGCGTCCCGACGACATCAGGAACGCTCCCGCAAGGTGTCCTTGACCGCTTTCCTCGAGCAGATCACGGAAGATCTCGAAGTTCTTGGGTTTCAGGTGACCCGTGTACTTACCCATCTCGCTGAAGTCGGGGAACACGCACCATTGCCCGATCTCGTGCGCGATGATCGGCGCGTCGTACCGATCGACGAAGTCGGTGTAGTCCCGTTCGGTCGAGGGAGGGGTGCTGTTGATCGTGCTCTTCAGCCCCTCGCCCCATCGCTGGATGCGTGGCTCGTAGGTCACATGGAACTGGCTCTCGTCGATGATGGGCCAGCCCGAACCGCTCGTGTACAACCGCCGCGGATCCGCGGCCTTGTAATGGTCGACCCACCCCCTGAGGTACTTCGCCCCTCGCTCGGGCCCGTTGGGCTCGTTGCCGTACGCCATCAGCACGAACGAGGGGTGATTCCCGTACGCCGCGAGGATCCGATCGGTCTCGTCGTACACATACCGGTCGATCGGCTGACCGAGCCCGAGTTGAGGCCCCTGGTTTGTCCAGAAAGGTCCTTCGACCTGGAGATACACACCGATCCGATCCGCCGCTTCGAAGGCCGCCTCGGGCGGACACCACGAGTGGTACCGAACATGATTGAGCCCGAATTCCTTCACGCGGCGGTACACCCGCTCCCACGCGGCGACATCCATCGGCGCGTAACCGGTTTCCGGATAGATCAGGCAATCCAGCGTGCCGCGCAGGAAGATCGGTTCGCCGTTCACAATGAAGCGCCCGTCAGCGGTGCCGATATCCCGCAAGCCGAACACCGTCCGGTGCGAATCAACGCCGAGTTCGCTCGAAGTGTCAACCGTCAGGCTGTAGACATCGGGCGTGAACTCGCTCCACATCACGGCCCCGGGACCGAGGTCAAGATCGATCGGAATCCAGATCCGCTCCCCCGCCGGCACGAGCCCGCTTGCCGTCGCGACCACCTCGGCCGCCCCCTCCGCCTCCGCCCGCACCCGCACTTCGACCGGAGCGTCTGTTGTCGTGCGGTTGATCAGCAGTACCTGAGCGCGGGCGCGCTTCCCCGCCGCGTCCGGCGTCACGCGGACGCGCTCAATGGCAACACGCGGCGTTGCACGAAGTTCCATCGCGCCGACGATGCCGTTCCAGTTGCCCTGCGTGTGGTCCGAAACACTGTGCGCGTTGGGGCCCACGCCGTACGCGAGGCGATTGTCCACCCGGAGCGTCAGGGTGTGCTCGCCCGCGTCGAGATCGGTCCCGACAACGCCCAGGTCATAGAGATGAGCCGTGCTCAGACTCTCTTGCTTTCCGAGGGGATCGCCGTCCAGCCACGCCTCGCTTACCCAGTGCACCCGCTCGAGCGCAACCTGCACATGCAGCCCGGCCCATGCGCGCGGGATGTGGATCTCGCGTTCGAACACCGCCGCGCCGACATAGACCCGCGCGGGCTGCAGCCAGAAGGGCATCTTGAAGTGAGCCGGGTCGCGGTACGGGTCGTATTCCGCGCGAGCCCATTCAGCCTCGCGCTTGTCCGCGATCCAGGGCGAATCCCAAGTCGGGGCATCGCCGAGTCCCTGCGCCTGGATCGAGCCGGGGAGCCAGACCTCGCCCCGGTCCGACGGGAACGCCCGCGACAGGGCCGCGCGTCCCTCGTCCTGGCGATCCAACGCGACGCGCCAAGTGCCCGAGATGGTCACGCTCCGGTCGGATCCGGCATGCGCGGCGCTACCTGCCAGAGCAACGCCCAGAGCGGCAAGAACTGTGATGAGAAAGCGAATCGGTCCGCCGCGCATGAGAGCCTCCGGGTTCGAACGAGCATCTTTCGGGCGAATTCAGTCTAGAGAACACACCCGTCCGATCACGCTGCCCAATCGCTCTCCGTTGCCCGTGCATCGCTCTTTCTTGTCACCACCCACCCGATCACAGCACCCTAAACCCCGAGCGGACACACCGACACCCCCGTCGTTTATCCTGTTGAACCCGCCAACGAGGCCCAAGGAGACTCGCGCCGTGAGCATGCCCTTCATGATCGAGTTTGTGCTCGCGACGCAAGCGCCGATGAGTGCCGCACGCGGCATCTCGCTGACTCCGATCGACCTCCTGGTCTTCGGTGCATTCGTGGCAACCGCGATCGGCGTCGCACTCTTCGCGAGCCGGAAGGAACGCACAGGCGAGGACTACTTCCTGGGGGGACGGGGCCTGGTCTGGCCCATGATCGGCCTCTCGATCGTCGCCGCGAATATCTCGACCGAGCAACTCGTGGGCATGGCGGGCCAGGGCGCGGGCGATGTGGGACTCGCCGTCTCGAACTGGCAGCTCGCGGGCTCCGTCGGCATCATCGTGATCGCCTTCACGCTGATGCCCCGGTTCCTGAAAGCGGGCATCTACACCATGCCCGAGTTCCTCGAGCGCCGATTCAGCCCCGCGACCCGCGCGATCATGGCGGGCTACACCGTCGTCATCTATGTCGCGATCCTGCTGACCAGCGTCTTCTACTCCGGCGGGCTCACCATCCACAAGATCTTCGATGTCCCCCTCTGGATGGGTGTCGCGGCGCTCGCCCTCGCCGCGACCGCCTACACCGCGTGGGGCGGGCTCAAAGCCGTCGCGGTCGCTGACCTTTTCTTCGGGGCGGCCCTTCTGGGGGGCGGTGCCTACGCGTTTTTCACGGGCCTCGACGCGGTCGGTGGATGGAGCGTGTTCGCCGATGCGAACGCCGACCGCCTGCACATGATCAAACCCGCGAGCGATCCAAACCTGCCCTGGACGGGCGTGATCGGCGGCATGTGGATCGTCCTGATCTACTACTGCGGCCTGAACCAGTTCATCGTCCAGCGAGCCCTCGCCGCGAAGAGCCTGGGACACGCGCAATCCGGCATGGTCTTCGCCGCCGCGCTCTGGCTGCTCGTGCCCTTCTTCATCGTCATGCCGGGCATCATCTCGTCTCAGCTCTACGCCGATGAGCTCGGGATCGGGACCGCCGACGCCGCGGCGGACGAGGCCTTCCCAACCCTCATCCGGAACCTCATCCCGTCCGGCGTGCGGGGGTTCATTTTCGCTGCGATCGCGGGCGCGGTCATCAGTTCGCTCGCGTCGATGCTGAACAGCGCCTCCACGCTCTTCACGATGGATGTCTACAAGCAACACATCCGCAGGGACGCGACCGACACACGCCTTCTCTGGATCGGACGCGTCGCTGTACTCGCTTTCGTTGCGATCGGCGCCACGCTCGCGACCATTCTTGACCAGTTGCCCGGCTTCGACGGTGTCTTCAATTTCATCCAGCAGTTCCAGGGCTATATCTGGCCCGGGACCGTCGCCGCGTTCCTCGGCGGACTCGCTCTCAAGCGAGCCCCCGCGATCGCCGGCACGAGCGCCCTGCTCATCGGTCCCGCCGCGTACGGCGCCCTCCAGTTCTCGCAGAACACCCATGGCATCCATTTCCTGCTTCAGACCCTGATCGCGTTCGCGGTCTGCATCGCCGCGATGATCGTGCTCACGCTGGCCGCGCCGAGCCCTGAAAAGTGGGACCTCCCTGCGAATGCGAAGGTCGAGCTCCACACCTCGAAGCCCGCGGCGTTCGCGGGCGGGCTGGTTCTCGCCGCGGTCGGGGTCTTCTACATCATCTTCTGGTGAAGTCGTCCGCTCAGGATTCGACATCCGCGTAGGGTTGATCGGCGCTGTCCCGGTCCGCGCCCGGGGTGATCCCGAAGTGCCGCCTATACGCGTCCAGCAATCTCGAAGAGTTGGAGTAGCCCACCATGTTCGCGATCTGGTGCAGCGGATAGGTCGTCCGCCTGACAAGCGTCCGCGCCCGGTCGAGCCGAACCCGATCGATCTCCTGCCTGGGCGATCGCCCGAGCGCATCACGGAAGCGCCGTTCCAGCGTTGCACGGCTCACCCCGACCGCGGCCGCGAGTTCCTCGACGCTTGAGATGTTCCCGCTGCGCTCGCGGATGATGCTGACCGCCTCGCCGACCGCGAGATCGTCAATCGCGGCGATGTCGGTCGAGAGCCTCGTCAGCACTCCGCACGGGCGCACGAGCCGAAGCGCCGTAGGCTTCGCGTCGTCCTTCTCTCGCGCCATCAGCCGGTCGAGCGTCTTCGCGCCGGCATATCCGATCGCCGCGGTGTCGGGCTCGATGCTGCTCAGCTGCGGGTGGGACAGTTCGCAGATCACCTCGTCGTTGTCCACGCCCAGCACCGCGACCTGCTCGGGCACCGCGATGCCGGAGGCCGAGCACGCGGTGAGAACCTGCCTGCCGCGCACATCGTTCGCGGCGAACACCGCGACGGGCTTGGGCAGCGCCCGCAGCCATGCGCTCAGCCCGGGGTCTTCTCGTTCGCCCTGCGCCTCGTGCCACAGCGTCCCGTGGCGCTCCGGCTGCGCCCTAGACTGGAAGACACTGATCTTGATGTTCCGCTCGCTTGAATACGCGGCGAACGCGTCCCGGCGCCGGTCCGACCAGTCCACGCCCTCGTACCCGCAGAATGCCATGGTGGAGAGCCCGCGCTCCCAGAAATGCTCGAACGCCAGTTCCGCGCACGCCGAGGGGTCGGTGTCGATCATGTGCCCGTGCGTGGGCTGGATCGCGCCGCGCAGGTCCACGATCGGCACCCCCAGCGACTCGAGCGCCTCGGCGATCTCGCGGTTCTCGGAGCGAGAGATCACACCATCGAAGCGCATCGCCGCGAGGAATGGCGGAACCGTCTGCTCCAAGTCGCGCTCGACATGCACCAGCCGCCACGGATCGTGCGTGCGGCAATAGTCCGCGATGCCCAGCAAACATCCACGCCCGTACGCGCGGGACGATTCGATCCAGAGCAGGACTCGCTTGGGTTCGAACTCTTTCAAGCCGCCATCCATCATGCCGGAGAGACACCGATCCAACTCGACCGCCCACAGTCTGACGCATCGCGACCGATCCGCGGCGCTCGAAGTGACCACCCGAGCAGATTTGATAAAGATAGGCTACGGGCCTGCAACGAATCCCGCTTGGATGCCCGCCAGGATGGTGGATACTCATAAGTGGCAGCAATTCGCCCGTGAACGCACCGCTCCGGGAGCGGTGCACACGCCGGCGAGAAACACGGTCGTGCAGGCTCGAAGAAAGGTCGGGAAGTGACCATCACCAGTGACCAATCGAATACCCAGCGGGTCCGCGCCGAACGGACTCGCGTTTCGATCCCGACCTACGAGGTGGGCGAGCCCGACCGGAACCCGATGTTCCTGGATAAACGCGTCTACCAGGGTTCGAGCGGCGCCGTATACCCCTACCCGGTCACGGAGAAAATCGCCCACGAGAAGCGCGATGTCGAGTGGGACGCGGTGTTCCTCGAGAACGAGTACCTGCGCATCATGATCCTGCCGGCATTGGGCGGACGCGTCCAGATGGCGCTCGACAAGACCAACAACTACCACTTCGTCTATCACAACGAAGTCATCAAGCCCGCCCTCGTGGGCCTCGCCGGCCCCTGGATCTCGGGCGGCATCGAGTTCAACTGGCCCCAGCACCATCGCCCCAACACCTACGGCCCCGTCGACTGCGAGATCGAGCAGCACGAGGACGGCTCTGTCACCGTCTGGTGCCACGAGATCGATCGCATGCACGGCACCCGAGGCACGCACGGCCTCCGCCTCCGCCCGGGGCGTGCCGTTCTCGAGATCGATGTCCGCCTCCACAACCGAACCCGCCTCCCCCAGACCTTCTTGTGGTGGGCCAACCCCGCCTGCGCCGTCGACGAGAACCACCAGTCCATGTTCCCACCCGATGTCCGAGCGGTCATGGATCATGGCAAGCGTGATGTCTCCGATTTCCCGATCGCGACGGGGGAGTACTACAAGGTCGACTACAGCCCCGGAACGGACATCAGCCGCTATCGCAACATCCCCGTCCCCACCTCCTACATGGCTTACCACTCCGACTTCAACTTTGTCGGAAGCTACGACTGGGGGCGACAGGCGGGCCTGCTCCATGTCGCCAACCGGCATGTCAGCCCGGGCAAAAAGCAGTGGACCTGGGGGCACGGTGAATTCGGGAGAGCCTGGGACCGTCATCTCACCGACGAGAACGGCCCCTATATCGAGCTCATGTGCGGCGTCTACACCGACAACCAGCCCGACTTCACCTGGCTCCTCCCGGGTGAACAGAAGACCTTTACACAGCACTTCATGCCCTACAAGGGCGTCGGGCGCCTCGGGAACGCGACCACCGAAGCCTGCATCGGGCTCGAGGTCAACGGCAACGACGCAACCGTGCGGGCTTATGTCACCCAAGCCCGAGCAGCCTGCACGCTCGAACTGCGAGACACGAACCGACCCGGCCAACGGATCGCATTCAAGACCTTCGACGCAAGCCCGGAGCGTCACGAGGAACTGACCGCTCCTGTCGGCCCGATCGCAGAGATCGATCTCGAGGTCGCCCTGCTCACCGCCGACGGCACAGAGCTGGTCGCCTACCGCCCCGTCTCTGAATCCAGCGAGCCCATCCCGGAGCCTGCGAAGCCGATCGGCCCTCCCGAATCGATCGATTCGACGGAGGCGCTCTTCCTCGCCGCCCGTCATCTCGAGCAGTACCGCCACGCGACACGCTCCCCCGAGCCCTACCTCCGGGAAGCGTTGCGTCGGGATCCCGGGGACAGCCGCTGCAACATCGCGCTCGGCCAGCTCCTCCTGCGTCGGGGACTTCCGGCAGACGCCGAGCCCCACTTCCGCGCAGCCGTCGATCGCCTCACGCGTCACAATCCCAACCCGGTGACAGGCGAAGCACACCTCGGCCTGGGCCTCGCCCTCGTCGAGCAGGGCCGAGACGACGAGGCGGAACCCGTGTTGTGGAAGGCGACCTGGAACGAGGCGCAGCAGGCCTCAGCGTTCTTTGAACTCGCTCGCCTGACCCTCCGCAAGCCATCCTGCACGCGTGCGGATCGAGTTGAGGCGCTCTCCCTCCTCGACCGGAGTCTGCGCCGGAACGCCGATCACCATCAGGCGGTTCACCTCCGCGTTGCCACGCTCTTTGACCTCGATCAGCAGGAACTGGCCCTCGCGGGCGCTCGCGCCGAACTCGAACGCGATCCCTTCGCGTTCGGCGTGCTCTGGGAACTCTGCTCGCGCGGATTCGAAGATTGGGCTCTCTTCGATCGGCGCACCCGCGACGACACACTCACCCTTCTCGCACTCGCGATCGACCTTGTCCATGCAGGCCTGCACACCCGGGCCCGCGAGGTGCTCGAACGGACCATCCGCAGGCTTCCTCGCTCCGCCGAAAGCGAAGCCGACGGCACCGCGCTCCTGCGGTACCACCTCGCCTCCCTTCTCGAACGCGACGGAGACCCGCTCGGAGCACAGCAGCAGCGTCAAGCCGCGTCCGAAATGCCTCGCGCCCGCTGCTTCCCGAATCGAAACGAGGACATCCCCGTGCTGCGAGAGGCGATGTCACTCAACCGGCGCGACGCGCTCGCCCCCTTCGCGCTCGGCAACCTGCTCTACAGCCGGAAGCGATACAACGACGCGATCGAAGCGTGGAGTGAGGCGGTTCAACGAGATCCGGCCTTCCCGACCGCACACCGAAACCTGGGCCTCGCCCTGTTCAATGTCCGCGGTGCGGGGGAGGAGGCGCTCGCCGCCTACGAGCGAGCATTCGAACTCGATCCATCCGACGCACGCGTGCTCTTCGAACTCGATCAGTTGACCAGGAGACTGGGTCACAATCCCGCCGACCGGCTCGCGCGCCTGAACCGGCACCCGGATCTTGTCGCCGAACGAGACGATCTCAGCATCGAACGCGTCGCGTTGCTCAACCTCCTCGGGCAGCACGCCGACGCGCTCAACGCCCTGCTCTCGAGACGATTCCGCCCCTGGGAGGGCGGCGAGGGCCGCGTGCCCGCGCAGTATGTCTTCGCGCTGACCGCGCTCGCGCAGAGGGCCATCTCTGCGGGAGATGCCCACAAGGCCAGGGACCTTCTCGAGCGGGCACGGGATTGGCCCGATTCCCTCGGGGAAGGCAAACTCGTCACGATCCGCGAGACGCATATCGACTACCTCGCGGGAATCGCCGAGCGCATGCTCGGCTCCGATCGCCGCGCCAGAGAACTGCTCGAGCGCGCCACCGAGGGCACCGGACAACCCGGGCGAACGGTGTTCTACAACGATGAGCCCGCCGAGAATGTCTACTACCGGGGTCTCGCGCTGGACGCGCTCGGGCGAACGGAGGAAGCCGAGGAGAGATTCCAAAGCCTGGTCGACTTCGGGACCTCCCATCTCGACGACACGCCAGAGATCGACTATTTCGCGGTTTCGCTGCCTGATTTCCTTGTCTTCGACCCCGACCTCGATTCCCAGAACCGGGCACACTGCCACCTCGTGATCGGGCTGGGGCATCACGGGCTCGGGCGGCTCCGGGACGCCGAGTCGCATCTCCGCCGGTGTCTCGCGATCGAGCCCGCGACGCCCCTCGCGACGCACCTGCTCAGGCTCGAATCCAGCTCACCACAAGAGGTCCCGCACATCAAGCTCGCCCACGACACCATCGCACCCTCAACCCTGCAATAGGGACCGACCGCGCGGGTTGCGACCTCTGGGTCTGACAGGATGCCCAGACCGCTCGACAGTTCGCTCTTCTCGGTTCTGCCTACTGACAACTCGGCGCCCCCGTCGCGCCGCGCTCGATCCCGAACTTCCGAATCTTGTTGTACACCGTGACGCGGTCGATCTCGAGGATCTTCGCCGCCCGGGTGATGTTCCAGTCCGTCCGATTCAGCACGGCCTCGATATGCCGCCGCTCGATATCGGATAGCGCCTCGCAGACGCCCGCCGATCGCGAGACCCGATCACCGATCGGCAGATCCTCGCAGCGCACCTCGGGCGGCGTCCCGACCACCATCGCCCGTTCGATCGCGTTGCAGAGTTCGCGGATGTTCCCCGGCCAGTCGTGCCGAAGAAGCAGGTCCATCGCCTCGGGACTGATGGATGTGATCTCCCGATCCATCTGCCTGCCGAACCGGTTCAGGAAATACTCCGCGAGCAGCGGGATGTCCGACCGCCGCTCTCGGAGCGGCGGCGCTTCGATCGTGAACACATTGATGCGATAGAACAAGTCCTCACGGAAACGACCGTCCCGCACGGCACTCTCAAGATCCTCGTTCGTCGCGCAGATGACCCGGAAGTCGCTGTGAACCTGCTCGCTGCCGCCCAGTCTGGTGAACATCCGATCCTCGAGCACCCGCAGCAGCTCGATCTGCATCCGTGCGGGGATGACGCCGATCTCGTCGAGGAACAGCGTCCCGCCGTCCGCCATCTCGATCTTGCCCTTGCGCTGGTGGTCCGCTCCGGTGAACGCGCCCTTCTCGTGACCGAACAACTCGCTCTCGAGCAGGGCATCGGGCACCGCCCCGCAGTTGACCGGGATGATCGGGCGGTATCGCCGCTCGCTGTTCGCGTGGATTGCGCGGGCGATCAGTTCCTTGCCCGTCCCGCTCTCACCGGTAATCAGAACAGTCGCGTCGGTTGCCGCAACATGCCCGACCAGTTCCATCACCTTCCTGATCGCGGGGCTCTCGCCGATGATCTGGTCAACCGACACGAGATCATCGATCGTCTTCCGCAGCTGAGAGTTCTCGCGGCGCAGCCTCCGCTGCTCGATCGCGCGGGAGACAAGATGGCTCAACTCCTCGGGATCGACCGGTTTGGTCACATAGTCGAAGGCGCCCCGCTTGAGCGCTCGGACCGCGGTGTCGACCGACGCATACGCCGTGATCATCACCGTCGGCAATTCGGGCTCTCGCTCGAGTAACCGGCTCTGAACCTCAAGACCGTCCATGCCCGGCATCTTGATGTCAAGGATCGCCGCATCGAACGAGCGGCGGTCAGCCTGCCGCAACGCTTCGAGCCCATCCTCCGCGGTCACGACCTCGTAGCCGTCCTTGCGGAGCCACCGCGCCAAGGAGTCCCGCACTGAAAACTCGTCGTCGACGATCAGGATCGCGCCAGGGTCGTCACGCATGCATCGCCCCCGTCTCCTGCCCCTCGGCCTCGGTCGGCTCCGCGCCGGAGTCCGCCTCCGGCTGCTTGCGAGGCAGCGTGACGCGGAAGGTGGTCCCCTCGTTCTCACGCGACTCGCAGACAACGGTCCCGTTGTGAGACTGGATCACGCCGTAAACGACCGCCAGCCCCAGACCCACACCGCTCTTCTCGGTCTTCGTTGAATAGAACGGCTCGAACACCTTGTGGATCATGCTCTCGGGAATCCCACACCCTGTGTCCGACACTTCAATCGTGACATCCTGGCCCTCCTCACGGACCCGGACGCTCAGGACACCGCCCCCGTCGGTGGGCATCGCCTCGACTGCATTCATCATCATCGCAAGCAACGCCTGTTGGATCTGATCCGGATCCAGCGTGACGATCACCTCGTGCCCCGTGCCCTGCTCCTTGAGTCGGATGCCGCGCATCTCGAGATGGTGCCGAACGAGCATCAGGCTCCGCCGAACAATCTCGTTGAGATTGCTCGCCCGCATCCGCAGGCCCCGCCCCCGGGCGAACGCGAGCATGTTCCGAACGATGTCCCCGCAACGCACGCACTCCTGCTCGATAAGCGAAAGACAACCGACCAAATCCGCCTTGATCTCCTCGTCGAGCGGCTGCTCCTCGACCTCTCGCCGAACGAGCTTCGCGTACGCGAGGATCCCACCGATGGGGTTATTGAGTTCGTGGGCAACCGTCGCGGACAGCTTCCCGAGCGAGGCCATGGTCTCGACCCGGACCATCTGCTCACGCGCCTGCTCCAGTTCGAGCGACTTGACTTCCACCTTCTCCTCGAGCGTCCGCGACCATTCGCTCAGTTCCGATCGCGCATCGCGTAGATCCTTAACCATCCGGTTGAACGCAGTCGCGAGCGCCGCCAGCTCGTCGTGACCCCGGACCTCGATCCGGGTCTCGAGATCGCCCTTCGCGATCCGCGCTGTCCCCTCGTGCAAGCGGGCAACAGGCTCATGGATGACCCGCCTGACAAACACCCCCGCGACCGCCCCGCAGAGGGCGACCCGCGCGACCGTCGTCCCCAGGAGCCCGCTGCGCGCCTCGTTCACCGCGCGTTCGAAGGGCTCTAATGACATCCCGACCTCGAGAACACCCAGAACCTGCTGCTCTTCGGGATGCACATGGCACGACGCCGACGAGCAGTCGGGCTCGTTCCGGATCACGGTGTAGAACCGGTTTTCATCGTGCGAGTCGACCCTCACGAAGTGACTGGCATCCGACAGCACCCCCGCGCCCGGGACCTCGTCGCCGACATGGCACGCCCGGCAACGCTCGTTCTCCAGCGTGAGCAGCGATCCCCTCTCGTGGGGATTCGCCGCGAGCGCGACACGCCCCTTCTTGTCGTAGACGCGAATCGTTGTGAACTCCGGCGATTCACCCAGCCTCTGGAGCGTCGCCTGCACATCACCCAGACGATTCAGGAGCATCCCGTCGTGGGTGGCGCTGCCGATGAGCCGAGCGCTCCGCTCGACATCGTCGCGGGCAAAAGCGCGGAGCCGCTGCCTCGTTGCACTGAACCCCAGAACAGCATGAGCCGAGATCACGACCGCAACAACGAAGAGCAGCGGCAGGAACAAGCGGATCTCGAGCGACCGAAGCAGAACTCGAACAAGGCGGACCATCTGGGCCCTCGATTCAACCACATCGGCGGAGTAATCAATATTAGAACTGAGCGCAGAGAAATCCAACACCCTGTTGCAGGTTTCATCAGCGCCCCACCGCGTCGCCCGAGATTCCAGCCTCACGACCCGAGTTTATCACTCAGCAGATCTATTTGTTTGCTTTTTGATTGCGCCCGCTCGTCTGGTTCCTGAATTGCATGCCGAACACGGCTCGCGAACTCGATATGCGCGCGACCGAAACGCCGAAACCGGCGGGGGGTTGCCATGTCCCGACTGCTTTCCGTATCGCACGAACGCGTCCCAGCGGAGACCTGCGTCTGGATGGACGCAGGCGTGCTCGCGTACAAGCTCTGTGACCGAGGATTCGACTGCTCCCACTGCCCGCTGGATGCGGCGCTCCGGGGACTCTCCGGCACGCCTACGCAGCCCGATGACGAACGCAGCGAACCCGGCGCCCCACCCCTGGCATTTCCCGATGATCGTTCGTACTGGCCGGGACACTGCTGGTCGACTCCGCCCGCTCGGCCCAGCGATCATCGCAGGCTCGGGCTCGACGCATTCGCCGCCCATCTGATTGGTCGCCCGCTCGGCGTGCGAAGCGAACCGGATCTCGTCGCTTCGAACGACCGGCGCATCGCCTGCGTCATCGACCTTCCGGAAGGGGAACTCCCGATCGCCCTCCCCGGTCCCGGGCGCGTGGGCAACTGGAACCACGCGCTCGTCGACGAGCCCGGACGCATCGCCCGATCCCCCTACACCGACGGATGGCTCGTCGAGTGGGTCCCGCGCGACGCAGAAGCCCATGCGGATCAGCAGGGCGCGAGCGCCGCATGGCACCGGGCCCGCCTCGACACGAGGCACTTCTACAGACGCGTCGCCTACGAGCTCCTCGCATCTTCAGACAAACCGCTCACACCGAGCAGCCCGTCGATGAGCTTCCGCGAGGCCCTCGGTGCGCCGACCTATCTGTCGCTCTTGAAAGAACTCATCTACTGAACAGCCGCGCAGAAGAACTCAGCAGCGGCGCTGAGATTCTCTACACCCCCTGCCACCAAAGAAGGACCGCTCCGCCGCTCTCCACCACCGAGAAGACACCGAATGGATGGCACCCCGATTGCACGCACCAATCAAGGCGACTCGCGCCGATCCGAAGGAGCCAGAGATGCACATCACGGCTCACCAACTGCTGGCTGATTGCAAGAACTTCCTCTTCCCCGCGATCTTCGCCCTCCTCGCGGCCCTCGCGATACCGGTCATCGGAATCGCTCTTTTCTTCTTCCGCGGCTTCGCCGCGCTCGCTCTTGGGCTGCTGCTGACGCTCGGCCTGCTCCACATGTGTGTCACCCGCCATCGCCCGATCGGGCACGAGGACAAGACCGATGCGTGAGAACCCAGCATCACCCCGAAGTGTCAGCCTCCCGGTACTCCGCGCAGACCGGGCATCTTCGCGTGGACCGGACCGCCGGGGGTTTATGAAATTCACCGGCGCCGCCATGCTCTCCCTCGCCGCCCTCCCCGCCTCCAGCGGGCACGGCCACACTGATCCGAACACGGCGCGTATGGGTGTGCTCGTCGATCTGACGGAGTGCATCGGATGCCGGCGATGCGAATTCGCGTGCGCCGAAGCAAACGGCAACCCGCACGACCCCATCGAGTCCTACGACGATCAGAGCGTCTTCGCGGAGACCCGCCGCCCAACGCCCGGTTCGCTGAGCGTCGTGAACCGTCCCGTGAACGCGGCCTCTGACGGAACCCCGGTCCATGTCAAGATCCAGTGCATGCACTGCGAGCACGCCCCGTGCGTCTCCGCCTGCCTGGTCGGCGCGATGCAGAAGAACCCCGACGGCGCCGTGACCTACGACGCCTCCCGGTGCATCGGATGCCGCTACTGCATGGTCGCCTGCCCGTTCGAACGCCTCTCCTACGAGTACGACGCCGCCCTGGCCCCTCGGATCCGCAAGTGCGAACTCTGCCGCGACAGAACCGCGAACGGGAAGCTCCCCGCATGCGTCGAGATCTGCCCCGTCGAAGCGCTGACTTACGGCGAACGCGACCAACTGATCCGCTACGCCCACGAACGAATCGCCGAGCACCCCGACCGCTACATCGATCATGTGTACGGCGAAACCGAAGGCGGTGGAACCTCCTGGCTCTACCTCGCCGACCGACCGTTCTCGGAGCTCGGGTTCCCGACGCTGGGCCCCAGAAGCAGCGCGGAGGTGACCGAGGCGATCCAGCACGGGATCTTCCAGGGGTTCGCGGCGCCGCTCGCGCTCTTCGGCGTGATGGCTGGGCTCAACTTCCTCACCAAGCGGGGGAGCCACTCATGACCACCATGCCGATCCACCACAACTCGAACTCGCCCAAGTACTTCACACCGGGCGTCTGGATCGTCACGGCTGTCGCCGCCGTGGGAGGTCTCTGCCTGCTCTACCGATTCACCTTCGGTCTCGGCGCCGCGACCAACCTCAGCGACGCCTATCCCTGGGGCATCTGGATCGGCATCGATGTCGCCTGCGGCGTCGCGCTCGCCGCCGGAGGCTTCACCAGCGCCTTCCTCGCCCACCTCCTCCACCGAGATGCCTATCACGCTGTTGTACGCCCGGCCCTGCTCACCGCGGCGATCGGCTACACCTTCGTCGCCCTCGGCGTCATGACTGACCTGGGCCGTTTCTGGGCGATGTGGCATGTCATGCTCCCCTGGATGTGGCAGCCCAACTCCGTGCTCTTCGAGGTCGCGCTCTGCGTGATGTGCTATCTCACCGTCCTCTACATCGAGTTTCTTCCCATCGCGTGCGAACGCTTCATCGGACGCGTCCGCCTCCCGGGCCTGCTGGGGGTGCTGAACCGCCCCGTGGATCGCGTGCTCCGCGCGCTCGATTCGACGCTCGCGCGCGTCATGACGGTCTTCGTCATCCTCGGTGTGCTGCTCTCCTGCATGCACCAGTCATCCCTCGGCACCCTCATGGTCATCACGGGCGACAAACTCCACCCGCTCTGGCAGTCTCCCTACCTCCCGCTCATGTTCCTGCTCTCCGCATTCGCCGTGGGATACCCGATGGTGATCTTCGAGTCGATCATCGCCCATCGCTCGCTCAGGCTCAGGATCGAGACCCGCGTGCTCTCGATGCTCGCCCGACTCACGCCGATCATCCTCGGGCTCTACTTGGTCGTGAAGGTCCTCGATCTCGTCCGGCGCGGCGTTGCCCCCCTCCTGCTCGAGAACAGCCCCGCGTCCAACCTGTTCCTGGCAGAGGTCACGCTCGGTGTCCTCGCCCCCATGCTCATCTTCTCCGTCCCGCGCCTCCGCCGGTCCATCCCGTGGCTTTTCACGGGCGCGTCGCTGGTGATCCTGGGCGTCGTCATGAACCGCCTGAATGTCTTCCTGATCGCCTACTCGCCCCTCGACCTGACCGCGTCCTACACGCCCGCGTGGACCGAAATCGCGGTCACCACCGGCTTCATCGCCATGACCGTCCTTATCTACCGATTCGTCGTCCTGAACTTCCCTGTCATCGAGGGACTCGCCGTGCCGTATCGAAACCGGGAGCAACACGACGCTGGAACACCCAACCGCACACGAGTCTTGAACGACCGGCTCCCCACCGCTTCGCCGAACGGGGACCTCGTGCGTCCGTCCCACGAAACCAACCGCATCGACCGCGCCGTCGCGCAGGGAGCGGCATCATGAACACCACGGGACTCCTTCTCTGCTGCGCGATCTTTGCGGGAGGTGCGCCGGCGCCGCACCCGATCAGCGAAGCCGCCGCACCGATGCTGTCGTCGACCGCCCCCGACGAACCCCACGGCCCGACGGGCGTGATCGTCCTCCGCAATCTCTCCCTCCACTACAGCCCCGTCTCCTTCGACCACGGCTTGCATGTCCGCATGTCGGACTTCGGCAACGGATGCGCCGCGTGCCACCACGACATCTCCGGGCTTGACCACACCGAGGCAAGCGTCCAGGCCTGCCGAACCTGCCACACCCCCACCCCCGACGCGACCAAGCCGGTCATGGTCGGACTCAAAGGCGCCTATCACCGCCAGTGCCTCGGTTGCCATCAGGACTGGTCGCACGAGAACGCCTGCGGCTTCTGCCACATGCCAGTGGATCGAGTCGGAGCCGCAGCCCAGATGCCGCTCGGCTACCACGGATCCGCGGAGCACCGGGAAGCACAGAACACCTACACCTATTTCACCCGCCACGAACCCCTCCCCGTCGCGACATTCCATCACGCCGATCACGCCGAGAAATTCGGTCTCTCTTGCGTCGATTGCCATCACGGCGCGTCATGCAACGATTGCCACGGATCCGGGTCCGTTCGATACACGATGGACCACCGGATGGGCACCTGCTTCGCCTGCCACCAGTGGGACAACTGCATGACCTGCCACGACCTCACCACCAAGCCCAGGTTCGATCATGCCCACACCGCGGGATGGCCCCTCACACCCGCTCACGACCGGATCGGCTGCACCGGCTGCCACAACCCGGACGACCGCTTCAGCGCCCCGACATCATCCCGCTGCCGATCCTGCCACCGGGTCGGGTCCGGAGGCCAGTTCAATCACACCGACCTCGGCGTCGAACTCCTGGGAGACCATGAGCACATCGAGTGCGTGATGTGCCACCGGGGAAGGCTCCACATCGGCGCAACCGCCGACTGCACCGCGTGCCACGCCGACAAGCACTACCCGGAGAACCTCCCAGGCCGGCAGCGCTGACCGTCCCGCCGATCAAGCCATCGATCAAGACGCGACCACCGGCCCGGCTCGGACAAAATCCCCGAGAGACAACAGCGCAGAAAAAAACCCCCGCCACTGGCGGGGGTCTCTGAACGAGGCGGACGGGAATCGAACCCGCAACCTTCGGATCGACAGTCCGATGCTCTAACCAATTGAGCTACCGCCCCAAGATGTCAGTCCCCAGCGACTCGAAAATCCCGATCACCGAGGGCTCCAATGATTGCCCGCAACTCACCGGGCGTCAAGCAAACTCGTCCTCCGATCGGCCGAATCGTTCACCGAAACCGCACGATCGGTACAACGCGATCCCCACGCGTTCAACGCCCGGAGGGCATGTCCGCCAGACGGACACCACGATCTTCCTGCAGAGCGAACGCGTTCCCGTCGGGCCCGACCCGAGCCCCCGCGAGGTAAACGAACACCGTCGCCGCCGCGAGCGCGACGAACGCCACGAGCATCAGACCCGTGTACACATCCGGCTGGGCTCGCCGAACCTGCTGCCCGCCAGGCATCTGCATCCCGAACTGCGTCATGCTGCGATTCCCCGTCTCTCACGCTGACCCGCGTCGGATCAGACTCTTTTGCTCGTTGCGTCTCGACCCCGGTTCCATCCGATCCGGGTCATTGCGTCAGCCGGGTCGTCACGCGATCGCCGGGCTGCACCTGCATGCCCTCGGAAAGCAGCACGACCTCACCCAGCGAGTCCTGCAGATCGACCGTCTTCAGGACCACATTGCCGATGAACTGCCCGCCCCGGAAGACCAGCAGCTTGACATTCTCGCGCATCCGGTCGTTCGCCCCGAGGTTGATCTGCACGAGCGTCTTGCCGGTCGCCGCCTCGGTCCGGACAGCGTTCACGCTGCCGAACACCGGCGCGCCCTGAAGCGTCACCGGGCCCGAGGTCTCCCCCGCGCTCGACGCGGTCGCGCCGGTCCGAGCCGCCTCCAGATCAGCCGTCGCCGCGGCGAGCTGCTCCTGCAGCGCCCGGTTCTCCTGCTGGAGCACTTCGATCTGGCTCGCCTGGTCCGCGATCGCGTCCTCGAGCTGCAGCTTCTCCTCGCGGAAACGCAGCTCGTCGGAACGCAGATCACCGACCTCCGCCCGGTAGTTCTCGATCACCGTCGCGTTCGTCTCCGCCGCGACACCGAACTGCGTGATCTGCCCGCGGATCCGCTCCGCCTCAGCCTCCGCCGCCAGCTTCTCGCGACGGAGTCGCTCCGCCTCGGCCTTGACCGAGTCCAGATCCGTGCGCACATCCGCGATCCGCTGCTCACGGCTCTGGATCTCCCCCATCAGCGTCGCGATATCGCGGGCGTGCGTCTCCGCCTGCGTCGCGAGCGTCCGCTCGCTCAGCACCCGCGCCAGCTCCGCCTTCTCGTACGCGCCGCGGACGGCTTCCGCGTTGTGGGCATAGATCATCGTCGACGCCGCAAGCATCAGGCTCATCACCGCCGCGAGAACCACAAAGACCTTCGTCAGAATGTGCACCGCTAGCTCCTCGTTCGAGTCCGATTCCCGGACCCACACCGGACGCGGCCGTGCGCCCGTCCATCATCTTCGGTTTCTGGCAGGGGCCGTGCGGGGCCACCCGCTCCGTGCGTCGATCGCTCCGCCCTGTTCCGGGGCCATCCCGTGCCGCGATCGAGACGCAGAGTATAGCGAAGCGGACGCCCGGGTGACGCGTCCCCATGCCCTTTCCGGGACTTTCACCCACCCCGCGATTCGCGTGGGGAACGCGCCCGGTTCGCGTCGTTTCAACCCCGAGAGCTGGTGATCGTCAGGATCGACCCAGCCGCCGCCGAACGCACGAGCGGGTTCGGGTCATCCAGCAACCCCTCGAGCGTCACGAGGTCCGATTCCCGCGCCGTCTGACCCAGCACCAGCGCCGCCTGCGAACGCCGGAGCGGGTCCGGATCACCCAGGTACGACTCCGCGATGAACCAGCCTTCTTTCCGCCCCATCCGCGCCGCGGCGTCCGCGACCGCGAGCCGAAGCTCCGCGGGCACCGTCCGCCCGTTCTGCGTGTACTCGCTCAGGTTGATGAGCTGCGCCATCGACGAGCGATCGCCCAGCCTGCCCAGGATCTGGGTCGCGAGCACCGCGATCTCGAATTCCTCGGGACGCGCCGGGTAGAGCGCCGCGCGGATGCCCTCGAGCCGATCCCGATCGCCCAGCTTCACCATCGCCTCTGCGACCTGGAGCCATACCAGCCGCGCCTGCTGCTCGGTGGCGCCGGGCACATCGTCGTGGAGCGCCTGCCTCAACAGCGGAAGGGCGGACCGATCCCCGAGCTCCCCGAACAGGAACGCCGCGTGTGCGCGCACCCCGGGGTCCGGACTCTCGAGCAGGAGCGCGCCGAGAGGCGTCGGGTCCACCTCCGCATCGACCGACCGCAACGCATAGATCGCCGAGGCGCGCACGAGCGGCGATTCGTCGAGCAGCAGCGGACGCACCGACGCCGCAAGCGGGCGGACCTTCTCCCGACCGACGAGCGTCGCCGCGATCGCGCGCACGCCCGCGTTCGGATCCGCGAGCCCCGCCGCGAGCGGCGACTGGAGCCTGGGCCCCGCGGGCGAAAGCGCCTCGAGCGAGTTGCCCCGCAGCATCGCGTTGTTCGAGGCGGCGTACTCGATCAGCAACGCGATCGCACGCTCCCGGAGCGCCGAACGCTGGACCACCCAGTCCACTCGCGGCGCCTCGGGCGCCTCCGCGGCGAGCAGTTCCCGGTCGGGTTCCCCCGCCGCTGCCGCCTGTGCGCTTCCCGCTGTCTGCGTTGCCTCGCATCCAGCCAGCCCGACAAGGCCCGCGCTGATCATCGCGATGCTCATCCCCATTTTCATGTCCGACTCCCGTCCCGCGGCTCGCCGCGTGGGTCCGCTGATTCCGCGTCCGTTTCCGATCCCTGCCTCCCGCGGTGAATCGGAAGATACGACGCCCCGACCCCAAAGATCGCGCCCGCGAGACAGAACCAACCGATCGCATCACCGATCTTGATCACCAAAGGCCGATCCCCGGCCTCCGGTACACCCGCGATCAGCACCCCCGATTCGAAGGGCTCGAGCGCGCCGAGCACCTTGCCGTCCTGCCCGATCACGCACGAGATCCCCGTGTTCGCCGCCCGGACCATCGGGGTCGCGGTCTCGAGGCACCGCCAGCGGGCCATGAGCAGGTGCAACTCCCGCCCCCCCTCAGCGTCATAGAACCAGCCGTCGTTGGTCAGGTTGAGCATGACATTCGCTCGCCGGCCGCCCCGCCAGTCGAAGATCAGATCGCGGCACACCGACCCCACCGTCGCCTCGTAGCAGATCGGAGCAACCGCCCGCATCTGCCGAAACAGCATCACGCCCGCGGCGGCACGCTCCGGTTCGCCGACGAAGTTGAAGACCGTCGGCAGGCGGCCCGCCTCGAGGTTGAACGCCATCCCGCGGGCCGCGAGCGAAAGGAAGGCCCGCTCGAGCCACGGCCAGCTCGAGATGTACGGCATCACCTCGCCGAAGGGCGTCAGGTGCTGCTTGTCGTAGGTCTCGGGGGAGACCTCGCCGTTCCTCACGAGGAACGCGCTGTTGTACCGCGCGTCCGACTCGTATCGCATCCCGCGCTCGTCCTCCTCGATCCGGAACCCCTCGTACCGTGTCGCCCCGATCACGATCGGGATATCCCCGATCCGTCGGCTCACCTCGAGCAACTCCTCCCGCACGGTCCCCGCGCGGAGCGCCTCGCGCTCGCCCGTCACCGGGTCGGGCTCGAAGAACCAACCGACCTCGCGGTCCCGCTCGATCGCGGCCGCATCGTCCTCGAGCACGAACCCCGGGAACATCGTCTCGGGAACGACGATCAGATCCGGTCGCCCGCCCTGCCCGTCCGCACCCGCCGCCGCGAGCAGCATCTCGCGGAGTTCCAACCAGTCCGCCCAGCGGTCATCGAACGACCAGCCCGTTTTGATCGACTGGGGCACATTCGTCTGCACAACAGCGACCACCGCCCAGGGCACCCGATCCGATCGCCCGCGCACCCCGAAGGAACCCGCCGCCCCCCATGCTCCGGCGAAGACGGCCGCAGCGATCGCCCAGCGAAGGGGCCTCCGACTCCGCAGCGCTCGGTCGAGCATGCACGCGAGCACCGCGAGCAGGACCCCGACGAACCAGATTCCGCCCAGAACCGCGGGGAACGCGAACGCCCCGCCGACCGCGTCGATCAGCGGATGCTCCACGAGCAGCCACGGGAATCCGTTGAACGCGAGCAGCCCGCGCAGCGCTTCCGCACCGACCCAGACGACGGGCACCACGACCAGACCCGCCCACCGAGGCAATCGCTTACGAACGCGCCACATCGCCCAGACCGCCAGGCCCATGTACAGCGAGAGGTAGAGCACGAGGAAGGGGTACCCCGCGGTCGCACCCTGCGCCGCCCATCGGGTCAGCCACGCGTAGGCGGGGATCGTCCCGACCGCGAACCAGAGCCCCGAGGGACGCTCGCCCCGCGCCGGGTCGCTCGCGCGGATCGCGGCCCAGACCGGCACAATCACAAGCGGCCAGAGCCCGATCGGGGGGAACGATCCCGCGAGCCCCGCGGCCGCGACAAACCCGAGCCCGAGTGAACCCCGCCATCCGGTGGGCAAGACCCACGAGCGCAGCCGACCGAGCGAACGCCGCGGTCGGGCAGATTCACCGTCATTGCTCTCGGGATGCGGCATCGGCTCGGGTCGTGGCGCTGCCATCAGGTTCCGGACCGATCACTTGCCGGCATAGTCCACGATCCGCGCGAGCTCGTCGCGCAGGTCCGCGCGACGCACCACGCGATCGATCAGGCCCTTCTCGAGCAGGAACTCGCTCCGCTGGAAGCCCTCGGGCAGGTCCTGGCGGATGGTCTGCTTGATCACCCGCGGGCCCGCGAACCCGATCAGCGCCTTGGGCTCCGCGATGATCACATCGCCCAGCATCGCGAAACTCGCGGTCACGCCGCCCGTGGTTGGGTCGGTCAGCACGCTGATGAACAGCCCCCCCGCGTCGTCGAATCGGGCGAGGGCGGCGGAGGTCTTCGCCATCTGCATCAGGCTCAGCGCCGCCTCCTGCATGCGTGCGCCCCCAGAGCAGGAGACGATCACCAGCGCCAGGTCCTTCTTCGTCGCGTGCTCGATGGCGCGGGTCAGGGTCTCCCCCACGACGCAGCCCATCGATCCCATCATGAAGGTCAGGTCCAGGCAGGCGAGCATCATCGGGCGCCCCTTGATGAACGCCTCTCCCGCGACGATCGCCTCGTGCTGACCGGTCTTCTTCTGCTCCGCCGCGAGGCGGTCGGGGTACGCCTTCAGATCCGTGAACCGCAGCGGGTCGGTCGTCCGCAGGTTCTGGAACATGCGCACAAATGTGCCCGCGTCCGCGAGCTGCTCGACACGCTGGGTCGCGCTGATCCGGAAATGATGACCGCACTCGGGGCAGACATTGCCGCTCGCCTCGACCTGCCGGCGGTAGATCATCGCCGCGCAGCCGGGGCAGCGCATCCACAATCCCTCGGGGACCGATCCCTTGCCGCTGGGCTTCATCTCCGTCCACGCTCTCGTGCTCGTCGCTGCCTGCGTCATGCTGCGTCCCTCGGGGACCTCACTTTGAACGATCCGACCGGCGTCCCCCGCCGGTGCCGTCCCGAGCATCCTGCTCATCAACAGTATCTCACGCTGCGCCGGCGGGCATCGCACGCAACCGAACCGCCCTCGAACAGGGGATCTCGTGCCACTCATACCGGGGCGACAGGGGAAGATTGCACCACACCGCGACCGACGCGTCGCCCAGCAGTTTCGACCGGACCAGCGCCAATGCGATGGGCCGAAGCACGACCGCAACGGACTGGTCCTTCCCCCCCCGCGCGGCCTTCTCGATCGATCGCATCAACTGGTCCACCAGGCGGTCGCGTGCCGCGCGGAGCGTTTCACCCTCGGGCGGGATCAGGCTCAGTGGGTCTTCCTGCCACTGCCGGTAGACCTTGGGCGTCCGCTCACGCAGCTCGTGCATCCGCAGGCCCTGCCAGAGCCCGAGATCGACATCACCCAAGCCCACGCATTTCTTGGAACGCACACCAAGAGCTTTCGCGACGATCTCAGCGGTCTCCGTGCTCGCCTCGTCCCCGGCGCTGATCACGCTCGAAACGGGGACCCCCCCGACCACAGCCGGATCGAAGCGGAGTTCCTCGCGGTCACGGTCGCACAGCGGAAGATCCGCCACCCCGGGCAGGTACTCCTGCTCGTCCCAGTCTGTGGCGCCCGATCGGATCAGCAGCACGCGGTAGCGGTCGGCTCTCGTCATACACACCTTCGCGGTCGGCACGCCTGGGAACGCCCCGCCTTCAGCGGCACCGTCCCGTGGCTCGGAGGCTCGCCTCGCCGGGGCATCCTGCCCCGACGCAACGGAAGCGAGAGTCTACTCATTCGATCGACTCGATCTGCCGGATACGAGCAGAATTTGCCCTCATCAAGTTTGTATTCTTTTTGGGTTCCCGAACAAACGGAGCCCCGCCGCAGCGCGCCTCACGGGTCAGGATCAGCGTCCGCCTCGCAACGCGGCGATCACGCCCGCCCGCGCCTGTTCGGGTTGCCCGGTAATCGCACTCCCCGCAACGAGCACATCGACCCCGGCTTCTCGGACCCGCTGCGCGTTCCCGGCGCCCACACCCCCGTCGATCTCGATCCGGTAGCCGGGCCCCATCGCCTCGCGGGCGATCTGTGCTTTCTCGAGAACCTCGGGAATGAACTTCTGACCCGCGTAGCCCGGGTTGACGCTCATCACCAGCAGCATGTCGAACGCGTGGAGATGCTCGAGCCAGGGCGAGATGTCAGAGGGAGGGTTGATCGCGAGACCGACCCCGACACCCAGCTCGCGTGCTTCATCGACAAGAGCCAGTGCCCCGGCGGGTTCGACCACCTCGGTGTGGAACGAGACGAGGTCCGCCCCGGCTTCCGCGAACACCGGGAGAAAATGCCCCGGGTCGGTCACCATCAAATGGACATCCAGAAACGCGCCGGGCAGCGCGTTCCGCAGCGCGTTGCACGCCTCGGTCCCGAAGGCGAGATTCGGGACGAAATGCCCGTCCATCACATCGATGTGCAACAGATCGGCGCCCGCGTCCAGCACGCTGCGGGCCTCCTCGCCCAGCCTCGCCCAATCCGAACTCAGCAGCGAAGCGCCGACCAGCGGCAACCGGGGCGGCGAGACGAGCAATCCGGGTCGATCCATGGCGTCCTCGGTCGGGTGGGTCTCGGAGATTGGTGCGGCCATCGCTTGAAGGTTATCACCGGGGACCGTTGAATACCGCCGTCGCGTGCCGGCTTCTGATCGCCGGCGTCCGCGCGGACGATTCCACACCACACGAGCGGGGAACAAGCGATGGCGACGCTGGAGGCAACCAGGACCGAACTCGAGGCCGCGGGCCAGGCCCATCTGCTGACCTTTTACGAAGACCTCGACGAGGCCGATCGCGCGGCCCTCCTCGCGCAGATCGACGCGATCGACCTGCACGCGTTGCCCTCGCTCATCGAGCGATATGTAAAAACAGACGACCACTTCGAGATCCCCTCGGACCTCGAGCCCGCGCCGTACTACCCCCGAGACCCGGACTCCCCCGTACGGAAATGGGACCGTGAGGCGATGGAGCGCGAGGGCGAATCCCTCATCGCCGCGGGACGGATCGGCTGCTTCACCGTCGCGGGGGGGCAGGGCAGCCGCCTCGGGTACGACGGGCCCAAGGGCTGCTATCCCACCGGCGCCGTCACCGACAAACCGCTGTTCCAGATCTTCGCGGAGGGCATCCTGGCGCACAGCCGCCGGCACGGCGTCGCGATCCCCTGGTACATCATGACCAGCCCCCTCAACCACGACGCGACGGTCGCCTTCTTTCAGAAGCACGACCACTTCGGGCTCAACGAGGCGGATGTCATGTTCTTCCAGCAGGGGACCATGCCCAGCCTCGACAAGCAGACCGGGCGGATCCTGCTCGCCGACAAGGGCGCCATCGCGACCAACCCCGACGGGCACGGCGGCGCGATCAAAGCCCTCGCCCGGTCCGGCGCGACCGCGGACATGAAGAAACGGGGCATCGAGCACATCAGCTATTGGCAGGTGGACAACCCCAACATCCATGTGCTCGATCCCGCGTTCATCGGGCTCCACGCGACCGCGAAGGACTCATCGGGCGAGATGAGCGGCAAGATGCTGCCCAAAGCGGAGCCGAAGGAGAAGGTGGGCGTCTTCTGCACGAGCGCCCAGACGGGCGCGGGGGAGCGCCGCACGATGGTCGTCGAATACTCCGACCTGCCCGACGACCTCGCGGAAGCGACCAACGACGACGGTTCGCTGAAGTTCCTGTCGGGGAGCCCCGCGATGCACATGCTGGGGGTCGCCTTCATCGAGAAGGTCGCGGGCGATCCCGCCTTCGCGCTGCCCTACCACCGCGCGATCAAGAAGGTCCCCCACATCGACCTGGAATCGGGAGACCGCGTCGAGCCCGCCGAGCCCAACGCCGTCAAGCTTGAGCGATTCGTCTTCGACGCGATCCCGATGGCGGAGCGCTCCATCATCCTCGAGACCGACCGCGTCGAGGAGTTCGCGCCCGTCAAGAACAAGGAAGGCGTCGACAGCATCGTCACCAGCAAGCAACTCCAGACCGAGCGCGCCGCCCGCTGGCTCGAAGCCGCGGGCGTGACGATCCCGCGGAGCCCCGAGGGCTCGTGCGACTGTGTGATCGAGATCAGCCCACTGACCGCGACCTGCGCCGATGACCTGGTGGGCTGGGACGAGCTTCCCAAGTCGATCGCGCCGGGGGAGACGGTGCTGCTGTGAGCCCCCAGCCCCTCGATCAGCTCCCCCGCTCGGTCCGCGAGCACGCCCACCTCACGACGCTGGGGGCCAGCGATATCCCGGCGCTGCTCGCCCACCCGGGCGACTGGAAGAGCCCCGCGCCGTTCTGCCTCTGGATGCACGGACGCAGCGTCAACAAGGAGCTCGATCCCGGACGCTACAGCCGATGGCTCCGCGCCGGCATCGGCGTCGTCGCGATCGACCTCCCGGGGCACGGCGAACGCGACGACGCGCCGCGCCACGGGCCCGAGCACACCGTCGAGGTGATCCACGAGGCGCTCGCGGAGATCGACGAGGTCCTCGAGGCTCTCCGCGGGCCCGGCCTCGCGGGCGCGTACGACTTGGAACGCGCCGCGATCGGCGGCATGTCGATGGGCGGGATGATCACCCTGCGCCGCCTCTGCGATCCGCACGAGTTCCGCTGCGCCGCCGTCGAAGGCACGACCGGTGATCTGTGCGGGCTGTACTTTCCCGACGAAGACGACGCGCACGACCCCTGGCCTGTCCGCCACGACGAGGAGAAGGTCGCGCCGGTGGACGCAAACCGGCACCTGGAGACCTTCACCCCCCTGCCCCTGCTCGTCCTGCACAGCGAGGCGGACGAAATGGTGCCCTGGCGCGTCCAGGAGCGCTTTGTCAGCAGGCTCCGGGAACATTTCGCGCACGCCGGGGCATCACCAGACCTGGTGGAGGTCCACACCTGGCCCGAGACCGGCGCGCCCGCCGAGCATGTCGGGTTCGGGCGCTTCAGCAACGACGCCAAGAACCTCCAGACCGATTTCCTCGCCCGGCACCTGCTGGGCACGACCGACTGATCCCATCGGAGAACCCCATGCGCTCCACACACGCTCTGCTGCCTCTCGTCCTTCTCGCCGGATGTGCGCTCTCGTCCACCGCGTCGGCACAGAACGCCGAATCACCGGCGGAACCAGCCGCCGCCGGTCAGCCCGACGCGATGCGCAGCGAGTCCGCATCCCCAACTGCCAAGCAGCGTGCCGATGCGTTCGAGGAATGGGTGCAGACCGCCGACCGCGAGGTCGTCATGCAGACGATCCAGGCGAAGGCGAAGGAAGCGCTCGCCGGGCTGGACTTCGCCGTCCTGAGCGCCCGCGACATCGAACACCTGCTGATGCCGCTCGCCAGCGCCCAGGACGAAGCGCGGGCTGCGATGACGCGGCTCGAGTCCCTCCGAGACAGCGAGTCCATCGAGGGCTTGCTCGCAACAACAACCCACGCCGTGCTCGACGCGTTCCTGAACCAGCAGCGCGCCGACGGGGAGACGCTCGACGCGATCCTCAAGCATCCCAAGCTGCCCGAGGCGCTCGAGTCGGGCAATCTCCTGACGCCCTTTATCGCGATCAGCGTCACGCAGCCCACCGCGCTGCAGACCCGCGCCGGAGCGATCGCGGATCTCGCGGAGCATCTGCCCGCCCAGCCCATCGACGCCGACCAGGCCGCCGCGGTGGGCCGATACTGGCAGGTCATCAACGCCGTGATGCCATCGTCGGAGAAGGCCCGCGTCGAAGCGGTGCGCACCAGGATCGCCGCGACGCTCCGCAACGCGATCGTGGAAGGCGAGCCCGCCGAAGTCGTCAGCACGCTGAGGGAACAGATCGCGTCGATCGACGGCGCGTTCGCGCGGGGGGAACTGCTCGACCACCCGGCGCCCGAGGTCGAGTTCCTCTGGACCAGCGACACCGACGGCGCCCAGAGCCTCGCGGACCTGAAGGGCAAGGTCGTGGTCGTTGACTTCTGGGCAACCTGGTGCGGCCCCTGCATCCGCTCATTCCCCCAGGTCGCCGAGCTCGTGGACCACTACAAGGGGCACGAGGTCGTCGTGATCGGAATGACCGCGCCGCAGGGCCGTCACCATGGCGCCGACGGGTCCGTCACTATGACCGGCAGCGACCGTCAGCAGGAATTCGACCTGATGGAGCAGTTCATCGACGCGAAGGGCATCTCATGGCCCATCGCGTTCAGCGAACGCGCCGTCTGGACCGAGTTCGGCGTCCAGAGCATCCCCCATGTCGCGATCATCGACACCAAGGGCGTCGTCCGTTACCGCGGGATCCATCCCGCGTCCGCGATGGAGAAAAAAGTCACCATGATCAACGGTTTGCTCGCGGAAGCCGGACTCGACACGCCCGACAGCTGATCGAGATCGGTCGCAAAGTGATGTGCACGCCGTCGTGTGCCCGCACCGCGGGGCGGTGATACGCTCCGCCCCGTGACGCTCAACCCGTTCAAAGGCCTCGACAACCCGAAGACCGTCTGCGCGTGGGGGCTCTACGACCTCGCCAACCAGTCGTTCACGCTGCTGATCAACACGCTGCTGTTCTCGATCTACTTCAAGGAAGTGGTCGTGGGCGACGACGCGAAGGGCGACGCGCTCTGGGGGCTCACCTTCTCCGGCAGCATGCTGCTCGTCGTCGTCGCGAGCCCCCTGCTCGGGGCGGTGGCGGACTGCCGGGGATGGCGCAAGAACTTCCTGGTCTGGACGGGTGTCGGCTGCTGCCTGCTGACCATGTCGTTCGGCCTGATCACGCCGGGCGCGGTGGCGTTGGCGATGCTTCTGTACATCCCCGCGAATTTCCTCTACCAGATCGGCGAGAACTTCCTCGCCTCGTTCCTCCCGAGCGTCTCGACGCCCCGAACGATCGGGCGTGTGAGCGCGACGGGCTGGGCGATGGGATATGTCGGCGCGCTGCTGCTGCTGATGTTCACGATCGCGGGGATGCTCGCGTTCGGGCTCAAGGACCCGGAGCACTGGCGGCCCTTCTTCGTGTTCGCGGGCATCTGGTTCGCGATCAACATGGTGCCGGCGGTGCTCGCGCTCAAAGAGCCGAGACCCGAGCAATCACACGGCGCCACGACGCTCGTCGGCGAAGCGTTCGTGCGGATGCGGGACACCGTCCGCTCGGCGAGCCACTACCGGCAACTCGTCCGCTTCCTCACCGCCTTCTTCATCTACGGCATGGGCGTCCAGGTCATCATCGCGTTCGCGTCGATCATCGCCAACGACTTCGGGTTCGGCTCGACGAAACTGGTCCTGTATGTGCTGCAGCTCACCGTCACCGCGGGCATCGCGGCGATCGGCACAGCGAAATTCCAGGACAGGATCGGGGCGAAGCCGACGGTGCTGGTCTATCTCGGGATCTGGAGCCTGTCCGCGCTCGGCCTGCTGATCATGAGCCTGGTCCCGGATTGCCCGGAATGGCCCTTCTGGGTCGTCGGCAACGGGATCGGGTTCGGGATCGGGGGCATCGGCACAGCCTCGCGATCGATCGTCGGGCGATTCGCGCCCGCGCACAAGACGGGTGAGTTCTTCGGGCTCTGGGGAATGGTCTACAAGCTCGCCGCCGTCGTCGGCGTCGCGTCGTTCAGCCAGGTGAAGGCGTGGATCGGGATGCCCACATCGCTGGGGCTCCTGCTCGGGTTCTTCGCGCTCGGCTTCGTGCTGATGCTGCGGGTCAACGAGATGGACGGGTACAAGGCCGCGCGGCGGGCGAGCCGGGCCGTCAGGTTCACTTCGGATGCAGACCGAAACGCGTCCTGAACCCCTTCAGCCCTTCGCGAGTTCCCGCCCCCGATCCCGCGCCGCGGCGACCGCGCGCACGACCGCGTCCATCACGCCCGAAGCGTCGAGCGATTCAGTCCCCGCCTGCGTCGTGCCGTTGGGGCTGGTCACCGCCCGACGCAGTTCGCCCGCGGATCGGTTGTCGCCCTCCAGCAGGTACGCCGACCCGATCACCACGCTCTCCGCGATCGTGCGCGCGTCCTCGGGCGAGAACCCGACGCCCTCGCCCGCCTTCGCGAGCGCCTCGGCGAGGTAGAACACATAAGCCGGGCCCGATCCCGCGAGCCCCGTGAAGGCGTCCATCATGGTCTCCTCGATCGCGACCGTGGTCCCGACGGCGTTCATGACCGCGCGGATCGCGTCCTCATCGCCGGGCTCGGCGCCCGCGCCCAGCGCGATCGCGGTCACGCCCCGCCGGACCTGGCTGGGCGTGTTCGGCATCGTGCGCACGACGCGCACCCCGCCGCCCAGCGATGCTCGGATCGACTCGCTCGTTGTCCCCGCCATGATCGAGACGACCACGCGCGCGGGGCCGTCCTTGAGCACACCCCCGATCTCCTTCGCGACCCTCGGGAAGATCTGGGGCTTGACCGCAAGGACCAGTTGCCCCGCGTCGGAATCCTGCTCGGACAGCCACGCGACCGCCTCGCCGGCAGACGCCACGGCCCGCGGAAACAGCGACCGGCGGTCGGGAGAAGGATCCGCGACCACAACCCGATCCAGATCCAGCACCCCGGCGTCTTGCGCGCCGGACAGAATCGCGTGCGCCATATTGCCCCCGCCCACGACCGCGAGCGGCGGCAGGGCGCCCGAGAGAGACCCGTTCTGTTCGTTTGATTGCATGAAAAGAGCCTATGGTCCCCCGAGCGGCGAGAGTCAACCGCCCCGGAACGGGTGCGTCCGGGATCCGGAGGAACCCCCAATGAGCTTCTACCAACTCGATTTCGAGCGCGAGATCGTCGAACTCGATGAGAGGATCCGCCGCGCGGAGCAGGGAAGGACCTCGACCGAGCCCGTCGAGATCCCGGCCTTCGGCGGTGTCGAGGGTGCCCGCCCCGACAGCCCCGAGGATCCGGACACCTTGCGCGCGCTCCGCGACGACCGCCTCCGCGAGATCTACGAGGGGCTCACCGCCTGGGACATCGTCCGCGTCGCGCGCCACCCCAACCGCCCGCAGACCCGCGACTACATCGCGCTGCTCGCCCGCGACTTCTGCGAACTGCACGGCGACCGACGCTACAGCGACGACCCCGCGATCGTGACCGGGTTCGCGCGCATCGGCTCGCACAAGGTCCTGATCGTCGGGCACCAGAAGGGGAAGACCACCCAAGAGAAACTCGCCTGCCACTTCGGGTGTGCGCACCCCGAGGGGTATCGCAAGGCGATGCTGAAGATGGAACTCGCCGAGAAAATGGGCTTGCCCATCGTGACATTCGTGGACACACCGGGCGCCTACCCGGGGCTGGGGGCAGAGGAACGGGGCCAAGCGGAAGCGATCGCGGTCAATCTCCGCGAGATGAGCAGGCTGAAGGTCCCGATCGTCTCGATCGTGATCGGGGAGGGCGGTTCGGGCGGCGCGCTCGGCATCGCGGTCGCCGATCGGGTCGCGATGCTCAGGTACGCCTGGTACTCGGTCATCAGCCCCGAAGGGTGCGCCGCGATCCTCTGGAAGCAGGCGAACGACCAGACGACCCGCGAAGCCGCGAACGCGCTCCGGCTCACCGCGTCAGACAACCTCCGCCTGGGCATCGTGGACGCGGTGATCGACGAATCGCTGGGCGGCGCGCATCGTGACCCCAAGGCGACGGCGGCGACGATGACCGAGTGGATCGACCGGGAATTGACCGCCCTGAAGAAGCAGCCCGTCCAGGACCTGCTCGACGCGCGGTACGAACGATTCCGCAAACTCGGCGAGGTGACGGAGGAAGTCGAGGCGCAGGCGAGCGCCGCGACGCCGGAGTCGGCGGAATAATTCACCTCTTCTGGTGGATTCCCACAGGTATTCCGCGACGAACAAACCGCGAAAGAGCGGCGTACGCCTGTGGTATCGCTGTCCTTTGACTTCGATCAGGCCCACGAATAGATTTGACGCCGTTCCACGGGAACCAGCCCTTCCGATAACCGCCCGTATTGGGGGGTACCTTGGCCAAGAAGACGAAGAAGAAGACCACCAAGCCCGCCGCCGCGAGCAAAAAGAAGGCATCGGCGCGCGCCAAGGTGTCCAAGAAGCCCACGGCGAAGAAGACCGCCTCGAAAACCAAAGCGTCGTCGAGCCGCGCGAAGAAGGGCGCGACGACCAAAAAAACCGCGGCCAAGAAGACGACCAAGAAGTCAACGAAATCTGCCGGCACGAAGAAATCCGCCGCCAAGAAGCCGGCAGCTAAAAAGTCGACGACCAAGAAGACTGGCGTAAAGAAGCCGGCAGCGAAGAAATCAACGGCTAAGAAGACCGCTTCGAAGAAGACTCCTGCGAAGAAAGCGCCCGCGAAGTCCAAGTCCACCGCGAAGAAGACAACGAAGAAGAGCACGACCCCGAAGAAGACCTCTGGATCCGCGAAAGCCGGTGGTGCGAGCCAGCCGAGCGCGAAAGCCAAGGCGAGCGACAAGACCCCTTCGGACAAGTCGAACAACTCGAAGAAATCGGGCCGCAAGGGCATCACGATCGTGTCCGATCGTTCCAAGAAGCGTGGCAAGACCAAGCAGCCCCGCAAGCCTTTCGTAACGCCCGGTGGCAGCCTGCTCGGTCCGGGCGTCGTGCGCAAGCCCCTGATCCCGTCGGGCCCCAACGCCGAGGCGGCCGCGGCGTCGACCGCCGCGGACTCGACCGCGCCCAAGAAGTCCCCGTTCAACAAGCGGGAACTGACCAAGTTCAAGAACCTGCTGCTGATCAAGCGGGCCGAGCTGTTCGGCGACATCGAGCAGATGGAGGCCGATGCGCTGCGCTCCAACTCGGGCAACCTCAGCCATCTTCCCCAGCACCTCGCCGACCAGGGTTCGGACAGCTACGAGCAATCGCTCTCCCTCGATCTCGCCGCCGCGGACCGCCGCTTGATCAAGGAGATCGACGACGCCCTGGCGCGCATCGACAACCGCACTTACGGCGTTTGCGAACGCACCGGAAAGCCCATCCACAAGACGCGTCTCCAGGAACTGCCTTGGGCTCGCTACTCGATCGAAGCGGCTCGCGAGATGGAACGGCGCGGTGGCGGATTCTGACCACGCAAACGATTCACCCGCTGACGACCGAGGTGATGCCAGCCCGCCCCGGCCCGCGGCGGTGCCCCGGCGCACGCGTTCCTGCCCACGCGCCTGGGCGTTGATGCTCGCGACACTCGCGCTGGGCCTGGTCAGCGATCTCGCGAGCAAATGGGCCGCGTTCCGGTACATCGCGAGCAGCCCCGCGGTCGTCGAGCGTGAGGCCGTGCTGTCGACCGACCGTCTGGGCGATCTGCTTCCGGCGCACGATCCCGTCACGGTGATCCCGGGTGTGCTCGATCTGACGCTGGTGCTCAACCCCGGCGCGGTCTTCGGCATCGGCGCGGGTCAACGGTGGCTCTTCGTGACCTTCACCGCCTTCGCGGTGCTTTTCGCGATGCATGTCTTCCTGAATTGGACCCGCCCGCGCGACCGCATGGCGCACCTCGCGATCGGCCTGCTCCTCTCGGGCGGTCTTGGCAACCTCTACGACCGCCTCCGTTTCGCGTGCGTCCGCGATTTCATCCACCCCCTGCCGGGCGTGCAGCTCCCCTTCGGACTCAATTGGCCCAACGGCTCCGACGAGGTCTGGCCCTATGTCTCCAACATCGCCGACCTGTGGCTCATCATCGGGATCGGCATGCTGCTCGTGATGTGCTGGCGCATCCCCGCGGATCACCACCACCACGAATCCGAAGGGGCGGACGCCGAGAGCAACGATCGCGGTTGAGCCGTCCGCCTCGGACAGCCTTGCCGCCGTCGTGTCCCGGATCCGAAACCGCGATCACGCCCGCTGCTGCATCGCCGCTCGCTCGCGGATGCCGTCGATGACGGCGCGGATCTCTTCGGCCATCCGCGTGTTGGGGAAATCCCGGATGATGCGTTCCCCGACATCCGCGGCCCGCGCCCAATCCCGGTCCTGAGCCGCGAGCTTGAACTGCACCCCGAGGTTTTCCCTCGCCTTGCCGATCACACCGCGCGCGAGTTCCTGGTAGGGCTCCGCTTCCGCCTCGGTGAGGTACTGGTCGAGTTCCTTGAGCAGTTCGTGCGCCTCTTCTGCGCGCTCGTCCTTCGCCGCGTGGAGGAACCGTCGCTCGAGATCCGCCTTGTACTGCCCGCGGGCACGCTCGACCCGATGGCGCAGGCCCTCGACTCGAGGGGACTCCGCGTACACGCGGGTGATCCGCGACGCCTCCGCGGAGGCCTCGTCCCACTGCCGACGAACGATCAACGCGTCGAGATTCCGGATCGCGTCGCTGACCTTCACATCCGTCGTCCGGGCGCGGACCGATTCGATCCGCTGGCGGAACTCCTCGGCCTCCTGCCGATAGCCGAACCGCTCCGCGAGTTCCTTGACGAGCACCGTCGCCGCGTCCCAGTCCTCGCGCGCGATGTCTTCCTCGATCGCGCGGCAGAGGATCCCGCGTTCGTGCCGCCGATTGAGCACCCGCCTCGCGTCGTCGGACAACGCCTGCTCCTGGGCGAGGCGTTCGAGTGCCTCGACGAGCCGGTCGGTGCGCGCATCCCGAGCGGACCCGGCGCTCCGAAGCGCCCACACTGCGGGCGCGAACAGCACGACGCCGAGGATCGCGAGGATCCCCGCCAACAGGAACAGATCCGACCCGCGGTCGAACCCGAGGAACTCCAGGAGCAAGCCGATGACCACCACCGCGGCATAGATCACCGCGGTCCAGATCGGCGCCTGGGATGGTGCGTTCTGCGCTGCCATGCACACCTCAATCCGCCCGCCGAGACGGCGGGTCTCCGCCCTCTTCAACTCCCCGGGACGGGCTCCCCACAATCCCGCGTCACCGGGACGATGCACAGAAACCGGAGCGCTTCCCCCGTCGAGGCCCTGAACTGGTGCTCCTCGTCCGCGGGGACATAGATCACATCCCCACCCTTGACGGGACGCTCCGCCCCCTCGAGCAGCACCGTCCCCGAGCCGGAGACCACGAACACCTCGTGCTCGTAATCATGGCTGTGCCGGGGCGTGTTCCCCCCCGGCGCCACCTCGAACTGGCGGAGCGCGAAGTTGGGCGCGCCGTCGTCGCGCCCCACCATGACCGCCATCCGGGCGTCCTTCACCCCATCCATCTGAACGGGGGAGCGCTCGACCTCATCGATATTGCGGATCAGCATCCGAGCCTCCGTGCTCACCGGGTTCCGTGCCGGCGGGGCCCGCGACCGGGGCCCGAACACATTCTACACTGATTCGGACATGACAGACCGCACCCACCCGACCAAAGCCCCGAAGATCGACCCGTTCTGCCTGGGGCCTTACCAGACAAACTGCTACATCATCCACGGCGAAACGCCCGAGGGCGAATCGTCGTGCTGGGTCGCAGACTTCAGTTTCGAAAGCGAGCCCCTGCTCGAGCAGTTGGAACGCGATGCCCTCGTCCCCGAAGCGCTGGTCCTGACGCACGCGCATGTCGATCACATCGCGGGGCTCGGCGCCGCGAAACGACGCTTCCCCGATGCGCCGATCCTGATCCACGAAGCGGAGCGGGACTGGCTCACCGATGCCAACCTCAACCTCTCGGGCTTCTCGCCCAACCCGGTGACCGCCCCCCCGGCCGATCGGTTGCTCGCCGACGGGGACACCCTCTCCCTCGCCGGTCGGGCGTGGCGCGTCCTGCACACCCCCGGGCATTCCCCGGGGAGCGTATCGCTCTTTTGCGAAGAGGCCGGGGTCTGCATCTGCGGCGACGCGATCTTCAAGGGATCGGTCGGGCGGACCGACTTCCCGGGATGCAGTTTCGCGGTCCTCGAGCGGTCCATCCGCGACAAGATCTACGCCCTCCCTGACGAAACGGTCCTCCTCCCGGGGCACGGCCCCGCGACGACCGTGGGCGATGAGAAGCGCACGAATCCATTCGTTCCGGGCTGATCGCCCCACTCCTCCTCCCAGGACCGAACGGCGTGCCCCATCCCCGTCGCATCCTGATCATCCGCCCCAGCGCGCTCGGCGATGTTTGCCGGAGCGTGCCGCTGCTGACGAGCCTGCGTACCGCGTTCCCCCGCGCGACGATCGACTGGCTCGTGCAGGACTCGTTTGCCGACGCAATCCGGCACCATCCCGCGCTGGACAATGTGGTCGCGTTCCCCCGCGGAGGGTTGGGCGCCACCAGCAGAAAGGGCAACCCGTTCCCCGCGCTCGCGTGGATGAACAGCACGCTCCGCCGCCGACCCCGTTATGACCTCGTCATCGATGCGCAGGGGCTCTTCCGCAGCGGCCTGTTTGCCCGGTGGACCGGGGCGAGCCGGCGCGTTGGGTACCGCAACGCCGCTGAATGCGCGCGCGTCTTTTACAACCGAACCATCCATGCCGATCGGTCCCGGCACGCGGTGGACCGCATGCGAGTGCTCCTCGGCTCACTGGGAATCAACGCGGACCGCGATATGCGTCTCTACACCGATCCGGATGCGCGCGCGTGGGCCGCGAGCCAACCCTGGAGCGTGTCGCGATTCGTAGTCGTCGCGCCGACCAGCCGCTGGCCGGGCAAGCAGTGGCCCGCCGAGCGGTTCACCGACCTCGCCCGGCACCTGCTTGCGTCGGGCGTTGAGCGTGTCGTGGTCGTGGGCGGCCCGGGCGAGCGGGACCAGATCCGCCCCCTGCTCGGGTGGGCGGCTGGGGAGCCCCGCGCGATCGACCTCGTCGGGGAAACCTCCATCGCGCGCCTGATGGCGGTCATCGAGCGTTCATCGCTCGTCGTCGCGAACGACTCGGCGGCGCTGCACATGGCGGTCGGATTCGACAGGCCGCTCGTCGCGTTGTTCGGGCCCACCCGCGTCGAGCGCGTCGGGCCCTACCGCCGCGAACGCGATGTCATCCAGCATCTCCGAGCGGGAGACCGCTTCGACCACAAGGACGAGCGGGTCGGTGTCCCCATGATGGAGCGGATCACGACCCAGGAAGTACTCGAAGCCTGCCTCGCGCGGCTCCGCGGGTAGGCCGCTCTCGCTCGCTTCGTGCGCACGAAAAAGCCCGGGCACGAACGCCCGGGCTCGGTGAATGACTTTCGCTGGTTTCAGGCAGTCGCGGCCCCCGCGTGCTCGTGCGCAAAGGACTTCATGAAGTCGACGAGCGCCTCGCACCCCGCCTTCGGGAACGCGTTGTAGATGCTGGCGCGCATCCCGCCGATGGAGCGGTGCCCCTTCAGTCCGTCGAGCCCCTTCGCCGCCGCTTGCTCGATGAACAGCTTGTCGAGTTCGGGCGTCGGGCACTTGAATGTGATGTTCATCAGGCTCCGGCTGTCGGTCTTCGCGTGCGGGGTGTAGAAGTCCTGGCTATCCAGGAAATCGTAGATCACCGCCGCTTTCTCCTCGTTGATCTTCTGGATTGCCTCCAGACCGCCCTGCTCGAGGATCCACTTGAAGACCAGGCCCATGAGATAGACGCCGAAGGTGTTGGGCGTGTTGAACCGCCCTTCCTTGTTCGCGTGGTTGCGGTACTGCATCATCTGGGGCAGCTCGCGCACCGGGTTCTCGATGATCGACTTCTTCGCGATCACGAGCGTGATCCCGCTGGGCCCCAAGTTCTTCTGCGCCCCCGCGTAGATCAGCCCGTACCGGGTCACATCGATCGGCTTGCTGAACATGTTGCTCGAGGTGTCCGCGACGAGGAACGCGCCAGCCGGGATGTTCTCGGGCTCGGTCGGGAACTCCGTCCCCATGATCGTGTTGTTGCTCGTGAAGTGGACATACACCGGGTTGTCCGAGTAGCTGACCTCACCGCCCATCGGGATGTGGTCGTAGTTGGTCGCCTTGCTCGAGCCGCAAATGTGGCAGGTGCCGTAGAGCGGGGCTTCCTTGATCGAGTCGTTCGCCCACTTGCCGGTCTGGAAGTAGTCCGCGGTCCGGTCCGGGGGGAGCAGGTTCGCGGGCACGAAATAGCACTGGCTCGTCGCGCCGCCCTGCATCCAGGTCACCGCGTAGTCGTCGGGGATGTTCCCGACGGCGCGGCAGTCCGCCTCCGTCTCGTGGGTGATCCGGTCGAACACCTTCCCGCGATGGCTGTGCTCCAAGATCCCGATCCCCGAATCGAAGATGTCGAAGACATCCCGCTGCGCCTGCTTGAGCACCGATTCGGGCAGCGTCGCCGGGCCCGCAGAGAAATTGAATATCCGTTCGCCCATCACCCGACCTCCAATCGCGACCGCGGCCGACCCGGCCGCTCCGTCCCCGGCACCGCCCACGCGCGGGCGGCCCTTTTATGATATCGACGCCGACCCGCGGCAGAAGGCAGGGTCACGCGACCCCGTTCACGCAGTGCACGATCGCCCGGTCCGACTTGTACAGGCGGACCATCCGCACGACCTCCTCCGCGACAGCGTTCTGCGCCTGGTCGGTCGAAGCCCCGCAGTGGTGCGAGCAGTACACCCCGTCCAACTCCGCGACGGGGGTCTCCCACGGCGTGTCCTTCTCGGAGGGCTGGTCGCAGTAGACATCCAGCCCTGCACGGATCTTCCCGGTCTGCACCGCCGCGATCAGGGCGGGCTCGTCGACGATCGCGCCGCGGCTCGTGTTGACGAACGACGCGCCGGGCTTCATCGCCTCAAAGAACGCAGAGTCGCACATCCCCTTGGTCGATTCGATCGCGGGGACATGCATCGAGACCGCGTCGAACCCGGGCAGCGCCGCGAGGAGCGCCGAGCGGGAACCCTCGACAGGGGACGCGCCCAACCGCTCGATTTCCTGCTCCGTGATATTCGGATCGAAGATGCTCACCTCGATCCCGAACGCCTTCGCCCGAGTGACGACCTCGCGACCGATGGCGCCCGCGCCGACCACGAGCAGCGTGCTGCCCTTCAGACCACGCGCCTTGCTGAATTCCTTCTTGTTCCAGTGCCCCGCTTTGAGCTGAGCGTTCTGGTCACACAGGCGACGATCGAGGCTGATCAGGTGCCCCATCGCGAGCTCCGCGACCGCGACGGCGTTCATGCCCGGCGTGTTGCACACCGCGACATCCTGCCCGTGCGCTGCCTTGCCGTCGATGTTGTCGTACCCCGATCCGGCGCGGATGATCAGCTTGAGCGCGGGGGCGCCCTTCTCGATCGCCGCCGCGGGGACCTTCGTCGAGCGCACCACCAACACCTCGGGCTGCTGCTCACCCAGGCACGCCTCGAGGGAGGCGCCGTCCAGGGAGGGATCCAGGTGCACCTCGCATCCCAGCGCCCCGAGCCCGTCCACGAGCGATTGCTCCGCCTTGTCCGCGATCACGACCTTCATGACTTCACCTCTCGCTTGCCTGCATGAGTCGAGCGGCACACGCCGCCGGGACATCCACCGACACGCACCGCGCAGCATGCTAGGCAGAAGCGATTCCCGCGTGAGATCGGCCGCGCGGGATCAGGAGCGCAGCCCGAGCGAGCGATCAGTCCCGGAACTGACCGGTGTCGATCTCCGAGCCCCCGAAGTCGACGCCGCGCAGGCCGCCCCGCGTCCAGCGGTAGACGCCGTCGTATTCGAGGTCGGGCTCCCCGGGCCCGACCAGGACACGGATCGTCGAGGGCTCGGGGCTCTCGGGGTTCAGCGGCTGGAACCCCGGGTTGGCGTCCGCCGTCGCGCGTCTCGACGCGGATCCGTCGAACATCAGCAGGGTCGAGCGGGCGGACCGGTCGGCGAAGAAAGTCTCATCGCCCGGGTTGGAGTGACGGTCGAACTGGTCCATCACCCACACCTTTGACGACGGGAAGGTCACCTCGTCGATCCGCCGGGTGACCAGGTACCGCGCAGCCCGGTTGAAGCTGTTCGCGTTCTCGTCGTGCTGCTCGATCGGGTCGAGCTGCCCCGCGCGGCGTTGGTCGTTGCTGTGCGTCGCGGGGACGACCTCGTAGGTGCCCTCGTACACCCGGAACAACTGGGCCGGGGAGACCGACGCGATGTCCGCGATGCGGTCCTCCTGCACGAAGTCCTCGGGGCAGCGCGCCACGCCCTCGACGGGCTGCCCAGTCAGATAGTCCGCGAGCACGAGGTGAGAGAAGTAGAGGTGCGAATACCAGAAAAAACTGCTCTGGTAGACATCCACCCGCCCCGAGAGCCGCCGCATCGCGTCGATCGCCTGCGCGTTGCTCGACTCTTCGTCCTTCGTGTACACCCCCGCGAGGTCGGGGTAGCGGGACGGGACGGGCGTGCCCGCCCGCCAACTCAGCGCGAAGATCGCGTCGTTATCGTCGTTCCCGTACATCGCGCCCGCGAGCCCGATCTGCCGCATGTTGCTCAGGCACGCCATCGACCGGGCCGACCCGCGTGCCTTGCCGAGCGCCGGAAGCAGGATCCCGATCAGCAGCGCGATGATCGCGATCACGACCAGCAACTCGATGAGTGTGAATCCGCCGGTGCAGCCGAACCCACACCGCGACCCGAGCCGAGGCCTCGATCCGGGCAGTTGGAGGTCGTGACTGTGCACCGCGATCAATCGTCCTTCTCGATCAGTGTGCCGCAACGCAGAACACCCGGCACCGGGCCCTCTTGGAATACGAGCGCGCCGGGTCCTCCGGATGCACAAAACAGGCGGCTTCGCCCGGGATACCCCACTCCAGGATCGGCTCGAGCGAGCGTTCAGGGTGAGGCATCAGGCCCCGAGCCATCTTTGGATGCCGCGATTCCGTCAGCATCGTCTGCCGACCCCGCCGGGGCACGCTCGTCAGTTTGGACCGCCCTGGCTGCTCCGGATGACGCGATACCGCCCCGGCTTGGCTCGATCACACCGAACCGGACGCCCAGCAGAACGAGCACGAGCGCGACCACCGCGACCACGGCAACCCCCCCGGAAATCAGGGCGGTTCGTTTTGCGCTCCTGAGATGGCGCTCGAAAAGGGCTTCCCGTGCGCGAGCACGCGCGTCAGCGCCGCGCCCGCGTGCGTCCTCCCGGGATTGGGCGCCACCCGGAACCGCTGGTCCGCCCCGGACCGATGCAACACGCGCCGCCCCCGCGTCCCCGATGAGCGATCCCGCGGTCACCGCAGCGGGCACCCGCCCCGGCAGGGGACGGATCGCCGCGAGCCCCAGGTGCTGCCGATCCCGCTCCGCGTGCAGCGCCGCCCCGCATCCCCGACAGATCACCTCGTCAGAGCCGACCGGTTCCTCGCACGCATGGCACCGCCCGAACAAGCGGGCGACCCCGGGGACACGCCTCGCCTCCACCCAGTTCTGGTGCGTGCTCGGCCCGCGGATCACCGTGGTCGGCGAGAGCCGCCCCGACCGTGCCCAGCGTTCGATCGTCTCCAGGCGGCAGCCGGGCCGGAACGGCGCTGTTTCGTCACGCACGAACCAGGGCCCCATCTCGTTCTGGGTCGCCTGCCGGCTGAGCGGATCGGTGCGCGCGCCGCACGCGGTGCATTGCACTGAGTCCGCGTTGACCGCGTGCGCCCCGCAGAACGGACAGAGAGCACGCACGCCATGCGACACGCCGCTGCTTCCGCCCGGGATCGCGTTCCCGTGGGCGGATTCTGGTCGTGTTTGGGAGTCGGCACCGGTCAGGGACATGTGATGAGCCTATACCACGGGAGTCTCGTCCCGGATGCCTCTCTTCGGAATCGACGCATGAAGACCACCGCCCCGCTGTCCCGCTGCCTTGCCTTCTGGATGCTCGCTGCGCTGCTGGGCGGGTGCGCCTCGACGCCCCCCGAAGGGCGCACGCCCATCGTCGCGCGAGAAGCAGCCGAGCCCGCGCCGCCCCAGCGCCGGGCGACCCGGTCGGACATCGCGTTGCTGATCGGCGGGGAGCCCGTGACCTGGGAGACCCTGCGTCCGCTGCTCGCCGAAGCGGGCGGAGGGGTTGTTGTCGAGGACCTCGCCCTGGAGCACGCGCTCCGACGAGCGCTGCGCGCACGGAACCTGACCATCACGGAAGGCGAGATCGAGGCCGCGCGCGAGACCTGGCTCGCGTTGCTGAGCGAATCGGGCGTGGGCCCGGAGGCGGAGTCGTCGATCCGCGAGCGTCGGGGCCTGGGCGAGCACCGCTTCCGTCGCTTGCTGTGGCGCAACGCGGCGTTGCGCGCGCTGATCGACCCGTCGGAGATCGAGGTGACCGACACGGAGGTCGGCCTGGCGCGCCGTGTGCGCGCGGGCGAGCGGTACCTGACCAGCGGCGTGATCGCGCGCGACGCCGCGACGGCGCTCGCGATCGCCCGCGCGGCCCGCGCGCACGAGGGGGGTGCGCTCGCGGGGCTCTGGATCGAGGCGGGAGCGCGCGACCTGCGACCGTTCCAGTCCGTGATCAGCCCGCTGGACCCCGCGTTCCCGGATTCGATCCGGCGCGCGCTCCCGGTGCTGGAGCGGGGCGCTCCGAGTGACGCGATCGCGGTCGAACAGGGGTTCGCGGTCGTCATCGTCGATGCGGTGTTGCCCCCCGCGAGCCGGACGCCTGACGACGCGACGCTCCGGCGCGAGTTGACGATCCGCAAGACGAGGCTCGCGATGGAACGGCTCGCGCGCACCCTGCTGGACCGGACCGAGGTCACCAGGCTCGACCCGTCGCTGCGCTGACAGCGTCCCTTCTCCGACGCGATGGGCGGTCAGCCGTGGTGGTGGGTATCGGGCGGGGGAAGCCTGAGGTATCGCGCCAGCACGGGGCTGAGCAGCACGAACGGGATCGTGTCCAGCAAGGCCGCGGCGAGCTTGAAGGCGTACCCCGTCGCGATAAAGACGAGCAGCTGGGGCCAGATCGCGGCGTTCTCGTTGACCGGGAGGGCCTTCGCGTAGAAATGGGTGATGAGGATCACCGCGACGGTGTCGACCAGTTGGCTGACCAGCGTGGACCCGTTGTTTCGGATCCAGAGGTGCTTGCCTTTGGTGAGCCACTTCCAGAAATGGAAGACCTGGACATCGACGAACTGGGCGGCGAGGTAGGCGATCATCGACGCGGTGACAGCGCCGAACGCCAGCGTGCGCACCTCGAAGAACACGGGCTGGCGGCCTGCGGCGTCGAGCGCCACGGCGCCCGTCTCCGGATCGACCGCTTCGAACCCCGGGAGGACACCCCCGATCCAGAGGATCGCGATGACCCAGAGGTTCAGGATGAGCCCGACGAAGACGACGAAGTTCGCGCGGCGGCGCCCGAACAGCTCGCTGATGTAGTCGGTACACAAGAAGGTGACCGGATAGGGCAGCACCCCCACCGCGACCGCGAAGACGGTGGCGCCCGGCGTCGAGGCATCGAAGTCGTACTCAAACAGCTTGATGAATCGCGTGATCCCGAGGATGTTGAGCATCGCGAGGGTGCCCAGGAACAGCCCCGCGAGCACGAGGAAGACCCGCTCGCGTCGGTTGTGGACCGCCCGCTCCGTCAGCGCGGGGAGGTCGGCATAGGCGTGCTGGTTGGAGGGCAGCAGGGCGTGGTCGGTGGGCATCGGGCGATAGGGTACGAGAAGAACCGGTGCGCGGATTCAGGCCCCGCGGGACCTCCCACTCGGCGTCCCGGTCGGGTACAGTGAAAGCATGCCGGAAGTGACCGAACAGCCCGCCTCCGCTGATACGGAGAACCGCCCGCTCGACGACGCCCTCCTCGCGGGTCGGGTCGAGGCGATCGTGCTGAGCAACAGCAAGCCGGTCCCCGCGGCGCGCATCGCGGAGGTCGTCTCGGCGCTTGCGCAGGCTCGGGGCGAGGTAACGGTTGAGGCGGGGGACATCGAGCGCGCCGTCGAGTCGCTCAACGCGGCGTACGACGAGACCGGCCGCGCGTTCCGCATCGAGCCCGTCGCGGGCGGATACCGGGTGATGACCCGGTCCGAGCACGCGGATGTCCTCGCGGCGTTCCACCGCAAACAGGCGTCGAGCAGGCTGAGCCGCCCGGCGATCGAGACCTTGGCGATCATCGCCTACAAGCAGCCCATCACCCGCGCGAAGCTCGAAGCTATCCGGGGCGTGGGATGCGGCGAGGTCCTCAAGAGCCTCTTGGAGCGTCGCCTGATCGCGGTCACCGGGCGGGCGGAGGAACTCGGTCGCCCCATGCTTTACGGGACGACCAAGCAGTTCCTCGATTCGTTCGGCATCCGCAGCGTCAAGGACCTCCCCAGCGTCGAGTCGATGGTCACCACGCACGGCGAGCCTGCCTGAGAACCGCGCCCGCCCGATGGGCGTATGGTGGACGGATGCCCCCGCACGGCCCCGAACCCGATGCGCCGAAGGCCGAGCCTCGCCCTGAGCAGGACGCCGCGGCTGCGTCTTCGACGCTTCATGACCTGCCCCGCCCGACGAGGCGGCGGTACGAGTTGCACAGCCCCGGGATTTTGTACCTGACGATCACGGTGTTCCTCGCGATCGGCTCGATCAACAGCCAGAACAACCTCCTGTTTCTGGCGTTCGGCTTCGCGATCGCGGGGTTCCTGCTCAGCGGGCTGATCTCGGGTCCGCCCCTGATGAACATCCGTGCCAAGCGTTTGCCCCCCCCGCCCGGCGCGGTGGGGGAGCACGCGGAGATCCGCTATGCGCTCGAGAACCGCGGGCGCTGGCTGAGCGCCATGGGTCTCGAGATCCGCGAACTCGCGGAGAGCCAGCGCGCGTCGCTGGTGTTCGGCACGGGGCAATCGGGGGGGGTGCTGGATCTCAAGCCCGGCGCTTCGACGGTCGCACGCGTGCGCATCACGCCGACCGCACGAGGGGTGCATCGTCTTGCGGCCTTCAGCGTCACCACGACCTTTCCGTTCGGGCTGTTCCGCAAGACGCTTGTGTTCGAGCAGCCCGATGCGTGGGTTGTCGCGCCGCGCCGTGTCGCGCTTCGGTCCATGCCCTGGCACCGGTCGGGGCGAGACGGCGCCACCCTCAGCGCGACCGCGTCGCGAAGGGGGCAATCCAGCGAGTTCTATGCCCTGCGGCAGTATGTGCCGGGCGATCCGACGCGGACCATCGCGTGGCTCCCCTCTGCGCGACTGGGTGAACTGATCGTCCGCGAGCAGGCATCGAGCGCCCCCCCTCGCTTGTGGCTCCGGATCGACCGCCCGTCGCCCTCGGTCCCCCCCCACCTAGTCGAGCGGGCGGCTTCACTCGTCGCGGCGCTGGCGCAGGATGCGAGCAAGGCGGGCTTCTCGGTCGGCCTGCGGGGGCGCGGTGTCGGACGCATGCGCCCCGTGATCGGGCCCAAGCAGGTGCGCGCGATCCAGACCGCGATGGCCGGGCTCAGCCCAGACGAACCGCTCAGCACCAACGGCTTCGAGGACGACGGGGAGGCCGCGAAGGGGCGGTCGCTCCGCGTGACGATCCAGTATCAGCGGAAGGGTCGCGGGCGTTCGGCGGGCGAGTTCACCCTCTCGGCGGACGACCTCCGCCAATGGCTCGCCGGGGAGACGATCCCGCCCGAGTTCCTCTCGCCCGGTGATCGGCGCACCGGGGGCGAACGCCCGATTGCGCAGGGTATCGGCAGCGCCCTCGCCTCGCTCGTCGGCGGGAGGGCCCCGGCGTGAGCGTGCTGCGGATCAGCCAGCGCTGGACGATCGCGGCGGTCCTGCTCGCGATTCTCGCGTACGGGGTCGCGGAAGAAGACTCCGGCGTGCTCGTCATCGGGATCGTCGGGGCGCTGACCTCGTGGCTGCTGACACGCGGTTCGCCCCCGAGGGCGATGCCACGCTCGCTGATCAACACCCTGCTGTTCGGTGTTGTCGCCTGGGGCACCTGGGGCCTGTTCAACGCGGGTCTCGGCGTGTCGCTGTTCAGCCAGTTCGTCATGGCGCTGCTGATCGTCAAGCTGCTCGATCGGCGCGGGCCCCGGGACACGGCGCAGCTCCTCACGCTCTCGGTGTTCCTCGTGATCGGCGCCATCCTGACGAGCAACTCGTTCACGCTGGGCATGCTGATGCTCGCCTTCCTGCCGGTCATCATCGGCGCGGTGCTGTGGTATCAGCTCTCCCGCGTCGAGCGCGGCGCGAGCGAGGCCGCGTCCGCGATCGTCCGCCCGGTCCGCAAACGCGGGGCGGCGGTCGTCGTCGCGGCGATGCCGATCGCGGCCGTAGTCTTCATCCTGATGCCCCGCGAACTTGGTTCGAAGGCGCTGGGCGCCTGGGGGACCGCGGCGGTCGGCTCGACGGTCGGGTTCAACGACGAAGTCCGCCTCGGTCTGGGCGGGCTGATCAGCCAGAGCCAGGAGCCCGTGCTCGACATGCAGTTGTTCGACCGGGAAGGCGAGCCGCTCGGGGCGGTCGGGCAGCGGTTCTATCTGCGGGGGGCGGTGCTGCACGACTACGACCCGCGCTCCGGCACCTGGACGCGTTCGGACAGCTCAAGGTATGTGTACACGCAGGGCCCCGCGCCGCAGCTGCGCCCCGGGTTCGTCACCGTGGGGGGGGCGCAGCCGGGCTCGTGGAACCTCAGACAGGAGATCACGATCCGGAGCGTCGAGGGCAACCGGGGACACCTGTTCACCATCTGGCAGACCAACCAGGTGCGTGTCCCCCCCACTTTCCAGCTCGAATACTCGACGGGGGACGCGGCGCTGCGTGTCCGGGGGGACACCGGGCGGATTTCCTACACCGTCCATTCGAACGATCAGGTCCCGATCCCCGAGACCTTCGAGCGCCCCACGCCCGAAGAGCGGCTCGAGCCCGTGATCGACAATCCCGAGGTGCGCGAGATCGCTGAGCGGATCCTGCGCGATGCGGGAATCGAGGCCGATCCGCTGGAGCGACCGGTGGACGAGGACGCGCGGGCCGTCGCGGCGCTGGAGAACTTTTTGACCGGGGGCGGGTTCCGGTACACGCTTGAGACGCTCAGCGCCCCGCCGGGGCGGGACCCGATCGAGTGGTTCCTGAGCGACACGCGGGAGGGGCACTGCGAGTACTACGCGTCCTCGCTCGCGTTGATGTGCAGGACGGTCGGGATCAACGCGAGGGTCATCACAGGCTTCGTCGCGACCGACTACAACGACACCACCGAGTCCTACATCGTCCGAGCCAGCAACGCCCATGCGTGGGTCGAAGCCGAGACGCTCCCGGACGACTGGCGCACGATCGACCCGACGCCCGCCGCGGATCTGGCGCGGATCCATGAGCCCCCGGTGGGCCTGATCGCCGATGCGCGGCGCCTGCTGAACACCTTGGAATTCGCCTGGATCCGAACCGTGATCGGCTACGACGGCGAGGCCCGAAAAGACCTGCTCGGCAACCGCGAATCCGCGTCGATGTTCCCCCTCTGGGAACGGCTGAGCGGGGCGGCCTACCGCGCCCAGCGGGCCCCGCCTCGCGTGCTGCTCCGCGCGGCCCGCAACGCGCTGCTCGCGTTCTGCGCCGCGGTGCTGTTCGGTGTGCTCGTGATCCGAGAGTGGGCCCGGATCAGGCGAGCCGCGGCGCGCGCCGTTCGGTGGTTGTCGCTCCTGTTGGGCAGAGGCCCGGTGCTGTCGGGTGCCCAGCGGACCCACGCCGAGCTACTCCGCCTGTTGCGCCGCGCCGGCACCCCCAAGCCCGGGTGGGTCCCGTTGCGGACGCACACGGATCATCTCACCGAGACGGGGGAACTGGACGCGGGTGTCGCCTCCGCGATGTCTCGCATCGTCGAGCGGCTCTATGCTGAGTACTTCGCGAACGCCGATACACCAACGGCTGACGCGTCGGAGCGCGATCTGCTCGAGATCCGGTCGTGGGCCCGTTCGCGGGCCCGGCGTGATCGGCATTGCCGCACGAAACCCATCGGCACACCCGATGCGAGAGAAAGGACCACCGATGCCCGCGAGCCGGAGACGGGGTGAACGCTGGCGCGAGACGCTGGACCAGATCCGCGAACGGGGCGGCAGCCTCGAGATCACCATCGATCGCCGGGGCGGCGAGGGCTTCCGGACCGAACCCGGCGAGACCGTGCGGCAGCCCCCGCCCGATCTGCTGTGGCGCGTCCGTGTCCGTCAGAGCAAGGGCGAGCGGATCCTCGTCGAGCATCCCGCGGCGCTGGGGCGGACCATCGACATCAAGGCGGGCCAGCGGCTCGTCTGCGTGATGTCGGTCGGCCAGAACCGCTGGATCTTTACGAGCGAAGTGAAGTCGGTGACGCCCGGTCGGGACGGTGTGCTCGAACTCGACCCCCCCACCCGGGTCGAGCGGGCGACGAGACGCGTGCAATCCCGCGTGTCCACCTCGCAGCTGAACCTGCCCGCGGTGCGGTGCTGGCTGCTCCGAGACCCGATCACCGCGGTCCCCGCGGAGGCCGCGTCTCGGGACCGGATCAATGAACTGCTCGCGATGCCCCCGGCGTCGCGCCCCGAACTCCCCGATGAGGCGCTGGACTCGCTGGGCGAGATCGCGCCGGATGTCGGCGCCGCGTTCAAGGCGGAACTCGCGAACATCGGCGGGGGCGGCATCGGGCTCAAGGTGGGCCCCGAGGAGAGTTCCCTCGTCGAGAGCTCCAAGCTCTATTGGACACGCCTGGACCTGCGGCCCACGATCCCCGCGCCGCTCGACCTGGTGTCGCGCATCGCGCACACGCACCTGGACAGCCAGCAGAACACCTACGCGGGCCTCGCGTTCGAATTCGGATTCGACCCCGCGCACAAGGCGTTCGTCGCCGATCAGATCGAGCGGTTTATGAGGCAGGCGGGGCTGTAACCCGGGCGTTGGCCGGTCGATCGACGCGAGCCGGCTCGCTCAATCGAAGAACAGCGCCATCCAATCGTCCGCGGTGCTGTATTGCTCCGCGTCGGGCTTGACCATCACCGTGATGTCCCCGTCTCCGGAGCGGGCGACGAACGGGGTGCGCCCGCCGTTCCAAGTGCCCCGATACGACCGGGGTCCCGGTGCGACATCTGTTTGCAGGCCATACGACGAATTGAAGAAGCACTGCCCCTGCTCGGTATCGAGTTCGAGTTGTCCGGCGCCGCCGGGCCCGATCACGGCGCTGATCCGCCCGCTGGTGGTAATGAGCGCGACGGGATCGCGGAAGGGCTTGGATGTGCGATACTCGATACGCCCGCCCTCACCGGTTACGACGCCGTTCTGGGCGGTGACCGCGCCATCGGTTCCAAGGATGACGATGGGACCGCCGTTGTTCACGACGCTGAGACCGTCGCAACGCGGGACACGCACGCGGAGGGCGATCTTGCTGCCGCGCGGATAGTCGTCCCCGAGCGAGGTCACAATCCGCAGTGTCGACGCGCTTGTGGGCGCCCCGGCGTCGCTCGCCGGGATAAATGACGCGGTAATCGCGTCCTCGGGGTCGGTTTCGGGCATGTCCGCGCGGGGTTTGTGATCGGGGCGGAGCAGCGCCGCCTTGATCTCGGGCGCGTCGAGCGCGTCGTCCACCTCGACGATCACCGACCCGGCGTGGTTGTGAACATCGACCGCGATCGGAACCCCCACTTCAGGTGAATCTCCGCTGATCTCGACCGCGATGGTCCGTTCCCGCCTGTGGAACGACTCGTGGGCGATATCGGTGTGGGTGCACGCGGGAAGCACGCACCCGAGCGAAGCGAGGAGCGTCAACACGGCACAGCGGCTGGCAAGGCGGATCGGCATCTGGGAGCTCCGGGATCGTCGATGAGCCGCTCGGGAAGGACAAACCCTCGCCCGGGCGGTGGATGTTCAGTGCACAGTATCGACCGGGGGACCGGTCGGGTTCGCACGGATCGTCCGGGTTTCACAGCCCGGGCGTCCCGCAGACTATACTCGGGGCTTGGGGCACCCTTCACCGTGGGGGGTGTCGCGACGATCCGCGCGATTCTTCCACCGTACCGATCCCGAATCGGACGGTGTGCCGAGCAGAACGCGGCCCGCTCTCAGGAGGCTTTGTGCTCCCTGACCGAGCGCCGGCTTGCGTGCTCGACCATTCCGAAGCGGCGGGCGCGCGGCGATGAGCCGCGTGCGGCGACGCATGGGGAACGCCCCCTGCAAGCGGGCGGGCCGAGCAGGCATGAGGTTCTGCGATCGGGACTCCCGGCGCCGTCGGGGGGGTGCGCGCTCGTCGGTGTGCGTAACCACGGCTCGCGCTCGGCTGGCGCGGGCCGATACGAATCGGAGCTGGGCATGGGCACGCTGCACTTCATGCTCGCGCAGGGCGATACAGGCGGAGGGATCAGCACCCCGGGGTTGATCCTCGCGTGCCTGGTGGTCCTCGTCCTGGGTGTCGTCGTCGGGTTCCTCGTCGCGGGGATGGTCACCAAGAGCACGCTGTCGTCCGCGAAGGCGGAAGCGGCGGCGGTGATCGAGCGGGCGAAGGACGAGGCGCGGAACGAAGCGGACAAGGTCCGCCTCGAATCGGAGCGCAAGGCGCTCGAGCGGAAAGAGAAGTTCGACGACGAGATGGAGGCGATGCGGGCCGAGCTCCGCGAGACGGAGCGGAGACTCGGGAAGCGCGAGGACCTGATTGACCGGAAGGAGGAGACGCTCTCGCTCAAGGAAAAATCGCTCTCCGAAACGGGCGAGGCGCTCCGCACGCGAGAAGCGAAGCTCTCTGAGCGTGAGCAGGAGATCGAGACCCTCCGCGAGCAGCAGACCGACCGCCTGCAGGAGATCGCGGCGATGTCCCGCGAAGACGCGAAGACGGAGCTCCTGGCTCGCGTCGAGGAAGACTCGAGGCTCGAGATCGCAAAGGTCGTCCGCACCGTCGCGGAGCGCGCCGAGGACGAGGCGAAGGAGAAGGCCCGCGAGATCACGCTCATGGCGGTCCAGCGGTACGCGACCGAGCACACCAGCGAAAGCACGGTCCGTTCCGTCGCGATCCCGTCGGACGACATGAAGGGGCGGATCATCGGCCGCGAGGGCCGGAACATCCGCGCGATCGAGAAGGCGACGGGCGTCGACATCATCGTCGATGACACGCCCGGCGTGATCGTCGTGTCGTGCTTCGACAAGGTCCGCCAGGCGGTCGCGGTCGAGGCGCTCGAGAAACTCATCGCCGACGGGCGGATGCACCCCACCCGGATCGAAGAGGTCGTCGAGAAGACCGCCTCGGAGATCCACGAGCGGGTGATCCAGGCGGGCAAGGACGCGGCGCTGGAGGTGAACCTGGGCGGGCTGCACCCCAAGGTGATCGAGGCGATGGGCAAGATGCACTATCGCACGAGCTACGGGCAGAATGTCCTGCGTCACTCGGTCGAGGTCGCGTTCCTGAGCCAGATCATCGCAGACCAGCTGGGCCTCGACGGGAAGCTCGCCCGCCGCTGCGGTTTCCTGCACGACATCGGCAAGGCGATGGACCACGAGATGGAAGGCGGGCACCCCAAGATCGGCATGGACTTCGCCCGCCAGCACGGGGAAAAAGACGAAGCCGTGCTCAACGCGATCGGCGGGCACCACGGCGATATCCCCTCCACCACTTTCTACACCCCGATCGTGATGGCCGCCGACGCGGTCTCGTCTGCCCGCCCCGGTGCGCGGCGCGAGTCGATGGAACGCTACATCCAGCGGCTCAACGATCTTCAGGACATCGCGCTGGCGCAGCCGGGCGTGGTCGAAGCGCACGCGATCCAGGCGGGGCGGGAGGTCCGCGTGATGGTGGACGCCGCGAAGATCAACGACGACGAGGCGTACCTGATCGCGCACGACATCGCGAAGCGTGTCGCGGACGAGATGACCTTCCCGGGCGAAATCCGAGTCACGGTTCTCCGAGAAACCCGAGCGATCGAGGTCGCCCGCTGAGCCGATGCCGGACGGGCGCCCCCGGGAACGCCCGCCCCTCCGGCGCGCAGAAGGCCCCCATGAGCGACCGCGACACGAGCACGGACGATCGGCGAACCCGCAAGAGGGACCGCCCGAAGCGTTCCCTCACGAAGAGCCTCGCCCGGATCGTGCTCCTCCTCGCGGTCTTTCTCGTGATCGTCAAAGTGGGCGGGTGCGCCGATCGGCTGTTCTTCTATCCGATCCGGGGCGATTACGCCGCGCACCCGCAAGCCGACGAGGTCTGGTTCGAGAACGAAGGACGCGAGCTCCACGGGTGGTGGTTCCCGGCGCGCGATCCCGATGATCTCTCCGAACGCGCCGTGACGCCCGCACCGACCATCGTTTTCTGCCACGGCAACGCGTTCAATATCAAGCGACATACCGCGTTCATGGACTGGCTTCCGGCGCAGGGGTTCAATGTCTTTCTGTTCGACTACCGCTCCTACGGCATGAGCGACAAGGGCCCGCTGCACCGCGATGGACTGATCCACGACGCGGAAGCCGCGATCGATTATGTCTTCTCACGCGACGACATCGATCCTGATCGCGTCGGGCTCTACGGCATGAGCCTTGGCGGGACGATCGGGATCGCGGCCGCGGCGGAAGACGACCGGATCGCGGCAACCTGCTCCCTTGCGACTTTCAGCACCTGGGAAAGCGTCGCGGGTGACTTCGTCCCGGTCCTCGGCCCCTGGCTGATCTCGGACGGCCGCAACGCGGTGGACAGCGTCGCCGCACTTCGTGACCGCCCGTTGCTGCTCATCCATGGAACGGATGACCGCATCGTGTCTTACCGGCACGCACCGCTGATCCGCGACGCCGCGCAGGCCGCGGGCGTGGATGTGGAGTTGCTGACGATCGAGGGGGCCGGTCATATCGGCTGGGTCCAGACGCACCCCGAGATGCGCGACGCGATCGGGGCGTTCTTCGACAGGACGATCGGAGCCGGCGCGATGCCTGATGACGAGGCGGATGCCCACACCTCGAACGCCGACGGCTGAACAGTACCGCTGCCGCGTGTCCCCCGAAAAACAAACGCCGGGCGAGTGCCCGGCGTTTGTACGCGTGTTTGTTTGCGTGCCCGATCAGGGCGAAGCGACTCAGAGCTTGAACCGGTCGACGAGAACGCGGAGACGCTCGCTCTGACGGCTCAGCTCGGCGGCGGCCTCGGACGCCTGCTGGGCGGCCTGTGCCGACTCGTTGCTCACCGCGGTCACCCGCTGGATGTTGTCGCCGATCTGGGCGGCGGACGCGGACTGCTGTTCGGCTGCGGCGGCGATGGTCTGGACCTGCCCAAGCAGCTGCTTGGACGAGCCCACGATGACCTGGAGGCTCTCGCCGGCGCTCATCGCGAGCTCGACGCCCTTCTCCATCCGCTTGGAGCCGTTCCCGATCCGCTCGACGGCGCGGGTGGTCTCCTCCTGGATCTCGCGGATGGACTGGCTGACCTCCTCGGTCGCCTCGGTCGTGCGCTCCGCAAGCTTGCGGACCTCATCAGCGACCACCGCGAAGCCCCGGCCGTGCTCGCCCGCTCGGGCGGCCTCGATCGCGGCGTTGAGGGCGAGCAGGTTGGTCTGGTCGGCGATGTCGTTGATGACGCTGATGACGCCGCCGATTTCTTCGCTCTTCTTGCCCAGCAGGCTGACCGCGGCTGCCGACTCCTCGACCTCCGACGCGATGCCCTTGATCTCCTCGACGGTGTCGCTCACAACCGAGCCGCCGCTCTCCGCGCTGCTCCGGCTCGAATCCGCCTGCGAGCTCGCGTCCGCGGACTGACGGGCGATGTCCGACGACGCCTGGTTGAGCTGCTCGATCGCGGCCGACGCGTGCTGCGTTTGCTCCTGCTGGTTGGCGAGGCCCGCGGCCATCTCCTCGTTCGAGGCGGCGATTTCCGTCGCGGCGGACGCGACCTCGCGGCTCACCCCGGAGATGTCGCTGATGATCGCGTGCACATTCTCCACGAAGGTATCGAACCAGTGCGCGAGGCGTCCGATCTCGTCGCCCCGGTTCAGGTTGACCCGCTTAGTCAGATCGCCGTCGCCGGTCGCGATATCCTGCATCGCCTCGATGAGGTTGTTGAGCGGGACGCCCAGCATGCGGCGGAGCAGGAAGATGAACCCGCCGCATACGACGACGACGATCGGGACGGTGATCATCAGACCGTTGCCGATGAAGCCCGCGACCTGCTTGTCGGTGGGCCCGAGCGGCAGGACGATCTCGTAGGCGCCGTGCATGTCCCCGATGTCCCAGGACTCCATCGCGAACCCGAGGGGGTCCTTGCCGTCCCCGTCCGGGTCGTACTTCGCGGGCTCGCCGTGGCAGACCATGCAGGACGCATCGAGCTTGATCGCCCGCATGTAGTGCAGGCTGTTGGTTTCTTCGTTGATCCGGCTGATCGACTCGTCGCCCCCGCTGCCGACCTGCTTGCGGAGATCGGTCAGCATCACCGCGCGGAACGACCCGGGCTCGGGCTCGTTGTCGGGGTTGCGGGCCTCGAACGCGGGGACGGAGAACGCGATGCCCTCGCGGGAGGCCGCCTTCTCAGCGGTTGTCCAGCCCACGACGACCGGGATGGTCTCGAATGCGCGCGTTTGGGTGTAATCGCCGCCCTTGCCAACATGCTCTTCGAGCTCGGCGAAGAGCGTGTCGAGATCCACCGAGCCGTTCTGGATCAGCTTGGAGGCGTGGTTCTTCGCCTCGTCCGCGACTGCGGTGAACGCGGCGGCCTTCTGGACCATCGCCTTCTCCGCGTCCTCGCGGTACCCCTTCGCGAAGAT
>MDTD01061581.1_pt1 | contig 78580 bp, 60 predicted proteins | sample 811221 | NCBI WGS metagenome assembly MDTD01 (sample SAMN05326646, study PRJNA326480) | marine metagenome | isolation source: seawater | place: Pacific Ocean: South West | collected 2011 | reverse complement strand
TGGCATTGGGACCGCTCACGGTTGTGGTCATGGTCAATTTCGTGACATTTTCAGAGGTCACTGCCGTTCGCTCGTTGGTGTTCATCACCAGTTCAGTAACAACAGGTAAACGATCGGTAGAGACATTTCCTGCATTGTCTACTACTTCGACCCAAATGCGATCTGAATCAATGGCGTCTAAGGCAAGCGAGGAAATTGTTTTGATCGAGGCGGGTGGGCGTCGAATGAATCCTTGAAGCGTCCCATCAGTTTGTGCGTCGAAAAAGCGCAGCATTTTCGCTTCGTCCCATCCAGATATATCTTCGGATTCTTGGAGTGGCTCATCACCCATCTGTACCGGATAACTGAATTGATTATCGGTATCATTGATGTTTCGGTGGTCGGGCAAATCTAAAGAAGCGATCCATTGCCCCTTAACGCCATCAGTTTGATATGCCCCGTAGGGTACTCTGATGTGCTTGATGCCAGAAAGGTTTAAAACAGCATAAGCATCGGGCGGTGTCTTATCGATCATCGCGGAGGCATAGTCTTGTGATGGACCGGAAAGAGTATTTCCAACCAAATCAACGGCATACACAGAAAAAGCGCATTCACCTTCCGGGGTGTCCTGGTTCACAAAGAAACGAAAAGTAAAATACTGCGAATCCCCACAATTGGGGTTATCGTCATCACAAACTTCTGAGTAGGTCAGCAGGGTCGATGCGTTATTGTCTTTGCAATCCGCGGTAACCTCAAAAACCGGATTATTCCCTACCTCCGCTACCGGCTCATGGGTCGCAAAAGAAATTCGAATTTCTGTACCGTTGCCACCCTCAGGGGAAACTGTTCCCGCGGTGGGGTCGGACACAGGATTACCAGATTTGGGCAAATACCGAACGTCTGAGTATGTGATCCGAGGTGGTTCATTGTCCAACACAACAGGCTTGCTGTAGAGTTCAGAACGATTACCAGCCACATCTACAGCCTCGATGAGTAACAAAGCAGCCGTCACGGCATTAGGTTCAAAATCACTTTCGTGAAGCGCATACGTACACGTTGCAGTGGTTTGCCCAGAAAAATTACCGCAATCGAAAGACACGCCGTTCAAATCTACATTGAGTTCTGCCAACGGCTCATTGGCATCTAGCGTAAAGCCCACTATGTTATGCCCGTTTGCTAAACTGTAACGCGATGCAAGCTCATTCTCTTCCACGGTAACAATTGGTTTTGTGGCATCGATCGTTAATGCTGTGGCTTCTGCCCCCTGTTGCGTTACTACCGGCAATACCGTGTTGTTGCCAACCGTATCCATAACCGAAACTTCAAATGTATAATCACCATTGTCATGATTGGTCACCTGAAAAGAAAACGAATACTGGCTGTTTGGAATCAATATAAACGGATTCGTGGCATTTTCAGGACCAGATAAAAAATTTAACTGTGGTGGCTCAGCCAGCGGCTCGTTAAAAGCGAGCGATAAGACAACCCAATCATCCAACTTTGCCACAGACTCTGGGGTGAATTGTGCAGACAATAACCCCGGAGCCTTATTGTCTATGACGACCGAAACACTGGCATTCACACCGTTGCCTGCTGTATCGGTGCCGCTAATGTTGATCGTTCGGTTTACTTCCTCGTTAATGACCACGTCATCTGCAGTGAGGACATGGGTACAAGAGATTGGGCTCTGGGTGGTATCGCAGTCTTCATCACCAAGCTCGAGAGCACCGAGCATCACCTTTAATGTCCCCAAGTCCAAGGTATCATCCACGGTAAAGAAGACAGTCACCACATTATGCCCAGACTCCAAGCTGTAACGATCCGCAGAGGTGGCCACGTTTTCAATCACTGGATAAACGGTGTCAATTTCGAATTTTTGTTCAAACTCTCCATCGCCGTTTACATCATCGAATAAATCCACCGATGCGGAGTTGCCCACTTCGTCACCTACTGTGACATCGAAATCAAAGTCACGACTGTCCATGACAGCGGTAATGATCAAAGACCAAACCCAAGTATACTCAGAAGAAAGTTCGGGGCGCTCAACAAAACCGGGGTCCTCACCACCCAATTCAGGGAATTCGGTCAGGGGTTCGTTGAAGGTCAGCGACAAAATCACTTCGTCCCCTACCCCCGCTGGCTGAGGGCTTAAATCGGAAGAAACCACCTGAGGAGCCTTGTTGTCGATAATGATATTGTCCAACGAAGCGATCACCTCATTGCCTGCGGCATCTTTGCCCACCACCAAGATCGAACCCACAAAATCTGTACCGGGCGCAATGTCCCCCTCCTTCAACTGATAAGTGCATGTAATGTCAGTTGACTCCTCGGTATCCCCGCAATCGAAGATAAATGCGCCCAAGGACACTTCCAATTCGCTTAAAGGCTCGCTCAAAGAAAAAGAAACCTCAATTTCACTATACGTACCAGTGACCCCACCGTCGCTATCCACCGAGCCCAACGCAAAACGGGTACGTCCACCCGTGGTGGCCAAATCTAATATTTGGGGCGCAGTGGCATCGATGTTTAACCCTGAAGAGGTGTCCCCACCACCAAATACCGGAATGGTGATGCTGTTGCCCACTTCATCGGTGACCGTGACATCAAACGTATAATCACCGTTGACTTGATCTTCCACTGTAAACGAATAGGAATACTGCGTCCCTGCAATAAGAGCGAAAGGCAATCCGCTGACGCCCCCATCACCCACCTCACCGTCCAACGACGATAATAAAGTGGGTGGGCCGTTCAGGGACTCATCGAAATTCAATGACAACACAACCTCATCCCCATCTTTAGCGAACTCTGGGGTGAGCTGGTAGGACAGCAGTTCGGGCACTTTGTTATCCAAAGTTACCGATACGCTGGCCCCCACGCTGTTGCCCGCCGCATCGGCCCCGCTGATGGTAATGGTGCGAATGACTTCAACGCCTGCGCCCACATCATCTTCGGTCACGGTGTGGGTGCAAACGATGGGACTGCCGCTTTCATCACAGGAAAGCTCGGTATCACCCATCATCACAGTTAATGAACTCAAAGCCTCATCGGCTTCAAAGCTCACCGAAATTTGGTTGTGTCCGTCGTTCACCGAAAAACGCTCTGCATTCACATTCACGGCACTCAGACCTGGGGTACTGGCATCGATTTGTAAGCCACCGCTCGAGCCACTGCCATCATCACTGCCCAACACCGACTCTAAAGTGATGCTGTTGCCCACTTCGTCGGTCACGGTGACATCCAGATTGTATTCACCGTCGCTCAAAGACGCCGTGACTGGAAACGAGTAAGAGTACTGCGTCCCCGCAATGAGCGTAAAAGGTAAATCATCCGTCAAAGTGGGGGCGTCAGACAGCGCTTCATCGAAGGTCAATGACAACACCACTTCATCGCCCAGTTTGGCCGATTCAGGAGAGACTTGGGCCGATAGCAATGCAGGCGCACTGTAATCGATTTCCAAGGGGCTGGAGGCGTAACCCACATTGCCCGCCAAATCTTTGATTTGCACCTGAATCAAATTCAACCCTTCGGGCTCATCACCGGTGATGGTGTGGCTGCAGGTAAAAGTCAGTTCGGTATGGGTGCAAGTGAGGGGGGTGTCTCCCAAAGTCACCAAGGGGTTACGGTCGTCATCGGTCCCCTCTGCTGTATTTTCGCTGGCAGTGAATGTAACCGTTAGGGTGTTGAATCCATCATTGGCAGACAGCTTGGAAGCGTTGAGGTTCAAGCCCATCACCGTAGGAATTTGACTGTCCACTGCAAGCTCAGTGGACTTGGTGAGTTGCGTCCCATCCAAGTTCGATACGTCGATGGTGCTCTTGTTGCCTACCGCGTCTTCAAGGTTTTCCACCGTCGCGATGGCATAAAGGCCATCAACAACCCCTTCCACAGATATTTGATACTCAAAGCCAAAGGCGGTGCGCCCCGTGACCTCATACTCCAAATTTTTGTCATCGACCCAAGTCAATGCGGGGGCACTGGTCAAATTCTCACCTGCCAAAGGCTCATTGGCGGTTAACAGCAAGGTGGCCGTCATGCCTTCGCGCACATTGGGCGGATTAAAGGCGATGACCGTCAATGCCGGCGGTGAGAAATCAAAGGACAAATCGCGGGTCTCATCAGCGCGGTTGCCCGCCACATCAGACGCTTCAATCACCAAAAAGGTGAAACCCTCGTTTTCATCACCCACAGCGGTGTAGGTGAATTGATGATCACCCTCACACGCGGAGCTGCTGGTGGATACTAAAACTGGCCCATCGTTCACCCGCACCTGAAGGCTGTCCGTGACCAAGTTTTCGTCACTCACCTTGAAACAAACCAATATTTCATGGCCTTCAGCGAACACATTGGCTTCACCATAAGCGTCACCGATGCCGCGTAAGAATGTGACATCTGTAATTTGTGGTAAGACACCATCCACTTGAAAGCCCAAGCCTTGAGCCCCGGATGCCGTCATCCCACCGTCTGCCACTGCAGGCACCTCGTACACATTGCCCACCACATCTTCGATGTCCGCAAACGACACTTGATAGGCCCCGTCTTCAGCCGCGGTGAGGGCTGCAGAGGTGTACACATAGGTTTGTGCATCCGAGGCTGTCTCATCCAAAGAAAGAAAGTCAGAGACAGCCACGCCATCGCGCGTCACGCTCACAGAAGGAGCGGCCACCAAAGGCTCGGTGAACCGCGCGGTGTAAGTGACCGCATCACCGGCGCGGTACCAATCGAGGTTGCTGGTGCCCGAAATAAAACCGGGTGCTTGAAAATCTAAGGTCACAAAACCCAGATCCACTTCGTTGGGGTTACCGCCTTGGTCTACGATATAAACTTTAATGGGCTGTTTGCCTTCGGGTTCGTTGCCCACCACTTCATAGTCAAACACGTACACATGCTCAGTAGGATCTTCTGAGCTACGGTCAGACGCTTCTTCGTTGTAGGTGAAGGTGTATGCGTCACGCCCCACGTAGACTTTGAGTTCGTTGAAAACGATTGCGTCGTTCACTTGAAACTGCGCGCGCAACGCCGTGCCCGCTTTGGCTTGGGCCGGGCCCACTTCGATTTCCAGCGGCTCGGGCAGCTCGGTGTCACGATTGGCCGACAAGATGCACCGGGCTTCTTCAAGGCGTGTTTCGCAATAGTAGTCTTCAGGACAATCTTCGTCTCTTTGGCAAACCACTTTAACGCTTGAAGGAATGGCTTCTTCAAAGGCACAACCGGTGAAAAAGACAGAGATCAAAATTAGGACGAGAGGGTATGGATCTGTTGTTTTCATGGGGAAATGCTAGCCCAAAACATCTTTTGGCTCGAGCCAAACGAATAAAATTGTGTTCCGTCACCAAGCTTGTAGTCCTTTGTTTTTTATCACCTAAATTGAGTTCTGCCCGGAGGGATGGGCCTGGCGGCAATTTTGCGATAGCGTAACGGCTCTCAACCCTTCAAAGGAGCCGTCCCACCATGCCATTTCGACACTTTTTTCTGATTGGCACCCTGTGCATTTGGGCGGCGTGCCCGTCTGAATCGGAGACCGCGCCCAAAGAGCAAGAAACCATTTTTGATAATCTAGGTGGCGAAACGCCTACTGCTGATGCGGGCCAGCCCTCTGACAATTCCAATACAAGCGATGCCGGCGAGACACCGGGGCCCACACCCGAGCCAACGCCTTCAGATGCAGGCGTTCTCCCACCGGCTGCTACAGATGCCGGAAGTGATAACTCTGGCCCTGATGAGGCCGGTCTGTGCATGGGCGATTACACCATCACCAGTCAAGCGGATTTGGCCGGTCTCACCGATTGTGTTTCCATCACCGGCAACCTCACCTTTGACAGTTCAGATGTAAGCACGCTCAGTGAATTAACGAACCTCAGAGACGTTCAAGGTAACCTGTCTTTCAAGGGCAACCATGAACTCGTCAACCTGCAAGGCCTGTCCAACCTCGTCAAAATCGGCGGCGAGTTACTGGTCAACCAAAACAACAAAATGGTAAATCTCAAAGGGATTGAAAACCTCACCACCATCGGTGGACGACTGTATGTGGGTTATGGCGGACTCTTGGAGAGCCTCGACGGTTTATCCAATGTCGTCTCAATCGGGGGTGGTATTTTTATTGGTGCCAACAGCACATTAAAAAGCATCGATGCCCTCAAAGGACTGACCACGCTTGAATCCTATGCCCTCATTCGCAACAACACCCAACTCGAAAACCTCAATGGATTTGCCAATGTGGAATCCATTACAGGCTACCTTCAAATCGACTCCAACAAAGGCCTGCTCACTTTAGATGGTTTGGCCAAGGTAAGTAAAATTGGCTCCAACCTCCTCCTCAAGGGAAACGAATCGCTCACGAGCATCACCGGCTTAATGACACTGAACGAAGTGGGTGGAGATGTGCACTTTCTAGCCAACACGGCATTGTGCTCAAGTGAGGTAGACCTTCTTTTAAACAGTATCGGCCTTATCGCAGGTGAGACACTGAACGAAAGCAACGCTGACTGTGAAGCCCAGGCAGACGCAGGCCTCTTCGGAACAAGTCAAGATGGTGGGGCGGGCTATGTTTTGGATGCCGGCATCACCCTCCACCCTGTGGATGCAGGTCACCCGTCTTCTGGCGGTGAGCCTCCCCCTGTAGCGGCGGACGGCGGCCCAGTCTCTTTCTAAAGATTGTTATTTTCGCTTACGGCCTTTTGAAGGCGAACCGCCCTTACGGTTTGAAGGTGGACCGCTTGCCCGTTTGCCACCAGGTCGACCCGTTCGTTTTTTTGCGGGTGGTCGCCCGCGTGGTGTTTGTTTTTTTGTGGACCGACGAGCACCCGGTGCAGGCTTATCCTTGGGCACGTATTTCTTTTTTCTAAATACCAAAAGATGGTTAAAGCCTCGCAACATAAAATTTTCTTCGTCGGCTGATTTTCGGTAGTTGCCTTTCTCAAGGTCTTTGTTTCGACGCACCACCGCCACGTGGTCGATCATGTCAAATAGCGACGATGCTTGGCGGGCCACGTCCACGCCCAAGCTGGCAAAACTTTTCGTTTTCTGTTGCCAAATGTCCTGAACATAAACCGCCAAGATCCCTTTGTTGCGCAAAACGCGATAAGCCTCTTCAAACACCTGACTCATGTCTTTTTGCCATTGGCCATCCAGCGCTGAGCTTTTCCCGATGCACTGTGGACTGTCCGAATAATGAATGTTCTCACCGTAAGGTGGATCCATGAACACCAAATGGACTTCGCGATCTTTTAAAGGCAACGCCCTCGCATCACTGGCCTCAATGTCTTTACGAAAAGGTGCCAAATCGTAACCCAAGCCAATTCGGCCCGTGTCTTTACAAACATCAATGGTGGTGCCCGAACCGCAAAAGGGATCGCACACCCGGTCCCCGGGTTTGGTGTAACGCTGAATCACATTCCAAATCACGTAACTGGGTGTTGCGCCCCTGTAGCCTGCAGAGCCTTGTTGCCCTTTCCCGTAGTGCTGCGACGGAAAATCCCATAAAGTGGTGAGTTGTTTTTCCAGCTTTGGTTTTTTTAAGGGGCGAAAACGGACATAGGGATTCTTGATACCATCACGTTCTGATTTACGAGCCATCTTGATGTCCTTTAAGTCTGTGCTTTATTCCCATGGGAACTGAACCCTTCTGGGCACACTGCAATAGTTGGAGGGCGGGCTGCAAATTTCACCCTCTTCGGGCATAATACCAACCTGTCCTTTGGTGTTCGCGCCCCAACACCACACATTTTGATCTTCTAAAAGGGCACAGGTGTGTTCTGTGCGTGCGGCCACTTGAATGGCGGGCAGCGGTAACCCAGGGACTTGGACCGCCTGTAATTGATTGACGTCGGTGCTGTCGCCCACTTGGTTCCAACGGGTATTTGAACCCCAGCAATACACTTCGCCATCCTCACTCAGTGCACAAATGTGACCTGACCCCAGTGAAACTTCAGTGATACGAACACCACCAAGGCCTTGTACCCGTTGGGGCTCACCGGTGCTGGTGTACGTCCCGTTGCCCAACTGGCCACTGGTGTTTTGCCCCCAGCAATACACTTCGCCTTCTTCGGTCACCACACAGCTGCTGGCATTGGACGCATCCAAATACACCAAGGTCTTTCCTTCGAGACCGGCCACCTTTTGGGGACTTTTCACACAATCGCCATCACCACAGACATCGCCGTTGGTTTGACCGGCCTGTCCGCGTTGATTGAACCCCCAACACCAGACATCATTGTTGTCCGCTAAAGCGCAGGTGTGTCCGCCACCGGACATGTAATAGCCCGTGCCCAAATGGGTGATGTTACCGAGATTGGTGTGCTCGTAACTGCCCACCAAGTTTTCATTCCCATTCCCCAACGCCGCATTGGTATTGCGCCCCCAACAAATAACATCGCCATTGGTTTGCATGCCACAGGCTTGCCAATGCGCCATCTCGAAATAGTCGATATCAGATACGCCTGCCACGAGCGTCGGGGTGTATTGTGAAATCAGTGAGGTGGAATTGGGCGTGGTTTTCATGCAGGAGCCCCAACAATATAACTTGCCACTGGCCAGGCGCGCCATCGCCCCTTTCGAACCCATTTGAATATCGGTGACCGGATCGTTTTCAGGCAACATCGCCGGTCCCAATGACATTGGGTTTGGCGTCCCCGTGCTGGGCAGTCCAATACCTAACTTTCCTTCGCCATTACTGCCCCAACAATAGACTTTTCCGTTGGTACGCAAGGCACACGAGGTGTAACGCCCAACCGCCACATCAATGATTTCACCCTCCGGGCTGACGGGGGGCGGGCCTGCATCGGCTGGCTCAATCTCGTTGGGGCTCCCGGCATCTACCGGTTCGGGCATCGGTTCTGGGCCTGCATCGACCGATGGGCAGTCTTCGCCTTGGCACTCAGGAAAACACGTGGCCGTGTCTGCGTCACATCCCCACGGGCAAGTGATGTGGGTGGCCACATAGCGACACTGATCGTCTTCGCAGTATCCTTCTTGGTCGTACACCACCAAGTCATTTTCGTTGAGACACCGGTCTTCAGGTGGGGAGGTACAATCCCCACATATCACCTCCTCGATGCCAACCCCTTTGAGCCGCACCTCTAAGGCGTCCGTATTGCTGGCATCACTCACAATGGTCAATGTGCCCTCGAAAGTACCGGCTTCGTTGGGCCAAAAGAAAATAGGAACCATCACATCACTTTGGAAAGGCAGTTGCATGGGCTCCATTTCAACTTCAAAAACCTCATTGTCACTTTCGATGCGAAAAGCCTCAATGGTGAGTTCCGATTGACCACTGTTTAAAACTTGGAGGTTTCGAGAGATTCGAAAGCCCACCGGCACCTCTCCGAAGTCGACCAAATCAGATCCGGTGACGATTAAAGCGTTGCCTTTAACCACGTAGACTTCTCGGTCGCAGCCGTCACAGCCGAAAAAGCTGGTAAGTACGAAGAATACCCCTAAAAAAAAGGGTGTACTTATAAACTTCGAGGACCGTAGCTTCACCATTAAAGACTCCTGTATCGTCAACTTTGTATCACGATTCAGGACGTTTGGAACATAACCGTCTTAAATTTGTGCGTCGTATTCGGAACCTAAGGTTACTTTATATGCACGAGTGGAGCTAAAAAGCTCAGTTGAGGGATGCGAGCAGGCCAATGGTGATGTCTTTTTTGCTGTATTCCCAATCGCCGCATCCAAGAATTTCTTGGTGAAAAGGGATTTTTTTGAGCGTACGCTCTAATTCGGCCTCATAACCTTTTTTGGGAACTTTGTAGGAAACCGGCGTCTTGATGGTCCAGTAATCATCGTAAGGCTGATCTTTCACCAGTCCCATGGCACGAGCTTCCTCCCATAATCTGTCCGCTAAGTTTTCAGAATTATCCCACAGTTCTGAATCCAGTGGAGTTGGGACTTCACAACACAAGTACCCCTTCCCATCTGGCGCATTCCTATGGCCATAGTTGGTTGGAATGGACATGCGAAAGGCGACATGTTCGTCATTATAGTTCTGCACATAGGAGTAATCACTGAGGTTCTCACAATCAGTAAAGAAATAGTAGAGAATCATGGGCACCGGGTGAATGAAATCTTTCATCGCATTATCTACCCCGAATACATCTCCTAAAAATTCGTTAGGCAAACCCCACAGGATTCGATCAAATTCCGACGTTTCATTTTCAACCGTAACATCAAATGCTCCATTGGTATTTCGACGAACGCTGTCAATTGAATGTCCCAGCAAAAACGAAACGCCTTGGGCTTTCAGTTTTTCTGTCGCCTTTTCGCAGAAATAAGAAAGGCCGTTCTCTTTTGGATAAAAATGTCGGTATTCATGAATGTCTACTTGGTCTTTGTAAAACTCCACTGGGTCATTTTTTGACGGCACGGCGATTCGTTCATCTAACCATGGATCTTGTTTCAGTCTTCGCCCTTCCTCATCGTTAACGACACGAATCCGACCAAAATTTCCAACGAGGTCCATAGCAAGAGCTGACATTTTCTCGGGAGGAATCGCATAAGCTTTTTGAATGGGCCGGTACAAAACATCGGCGGCGGTTTTACCATGCCGGTTTTTCACTGCTTCCCAATAGTTCTCGCTAGTAATATCCGTTTTTTGAGATCCTGCTTTCATTTCCTTTACGATATTTTCAGCTACCTCCTCTCCCAAATACCTCAAGTCCGGTGTTGCAATACCTTCCACAAAATCTTTCATCACAGCGCCATACTTCACATTTACGGGTACAATTTCTTCATCAAGTAGCTCAAGAACTAAAGAAGTGGTGTGCCGGTCCACATTATCAAAAAGATGGCAACCTAAATCTAGCGTGTAACCTTCACGTTGGATAGAATTGAGAACCCCACCCAACTTTTTAGACTTGTCAAAAATCGTAACCCGGTGGCCTTGTTTCGCGAGTAAATAAGCCCCTACGATACCTTTATAGCCAGAGCCCAATACTGCCCATCTTTGCTTTTTGGTCATGTTTGACTCCTCTTCAACGAATAATTTGCCGTAGCGTCATGAAGGCTTCGGCCGCCGCTAAACCCACCGAATGACCGCGATGTTGGGCAGCGACAAGTACGGCAGCTACGGAACGGGTGTGAGGTGCGGGTCGCATTTCCTCGTGATATGCATGACAGGCTTCTTCCAACTCTGGGATGTGTTTTGCAATATCAACAAATGTATCTGGCAAAAAAGGAGCAGCAACGCTTGGTGGCATCCATTCAGTAGAACTGTTCACTTCAAACGATAGAATACGACTACAGCTTTCTCCCGGTTGCGCCCGAAAGGCGGTCAATACCGCTTGGCAAGCAATTCGATGGTCTACATTTAAATCTCCACCGTGGTGGGTGTAAACCACATCAGGGTTCACCTGTGATTTAACCCCTTCGATGGCTTGTGCAACGGATAACAAGGAAACCGTATCAAACGCGTTATCCGGAAAATCTTCAAAACCAAGGATCTCAAAACCGAGAACTTCAGATGCTTTTTTCGCCGCATCCTTCCTTCTAGAGATCATTTGGTTTAAGCCTGTACCACGCGAAGCAACGCCAGTGCTTAAATATAAAACAGCAACCTTGTCGCCATGGTGAACATGCTTGGCGATGGTCCCGCCCATCCCGAGAACTTCATCATCGGGATGGGCTGCTATCACAAGAATATTTTTGGGGTCTTGCGTATTCATTATCGTATCTCTTAAAGTTTTCTGGCCACAATATCCCACGCGGCGTACAACCGATGGTCATCGCCAGAAATTTCAGTTCTTGTTTTCTCCGCTAAACTGACCAATTCAAAGCCCTCTTGAAAAAATGATCGCAACAGTTCTTCATCTGCAAAGTGTACAATCCCTACGTCCGCAAACCCACCTGCAACGTAGCCTGAGCGCGCGTAGATGGAGTCCGTGGGCTCCCCTTGAGAATACTCAAAATGTTTGGTGGAAAACCAGTCCACACCCAAAAACAAACCGCCTGTTTTCAAGCTTCCTCTTACATTTTGTAAAATTAGCCGAATATTTTCTGTGTGATTGTGGGTGATGGCCGCTCTATCAACAATAAAGTCAAAAAGGCCCTGATGGGAGAAGTCTTTTGTGAAATCGGTAACCTTCAAGTTCCTTTTCAAGTGCGGAAACCGTTCATGAAGATTAGCAATGATCGTTGCGCTGCCATCAACACCGTAATATTCCATGCCGATTTTACTTAAAAAGGGGATATTCGCCCCCGCACCGCAGCCCAACTCTAAGACCTTCTTTTCCTGGAAAGGGCGCTGACAATAAGTGTAAACCATTGAAACTAAATCTGACCAAGGCCAAACACTCATGTGTGTGTTTTCTTTATATCGGTCGTCCCAGTTTGTTGAAAAACCTACTGCCATACTATTCCCCTGTTACGCGCGTCGCTTTACCGATAAAGCATACTCTGTAAAAATCAAACGACTCCATTAGACAGCTTTTTGTGCTGAGTTATTCTTGAAGTGTTTGGGATTCGGTGCCCTGTCTCTATAGTAACCTTCTCTCACCTTCATCGGATTGCCGTAAATCAGTGAATATGGTGGAATGTCTTTTCCGTCGACCACCGTACCAGCGGCCACAACCGAATGATGCCCGATTCGTGCCCCGCCTTTAACCACGGAATGAGAACCAATGAAAACGTTGTTTTCAAGAATGATTGGTTTTCTGTCTATCTCATCACTCAGCCCCAAGCATCTTTTATGTGAGTCTGCGCTATTGATGGAAACAAAAGAGGCGATATCACAATTGTCGCCAATGGACACGCGTGTCCCATTCGCTTGAATGATAGACATGCCGCCAATATACACGTTTTCACCGATTTCAGGCTCTCCTAAAATCCAAACCATGGGGTGATACGGGTTCATCTTGAATGATGTCACATCAGAAAATAGGTTTCTAAATTGTTCTTCTCTCATAAGCTTATCATTTCCGTTCTATTGTTGGCACCGCTAAAACAAAAAGTATTACAAGCAAATCGCCTCGTTTTTCTCAAAACGCTTTCGAGCAAGAATCTTTCTTGAAACCAAAAACGGCAACAGCTTAACAGGGATGCCATTACCACCTGTAAGCCGGCGCGCACTCATGTTGTCTTCGGTAAGTAATTCGCCAGGTTCAATTGCTCTTTTCGCAACAACAGATCTTGTATACTCGTGTTTGTTCTCTTCTTCTTTCTTGGTGGGTCGCACATGTTCGCTTCCCAGCATTTGATGTGCGGTACGAATTGAATGTGCCCATATAGCCAAATCCGCCGGCTCCTCTGAAAACCAGTGATCCGGCCCGGGTAGGTCGTGAGACAATGTAAAATGCTTCTCAAAAAAAACAGCGCCCATCGCTACGGCCAATGAAGAAGCCAGCGGACCTTGAGTATGATCCGAAAAACCTAAGCATAGATTGGGAAAGGCGCCACGCAGTGTCTTCATTTTCTTAATGTTTACATCTTCGGGCGGGGTCGGATAAGAAGATGTACATTGCAACAATATTGTGGGGTATCCGTTGAATGCGCCTATGGTTTCAAGACTTTCGTATATTTCAGCCAAATTCGCCATCCCACTAGAAACGATCAAGGGAAGACCTGTCTCACAATAAGATTTCAGTAAGGGTAAATTGGTGAAATCATCTGAACCAACCTTAATGGCAGTAATGCCTAGCTCCAAAAGCAAATGTAAATCACTAACATTTTGAGGCGTGGACAAAAACGTAATCCCTTCTTCATCGCACTTCTTCTTAATTTGATGCCATTCGCTGGGGGAAAATTCACACCTCTCGAACATTTTTAACATTGATTCAGTGACTTCTTTCCCTTGCGATTTATATGTGTAACTCAAGTCTTCATCCGCAATAAATTCCCTGGCCTTAAATGTCTGAAATTTAACTGCGTCGACACCCGCCTTTTTGGCTGCAATGATCATTTGAAATGCTTTATCCAACTCGCCATTGTGGTTAATCCCTGCTTCCGCCACAATAAAAGGCGCTGCGCCCATAAATAATTCTCTATCGCCGATTTTTATATTTTTTGTCATATTACACTTCCAGATTTTCAAAATGGGCCGCGACCCGCGTTGCACCGTACCCGTCACACACTTCCGATGCCGCAGCGACCATGTTCCGATATAAAATAAGGTCAGAATTCATTCTTGAGATATTCTCTTCTAGCTCTTGCTGGGAGATATCGCCCGTTTTTCCAACTTGAATAACAGCTCCCTGTTCTTCTAGCTGACGGGCGATGTTTTCTTGGTTGCTCGCATTCACCGAAATCAATGAAGGCAGTCCAATACAACAACGCTCCCAAGAGGTAGAGCCGCCTGCGCCCACTGCTAAATCCGCATGCAACATTAAGTTCCCCATGTTTTTCGCGTCAACATGAAAGAAAACAGGCAGCCTCGTGTTTGCATAATTGGCCTGCAATGATGCCAAGTGGGGCGCTTTACTACTGAGCACAACATCTATTTCAATAGGTGCACTCCATTGGCAATCAAGCAACGCCTCAAGAATCGTCCCGGTCACATTCTGTGCGTCAGTACCGCCCATGGTGACCAGAATACGCTTGATCCGTTGGTATCCTTTTCTTTTCGTTAAGGCTTTCTGCCGCAAATGGCGAAACTCTTCTCGTAACAGCGCGTACTCTGTTCCCAAAAGCAGCTGACAATCAGCAGGAACCAACTGACGGTAGTCCTCAAAAACCCGTCCGTAGGTTTGGTCCAGTAATAAGTCACAGTCATGAACGCGATTTGCTAGGTCATCGATGACCCAGATGCGTTTACATTGATTTCGGAGTTCTTTTTGCCAGGGTTGGGCTACCCCGTAATGATCAATGATCAACAAATCAACCTGGCGCGTTTGCAATGCAAAACTTGTTTCTTCTGCATCTTGACTCCAGTGAACACCCATCCATCGCTCTTCTTCGGGAAGATTCAAATGGGAAGGTTCTACGACATCAGGTGCTGGCAACGTAATCACCTCAAAATCTAAATTTTCTACGTGTTGAATGATGTTGCCTTCCAAAGCTCTACAAATGAATGTAACGGTCGCGCCCTTTGCTTGAAGCTCTTTGGCCAAAGTGGCACATCGCATCACATGCCCCACACCCATTTCAACGGATGCATCTGCGCGAATCACGACTTGCATGTACTTACCTTCGCTTCCCGTTCAAGAACATCTTTATCCTGCCTTCGAAATGTTATTCGGTTGAACAACCACGTTCGACACCAAGTCAAATACCCGTTCCAAATCTTCTTGAGTCAAGCCGGGGTACATGGGCAAAGTCAAAATACGATCATAAAGTTTTTCTGCCACGGGGCAGTCTCCAGGACCCGTACCATAGTTGTTTTGGTAAAAAGGCTGAAGATGCACTGGGGTGTAATGGACATTGACACCGATTTGATGAGCGCGCATTAGCTCATAAGCGCTATCGCGACTTTGTTGATCATCAAAAACGGCGATCATGAGATGGTAGGTATGTGATCGATCTTTGTGAGCAACAAGTGGACGAACACCGGTTTGCTCAGCAAAATACCCAGCGTAAGCTTTGGCCACCCTTTGACGCTCTTCAATCCATTTGGGCAACTTGGCCAACTGGCTTCGGCCCAAGGCACAATGGATATCAGACAAGCGATAGTTATAACCTAAATCAACTTGCTCGTAGTACCAAGTTCCCTGTTCTTGCCTTTGTCTGACGTCCTTATCGATACCGTGATTTCTAAACCTACGTATCTGCTTCGCCCACAAGTCATTGTTGGTCACCACCGCGCCACCTTCCCCTGCACAAATATGCTTAACGGGATGGAAGCTAAAAATGGCCATGTCTGCCCAATCAGCGATGGGTTTTCCTTGATAGGTCGCACCAATGGCGTGACATGAGTCAGATACCAGAGCCAAACCATACTCATCGGCTATTCCTCGAAGTGAATGGTAATCGCAAGCCTGACCGGCAAAATCCACCGCAAAAATAGCCTTGGTGTTTTTGGTTATCTTTTTTCTAACCTCTTCAGGATCCAAAAGCATGTCATCAGATCGCACATCTGCAAAAACTGGAGTTGCGCCAACATAGACCGCAGCATTAGCGGTGGCGGTGAATGTAATGGTTGGAACAATTACTTCATCACCAGGGCCGAGTTGTAATGCATGAGCAACCGCATGAAGTGCTGCGGTACCGTTACTCAAAGCCATGGCGTGCTTCGTTTGAGCCACCTTTTTGAGCGCACCTTCAAAAGAGGCAACCTCAGGCCCGGTCGTTAACCAGCCCGACTTAAGTACCCTGACAACAGCATCAATATCTTCTTGATCGATGCTTTGTTTTCCATATGGAATGAATGTTTTTTCATCATGGGTGCTCATGCCTGTCCTCCAGGTCTCTATAAAGAGTCTTTTTATGACACCAGCTTAAGGTTAGCTGCACTTTCTTCAATGCCGTTAGGGTAGGCGATCGCCCTTAGTTCCTCAACGGACATCCAATCTTCATTGTTATCACTTGTGTATACGAAATCAGGAGGCAGTTTTTTTGCGTCAATATAATTTCGTCTTTCCCACCATGAACTCGCTGGCATAATGACATACATCCCTTTATAGGCGACAGTGTGACGCCCCTCATCTTCACCAGTTAAAGCCTCATGCAACTTTTCACCGGGCCGAATGCCGATGTGCTTCACTTCACACTCGGGAGCGATTGCTTTTGCCAAATCGGTTATTCTCATCGAAGGAATTCGAGGAACAAAAATCTCGCCGCCCTCCATGTAGCGAAAAGCATTTAGAACAAGCTTCACCGCATCATCTAAACAGATCCAGAAGCGAGTCATCCGATCGTCTGTAATCGTAATTGATCCTGTCTTTCGTTGTTTCTTAAACAAAGGAATGACACTACCTCGACTCCCTATGACATTTCCGTAACGGACGCATGCAAACCGAGTCCCTTTATCGCCGGAATAAGCATTTGCTTGGGTGATAAGCTTATCAGAGCACAGCTTGGTGGCCCCGTAGAGGTTCGCAGGGTTTACTGCTTTATCTGTACTCAATGCGACAACTTTGGAGACTTTGGTGTCCAAAGCGGCATCAATAATATTCACCGCACCGTGCACGTTTGTTTTAACAGCCTCTAAAGGGTTGTATTCGCATGCGGGAACCTGTTTCATAGCTGCTGCGTGAACAACAAAGTCAACACCTTCCATAGCGCGGCGGAGTCGGTTTCCATCTCGTACATCCCCAATAAAAAAACGAAGGCGAGGATCATCGTTGAATTCTTGTCGCATTTCAAACTGTTTGAGCTCGTCCCGGCTATATACACGAATCGCTTTCGGATTATGCTTTTCCAGAAGAACCTTACAGAAATGCTTACCAAATGAGCCTGTACCACCGGTTAACAAAATGGTTTTTCCAGACCAGTCAACTTCGGCACCGTTACCTGGTCGCTCGTTAAGCTGACTTCTAACCTCTGAAATGGTCAGCTTTTTTTCATACACCAACACTTTGATCTCCTTGAAAGTGCGTAGATCAGCGTCTGTGTATCGGCGTTGGCCTCCAACCGTTCGAAGAGGCTTGATGGCGTTAGGAAATTGGCTTTGCCAATGACGAATGGTCGATACTGGTAAGGCTAAACGCTCGCTAACTTCCTTAATTCGATATTTCATATTGGATTCCTCTACTTCACTCAGGGACGTCATTGTCTTCACTACCACTAATCGAAAAAGCGACAAAAAAACTTAAACCTTGCTTTCACTTTCAAACCCGACGATCTCCCGCATCGCTATAAGCCCCTGTTTTACCTTGTTTTTTATTTTTTCGGGGCAGACTTAGATCTACTTTAATCGGCCTAAAGAATTCTCCGTATCGGCCGATTGAACCAGTAGCCGTTGAACAGAAAACGCCGAGACACTGGCAAGGAAATACAATGACAGAAAAAAGATACCCCGCTCAGCTCGTTGAAGGTTTGGTGAATTGTAGAAATCTTTTTGCGGAAATTAATCAAAAATATTGGTCTAAATTTGAAGACAACATTCCATCAGGCCGAGGCGAGTATGTATTGGTCGATTTCTTGGTGGGACACCCAGGCTACATGATAGGCAATGCCATCACAGCAAAATACCTTCAATATCTTGAGGGTTTCAAAGCTGTGGTGCTGGCTCCCAGCCGCAAACATGATTGGATGATTAACATTGCCAAATCTTTCGGTTTTGATGAGTTTGTTTTTGAGGATGAAAGCGATCGTGTACCTCCTGCCATTTTCAATACCCTCCCCTTTAATCAGGCAAAAAGTCCCGAAGAGTTACGTGAATTTGTTTTGGCAACCGAGTTGAACGGATTAGCGATTGGAGATTTAATATATGATAGCTTTATCTCTGGTGAGAGCCCTGGAACGATAACAGAGGTCACGCCCAAACTCATAGAGGCCGTACTTTCTAGTATCTATTACTACAATCTATCTAACAATTTATTTAAAAACTATAAAATAGGCGCGCTCACAGTGGGACACCGGGTATATAACCGCTTTGGCATCATGTCTCGAATGGCCATCACAAAGGGCATACCGGTTTACGGAAAAAAGCAGCGCAGCTACCCGGCTTTTACGGTCCGTAGAGACGACACGATTAAGGGGTGTTCTAATTTTGAATATGAATTTAGTTGTGAAGAGTTTGAAGAATCACTCCGACACATCACTCCTGAAATCCTAGAAGATGCGAAACAAAAAGTACGGCTAGGGTATAACGGGGCCTTAAACCATAAAGCACATGATGACAGTCGTAGGGTTTTGAACCGTGAAGAGCTTTGCCAAGAATTAAATCTAGACCCGAACAAGCCAATCGTGCCTATCTTTTCTCATTGCTTCACAGATTCACCCCACTTTTGTACCGAAAACATTTTTGATGATTACGTGCAATGGCTACTGGGCACATTGGAAGCAGCAACAAAAAATCCGAATGTGAACTGGCTTCTAAAAGCACACCCTAATCAGCCCAGCTACCAATGCACACAGTCAGCACAAAGTATCTTCCATGAATACGCTAAAAACGCGCCAAACCTAGCATTAGCACCTGACGACTATCACATTCACACCTTTTACGATATCGCCAGCGCTGCGGTGACGTGCTCAGGCTCGGCTGGTTTGGAATTCCCTTGCCTCGGCATTCCAACCGTCACTGCCGCAAATGGTTTTTACGGGGGCAAAGGGTTCACCATGCAGGCAAAAAGCCAAAAAGAATATTCTGAAATATTGGAGAACATCGAAAACCACTTCGAATTCTCATCAGAACAACAAGAGCGCGCATTGGCATACTGGCATCTTATCTACATGAGCTCTCGTATCGAATCCCAATTCATGCCAACCTTTGTATGCCGCAGCCTTGAACCGCACGAAGAAATACCAGTCTGGTTCGACGCAGCCCATCTACTGAACGACAAGAGTCCATTCGAAGATCCGTTTTTCCAAGCGTTTAAATTTCAGGTTGAAAATAAAAAAACACATCCTTTTCCAAGAGGATTCTGGAAGGAAGAGAAAAAAGATGAGGCGGCCTAAACTTTTTCTGCGATGCATTTAACATGACTCAGTCATTTAAAATATAGTGATTTATCTTAACAATTATATGCCTATTCAAACCTCACTCTGAGCTTGCAAATGGAAACAACCCCACTTATCAATCTAAGCTCCAAGGTTGTCCTGATAACAGGCGGATACGGCCATTTGGGCCATGAAATCGTAAACGGCTTGTTGCGCCATGATGCAACCGTATATGTCTTAGCGCGTACAGAGGATAAGTTTAACAAGGCGTTTTCTTCAGTAGATAAAAGTAAACTTTTTTTTCGACACTGTGACATTTCGAGCGATCAATCTATCAAAGACAGCATTGATGGCATTCATGCCGAGACAGGGCGCATTGATTCGTTCATCAACAATGCGTTCTTTATTCAAGGGCAGTCTCCCGAAAACATGAGTGACGATGATTTCAATCATGGGCTTGATGGGACACTAACATCCACATTTAGAACCATTAAGTCACTCATTCCAATCATGAAAAAACAAGGTTATGGTAAAATAATCAATGTCTCGTCTATGTACGGAATGGTCGCGCCAGACTTTTCGGTGTACGATAACGCACCGGAGTCATTAAACCCTCCTCACTACGGTGCGGCGAAGGCTGGTGTTATCCAGCTAACTAAATATTATGCGGCATACTTGGGTCAGCATAATATTAATGTCAATGTCGTAACGCCGGGAGCATTTCCATCACAAGCCGTCCAAGCAAACACTGCCTTTACCGAAGCCCTAAAGAAAAAAACGGCACTAAATCGAATTGGTCACCCCGCTGAGCTTGGAGGTATTTTTGTTTTCCTTTCTTCAGATGCAGCGAACTACATCACGGGACAAAATTTTGTGATAGATGGTGGATGGACCATTGTCTAAATTAAAAATCGGAGCGGTTGTACAGGCAAGAATGGGCTCCACCCGACTTCCTGACAAGGTTATGATGCCTATACCAGGCCCAGATGGCCCTACTCTATTGGGTCGTATTTGTACGCAGCTCAATCGCTCTGAGCTCATCACCGATATCATTATTGCAACAACATCAAACCCGATTGACGACAAGATCGAAGAATTCACAACACAATCAGGAATCCCTTGTTTTAGAGGCGATGAGAATAATGTTTTTGAAAGATATCAAAAAGTATCTCAGTTACACGATTTGGATATTGTCATTCGAGTGACCGGTGATAACCCTATTATTGATACCTCCCTTTTGGATGAAACAATTAGGGCTCACCAAGATCAAAATAACCACTACACCAGATCCACCGGTCTTCCGATTGGAATGAACTTTGAAATCATATCCGGAGAGGCCTTTAAATCCATAAATGCCGAAGCATTAACCCAAGAAGAACAAGAACATGTAACCCTTTGTTTCAAAAATCATCCCCGAGCGCGAGTACACGAATTTCAAACCCCCAGCCTGATAAAAAACATCCGGCTAACAATCGACTACCCAGCAGATATTGCAATGTTTTCTTTACTATTCGCTTTCTGCAAGAAAACGGTCTCTTTAAAAACACTTAATCAAGTGGCTGTGGCGCATCCATGGATATTTAAAATCAACCAGGGGCTTTACCAAAAAAGAACATTTAAAAATACGGAAGAAGAAATAGATTGTGCGCTGCAAATATTAGCTCATTTTGGCATGAAACAAAGCGCTGATATATTTATTCAACTTCTTCAAAAGTCACCTTATAAATCTTTCGAATAACCCTGCTGAGCGTTTCAAAAAGCCTAAAATAATCAGGAAGGCCATACGCGCGGGTCAAGCTCTTTCGGATTTATCACAAGACCTTGAAAAGACACTTCTTCCTGCTCTGAAGATGTCATTAAAGGACAAGCGAGTAGCTCTTCTAACTCTTTGACAGAGTTAACGCCAATTAGAACTTTATCAGTATTTACGGCGTTCAAAGCAAATGAGAGCGCAAAAGATTTTGGCTCAATATTAGCCTGAGCCAAGAGGGAATGATACGAACGATGAAATTCCACGACAGCTTGGGGTACATTTTCTCGCAAGGCTCCTGCTGAAGCCAAAAGCCCCTGCAAAAAAACCGAACGTGCAAACCTTGGCCCCAATGACCAATCCAGTGCATCAAAAACGCGATTCACCGTGTTGTAAGGGAACTGAATGGCAACCGGAAGATTTGCCGTTTGAAATGCTAAGCAATCCCCTGGCTCGTATACTGATATGCCAAAACTTGAGACAGGCCATTGTTTCATCATGCGATGAAATGTTTCTGGGTGTGCTTTCAACAGATTTGCATCGGAAGCATGGTGAAAAAAAAGGGTATCAATAGTTGTACATTTTAGATTATCTAAAGACCGACTTAGTGAATTATTAAACTGCTCCTCCCAAGAGTTCATATTCTTAATTTCTGGGATTTTCGTCAGCATCTTTATTTCGCTATTGACGCCGTTAGCGATAATGAAATTCCCCAATAAGGACTCTGAGCCGTAGACCGGTGCCGTATCAAAATACCGAATTCCAGCTTCCCATGCAGCAGTTAGCAATTCAAAAGCGGCTTGTCGGCTGGGCTGCCCCCCTAGATTACTAACTCCATAGTCCATCCCCAGTTGAACAGTTCCCAATACCAGGCGGTGGGTCATATCAGATATGGTTCTTAAACTTTGCAAGGTATATCCATTACGCTTTCTTTACTGGGCTTCCGGCCGCTAGAAGGCTTAAGGATTCATCACCGTGATTAGCCATCAAGTCTAGGATAGATAAAAATGGTTCAAAATTATCTGATTGCTGCCGGTAAACAGGGTGCTCATAATCGTGATAAATGATTTCAATTCCTGCATCTTGAAAACTTTTTGTTTCTAAGTAATCGCGACCAAAAGGGCCGGAAAGATATTTGGTCGCTTTTTGTTTTCGACATAACTCCAAAATCAAATCACTCTTCGTATGCTGTAATTCTATCTCCGAACTAAACACCATGGGAGTATCTATCCCCAGTTTCCCCATCCAAAAAGGCGTCATGGATTTTAAAAGCTCGTTAAGAAGCACCCAATCTTTTTCGTAAAATGAAGCCAGTTCATTCTTCAATTCGATAAAATGTGGTGCTTTTTTGTAGCATTGTAAGATCGTTTGCCAATGTTTGTGCTGCCACTTCTCGTCATTATTAACCGTTATCTCGTTGATGGTGGTTTGAAAGTTACCTTTCTTGTTAAGCGGAATGCTCAGCCACATGGGCTTACCTTGGTTCAAAATTTTATTACGATGCGTAAAACCACGACGCTCTAACTGAACATGGTCAAGAACCACGGCCACGTCTGAGCGCCTCAAGCGGTCAAAATAACCCAACCAAGGCAAATAGGCTGGTTGTGAAATGGAAACGATCATTGCATCCCCTTCTTACGGTTATCTTTTCTCAACAACAACAACCCAATCCTCATGTATAACATCGGCATCTCCAATGTGTTGAACTAACCGACGATTCTCCATGGATAAAAATGTCCAATCCAAGCCTGTAAACGAATCTTCCAATTCGGTTTGAGTGTAAAAGGATATATCTCCAACCCCAACCAAACTGCCTCCTTGTATTTGAGTTCTTGAGCCATCCGGTCCTTCAGAACTCATCGCATTACTGGTATGCGCCGCTCCGTAAGGGTTATACAAAAATCTCCCCCCAGGCTTAAGGACACGATGGATTTCTCTTAGCGCAACTTTGTTTGTTGCTTTCCCTACACATGCCAAAGAGGCGCGATCGATCACCAAATCAAAAGAAAGGCTCTCAAAAGGTAAGTTACAAAAATTACCCAGGCGTAAATCACCGCTTAAGCCTTCTTCGGCGAATCGATTTTGAGCGAATCGAACGGCCGCAGGGCTCCCTTCAATGCCCGATACTTGAAAGCCTTCACGGGCGGCAAACCACAAGTTACAGCCGCTGCCGAACCCCACTTCACAAACAGAAATATCACTGAGGCGCTTATTTTTGGGCCGGTTTTTATATACAAAGCTAACCACCACATCCCAAGGGTACCGTTCTGCATGTCCTGCTTGGTATTTCTCTTCCCAGACGGGGTGGATTTGTGAAGCATCTGTTTGTGAAGGCATGTACACCTCTGCGGTTATGCCACTAGCAATTCATCGGGCCAGAGACCGCTCAGAATTACCACCGGGACAATGGCGAAGCAATTTTAGCTGGGCCCGTTACCGCCGATTTCCTTATTAAGAGGATGATCCAAGTGAAAACCCATCAATTCGGTCGTCTTTTATACAAACCACTGAAAGCAGCAATTACGAAAATATGTAACCCTCCAGTATTTTGAGTCTTTTTGCTGGCTAAAACCTTATTGACGCGCCGCGTTATCCTGGATTATACACAGGCCCCCAAAAGGTTCTATGAGAAAACATGGCAAAGCAGCTCCCACATCCCATCCAGGGGGATTATCTCCTTTTAGAAGTCATCGGCCAAGGTGGCATGGGGGTGGTTTATAAAGGGGTGCACACCATTCTCGAACGAGAAGTGGCCATCAAAATTTTACACCCCAATCTCACGGCAGACCCTGCCACCGAAAAACGATTTTTGCGGGAGGCCCGCTCCATCGGGCGCATCAAAAATGAACATGTGGTGGAAGTGCTCAACTTTGGCAAAACCAAAGAAGGCGAACTGTACCTGGTCATGGAGCTGATCGAAGGGGTCGTCCTTTCCCAAGCGCTCAGGGACAAACCATTTTTGTCCGCTGAACGCGCCGTTCACATTACATCGCATATGTGCAGTGCTTTGGGGGCTGCTCACGAGCAAGGAATTATCCATCGTGATTTAAAACCGGCCAATGTGATTTTGACACAGAAAAAGGACGACACCGATTTTGTAAAGTTATTGGATTTTGGCGTGGCCAAGATTCTGGATGAAACGGAAAACACCCTCACCCGCGACGGCCTCATTGTGGGCACGTACAGCACCATGGCCCCAGAGCAACTCTTAGGCTACGACGTGGACGGCCGTTCCGATTTGTATTCACTGGGCATCGTTTTATACACCATGCTCACGGGAAAGCCTCCCTTCCGCGGCAAAGATTTAGCCACCCTGTGTTACCAACACGTTCATGTGCCGCCTCGAACACCGGCATCCGTCAATTCCGATACGGACATTTCACCGGCACTCAACGCATGCGTCATGCGCGCCCTTTGCAAAAGCCCCGACAACCGCTACAAAAACATGGCCGCCTTTCAGTCGGCATTGGCGCAGGCGCTCAAAAATCCTGATGACATTCCAGAGGAAACCCAAACGGCCCTGCGCGAAGACGCCCTTACCATTCCTCCCACCGCGGCTGGCGAACTGGCCATTTTGGCACAAGCCAACGGGAATTTTCACGACTCCAACTCTGAAGACCCCACCGCACCAGCCACCCGCTTTTCTTTTGGCATGGACCATGAGCGCACGGTCTCTCATCGAACAGGACCTACCCATCCAGGAACGTCCAATAACGACCGCCCCACTCTGATTCTTTTTTCCGTCATCCTGTTCGCTTGCAGCGCACTGCTGGCCTGGGGCATCGCCACCTATGCTTTGGCCCCCCAACCCCTGCCCATCCGGCCTGCCGAACCGGTCACCCAAAAGCCGCCTCCCCCCACACCGCCGACACCCCCACCCACCCCCATTGAAACGGCCCCTGTACCGCCAACACAACCGGTCAAGGCAGAAACACCGCCACCGCCTAAAAACAAGCCGGCCAAGAAAAAAAGAAAACGACCCGGTAAAAAGAAAGATGATTTTCGCAAACCTGACTTGATTCGGGTGCACACCCAGCCCACAGTAGAGAAGTAATGCAGCAAGAGGCCCTCAAATCATGAAACAAGTGGACTATCTCATCGTGGGTGCTGGCATCAGTGGACTGGCCACCGCCAATGCGCTCCGGCAACAAGCCAAAGATGCACAAAAACCCATGCCCAGCATTCTCATTATTGACCGCGATGAGGGTCCCGGTGGCTATTGTAAAACCATCAAACAAGATGGGTTTGTCTGGGATTATTCAGGCCACTTCTTCCATTTTAAACACCCTGAAATCGAAAGCTGGCTGCGGCAACGGATGCCCGGGCAAAATATAAAAACGGTCGCCAAAAAGTCATCCATCTATTATGGCGATCGCTGGATCGATTTCCCTTTTCAAAAAAACATCCACCAGCTGCCCCAAGAAGAATTCACCCAATGTTTGGCCGACCTGTATTTTAAAGGCGAAGACTACCCTTACGACACGCCGGCCAACTTTAAAGAGATGCTTTTTGCGCGCTTGGGAAAAGGCATCTCCGAGAAGTTCCTGATTCCGTACAATGAAAAGCTTTACGCCTGTGATTTGGGTGAGCTCGATGTGAATGCCATGGGGCGCTTTTTTCCCCATGCCGACACCGACGATATCATTCGCAACATGCGGCAGGCCAACAACCAAAGTTACAACAGCACCTTCACCTACCCCGAAGGTGGCGCCATCGAATACGTGAATGCACTGCTGCACGATCTGCCTGAAGACTTGCTGCAATACAACACCTCTCTCGATGGTTTGGACGTGGCCCAAAAAACAGCGCACACCTCGCAAGGGCCCGTTCAATATACGCATTTGGTTTCCTCTGTCCCCTTGGTGCACCTGTTGCGCATGAGTGGCTTGCCCTTTGATGAAACTGTTTTCTCCTGGAACAAAGTCTTGGTGTTCAATCTCGGGTTTGATGCCAAAGGGCCTGACAATGTGAACTGGCTTTATTTCCCCCAAAGAGATTTGCGATTTTATCGGGTGGGGTTTTATGACAATATTTTTGGCACCGATCGCATGAGCCTGTACGTGGAAATTGGTGCCAAAGACGACGAGGCACTGGATGTTGAAGCGGAGAAAGAGCGGGTTTTAGCGGATTTGAGTAAAGCTGGCATCGTTAAGGAACAACAACTCATTTCTTGGCATTCCGTGATCATGAATCCCGCCTATGTCCACATCAATCAAGCGGCGCTCACCCAATGGCAAAACTTGAAACCCCAGCTGGAAGCCCAAGGCATTCACAGCATTGGCCGGTACGGGGATTGGACCTATTGCGCCATTGAAGACAACATTGTTCAGGCCCGCGAATTGGCCAGCCAACTGGGGCAGGCATAAAAAAAGCCCCCGCCTTGCAGCGAGGGCATATCCCCAAGTCTGATTTTCACTTCCCCCCCGGGAATGAGAAACGCTAGAAATCTTCTTCTTGCAGCTCCATCAGATCCAAAACGCTGTTACTCACAACCTTTTGGTGCAAAGTCACTTCAGGCAAACGCTCCCGTGCAAAGAAACGTGCCGCCGTGATTTTCCCTTTATAGAAGTGGGCATCAGCGCCCACCGCATCGGGCAGCTTTGTTGCGGCAACAGCCGCTTGTCGAATTAACAACCAAGCCACCACAGTTTCCCCCAATGCCATCAGAATCCGATTACCGTGGAGACCCACGTGGTAAACCGACTCCATCATTTTGGGCAGCAGCCCCTCAAACATGCTGCCCAACGAATGCAACGCCTTGGCCAAGGCCCCCCGTGCTTCCGCTAGTTCTTCGCCTCCCTCTTCGGAAGAAATCGTTAACTCCACATCTTTTAAGAACGTCTTTAAGGAGGCGCCATTGTCTCGAACGATCTTTCTAAAGATGAGGTCTAAAGATTGAATGTGCGTGGTTCCTTCATAGAGCGTATCGATTTTTTGATCTCGAATGTATTGCTCGTGAGGATAATCCATGCAGTAGCCTGAGCCGCCCAAAACCTGCAACGAATCAGACAACAACTGGTACACCTTTTCAGAACCAAAACCTTTGACGATGGGCAACAACAAGTCATTGCGCAAGGCGAGGTCTTCAGCCAGCTCTTGGTCGCCAGCCGCTTCAGCCAAAGCCACTTTGTCTTGAAGAGATCCCACGTAAAGGTTCAACGCACGCAATCCTTCTGCGTATGCTTTTTGCTGATACAGATTTCGGCGCACGTTGGGATGGTTGATAATGCTCACTCGAGGTGAACTTTTGTCCATGGCGTTTTTCATGTCCGGCCCTTGAACACGATCTTTGGCATATTCCAAAGAATTCAAATAAGCCGTCGATAAAGTGGAGGCTGATTTCACCCCAATGGCCATGCGCGCAAACTCGATCACGTTAAACATTTGAGCAATGCCGCTGTGCACTTCACCGAGTAACAAGCCACGGCAAGGCATGTTTTCACCCAGGGTCATCTCGCAAGTTGCAGACCCCTTGAGGCCCATTTTCTTTTCGATGTTGGTACAGAAGACGCCGTTGCGTTCACCCAAAGAACCGTCTTCGTTCACCCAGTATTTGGGCACCACAAACAAGGATAACCCCTTGGTCCCGCCCCCTGCACCTTCAGGCCGTGCCAACACCAAGTGGACGATGTTTTCCACACCGTCAAAATCACCGTTGGTAATAAAACGTTTGACGCCTTCCAGCTCATAAACGTCGCCTTCAATGTGTCGTGCTTTGGAACGGCCCGCGCCCACATCGCTGCCTGCATTCGGCTCGGTGAGAACCATGGTGCCGCCCCAGTGGCGATCTAAAATGGGTTGCACAAATCGCTGCTTTTGCGTTTCGGTCCCCATGCCATCAATGGCCATGGCCACAAAGTTACCAAATAAGTAAAAGGTCGCGGCGGGATTGGCCCCCACCATCAGCTCGTAAGCGCCCCAATAAGCCGACCGAGGAATGCCGTAACCACCCAGGTGCTCGGGCAACTCCATACGGTGCCACTCACCGTCAAAGAAGGATTTCATGGTTTGCTTTAAACCTTCGGGCAAAATCACATCGCCCTCATCAGTCAGTTGCAGTGGGACACGATCAGATTCCACAAAGGAGCGGGCAAAATCATCTTGGCACACCCCTTCAAATGTTTTGAGGATGTCCTTCATGGTGTCTTCATCCATGTTGGCATAAGGCCCTTTGCCCAAGGCGTAATTTTGCACCCCATTCATTTCGAATAAATTGAAGTAAATATCTCGAAGGTTACTTTTATAATGGTGAGTCATGCTCATGTGGCGCCCCTTTCCCTGTCAGATCAAAAAAACCGAATAGTGTTCGGTTTTATATAGCCACTAAAATCATTCTTTGGCGTCCGTCAAATGGGGGATGCTGTCAATTGGGGGCCAAAACGCTTTAATTAACTGTTTTTAAACGTTTTTTATTTTTGGGGCACCGAACGAAACAGCTCGAATGAAGGGATTCCTGGTTCTGCAATTCGGGTTTTTGCTCCTGCGCCGTGCCTCCAAAGGCCCAAATAAGCGCATCGCCCCAGGAAGCTTGGGGTCGCTATTTTACCTATACGGGGGCGCTTCGTTCCAGCGCGCTCAAATATAAGATGGCGGCTTCATGATCTTTAGAGCCCTCAAAGATTTGTAATATTTGACGCAACAAATCCCGGCGACTGATTTGACCCACCAGCAAACCCTCACGGGTAACGGGCACCCTTCGCAATCCTTTATCGACGAACAAATGGGCCACATCTAAAATGCCGGTTTCTTCGGTTACGGTGATCACTTGCGTGGTCATCACCTCTTCAACCGTGACGGGCGGTGAGCGGTGATGGATGGCATTTAAAAAAGCATGAATACAATCTTTTTCGGACAGAATGCCCTGCAGACGTCCATCATCGTCCAAAACGGGTGCCCCCGAAAACCCGTTTTTACATAACATCTGTGTGGCGTCGAAAATGGAGTCACGGGCACGCACCGAACGCACCGTGGTAATCATGATGTCTTTGGCCATAACAGCTGATTTGTGAAGCATCTTTCCTCCCCTAGGCACACGCACCTCAGTGTTGGACATCCCCATGTCCGATGCATGTGCTTTTTTTAAATATAGGGTTTCCCCTCGCAGGACTCAACTCGAGCGCACAAAAAAACCGCCCCGGGGGCGGCTTTTAAGTGAGTCAGGTGGGGGCGTTAGAACGCCGCTTCGTCCAGCTCCATCACATCGAGCACGCTGCCCGCGATCACCTTTTGATTACAGACCACCTCGGGCAAACGCTCTTGGGCGAAAAACTTCGCCGCTGCGATTTTACCTTGGTAAAAGGCCACGTCATCGCCCACCGCGTTGGGTAATGCTTCGGCGGCCACCGCGGCTTGGCGAATGAGCAACCAGCCCAAAAAGGTATCGCCCACCGAAAAGAGAATGCGGTTGGCATGCAGCCCCACGTGGTAAACCGACTCCATGGCCTTAGGCAACATGGATTCTAGCATGCCCTGCACGGCGGCCATGGCTTTGCCCAGCGCCATGCGTTCTTCGGCCAACGCCTCGCCCCCTTCTTCGCTGGCCAAGGTGTTGGCCATATCACCCATGATGTTGCGCAGCTGCTCACCATTGTCGCGCATGATTTTTCTGAAGATGAGATCCAGCGCCTGCATGTGGGTGGTGCCCTCATACAAGGTATCTATTTTTTGATCACGAATGTATTGCTCGTGCGGATAGTCTTTGCAGTAGCCGGAGCCACCGAGAACTTGCAGCGCGTCAGAAAGCAAGGTGAACACTTTTTCCGATGCGAACCCTTTAACCAAAGGCAACAACAAGTCGTTTTGCTTGTCCAAGTCTTTGGCCTGTTTTTCTTCACCGGCCGCTTCCGCAAGCGCCGCCTTGTCTTTCAAGGTTGCCGTCCAAATATTGAGCGCGCGGAAACCTTCACTATAAGCTTTTTGCTGCATGAGGTTGCGGCGCACATCGGGGTGGTTGATGATGGTCACCTTCGGCGCGGACTTGTCGAGCATGTTTTTGAGGTCCGGCCCCTGCACACGGTCTTTCGCATATTCCAAAGCGTTGAGGTATGCGGTTGAGAGCGTGGCGGCCGATTTCACCCCGACGCCCATGCGTGCATATTCGATCACATGGAACATTTGACGAATGCCTTCATGAACTTCGCCCAACAAAACACCTCGACAAGGAATATCCCCACCAAAAGTCATCTCGCACGTGGCCGACCCTTTCAAGCCCATCTTGTCTTCGATGTTGGTGCAGAAAGCGCCGTTGCGATCGCCCAAGGAGCCGTCTTCGTTCACCCAGAATTTGGGGACCACAAACAAAGACAGGCCTTTCGTGCCTGGCCCTGCACCTTCCGGCCGCGCCAACACGAGATGTAGGATATTATCGGTGCCGTTAAAGTCGCCGTTGGTGATGAAACGCTTCACACCTTCGATTTCATACACATCATCTTCAATGTGGGTGGCCTTGGTGCGTCCTGCCCCAACATCACTGCCGGCTCCGGGTTCCGTGAGAACCATGGTTCCGCCCCAGTGGTTGTCCAATGAGGGCTGCACAAAACGTTTTTTCTGGGACTCGGTTCCCAAACGATCCACAATCACCGGGATGAAGTTGCCCAGCAGGTAAAAACAGGCGGCGGGATTGGCGCCTACGATGAGTTCGAAAGAAGCCCAGTACACCGAGCGCGGAATGCCATACCCACCCAAATGCTCCGGCAACTCCAAAAGGTTCCACTGTTGCTCATAAAAAAGTTCGATGGTTTTGGTCAGGCCTTCTGGCAGGGTCACATTGCCTTCTTTGTCCAGTTGAATGGGCACCCGATCAGACTCTACAAATGAGCTCGCAAATTCTTCCCGGCACATGGCTTCAAAGTTCGTCAAAATGTCTTTGCTGGTCTCAAAATCCATGTTCGCGTAGGGGCCCTTGCCCAATGCGAAGTCCTGCACTTTCTGAAACTCAAACAAGTTGAACTGAATGTCTCTAAGGTTGCTTTTGTAATGCTGCGTGCTGCTCATTCGTTGTCCTGTCATTTACGCCCTCAAATGGGGCCATTCATCCATAATTTCGTCATCTCGCTACGGAGCTGCCCATTTTCAGGCCTGTTTTTTGAGGGCTCCCAAGGGTTAAAAGCATTAAAAAAACCAAAACATTCCTGGTAATCTTGACACTTTCCCCGCAAATTGGGAGATCCCAAAGTGTTATAGCGCAGTGCGTCACCGGATGCACCAGGAGGAAGACATGAGTCCGAAAAAAAATACGAATAACCGGCTCAACACCCCCGTATTGGTGGAGGGGGTTCGAACCCCATTTTTGAGGAGTAACGGGGCCTATACCTCTTTAATGTCCCATGATTTGGGGCGGCACGCCGTTTCTGGCTTGCTCTCCAAAACTGGCGTTCCAGCTGAAGAAATCGGCTTGCTGACCATGGGAACGGTCATTTTTGACCCGCGAGCCCCCAATGTGGCCCGAGAGATCAGTTTGGGTGCGGGCATCCCCCAAGACATTCCGGCTTTCACCGTGACCATGGCCTGTATCTCAGCCAATGTGGCCGCCACCAATGCCACCGATGCCATTCGGTTAGGCAATGTGGAATTGGCCATCGCGGGCGGTACCGATACCTGCTCTGATCCGCCCATCCGGCTTTCCAAAAATCTGCGTCAAGCCCTGGTGAAAACCCAAAAAGCCAAAGGGCCCGCCGATTATTTCAAGATTCTGTCTGCTCTGGGTCCCAAAGACATTTTGCCCGACATTCCCGCAGCCACCGAATTCTCCACCGGCCTCACCATGGGTCAAAGTTGTGAGCGTGCGGCGAAAGCCTGGGGGGTCACCCGGGAGGAAACCGATGCTTACGCAGCCATGTCTCACCAACGGGCCGTGGCCGCTTGGAAAGAAGGTGTGTACGCCGATGAAGTGGTGACCGTGCATGTTCCGCCCAGCTTCAAAAGCGTCATTGAAGACAACGGACCTCGTGGCGATACCACCCCAGAGACGTTGGCCAAGTTGCGGCCGGCCTTCGATCGACAATTCGGGGTTTCTACCGCGGGTAATTCCTCTTTCTTAACCGACGGGGCCACCGCAGTCTTGTTCGCCTCAGAAAACAAAGCCATCAGTTTGGGCCTGAAACCCAAAGCCATTGTGGTGGATCAAGTTTACACCGGGGCTGACCCTCTCGAAGAACTGCTCATGGGTCCCGCCATGTCCATCCCAAAACTGCTGCAACGCAACAATCTTAAGGTGGACGATATTGACGTTTGGGAAATCCATGAAGCCTTCGCTGCACAAATGGTTTTTAATCTGAAATGCTTGGCTTCCAAAGATTTCGCCGAGAACCGACTGGGCATGGATGCCCCCGTTGGCGAAATTCCTTTGGATAAATTGAATGTTTGGGGTGGCTCCCTGTCACTGGGCCATCCTTTCGGGGCAACGGGCGGACGCTTGCTCAACACCGCCGCTCGACGACTCCAAGAAAATGGCGGGCGCTACGCCGTGGTGAGTGGTTGCGCGGCTGGCGGACAAGGTTCGGCCATCCTTCTCAAACACCCCGAAGCCTAAGAAAGACCCTTACAATGCAAAACATGAAAAACATTCACAGTGAAGTCATTGAAAATATTTTGGTGGTTACCTTAGATCTCCAAGGTGAAAAAGTGAACAAGCTCACCTCCACGCTTTCGGGAGAGTTCGAAGAAGCATTCAAGCAGGCGGAAGACAATGCCGTGGAAGCTGTGGTGATCATCTCTGGCAAAGAAGACTGCTTTGTTGCGGGTGCCGATATCGACGAACTCAGCAACGCGGCCAATGCAGAAGCCATCAAGACCTTGAGCCAAAACGGCCAAGCTTTTTTCGACCGCCTCGAAAGCAGCCCAAAGCCCATCATCGCTGCCATCCATGGGGCCTGCATGGGCGGTGGCCTTGAACTGGCACTGGCTTGCCATTACCGCATCGCCACCCAGCACGCCAAAACCGTATTGGCGCTTCCCGAAGTCATGCTCGGCTTACTGCCGGGCGCAGGAGGTACCCAAAGGCTGCCACGGCTGATCGGAATTCAAGCTGCACTTGATATGATGCTTACCGGTCGCAACATCCGCCCTGCCAAAGCAAAAAAATTGGGTTTGGTAGACACTGTGGTTTCCCCCATTGGCCTCAAACACGTGGCCATTCAGGCCGCACAAAAATTGGTCAGCGGCCAATTAAAAACCCGCAAACGAGAGCCCACCGCGCAACAAAAGGCCCTGGAAGACACCCCGCCTGGTCGTGCGCTATTGTTTCGCCAAGCACGCAGTATGGTCCTCAAACAAACCCAAGGCCTTTACCCTTCACCGCTCGCCATTCTTGACGTGGTGGAACACGGCTACAAACGTGGCATTCGGGCTGGGTTTAACATGGAGAGTGAAAAGTTTGCCGAACTGTCCCAAACCCCGGCTTGTGGCTCGCTCATGTCTTTGTTCTTTGGACAACAAACCTGCAAAAAGAACCGATTCGGAAAGCCGGACCATGCGGTTAAAACCTTAGGGATTCTGGGTGCGGGACTCATGGGCGCCGGTATTGGGTTGGTGAGTGTCCAAAAAGGGACTCGGGTACTGCTCAAAGACATCAGCCAAGAAAACCTTGGTAAAGGTAAAAAACAAATCTACAGCGTTCTCAACAAGAAAACCAAACGCAAAGCCATCAGCGCCTTTGAGCGCGACCGTTTGATGTCACAAGTCATCGGGCAAGTGAACTACACCGGTTTTGAAAATTGCGAACTGGTGGTGGAGGCTGTTTTTGAAGATTTGGCATTGAAGCACCGGGTCATCCAAGAACTCGAAGAGCACATCAATGAAGACTGCATCTTTGCGACCAACACATCCGCCTTACCCATTGCCGATATTGCCAAAGGCAGCAAACGGCCCGAGAATGTCGTGGGCATGCACTACTTTTCACCCGTTGAAAAAATGCCTTTGCTCGAGGTGATTAAAACCGATGAGACCAGTGAAAATGCTGCGGCAACGGCAGTCGATTACGGTATTCGACAAGGTAAAACGGTGATTGTGGTAAAAGACGGTCCTGGCTTTTACACCACGCGTATTCTCGCCCCATACATGGACGAATCAGCGATCCTACTCGCCGAAGGCATCAACCCTTACGACCTTGACACCATCATGAAGAAATATGGTTTTCCGGTTGGGCCGGTGACCTTGCTCGATGAAGTGGGTCTCGATGTGGGTGCCCATGTATCCAAAGATTTGGGTGCCGCATTTGGTGAGCGCGTGGTCTCGGCTGATCCCCGTGCCGTGCAAGCCCTGGTTGAAACGGGTGCCCACGGTCGTAAATCCCAAAAAGGTTTTTTCCTTTACGGGGCCCAACAAAACAAAGGCATGCCTTTAGAAAAGATCAAAAGTACCTTAGGCAAACCTTTTGGCGTTAAGAACCGCAAACCCATCAATCCCGAAGCCATGAAGGTGGTGAACCAGTATCGCATTGAAGGCAAACACAATCATGACCCGGCGCGGGTTCAACAGCGCATGGCGCTCCGCTTCGTCAATGAAGCGGTCTTGTGCTTGCAAGAAGGCATTCTCTTCAGCCCTGTTGAAGGAGATATCGGCGCCGTGTTTGGTCTTGGATTTCCCCCCATGCGTGGCGGGCCATTCCGACATGTGGACAGCGAAGGGGTTTCAGAGGTGGTCCGCCAACTCAAAACCTTAGAAGATGAGTTCGGTGCCCGTTACACACCTGCGCAAATGCTGGTGGACATGGCGAAAAAGGGCGAACGGTTTCATCCCGCATGATGCAGCTTGGCGGCCTCATGCTCATGGCTACATTGTCCATGGCTTGTAGCACCCAAAACAACCCCATGGTGGTGACGGCCCACCGTGGCGCATCTGGGATTGCCCCAGAAAGCTCTGTCTTCGCTTATGAAGAAGCGCTCAAGTTACCAGTGGATTATTTAGAAGGTGATGTTCAACGCACCCAAGATGGTCACTTGGTAATTTTTCACGATGCATCTTTGGGGGCTGATACCGATGTTGAACTGTTCTTTCCACATCGACGAAACCAGCCCATTGAAACATTTACCTGGGCTGAGCTCTCCCAACTCAGTTCGGGTAAATGGTTTAACATTACCTACAAAGATAAGGCTCAAAAGAGGTTTGACCAAGCAAGAATATTACGACTGGAAGACCTTCTCGAAAAGCTCGACCCGAACACAGGCCCGGGGCTTTACCTTGAAACCAAGCGGGCCCACGCACATCCCAATATTGAAATAGAATTGGTGGCCTTGCTTAAGCAGTACGGCTGGTTGCCAATGGCCAAAACCAGCGGTCCGCCGCGTGTCTTGGTTCAATCTTTCGAACCAGAGAGCCTTGAACGATTTCGCGTCATCGCTCCCGATGTGCCCCGTGTTTTGTTGGTGGTGCCCATGAAAGTGGCCTCCTTAGGCCGAGCAGGTTTGATCAGCCATGCCCAAGCCGTCGATGCCTACGGTGTCGGCGTGCACAGCCTCTCTTGTACCCCGTGGAACGTCAGTGCTTGGCATGAGGCAGGACTCAAAATTCACGTTTACACGCTCAACAGTTCCTGGCAGTTTTATGTCGTGGAGAAACTGGGCGTGGATGGCATCTTCACCGACCATCCCCAACGCTTACTCGAATTTCTCGAAAGGGAGTCTCTGTGACCGCATCGGCTGAGTATGAAATTCACCAACTGGTTTTATCGGTCCAACACCCCCAATGGGGCTACGGACGCATCGTTCAGCCCCACCACCCGTTGCCTGAGGCCACCTATTGGGTTTATTTTTATCACACCGATACCTATGTAGACCTTCACGCAAATGCACTTCAAACAGTCCCCGACAACTACCAACCCCCTTTTGCACCTGATCCGGACCTTTTCTTTCATGGGAAACAAAAATGAAAAAGCTCTTTGCGCTCTTTGCCACCCTCGGTTTGTTGGCCCCGTTCGCCATGGCACAAACCCCCGATGCCCCACCCGCCTCAGTTGCACCTGAAACAAACACGCCGCCGCCACGTCCAGCCACCATTCACGAACGATTGGCCGCCGCACTGGCCATTCCCACCATTTCGACCCAAGACCCCAAAGACTTTCCCCACGACGAATTTGATCGGTTCGAAACATTCCTCGCACAAACCTACCCGCTCATGCATGAACGTCTCCACAAAGAGAAACATGGTCAACACGGTTTGCTTTACAAATGGGAAGGGAGCAACCCGAAGCTTAAGCCGGTGTTATTCATGGCCCATCAAGACGTGGTACCCATCCCCGACATCGAATTGGCACAATGGACCCACCCACCGTTTTCAGGCCACATCGATCAAACGCACATCTGGGGTCGGGGTGCCATCGATGTGAAATCCATGGTCATGGCCTTGTGTGAAACGGCCGAAATTTTGCTTGAACAAAAACACCAACCCCAAAGAACAATTTACTTTGCCTTTGGCCAGGATGAAGAAACCGGCGGTCGCGACGGCAACCAAAAAATTGCAAAGCGGCTCAAAGAAAGAGGTGTCGCGTTCGAATGGGTGCACGATGAGGGCATGGTCATTGCCGACGGCATCATCGATGGTTTGCAACGGCCCGTGGCTCTCATTGGTGTGGCCGAAAAAGGATATGTGAGCTTAGAGTTGATCGCACCGGGTATGGGGGGGCACTCCTCCATGCCTCCCAATGAAACCGCTGTGACCAAACTCGCCGCTGCCATTGTGAAAATTCAAGATAACCCTCTCGAGCCCGCTTTAGATGGTCCCGTCAGAGAACTCTTCGAAACGCTCGGTGCGCACATGCCCTTTCCTCAGAGCTTTCTCTTTAGCAATCTGTGGCTTTTTGATGGGCTTGTTACCGGGCAGTTGGCCAGTAAAGACGCGACAAACGCATTGGTGAGAACCACCACGGCCCCCACCATGATTTCCGGCTCCATCAAAGACAATGTGTTGCCCACCGAGGCTCGCGCAGTGATTAATTTCCGCGTCCACCCCAAAGACTCAGTGCAAGCGGTTAAAGATCATATCCGAAAAGTCATTGAGGACGATGACATTCGCATCGAAGTGGCCCCTAACACACTTTACTCAGAGCCCTCAGCCATTTCTCCCACTTCAGCCAAAGGCTACCAGCTCATCGAAAAAACGCTCAACCAACATTACCCTAACATTTATGTGGCCCCATCATTGTTCATCGCGGCCACCGATTCACGTCACTACCGGGACCTCACCAAAAACATTTACCGGTTCACGCCCTATTGGATGACCGCGGGAGACCGACAAAGAATTCATGGGATCGATGAACGCATCTCCATCAAAAATTACAAAGCGTACGTGGCCTTTTTTCAGGATTTGGTAAGGGCAGCCAGCGAAATTCAATAAGATTAACGCGAACAGATTTCAGGCATACAGCACCCCCCGAACCAAACAAAACCCAAGATGTTGGCGATGTTGGTACAGGGACGCGTGGCACTGCTGCAGCCACATTGGTTGTCCAAGTCTTCGATCAGCTCTGTTTCAGGACGTTTCTTTTCGCCCACGGTAAAAGCGGTGCCATCTTTCAAACGGAGTTCGGTGATTTGGCGACCCTGTTCGTCCATCAAGGAAAGTTCACTCCAACAGACGGGGCTTTCCGTTTCGCTGGCGTGGGCACACACTTGTCCGTCTGGGCAAAGTTGAAACTCGCTGTTTTCATCGTAGGCCCCACAGATACCGCCAGCGATCTGGTTCTGGGTACAGATGCCATCCTTGGCTGACGTTCCAGGTACGGGAATGACCATGGGGGAGACCGAGCACACCTCGCCATGGAGGCAGCCGCAAAAGGGGGTTCCAAACAAATCAGGCTGCTGACAAGTGGCTGATGCTTGTGGGTCACACACCCGGCCGCAAATACCTTTGGCCCCTTCTGCCTGTTGCAGACACATGAGATCTTTTTCACAGAGCGTGTTGTGAGCATCGCCACAGGCTTGGTGCTGTTTGGCGCGCCCCACACAAATCAGACCTTGGTCCGACCAAGCGGTGCACTCACCTGGCTCTCCGGTTGATAAAGTACAATCCGTTTTTGGCGAGCTACACTGTGCATAGCACGCGCGCTGTTGCCCTTTGCCAGATTGGTGGAAAAGGGTTAAACATTTTTCGGATGGGCTACAGGGGTTCTTTGTTTCGTCGCAAGCTGAAGCCTCGTGGCCCTCTACCGGGACGACCGTTTCGGGTTGGGAACCGGAATCATCAGTTGCATCTGAGAAAGCTGCGGGGCTCGGGCACCACAACATCCACATTAAAAATATCAACCGAAAACTCAAACAGGCTCCTACTTCGCCTTGGCCGCGTTATCAGAAAACTCACCCACCAAGTTGCCTTGTGCGTCTCTTAAAGCCCAAAACGCCAAATCCAGCTGCAACCGCGCTTGGGTTTGCCGCAACTCCGACAAAAAGAGAGCATGGTTGGCGTCTAGAACTTCTAGCTGGGTGGCTAAACCCGACATCTGGGTATGGACCACGTTATTGCGGGTCTTCTCCGCCATCTTTTTGGCCGCGACCGCTTGGGCGTACACCTCTTTTTTGGTTTCGATATCTTTGATCATGGCACGAAGCTGCGCGCGGACGTCCCTTTGTAATTTTTCAAGCTTGGTACGTTCCTGACGAATCCGCGAGGCTGAACTCTGAAGTGACATGAAGCGCTGCCCGCCCTCAAAGAGGGTGAAAGAGCCTTGGACCGTCACGGTGCTGTTGTAGGGCTCGCTGATGAACCCTGCTGTGTTGTCGGTGTAACGGGTTTGTGCCACCAAATTGAAAGAGGGTAAAAATCGCAACCATGCATCGTGGCGCAAACGTTCGCTCATGATGAGAGACACCCTTTGAATTTTAACATCAGGTCTCTGTTTCATGGCGCGTTCGATCAGCGTTTTTTCTTCTTCAATAATTGCGTCGCTCACCACCTGGGGCTCTTGCAAGTTGAAATCGTTTTCCCGCCCCATGACGAAGCCCAGCGCGCCCTTACTTTGCGCCAAACGGTTCACAGCTTCTTTCACGCCTTGATCGGCCTGGATGGCTTCTAAGTTGGCACGGTGCAGATTACTGATGGGTAAGATGCCTGCGTCCACCCGACGCTGAGTGGCCGCCACGTGTTCTTGGGACCGCGTGAGTTGCCGACGGGCACTTTCCAAATTTTCTTGGCTGAGCCACGCCATGTAGTAGGCCATGACCGTGGCTTGGGCGATGCCTTGGCGCATTTGCTCTTTGGATAAATGAGCAATGTCGAGCCGGCTGTACGCATTGCGAAGCGCCGGAAAGGCACGACCGTTGAACAACGGCACGCGAAGGGGGGTATCCGCATTGAAGACCTCTGCGGGCGTGATGACCGTGGGTTCAACGTCTGTACTCCGCAACTCTGTTGAAACATCCCTCAAGCCTTCTGCTTGTTCTTGCAGATCCGCCTGAGTTGAGGGATCAGGAATCATCGCGGCGTTTTGCTCCATCATCTCCGCGATGGAATCGTACAGAAGGGCTTGGTTTTCCAGCTGCTCGGCCGACTGAAATTCGACGGTTTGCTCAGGGGAGTTGTATTGTTTCTGGCCACTAATGGTCCAAGTGGGCAGCAAATAGGACCAAGTCTCCAGCGCTGCGTAGTTTTGCTGGGTGATGTTTTCGTCCGCGATCACCAGATCTTCATTTTTTGAAAGCGCTTCTTTGACCGCCTCATGGAGGCTGATCTCGCTGAGATCTCCCTGTGACTGCAACACCCGAATGGGCTGGTTTTGCGCCACAGATGGTACGCTCAAGAAGAGGGCCATTGCCGCCCCAATGAGCTTAATGTTTTGTATCCCTCGCATTTCGCCTCCAACTTCCAGCCCTAACCCATCGAATGGGGCATCTCAATGAATTTAAACGATTTATTAACAATTGTAGGCCATGGGCTATTCCTCGAAAAAACACCGGGTGACCCGCCCAATGGCCCTTTTGGTTCTTTTTTTTTTGTGGCAAATATATCGCAAGGCTAAACTCATGTGAGACCCTTCGAGGAGTATTCAAATGCGGACTGTTTTTTTCATGCTGATGGTGATGGGCACCAGCGCTTGTGATCCAAGTGCTTGGATGACGCTCACACCGCCCGAAAAAGCACAGTTTGCATTGGAGGCCCCTTGCGATGCGCCGGTCATCGGCACCGAAGGTGTGGACATCGAACTCGATTACCTTCCCCATGTGATCAAATGTGAAAACGGGAATGCCTCCTATGAAGCGCTCAAAGCCCAAGCCGTGGCAGCTCGTTCTTACCTCTACTATAAAATCATCAACTACGGACAAATCGCAGACGGTCAAAGTGACCAAGTCTATTCTTGTGGGCGCTACCCCTCCCAAATTCATTATGATGCAGTGGCCGACACCGCGGGCATCCATCTGGTGTACCAAGAAACACAGGTATCCACCTTTTACGTGGCCGGTGCACACCCCTCTGACCAAATCAATTGTGTGGCTACCGCTGATGACCCTGAAGATTTCAACACCGAACATTACGTCACCTACAACTGGGGATTTTACGGTGATGATGTAGAGCAAACCAGCCTTGGCTGGATCAATGAAGCCAACCTCGCCAATCGGGGCTGTATGTCACAAAACGGCAGCGACTGCTTGTCCGATGCGGGGTGGGGATACGAGGACATTTTGCGGTTTTACTACGGCATGGACATCGGCTTTGCTGTGGCAGAAGGAGAATGCCTCGAAGACGTGCCTTGTGAAGAAGATCCCGAATGCGACGAAACTGAAACGCAAGATGCGGCCGTCTCCCTCGACGATGATTCGAGCGCCATCCCCGTTGATGACCCGGTGGTAGACCCAGAAGATCCCCCCGAGGATGACCCCGAAGGCGATTCCCAAAGCACCCCTGAAGAACCCACCGATCAGGCAGATAACAGCATCGAAGAAAACGTTCAGCTCAACCCCCAGATGGAAGATGCCGGTAAAGATCTCCCACCGAGTGTGGTCTCCTCGTGTAAGTCCAGCCCCGTTTTTATTTCGTGGGCCGGCTTATTGGCGATCTTTTTGCTGTGGCGACGAAAACGCGCGCACTAGGCTGAGGGACGGTTCAAGGCCAGTCGGCCGTCTTTAACAGCATAGTCTTCTAAAACCGCCGGCGCCAAGTCCTTGTCCTCGTTGATGTCCAACTCCAACTCAACCACGGCAGCCGCTGCGTAGCGTTGCACCCGGGCCGAACTCAGTTCATCCACCAACAAATTCTGAAGTGCCTCGTAGCCGTCGGTGATCTTTTGGTTTTTTACCACATCTATGGCTGCGCATTGCACATCGTCAGAATGGTCATTCAGAAAAGGCAAAACCGCTTCGCCCACGCGCGGGTCCGGGTTTTCATCGAGCACGTGAATGAGCTCTTTTTTGCCCTGCTCAGAGCGCAGCTCTTCGGGCGATCGGTGCCCCAGAGCATCGACCACGTACTGCACCAATTCTTCTTGGCTGGAGGTTTTAGCCAAGGCACGGCACGCAAAGGTGACTTGGTTTTCGGTGTTGATGAAACGCACCAACGCTTCTTTGGCGGGCGCGCCGTTTTGCACCAGCGTATCTACCAGCCATTTCTTCTCAATCTCATCCCAGTGGGGCGATTGCGCCACCATGGTGAACCGTTTGAGCAAACCATCGTAAGCTTCCGGGGTGCCCCATTCGAGCAATTTGTCCATGGCCATGCGCCGAAAATCGTTTTGGGCAAAACGCTCTTTGAGTTTTGCCACCTGCTTTTCAATGTTCTTTTGGGTGGGCTTGTTACCGCCAAACAGTCCGAGCACCATCTTTATTTCCTTTGAGTCTGGGTCTTAAGAGGGCTAAATTGCCAAAATATCAGAATTTTTCAATGGGCCTGGTGGCTTTTTTTAACACCGCCAATTCCCGACTCCCCCCTTGCAATTTCTGTAATTTCTGTTTCTTTTCTAGGTCTTATGGAAGCACAACACACTAATTCGCAATCGTCCTTAGATATCGCCGGCCTCACCCAAAAAGTACGTGAAGAAAGTGCTTTCGTGGATTCGGTGATCAATGAAGTTCAAAAAGTCATCGTTGGCCAACGCCACATGGTGGAACGGGTGCTCATTGGCCTGTTGGCAGGCGGCCACGTTCTTTTAGAAGGCGTTCCGGGCTTGGCAAAAACCCTGACCCTGACCACCCTGTCTCAAGTCCTGCGTTTGGATTTTAAACGGGTGCAATTCACCCCCGATTTGCTCCCCTCTGATCTCACGGGCACCTCCATTTGGGATCCCGAAAAGCGCGTGTTTGAAGAACGCGTGGGCCCCATCATGTCCAACCTGCTCTTGGCCGACGAAATTAACCGCGCGCCCGCCAAGGTGCAGTCGGCACTTTTAGAGGCCATGCAAGAACGCAAAGTGACGTTGGGGCGTAAAACGTTTGAACTGCCTTGGCCTTTCTTTGTCATGGCCACACAAAACCCGGTGGAGCAAGAAGGCACATACCCTTTGCCCGAAGCCCAAATGGATCGTTTCATGCTCAAGGTACACGTGGGCTACCCCACGCGCGCCGAGGAAAGAACCATCATGGAGCGTTTCACCGAAGGCAACCCGGTGGTGGCCCAGGACATCATCGGCCCCGAGGAACTCAAGCGCGCCAGCGAAGTGACTCGCAATATTTATATCGACGAAAAGATTAAAAAATACATTGTGGATTTGGTATTCGCGTCCCGTGAACCCCAAACGGTGGGTTTGTCCGATATCGAACCTTACATCCAATACGGGGCGTCACCTCGAGCCACCTTGGCGTTGGCCACCGCCGCCAGAGCCCATGCATTTTTGCAACATCGCGGCTATGTCACCCCCGACGATATCAAGGCCATCGGTCTGGATGTTTTGCGTCACCGTGTGCATCTCACCTTTGAGGCCGAAGCCGAAGAAGTGAAACACGATGAAGTGGTTCAACGCCTCTTTGAAGCGGTCCCTGTGCCTTAGACCCATTTATGAAAACGCCACTTTTATTTCGCAGCAAAGCGCTGGTGGAAAGCGAATCGGAAGCCAAGGAAGAACTGCGCGCCCTGCTCAAGCGGGTACGACAGTTGGAGTTGTCCACCCGAAAAATGGTGAACAACCAAGCCTCCGGCGCTTACCACACGAAATTCAAAGGCCGAGGAATGGCTTTTGAGGAAAGCCGGGCTTATGTCCCAGGGGACGATCCGCGTCATGTGGATTGGAACACCACCGCACGCACCGGTGATCTGCACGTCAAAGTCTTCGCTGAAGAACGGGAACTCACCCTCATTTTGGCCGTCGATCTCTCTGGCTCCATGTCGTTTGGTTCCGGCGCTGCCTCGAAACGACAAATGGCCACAGAAGCAGCGGCCATGCTCGCCTTTTCCGCCTTGCGCAACAATGACAAGGTGGGCTTGCTGCTCTTCACCGATCGCGTGGAGCGTTTGGTACGCCCACAAAAGGGACGCGGCCATGTGATGCGCATTTTGCGCGATATTTTGTCGGTTGAACCCAAAGGACAAAAAACAGATTTGGCCTTGGCCACCAAAACCCTTTCCGCGCTATCAAAACAACGGGCCATCGTGGCCATTTTGAGCGACTTCCAAACCCCAGAGCAACCCGTGACCTCCTACGAAAAGCCACTGCGCACCTTGGGTAAAAGGCACGATGTCATGATGGTGGAACTGGCCGACCCCCGCGAACACGAATTTCCCAACGTGGGGCTCATTCGGCTCTTCGATCCAGAAAGCGGACAAACCCATTTTGTAGACACCAGCGCGCCAGATGGCCAACGCCAATTCGCCCTGATGGTGCAACGAGAGCGGGCGCACATTCGACAAACCTTTCGTCGCTTTGGTTTGGATCATGCGACCGTCCTGCAACGGGAAGATGTGCCTAAAACCATGGTCCGTTTATTATCTCGGGGCAGCGGAGGAATGACCACATGATGCGTCTGTCCCTCTTCATCGTCTTTTGGCTCACCGCCCTCACTGCGCATCCAGGGCAAGCCTTGGATGGCGGCGTGTTAACCGATGGAACTGGGCCCAGTCGAGACTTCACACTCACGCTTCACCAAGAACCTGCCACCGCAGAATTTGGCAAGCCCGTTTTGTTGGTGATCACGGTCAAACACCTCCCGCATATTCAGCTCAACTTCCCCAAAGAGCTCCCAACGCAAGACAACCTCCGTGCTGTGGGTCCCATTCAATACCAAAGAAAAACGTTAGGAGCCGATGCTGGGCTCGCTTTTATCCAGGAAGTTTGGCGTATCCCGCTTCTGCCCTTAGACCTCAAGGACATTGACACCCCTCGCATTGAAGTGCCCACCAACTTGGACGAGCCCTTGATCATTGACCCCATGGCGCTGGCCCAGCGCCCCGTCCCCCCACCCTCTAAAGAAGAGCAAGAAAAAGGTTTTGAAGGGCATGCCGGTCCTTTTGTTTTTATGGTTTCAGATGAACGCCCTTATGTCTTTGGAACGTTTGCCGCCACCACACTGGTATGCTTATTGCTCTTTTTGTGGTTCATGATGCGTCGCCGACTTCCCGAACTGCCCAAAGCCTTGGTCGAACAACAACCCGCAACCCCTGCCATCCCTCCACATGTCGTCGCCTTGGAAAGGCTTGAACGACTGATGGCTGAAGGGCATTTAGAAAAAGGGGAAGTCAAAACGTTCGTCACCGTCCTCATGAACGACATTCTACGATCCTATTTGGAGGGCCGGTATGACTTCCCTGCTGAAAAACACACCACCCGAGAACTGGTGGCGGACCTCTTAAAGATTTCAGATGCCGGCTTAAACGTTCAGTTGGTGAAGGACATTTTAGAAACCACCGACTTGGTGAAATTTGCCAAAGCCGAAATCCCTCCACAAAACGCTCACAGTTTTGCCAATCAAGTTAAAGCTTTGATCTTGGCCACCAAAGAAGAACCCGTAGAGGAGGCCGCATGAATTGGGAAGGTCTCAACAACGCCTTGAGTGGGCTGCAAGAAGGTGGGATCAATGACTTGGTCTTGGACAACCCGTGGCTTCTGTTGCTGCTCATTCCTTGGTTGCTGGTGGTGATCAGGCAATTTGCGGACCTCAGCCGTCGTGCCCATTTGGGTTTTCCACGAATGGACCTCATGAAGCGACTGCCCAAGGGTCGCAATCTCTATTTCTTTCATTTGGGCCGCACCTTTTGGTGGATGGGAGGGCTTTTGTTGGTGATCACTTTGGCCCGTCCACGCATTTTGGCACCACCTGCCCCCAGTGAAACCGAAGGCATCGATATGGTGGTGGTTCTCGACGTTAGTGGCTCTATGAAAGCGGCAGACTTCAAACCCAAAGATCGCCTGAACGTTGCCAAATCCATTATCAAAAAGCACCTGCTCACCCGACGCTCCGACCGCATTGGTTTGGTGGTCTTTGCGGGTCAAGCTTACACCCAATCCCCCCTCACCCATGACAAAGAGATGTTGGCCGAAATCTTAGACGGCATTCGTACGGGTGTGATCGAAGATGGAACCGCCATCGGAGACGCCACCGCCACCGGGGTCAATCGACTTCGTGAAAGTAAAGCCAAAGGGAAGGCCCTTATCTTGATCACCGATGGGGATAACAATGCCGGGTCCATTGACCCACTCAAAGCGGCGGAATTGGCCAAAGCGTTTGAGATTCAAATATTTTCAATCCTGGTGGGCAAAGGTGGCAAAGTCCCCTATCCCGTAGGCAAAGACATGTTTGGACGAGAACGATACCAAGAAGTGGAGTGGCCCACCAACCCCAGCTTACTGCAACGCATGGCCAAGACCAGTGATGGTAATTTTTTCTCCGCCACGGCCCCCAGAGAACTGGAAACTTCACTCCAAGAAATTCTCGCAGCCATGGACCAATCCGTATTGGAAGGCGCCGCACCTTCACGCAAGCGCATTGATCTTTATCCACTTTTCTTACTCTTCGCTTTAATGCTGCTCTTCGGCGGGCAAGCGTTGCTGACCACCCGTGGGTCGTCACTGCCATAGGACGTTCGTTTTGAATTTTGCTTTTTCACTGGCTTTTGTCTTTTTGGTTTTTCCGCTGCTGCTCTTTGTACTGGCACGACGCGAAGAAAAAACCATTGTGCAAAAGTTAGCAGTCTTGGGGCAATTTGAAACGCTCAAACCCATGCTCGTCTTCTTTTCACCACAACGCCGTTTTCTCCGGCGACTTTTATCGATGCTATCGGTGTTCTTTGTGGTCTTGGCCCTCACCGGGCCTCTGATCGGCTCAGAAACCGAGATGCGCCCAAGACAAGGGCTCGATGTGGTGTTTGCCATCGACGTGTCTAAATCCATGCGTGCCCAAGACGTCCGTCCCGATCGCTTGTCGCGCGCTCAGTTTGAAATCGCCTCATTTTTAGAACAGATCGGAGAAAATCGAGTGGGCATTGTGGCCTTTGCAGGGACTGCCTTTGTGCAGTGCCCCCTCACCACCGATATGGAAGCCATTAAAACATTCTTACAGGCACTGTCGCCTGAACTCATGCCCCAAGGTGGTACGGCCCTGTCGGAAGGCATTCAAACCAGCCTACGGCTTTTTGAAGCCCAAGCCATGGTGCAAGACGAAGACCGTAAAAGTGGTCGCATCCTGGTCCTGATCACAGATGGAGAAGACCACGAGGGTGCCACCGACGAATTAGGAGCCACCCTCAAGAAGGCCAATATCGCCTCGGTGGTCATTGGGCTGGGCTCTGAATTAGGAGAGCCCATTCCCCTCAAAAATGAGTCGGGCCAAATGGCCGGCTACTTAAAAAATAAAAACGGTCAAACGGTGATGACCCGCCTCAATGCCCCCATGCTTCGAAGTTTGGCGGAAAAAAGCAAAGGCAAATACATCGATGGCTTATCAGAACCCGACCTCGGTCTTTCCTACGTAGAAAGCTTGGTGGGCAATCTTGAGAAGCAAGAACTCCAAGCGCGCGTCCAAACCTTCTACGTGGATCGCTTCATGTGGCCTTTGGGGTTGGCGCTCTTATTTTGGCTTTTGGCCACCGCCTTGTCTCCTGGAGGACGGATGGCTCATGCTCAAGCCAAACAACTGCTCCTGTTCGTGGCCCTGGGGTTGCTCTCCACCTCAGCCAACGCCCAGCCTGCTCCCGAAAAAGAGTCCATTTTTCTTCGCCCTGAACCCCAAATCGAAGCGGGCATCCAGGCTTTGAAGTCTCAGGATTATGAAAGCGCTTTAACCCATTTCGAAAATGCACCGGGTCAGACCCGCCCGCAAAGGGCCATCAAGGCGTACAACCGCGCCTTTACCCTGTTGGCCCAAGGCGCAGCCCAAGTCCAAAGCCAACAACAAGCGCAAAACCCGGCCGCAGGGGCAAACCCGAACGCGCCAGCCCCTACGCCCCTACCCGACCCTGAAGCTGAGACCGACGCCACCGCCATTCTCGCCGGCGCAGAACAAGCGTTTCAAAATGCCTACGGGCTCTCTCATGTTCCCCAAATCAGATCCGAAGCGGCCCTGGGCTTGGGGAATGCTCGTCTTTTACAACAAGATCTGGAAGGGGCCATTGAGGCATACCGGGACGCATTGGTAGCGCAAATCAACAACGAAAGAGCCAAAAAGAATTTGTTGCGGGCCCTTCAAATGAAAGAGCAGCAAGAACAACAACAGGAACAACAACAAGACCAGCAGCAAGAGCCGGGTGAGAACCAAGACAACAAGGACGAACAAAACCAAGAACAGAATCAGGAACAGAACCAAGATGAGAAACAGCAGCAAGAAGGTTCAAACGCTGATGACGCTGATCAAAAAGAAGACAAAAACAAACAAGAGCAGCCACAGCCTGAAGATGAGAAAAACAAAGGCGACAAAGATAAAGACAAGAAAGCGCCTCAACCCCAACAACCCAAAGAAGAAGAGGCAAAGCCTAAAAGTGGCGTAAGGCTCCTCGACGCCATGCGGGAACAAGAAAAACCGCTGGCCCCCTTTCAAATGCGACTCACCGCCCCCAAATCACCGCCAGAAAAGGATTGGTAAACACCATGGCAAAAGAAAAGAAAGTCTTCAAAGTTCATTTTTTTCATTTGGGTAAAGTGTATTCTTTGTTCGCCAAAGAAGTTTCCGCATCACCCGAATTTTATAACATGTGCGTCATTTCGCAGATCATTTTTCAACGAAACCGCAACCTCATCGTCCCCACTGAAGACGAGGTGCGAAGCGAATTTGCCAACATCAAAAACCTCATGATTCCGCTCAACCATGTCTTTCGCATTGACGAACTGGAAAACGTGGATGAATCAGACATCACCAGTCCCAAAGCAGAAAAAACCAACGAGGACTATGACAACCTCATTAAGCCCGTTGAGTTTTTTAAACGCCTCTAAATTACTTCCCGATACAAAACTCTGAAAAGATCTTATCCAACACATCTTCGTTGAGATCGGCCCCCAGCAAACGGTCGAGCGCTTGCCCGGCACGTCTGATTTCTGAAGTTAAAACTTCGTCGGCCCATCCTTGTGACAACGCTTGCTCTGCTTCGTTCAAAGCTTGCAGGCACGCTTGCACCTCTTCTTTTTGTCGGTTTCGCGTCAGAAATACTTCGTCACTCTGAGCGTCACCCAAACAAAGGATCTCCCGCATGGCTTCTTGAAGGGCATCCAATCCCATTCCGTGTTGGGCTGAGATACCGATGCCTTCTTTGGAGGCTGGGTTGGGAGATTCAAGATCCGTTTTGGTGCGCAACCAAATTCGTGGTGTCCCCTCGTCAACTCCCCATGTTTCCAGCTGGGACTTCAGAAAACCGAACGTCGGGGACACACTCTCTGCCAGTCCAAGTATGAGGTCGGCCTTAAATAATTCTTCTTTGGCTTTTTCGATCCCCATTTGCTCCACTGGGTCTGCCTGCTCTGAAGGTCGAATACCGGCCACGTCTACCAATAAAATGGGCATGCCATCCAAAACCCAATTGGCCTCCAGCACATCACGCGTGGTCCCTGGTTGATCGTAAACCAAAGCTCGGGATTCGCCGGTGAGTGCATTGAGCAAGGTGCTTTTCCCCACATTCGGAGGACCAAACAACACCACCCTTGCGCCTTGAATGAGACGCTGCCCCATGGAAGCCGAAGCCATCAGGTTTTCGAGATCTGTTTTCATCTGTTGAAAGTGATGTTTCAGATCGTCCACCTGCGCTGAGCCCAAATCTTCTTCAGGGAAGTCCATGCGAGCCTCGACCTGCGCCAAGACGTGAATTAAATTGTGGCGTACGGGGGCCAGTCGCTCACTCAAGCCTCCTTTGAGACCACGCAAAGCCGCGTGGGCGGCCACTTCAGAACCAGCACCAATTAAGTCCAGTACGGATTCTGCTGCACACAAATCAATCTTGCCCGTCAAAAATGCCCGCAGGGTAAATTCACCGGGACGCGCCAGACGACATCCGGCCGCCACCAAAGCATCTAATGTTCGCTGCGCCAAGTTGGGATTGCCGTGCAGCGACATTTCAAAAGAAGGTTCGCCAGTAAAACTTTTGCCCTGGGGAAAAAAGGTACACAGCACCTCATCCACCGGTTCTTCGCCCTGGGGCGCCAGCACAAACCCCAAAGTGGCCATAAAATCTTTTTGTTGCCCACGGTGACTGCGAAAGACCCGGTCTCGAATGGATAGTGCGTTAGCACCAGAAACGCGGATCACCGCCAAGGCCGCTGGGGCCAGGGGCGTGGCCAGCGCGCAAATGGTGTCCGTCCTTTTTAGATCCATGGAAACTTGTGCCATTTCAACTCCCAGCACGTAGTTTGCCCCATTGAGAGGGAAATAAAAGCGGGACGGGGCGGTAATTTTGCCCATCCACCGATTTTTGAATCTGGAATTGGAGAAATGTTACCCCCTTAAGGTATAAACATGACTGATCACTCAGTTTCTACATAAGCCACTGAAATTTAGACCTTAAGGGTAACGCTTGGGCACACATCAACTGGAAAGACGCTTAGACCTGGGTACGGTGGTAGCCATCAGCATCAGTACCATGCTGGGCTCGGGTATTTTTGTACTTCCGGGTCTTGCCTTTGCCAAAACTGGTAGCTCGGTATTTTTGGCCTATCTGGTGGCCGGTATTTTTGTCATTCCCGCCGCGCTCTCTAAAGCTGAACTGGCCACGGCCATGCCCACATCGGGGGGAACGTACGTTTACCTGGAGCGAACCTTTGGCCCGGCCACGGGCACGATCGCCGGGCTGGGTTTATGGATGAGCCTGCTTTTAAAAAGCGCTTTTGCACTCATGGGCTTTGGGGCCTATCTCAGCGTGATGGCCGATATGGACATTCGGCCCATGGCCTTGTTGCTTCTTCTTCTGATCACATTTCTCAACTTGGTCGGTGTGCGGAAGGTGGGCCAAGCGCAAACATTCGTGGTTATTTTCAGTATTTTTGGCCTGCTGATCTTGATGACGTTGGGTCTTTGGGATTGGGAGTTGCGCATTAAATCTCCAGCACCATTTTTTGAGCATGGACTCGGAGGCTTCTTTGCTGCAGCTGGCTTCGTTTTTGTTTCTTTTGCGGGCGTCACAAAAATCGCCGCCATTGCAGAAGAAGTAAAAAACCCAAACCGTAACATCCCTCTGGGGATCATACTTTCATTAATTTGCGCCATGAGCATTTATGGCGTGGTTGTTTTTGTGCTCTCTTCCTTTATCCCCGCCTCTGTTTTTCAAGAAGATTTACATCCCATTTACACTCTTGCTGTGGTCCTCAAGGGCCATTGGTTCGGTATGGCGTTCGCGTTCATCGGGATCGTCACCATGGTGTCCATGGCCAATGCTGGCGTTCTCGCCGCTTCACGCTTTCCTTTTGCCATGTCTCGAGACAATTTGCTGCCCAGTGTCTTCCGTCGCGTTGATGCACGCTTCAAGACACCCACGGTGGCAATTATACTCACCACTTTTGCCATGGGCTGCGCGATTCTGTTTCTCAATGTGGAAAAAATCGCCAAGCTGGCCAGCTCGTTTATGATCATGGCTTTCATGATGGTCAATCTTGCAGTTATCGTTCTGAGAGAATTGCCAATCCAATGGTACAAACCGACCTACAAGAGCCCGCTCTATCCGGGTTTACAAATCTTCGGCTTGCTTAGTGGTGGCCTGCTATTGGCCCTCATGGGATTTTGGGGCTTACTTGGCGCCATCGCCATCGGGCTGGTTGGCGGGGTTTTGTATATCGTGTATGGAAGGCGGTTTAGCACTCGAACTGGCGTGATCGGGAAAAGGGGCCGCCGACAGGACTTGATCACCCAAATCCCTATGGCCGCAGGACCACGCACCCTAGAAACCGATTTAGATGCGTTCGCACCGGTGGCCGTCCCCTTGTTCGGCAAAGAACGGTCGCCCGAAATGCTGGTTGAAATGGGCGGTGCGCTGGCCAATCACCAACCCGTCCAGGTGGTCCATATCACAGAGGTCCCAGAGCAGACATCACTTGATGCAGGCTTTGAAGAAGACCAAACCATTCAAAGCTTAAGACGGCGCGTCACTGCAACTGGCGAAGTTAAAGATTTTCCCGTTGACTTCACGCCATTGGTTTCCCACGATCAGGTCTACGCTGTTTACAACCTGGCCCAGCAAGATGCCACTCAATGGATTTGCATGGCCTGGCGTGGACGATCTGAGTTTGGTGTTGCCCTACAAAACCCATTGGGCTGGTTGGTGCATAATCTTCCTTGCAACTTGGCCGTCTTTAAAGACAGTGGGGTTCGTTACGTGCGTAAGATTCTCGTTTACGCCAAGCCTGGGCCGCACGATGCCCTGGTGGCATCCACCGCCGACCATCTGGCAGAATTGTTTCGCGCTGAACTCACTTTTGTGCGAGTGGTGGGGCCAGACTCCGGTGAGCACAAACGCGCTGCAGAGGAACGTTATCTCCGACAGCTTCAAGATTTGTGTCGCAGCAAAAGCAGTTCCTTGGTTATCGAGGGTGACAAACCATCGGATGCCATTGCCGGCCTTACCGGGGGTTACGATCTGTTGGTGGCGGGTGCAGCCCATAACCGCGGCATCCTCAACCGAATCAAATCTGTGGCCGTCCCCAACTTAATTGAAAAGGCGGAGTGCTCAGTCCTCACCCTCTCCACCCCCCAAGCCCGAACGCACCAAGGTTTCGAACCGGAGCGCATTTCGTCCATTGGACCGGCTTTTAACCTCACAGATTACCTGGTGGCGGAATGCGCCGAAGCCCATATTCGTACAGAGAAAAAAGACCACGTGTTTCAGCGCATTGCCGAAGATTTCCATCGACTACTCCAAAACGTGCCTACCGAAGACATCTACAGCGCGCTTTGGCAACGAGAACGCACCCAAAACACGGCGCTGGGTCAAGGACTGGCCCTTCCTCACGCCAGTATCCCCCATTTGGACCAAAGCTATGTGGCCATCTTTACCACCGCTACCCCCATCGATTATGGGGCCAGCGATGGTGAAAAAGTCGATGTTTTCGTAGCCACGATTGGCACTTTAGAAGATCGCAACACCCATTTAAAAATTCTAGCCAGCGTGGCTCGCATGGTGACCGAAACGGATGTGCTTTCGAGATTGCGGACCGCTCGAAACGTGGACGAACTTATCGAACGTTTCAAAAGCTGTCATGACGAAGTGAATTGGTAAGAAAGAACTAACTGGCCTGAGCTTCTTGCTGTCGACGTAACTCCACCGCTAACAAACTAAGCGCGGCCGCGGTCATTCCGCTAATGCGACTGGCCTGGGCTAAAGTTCGCGGCTGGATGGCCACTAATTTCTCATAGACCTCGTTGCTCATTCCCGGCAGCTGCTTTTCAAAAAGGGATGGAGGCAAGACGGCGTCCTCGAGGTTCTTTTCTTTTTCGATCATCTTCAGTGCCCGAGCCACATAGCCTGCGTATTTCACTTCAACCGCAGCACGGTATCGTACCTTTTGTGCTTGGGGGGTCAAAGGTTGGGCTGCATTGGCCACCGTGTCGTCGGCGGATTCAATCTCAAATAAATCGTGCTCGTTGAGTTCAGGGCGCTTTAGCAACTGAGAAAGCGTGGTGCCCGGTTTGAGTGGTTGGCTCTTCTTCGAACTCAAAATATCTTGTCTGAGCGCATTGGGCGTACAAACTGTAGACTCCAATCGTTTCATCTCAGCATCCACTTGTTGCTCAAAATCCGTCATGGCCTCAAAACGATCGGCCGGTAACAAACCCATGCGATGCCCCACGGGACTCAAACGTCGGTAGACATTGTCTTCACGTAAGACCAGCCGGTGTTCGGCGCGCGAGGTGAACATGCGATAGGGTTCTTGGGTGCCCACGGTGACCAAATCATCCACCAGCACACCGAGATAGGCTTCATGCCGGCCTAATACCAAAGGTGCTTGGCCCAACACCGCATTGGCCGCATTGAGCCCTGCCAACAATCCCTGTGCAGCGGCTTCTTCATAACCTGTGGTTCCGTTGATTTGGCCCGCACAATACAAACCAGACATCCGCTTGGTTTCAAGTGTTGATGACAACTGCGTGGGGTCTACATAGTCATATTCCACTGCATACCCCCAGCGGGTGACCTCTACCGATTCAAGACCCTTGATGGTGCGCAAAAAGTCCAACTGAATTTTGGGTGGCAGCGAGGTGGACAAGCCCATGGGGTATATTTCGTGAGAATCCAATCCATGAGGCTCTAAAAAGATTTGGTGGCTCTCTTTGTTTGCAAAACGAATGACTTTGTCTTCTAGGCTGGGGCAATACCTTGGCCCAGCCCCCTCGATGGTCCCATTGAACAAAGGTGCCAAGCCATCCGCCACGGCTTGCGCGATGATGGCGTGGGTCTGGGAGTTGGTGTGGGTGATGCGACAAGAGATTTGTGGCAGCTTGGGTGTCACACTTTCAAAAGCAAATTGAGGGGCTGGCTCTTCAGGCTTTTGCTCTTCCAGCGAATCCATCGCAATGGTTCGGGCATCGAGTCGGGGACAGGTCCCTGTTTTGAGTCGCTCTAAGGTTAAACCCATTTCTTGTAATGAACTGGAAAGGCCTTTGCTCGGTGCCTCCCCCGCGCGTCCTCCGGGCTTTTTGTCTTGTCCAATGACCAGTTTGCCGCCCAAAAATGTACCGGTGGTTAAAATCACTTTTTGGCCTTGCAGCCATTCACCCTGGCCAGTCATGACGCCAGTGATGGTGCTGTCTTCCCAGGTCAGTGCCACCACATCGTCTTGGCGCAAACGCAAGTTGGGTTGGCGATAGACCACATCCGACATTAACTGGTGATACCGATGCATGTCGCTTTGACAGCGGGTGGCACGCACTGCAGGTCCTCGAGAACTGTTCAGGGTGCGAAAGTGAATTCCGGTGGCGTCTGCCACTTTGGCCATCTCTCCACCGAGTGCATCGATCTCTTTGACCAGATGACCTTTGCCCACCCCTCCAATGGCCGGGTTACAACTCATCACCGCAATGCGATCTAAATTGCCTGTGACCAGCAAAGTAGACAGGCCCAGACGCGCGCTGGCTAAAGCCGCTTCGCATCCGGCATGACCGCCACCCACCACGATGACGTCTGCTTTTTGTGTTCCAAAGAGATTCATGAGCTACAATTGGCAAACCGACCGTGGGCTGTAAATGGCCTTCGGTCGGTTCTTCATTCGCCGGCGATGTCAATCAGGCGTTTAGTACTCGCTGGCGTGCAAGGCTTCGAAGTCAGCTTGCAGCTGTGAGACCGTTTTGTCCAACACGTCGTTCACGGGGCGGTCAAAATATACTTTTTTATCAGCCACTTCACGCAGTGCCATAACGGGCTCTTTGTTGCGCTGGTGGTCCACCAAGGAGCGGCTGCCCTTCATCAATTGACGGGTGCGGCTGGAAGCCAACAGAACCAATGCAAAGCGATTGGGAATTTGCTCTAAACAATCTTCAACGGTAACGCGAGCCATAGGACTGCTCCTTAAAATCAGTTTGAGGGGGAGATCTAATCGATCCCAAACAGGTTTACAAGGGGTTGTTGGGGTCTTCTAGGCCGCCAAACCGGAAAAATCCACCATTTGCCAAGCTTCGGCGGCTGCTTTGAAGCGCAAATGGCTCTTTTCGCCCCAAGCGTCTCCACCCACTTGATAAGGCAGCGGCGATTCGGCGATCACCTCTACGTCCTTCACCAGCCAGTCATAGAGCTTTTCATGGCGGAAGGAACCCTTCCAAATCGAGGGATAAAGGTTGGTCAACAGCTCCAAAACCGGAACCGCGCTGACCCTCAACTGAACGAAACCGGGCTTACGATCAGCAAACGGGAACATGGTGAAACCGTACCCATAGTAAGGAATCGCGCCCACCGAACACACTGGGGCCGGCCCCTGATAAAGCACCGCACCCGGTGCGATTGGAATCTCTTGAACCTGACCGTACTCATCTTCCACCAACTGCAAGGCCCAGTCACGGGTGATCACCTTGATATTCGGCAACTGCCGGTTGAATTGCCGTGGTACCGTGCGCGATAAAGCAGCCAAAACATAACCCGCAGCAGTTTTGGTGAGCACGTCCAGAGCGGTACCTTCCGCATTGCTTTTAAGGTCGAAGTAATCGTTGAGGATTTCGCCGTCATAACCCATACCCGCAAAGGGGGTCAAAGTGCCATCGTCACACTCCACCAAATGCATGGGTTTGTAGTCTTTATTTTCGGTCTCTAAAACTTGAGACACATCATTGAGCGGTTGACCAGCTCCCAAAGCCGTGGCCATGGCGTTGCCCGTTCCCAGCTTCAAAACACCCATGGCTGGTTTGTAGGCCAGATCTTCTTCGTCCATGATTTTTTGGAGCATGTTCATGGTGGTGACCAATGTGCCGTCTCCCCCACCCGTGAAAATCTCCTTGTAGCCACGTTTAACGATGGTCCTCAAAAAGGCCTCTGAGTCTTCCATAGAGCGGGCGTAAAACAAATCACCAGCAGGAATCACGCCCACCATCTCTCCGAGAATTCGATCGGTGACGTTCTTTGCGTTTGCGTTCAATAAAAAGGCGCTGCGCTCTAAGTTCGCATCTACTGACATTCAACCACCTTATTGTAAGAAACCCCGCGGGCCCCATTAAAACCAAACCTTAAAGGCTGCAATCTTTATGCCGCAACGCGTCCAATTGGCTTTTTTTATTCCCTAACTATTTAAAAACAGTGTCTTACAGACCATCCGTGCGCGCTGCAGATCCGAGCGGGCCACAGGAAAAAGCCCCAGTTTGGAACCTTCACCTACCCACCGGTGTGAAAACATTTACGCGCTTTTCCAACCATTGCCACCCCCCACAAAGCGCCCGAGCTGGATTGACAAACCCAGTTCATTGGCATTGGATGGCCCCGTTCGTGGGGTCATTTCCCATTTGCCTTCCTAGGGAGGCGGGTACCGTCGGGTTGACGGCATCGCAAACAAAGCATCTTGATGCTTTTTTGAAACTTCTCATTTCGTTTGAACTGAGCAGAACTTTTGGAGAAAACCATGGTAGTTATTCGACTCGCGCGCGGTGGCGCAAAAAAACGTCCTTTTTATCGTGTTGTTGTGGCTGATCGACGCTTCCCTCGGGATGGTCGATACATTGAGCAAGTGGGCACTTACGATCCACGCACCACACAAACCCAAGTGAACCTCAAGCTTGAGCGTGTTGATCACTGGATCAAAGTGGGCGCGCAGCCCAGCGATACCGTTCGCTCGCTGATCAAAAAAGTGCGTAAAGCACAGCCTGCCAGCGACGCTTAATCCCTCACTTTTCGGTTGGATTCAATTTTGAAAGATCTCGTCCATTTTTTGGCCAGTGCCATGGTGGATCACCCTGAGCCGGTGGCGGTGTCCGTCGTCCAAGAAGACGAACGCACTGTCTATCAGCTATCGGTCCACAAAAATGATCTGGGCAAAGTTATCGGTAAAAAAGGCCGAACCGCCAAAGCCATGCGTACCTTGCTACAAGCCGTAGCCGGTAAAAATGGGCAAGCGGTTCACCTTGAAATTATGGACCCGGTGGTCACCGAACCAACAGGAGCCTCCGAAACACCCGAATCCGCACCACAGGAATAAGCGCCATGCATCGCGCATCCAACGGTTCTTCCGGTGAATCCGAAAACTGGGTGTGTCTTGGAACGGTGGCCAAACCGTTTGGGGTTCGTGGCGGCGTTCGAATTCGATTACACAATCCCGACTCCCAATCGTTGAAACCTGGGTTGATGATCGAATTACGCACCGCCAAAGATCAAGGTAAAATCTCTCTCAAAATTAAATCCGAACACGGTAATGGCCGGGTCCTCTTCGAAGAGATCACCGACCGAAACGAAGCAGAACGCCTTCGCGGCCAAGAAGTATGGATACAAAGAGACGATCTCCCACAACTCTCTCCTGATGAAACCTATTTGGTGGATTTTTTAGGCGCACAAGTTCACAGCGAAAAAAGTGGCCTTCTTGGTGAGATTATTCACATCGACATTCACAGCCCCCAACCCTTGGCCCGGGTAAAAACACTGTCGGGTCAAGTCATCGAAATGCCATTTGTGGCTGGCCTCATCGTAGGTTTGTCAGAAGCAGATAAAGAGGTTTGGATCGAAGAGCCCATTGGACTTTTTTCTGGAGAACCCGATGTTGCCGAAGAAGGGGGCTCTTAAAATGACCGCGCCCATCACCCCTTTACATATCACCTTTGTAACGCTGTTCCCCGAAGCCATTGAAACAATGATGGCCGTTTCAATCCTCGGGCGGGCCCAACAAAACGGTCACCTCGTGCTTCACACCGTTCAAATCCGAGAACACGCTTTGGACAAACACCAAATGGTCGATGATACCCCATGCGGTGGGGGCGCCGGACAAGTGATGAAAGTGGACGTCCTTCATCGCGCCATTTTGGCAGCCCAAAACAACACCCCCGAAAATGCCTCGTCAAAAGTCATTTTGTTGGACCCCGCGGGTCAACCCTTCCAGCAAAATGCCGCGATATCCCTCGCCAAAACAGACCATCTCATTTTTATTTGTGGTCGCTATGAAGGGGTCGATGCCAGAGTCTGGAACTATGTGGATGAAACATGGTCTTTGGGCGACTTTGTGATTACCGGAGGCGAACTGGCCGGCTTGGTCATGGCCGATGCCATCGCCCGGATGCGGCCAGGGGTGCTGGGGAATGCAGACTCCATCCAAACCGAAAGCCATATGGAAAATCTTTTAGAGCATCACCAATACACCAGGCCCATCGAATACGATCACTGGCAGGTACCCGATGTTTTACTCAGTGGCCATCACCAAAAGATTGAACAGGCCAGGCAAGAAGATGCCCAGGCCCGCACCCAACGACTCCGTCCCGATCTATGCGACAACGATCAACAAACCCAAGCTCGAGAATGCTTGGCCCCGCTTCGAAAAGGTGAATCATGAATCACGTGAGTATTGCATTGGTCCACCACCCCGTCTTGGATCGCCAGGGTAACATCTATACCACCTCCATCACCAACTTAGATGTGCATGACATCGCCCGTTCGTCGCGTACCTATCAAGCGGGGTCATTTTATATCGTCACGCCTATCACCGCCCAACAAGAATTGGCGAACGCCATTATTGGACATTGGACCGTTGGCAAAGGCTCTAAAAAAAATAAAGATCGTGAAGCCGCCATGGCCATCACGCATGTCACCGAGAGCATCGAAAAAGCCATTGCGCAAGAAACAGAACGACTGGGAGAACGTCCTTTGGTTTGGACCACTTCCGCAAGAAATGAGCATACCCCCTGTCTGTCTTTTTCCGATGCCAAAGAAAAGATCAAGTCAGGTCAAAACGTCATGCTTATTTTTGGGACGGGGCAAGGGCTGCACCCCTCGGTTCTGGAAGGGGCAGACGCCCTTTTGCCACCTGTCCAATCCGCATCCGACTACAACCATTTGAGTGTGCGCTCGGCCGCCGCCATCATTATTGATCGCCTGATGGCTTCTGACCCTGAATCGTAACCCAGCCCTGCCACGACCGATGGTTTGGCGGGTTCACCGATAAAATATAATCCGCTCTTCGGTTGGCTGCCTCGTCGACATTATCCCCTGTGGTCACCCGCAAATCACTTTCACCAAACCCACGGATGAAAATGGGGACCTTGATACCCTGGTTTTGAAACCACCTGGCAATGGCCGATGCTCGCTTTTGCGACAATGCACGGTTGGTATCCGCGGGCCCCACCGTATCGGTATGTCCCAAAACAAACAGTCGTACCGGAATTAAACTGCTGTACTGTTGGATGCGTTTCTGAATGCGCGGCAGGACATCTTTGAGTTTGGGAACTTCAGCATCCAAGATTGCATTGGAGGCCGTTTCAAACACCACCTCTTCATGAGGAATCGCCAAGCTCCACGGGTACAACGCCAAGGTGGGAGAAAAAAAGCCGTTGACGTCATGAGCCACCAACGCGATTTTCATCACTTTCACTTCAGAGTTCGTTTCCCATTTTAGGTGAAGCGGCGTCCCCCGTTTTTCCCCTCTAAAAGGAACCGTTTTTTTAGCTAAAGTCTCACCGTTTTCACCCACCACTTCCATTTCAACTTTTTGGGCGGCGGCACCAAATACAACTTTCAGTTCTTTCTTGATTAAATCGAGCCCGCTTCGGTGCAACCGCAACTGGGGCGGCTGACGCACTTCAGTAGAAAATGCCAAAGGCATCTGACCGGCGCTCCCATCTGCGAAGGTCACCTTCAATTTTCCCTGCCATCGCCATAGGCCCACTTGGTTTTGGGGCATCTCGATTTCGATGGTTTTTCCCTTGGTCTCTCCAGTGTAGGCCTGACGAACCGATTGGCCATTGGAACGTAACACCACTTCTAACCGATCCACCGCCTTGTTCAACTTGAGCACCAATGACGGTTGGGTCCCTTGGGATACGGGTGAATTCACAGATAGGTCCACATCGTTGGCGAACAAAGATTTGGGTGTCAAAACCCAAAAGCACAGCAGGCCGCATGCAATCGCTCTAAGGGCACCACTTTGAAACGTTCTTTGCATCGTTATCGCTCCTTTATTGGGCCACTTTAGCACGATATTTTGGACTCCCAAGGTGGTTTTGGTAGTTTTAAAGCCCAAACAACGGACCGCCATGGAAACCTTCTTTCTCATCATTCAAACTTGCTTCGCCATTGGCGGGGGCGGGGTGGGTTTATTCGTCAGAGAACCACAACGGGCAGTCTTCGGTTTTTTGATGGTCTTTCTATCGGTGGCCTCCGTGATGATCGCTCAACAAAGTCCTTGGATCTTGTGCCTCATATTGATCTTGGGTTTTGGAGTCATCACCCCATGGATTTACATCAAAGGCGTTCAACGCTTTAACAAAGAGCCCACACAACCGCTGGATACCCATCTGGGCATTTCAAGAATTTTGCTGCTGTTGGTTTCGGCCTATTTTCTTTTGTCCATTCTCCCTTTGTGGCCGAGCTTGTTGAGCGATATTCAAAAAAGTACCGCTGCCAATAACCATCCCTCGCTTTCTTTATGGGCCGTCTATTTGGGCGCTATCTTTCTTGTGAGCGTGACCGGTCTTCTGCCTTTCATCATACGCCAAAGGAGCCGGTCATGAGCCTGGGTTGGATCGCCATCGCGCTGATGACCATGGGTGTTCTTGGCGCTTTGTTTCGACGGCAAATGATCATGGTATCGCTGAACATCGATGTGGCTCTTTTGGGGGTGGCATTGGCGATCCTACATGGCAATCAGCAGTGGCAACATCCCTGGGGTGATGCCATCGCTTTTGGGCTTCTGGCCTTGGTGCTCATTCATCAACTCGTCATGTTCATTCTCGCACAGTTTCTTTTTGAAAAACTTAAAACCACCCAATTGGGTGCCTGGCGCAACCTAAGGGGCTAATGAACATGATGCCGTTTCTCTCCATGATTCCCGCACCTGAATTACTGCCTTTAGCACTCATTCCCATGGGCTCTATCGTGGCGCTTTGGATACTAAGCCGTCGCCAAACTGAAAATTTTCTTTTAACCATTCTCCTGATCACACAGAGCACAAACTGCCTTTTTGCCTGGCGGGCGCTGCAACGAATTTTCTACGCGGGCGGATACCACGATCTTGCCTTGGGCGCCCCCGAAGGCGGAATTTTACAGATGAAGCCTGGCCCCATTTGGGCCACCATGGAACTCACTGCGTTTGAAGCGCTGACACTTTTTGCTGTGTCGGGGTCCGTCATCCTTTTGACCATCTGGCAAAAAATATCACAAACCCAACCATCGTCCTCGATTCTGATTAAACAAACCTGTCTGTGGTCCATCTTGAACCTCATGTTTCTCACCGCAAACCCGATGCAAACCACGTGTTTATTGTCGCTGAGTGGATTGTTGGCGACCTGGTCATTCAAAAATGCCGAGCCTCAGTCGGGTCTCACCAGTACCTGGCTTTTTGTACAGCATCGTCTCGGCGATGCTTCAATGTTTCTGGCCGTTCTTTTTCTCTTTTTCACCTTTGGGAATCACAACCCTCAAATCTGGTTGACGCAAGCCGCTCAATTAAAGGTTATCCCGTTGCAAATGGGCCTGTTCCAAGGTCATTACCTCGACCACATTTTTTCTTGGTGTTCCTTATTTGTCCTGCTCGGTGTTCTAAGCCGGCAAGGCTTGGGGTTCGGGGCTAATGCAGTCAAAAATCATCTGCAGGCCCAAGAGCCCATCACCCGCGTTTTCGTCATCTGGGTACTCTTTGGTGGTGGACTGATCGTGTTGCGCCAAACCCAACTCGTCCATGTTCTGATTTCTTGGAACCTGTCCTGGGTTCTGGTGGCCATTGCGGGCAGTGCGCTGTTTCATGCGTATCGGTTGTTCACCGCTGTCACATGGTCGGATGCCGATCATTGGGCCCTCATGGCTGTTTTTTCACTCACTGTTTTGGCCAACATACCTTACGACGGCACCGCGGGCTTTTTGCAGATTTTATTGTTCTTTTTAGTGACGCCCTTTTTTGTCATCACCCACATCAGCGTTCGTGAAGCCATGAAAGGTGAAGATCTTTTGGGCGAGCTGGGCGGACTGTGGAAGTCTTTTAGACGCCAAGAACAAATTAGAATGTTGATGACTTTTTCCATGTGCCCCTTGCTGGGGTCTTGGTTTTTTCATGCATCCTTCATGTGGGCGGACTGGGCCATTCGCCCCTATTTTCATTTCATTATTTGCATTGCATTGGTGCTCTTCTCGTTTCTTTTCACCGCGGGTGCATTCAAAACAGTTTTTCAGGTCTTCGGCGGAGAAGCATCGAATGAACTGCCCAATGCCCCTGCGCCAAAGTCCCACAATCTCTTTTTGTCCGTGGTGTCTATCTTCGTTCTAGGCATCTCCATTGCACCCAATATTTTATCCTTGCCGGTTCACCGACTCACTGACTTTTTTGATGCGGCGTACGCTCCTTTTCTATCTTGGGTAGAACCTGAAATCAGAACCGCACTCTTTTTATTAACGTCTTACCAACCCGCTTTGGATGTGTTGGTAGACGCCCAAGCACAATGGTTCTTTTACGGCTGGATCTGGGGGGCAGCCTTTGGAGGTTGGCTCTTCGCTTACTTGGTTTTCGGCAAGACAGCTAAACCCACCCAAACGGGTGGCCAACGTTCCTTAAGAAAGTACTTCGAGCCTGAGCAAGCACCTTCACCCGTTGATACGCACCTCAACACCTCGGTGGAATTAAATGTCCTGCGCCTGACCTTCCTTTCTCGACGCATCATCCAACCCTTATTAGCCGGTGGCCTCATGTGGCACATTTGGCGGGCGCCCAGCTCAGTGATTCGTTTTTGTTTTTGGCTCTTTCACAATGGCGAAAGCCGCCGCGTCCTCAGCGTTTTTCTTTTGTTCGTAGGGGTCAGCCTCTATTGGTGGAGTCAGAAACTTTGACCGTATTGTTGTGTATGACAATCGCGCTGCCTTTTTTGGCCGCTATTGGCTTGGTTCTGGTCCCCGCCAAGCATCATGCGTTTTTGCGGCCTTATACCCTCATCACTTTAGGCCTTTGTTTTGCGGTGGGCTGGCTCCCCGCTGAGGATGGTTCCCTGTGGCAGCATGCTCTCGAAGGCAATCCAATTTCGGCCTATTTGCACCTGGGCTCCCGCCACATTCAGCTGGTGTTCAACGCGCAAAATGCAGGTATGTGTTTTTCTTTACTCACACTTCTCTTCACCACAACCGCCATTCACCCCTTTCATTCTCCTGAAAAAATCAAACCTTTCATCACTGCCACTCTTTTGATCTGCGCCTTCGTTTTGGGCAGTTTCATCGTGGCCCACACACTGCTTTCATTGTCCCTCGCGCTTTCCACTCATTTTTTCTTTTGGCTGTTAATGACACAAATGGGCACTGGCCAAAGATCACAAACAGCATTACGGGTTTTTTCGCTTTTCATTGTTTTTGATGCCATCGCATTGGGTTTTGTGCTCGCGCCCGAATCCCTTTTTAATTTCATTCCCTATCCTTGGGCATTGGCCATGGGGACGTTCCTGGCATCATGGTTGCGACTGGGGATCTTTCCTTTTCATTCTCTTCACCGTTGGGTGGCACGAAGCATCAGCCCATCAGTGGCTTTGCTGTTTACCATGACCCAATTTATCTTGGGCATTCACTTCGCCCCAGAACAGGCACTGAGCGATTCATTGCTCGGACCTGCCACCCACCTTTTGCCCATCTTACTGGTCGTTCATTTTCTTTGGATCGGTTTGCTCTCCATCGGAGAACGCAGACCCATGATGATCTTTACCCACGCTATTTTACTTTTGAGCGCCTTTACGCTTTTGGCCTTTGAGCAAATCAAACTCCCTTTTTCCATTCACGGCCCCTGGCCATGGGCCATGGCCGCCCTGGCCACATTGGGTCTTTTTGTAGATGAACTTCACAACTTAAAGAATGATATTTTGGCGTCCTTTGAGCATGCGCAGGTGGGCCTACTCAAACGATGGCCACAAATGCACAGTTTCGCACAAATTCACGTGCTCTTGTTTGCGGTCCTGCTGATGGCCTTGCCACTGTGGAGTTTGGGAATGCCAGAAAATACGTTTTTTCAAACACACGTGGCCCATCAATGGCACTTCACCGAATTGGTGGCATTGCTGATGGCTTTTATTTTTGGACTGCTTTCCATTCACACCGCATTGTTTCAATTATGGCGTCGCTGGAACACGCCCGCCCCCGTGGAACGGGTTCATTTGCCCGAAGGCGCCGCGCCGCCCGTGGTTTGGCGGTGGCACCTGAGTGGCACCTTGGGGATCGCACTTTTTTGGACGGGTTTTTTGTTTCATTTTTCTTAGGGAGGTTGGATGACTCTGGTGCCATCCTTATTGGCGCTTTCAATACTGGTCGCAGCCGTACTTGGTTTGCTGGGATGGGTGTTGCCCAAGGTCACCCGCAAGCCCCAAACAGGCGGCATTCCATTGGCATGCCTGGCCACTTTATGGCTGGGCATCCAAACTGGCTATGTCCTCTACAACCATGACCCTACTGAACGCGCCAATGCCATTTGGCGAGAAGACGACTTTTTCTTCTTGGGCCTCCTCTTGTGGAATGTAATCCAAATTGGATTGCATTGGTTGTTACTGGCGCAAGACGAACGCCGATCCCATTTTGCCAGTTGGGGGCATCCCTTGTTGGTACTTTGTGGTGGGATGGTGGTGAGTGGTATGGCCTTGGATCACTATCTGCTCATTTTACCGACCGGCATCGCATTAATGGCGTTAGGGCTCCCCCTCACGGTGGGCGGAAAAAAATTACACGGGCCCGAAGCACTGCTCAAAACATTCTTCGACCAACGGTTCGCGCTCTTGTTTTTTAGCATGGCGGTAGTGGTGGGCTTAAGCACCATGCACACCGTGGAATTGGCTTGGTGGTTTAAAAGCGCCCAGGCCGGTGCCATCCCTGCTTTACTGGCGCTTCTATTGTTTGCCACCGCCCTTTTTACATTGGTGGGCATCACACCTTTTCACATGAACCGGGTTGATTTACTCACCGGAGGTCACCCGGTGGGAGCAATGGTCCAACTCATCGGGCAATCCTTCATGGTGGCCACCTTGTGTTTTCGATTGGCACGCGCGGGCGAACTGTCCACTTCGTCGGTGGTCTCTGATCAGTTTCTGGCTGGATTTTGCCTTTTCGCCTTTATCCTATCGGCTTTGTCCGCCATGGACCAACGAACCGTAAATCGCATCTTGGCCTTTTTGATCGTGGGCAACTTGCCATTGCTGCTGCCCTCGTTACAACTGAGTTCCCTGTTACAAGAACAATCTCCACTGATTCCTAGCTGGGCTCTTCTCGCCTCGCTGGGCTTGGGTTGCTTGCTCGTCTATTTTGTCTTTCTGCCATTATCACAACGCTCCAAAGAATTGCTCACCTGGGAAAGCTGTTCAGGGATTGGGCTCAACAACCCATTCATGGCTTTCGTCTTTTTGCTGGGACTTGCTAATCTGTCGGGCTTTCCAGGGACTCTCGGGTTTGATGCACGTGTCAGCTTGGCCCAACTCAGCTTCGAACAAGGATGGGTTTATACCGGCTGGGCGATTTTGTTGAGTTGCCCATTACAAAGTTTGGTGGTGTTGCGCTTGGCCAGTTTTTTCTTTTACCGCAAAAGGACGGTACCCGTTAAAGTACCCACACCACTGTCTTTACAGATTCCAAGTCTTCTTTTGTTTGCGCTTTTAGCAGGTAGTGGTTTCGTCTATTGGCTCATTTAAGGCCTACTCAAGAGAAGGGCAAAACTTGAACTGGCTCGCCCGGAGCAATGCTCTCTGGCCCCACTGGCGCTACCAATAAGGCATTGGCTGCTGCGAGACCTGATATTTGACCGGAACTTTGTTTCGTTAAAGCCAAAGCTTTGGGGGGCTGAGATCCAAAATCCACTTTCGCCCTAAAATACGTCTTAAAGTCGGCACGTTTTTTAATGGGCGCTTCGTTGGACAGCTCAGCCCATACGGGCGTTTTAAATAATTTGTGTCTGTTTTGCGCTCGACGAATCATGGGCTTGAGAAAAAGCTCTGTACCCACCAAAGCTGAGACAGGGTTTCCCGGGAGACCCACAAATAATTGGCGTTCCTTCCTTGCAAACACCAAGGGTTTACCAGGGCGCATGGCGACCTTCCAAAAGATCTGCTCCGCATTCATTTGTGTCAGCGCTGGTCGAACCCAGTCTTTCTCCCCCATGGACCCCCCGCCGATGGTAACCACCCATTCGTCTTCTAATGCTGATGACATCAACGCCACGTGGGCATCTAAAGTATCGGTGGCGATGCCTAAAAGACGGACAGAGGCACCGGCAGATTCCAATGCGGCGGCCACAGCATGAATGTTAGAGTTGATGATTTGGTGCGGCGCTGGTTCGACGCCCAGTGGCGCCAATTCACTGCCGCTGGCGATCAATGCAATTTTGGGTTTTTGGTACACCTCTACCTGCGCAAAACCAGCGCTGGCCAACAAAGACAATCGAGCGGGTGTGATGCAATTTCCATCGTCGCCCACCACGGCGCCTTGCGCCACATCTTCGCCGGCAAACCGTATGTTCGCGTGACGCTTGGCCGGTCCCTCGAAAATGACAAAGGTGTCTTCGCCTTGGGTCTCCAAACGGGTATTTTCCTTAATCACCACTGCATCCGCCCCCGGAGGCACCACCGCTCCCGTCATAATTCGAAGGGTGCACGCGGGCGGCAATTCGAACGAGGGCTCACTCGTATCGCCACAAGCAACCTCGCCCACTAATTTGAGTCGAATGGGCGATTCCGGTGTAGCGGAAGCAATATCATCCATGCGAAGCGCAAAGCCATCCATGGCCGAATTATCCCATGGCGGGCAGTTCCGTTTCGACGCATGGGCGCCGGCGATGATGCGACCTACCGCTTGGGTGAGATGAAGGACCTCACTTTTCGTGGGCACAACCAAGGCCACCATTTTTTCTTGAGCTTCGTGAACTTGTAACAAAGCAGGGGTTCCTCTCTGCGAACTTTTAATCATGGGTCAAAGCAGCATCGCCCATGAGCTGTCGCCACTTTTTCTCGCCGTGTCCTGGCCCCAAAATGATTTTGAGGTTTTCTTCGTATTTAAAGGATTCGTAAGATTCAATGTGCGGCACATGATGACAGCCCCGACAATGATTTTCTGGAACCTCGCGATCGATAAAGTTGGGATCGCCTGTTACACTGTGCAGACTGCCAGCGCCATGGCACGACTCACATTGTACATCCGCCAAAAAACCCACTTCATCGGTTTTGCAATACCCGCCCGGCTCATTGAAACCCACACTGTGACAACCCACACAGGTCCGGTCACGGGTTTTGTTGATCTCTTCTAAAGTGAGCCAAGCCCGTGAGTGCCCCACGGGTGTATCGTCCATGGGGGAACGACGGTGCAGTGCTTGACGCCAATGTTTAACGGCGGCATCATGACAAGCTGCACACGTTTGTACACCGACGTAAACGGCGTCGCCTTCTTCTGCAGGCTCACAGATCACATCTTTCTCACATTGGGCCACCAAGTCAGGTATGGCCTGCTCGTACGAGGCCACCGCCATCTCTACGTCTTCGTGTGGTGTGATCTCTGGAACAAGCGCAAAGGAAAAAAGTCGCATGGCGGGTTCGGGCGGCAGGTCTGCTTTTTGATGCTCCAAAGCATGGAGTTTCGAGGCAGTGTCACTGATGCGTTTTTTTAAGAAGATTTTCTGCTTATCGCTGGTCGCTTCTTTCAGTCTTTTCTCCATGCCCGCTAAGCGAATAGCCAAAACTTTTTTCTCCGCTGCAACGTTAAAGAAACTAAGGTCCGCTTGAGGTGGCTCATCGGTTTCACCGTTCGGCCAAGAGAAATGCACCACGCCCAAGTGTTGACCCTGAATCCCATTAAACAAAACCCACGGCCCTTGCGCACCAAGGGACACGGGCTGCTTCGGTGCTTCACCCGGGTCATGCCCTTGTAAAATGACGTCGACACCCTTGCTCGGCCATGAAATCGACTTCAGGCTCTCCAAGGAAAGTTGCGACAAAACAACGACGTGATCAGTCTGTTGCTGTAACAGGTTGTGTAATGCTTGTTCCACTTTGGGTTTCAGGCTGGTCCATTCGCCTTCGGGGCGTAACGCCAACAACCCAATTTCTTTTTTGCCTACCCTTTGCAGTGTGGTCACAATAGCGTCTGCGGCATAGTGGATTTGAAAGGTTTCAAGCCAGTTTTTGTATTTCTCTAGCCCTGCTGCCGTGTCTCTTTTTCCCTGTACGGTCTGAACCACACCCAAATCTTTGTACGTGGATAACAGTAATTCGATTCGGGCTTCGTCTTGGCATTGCTCCACCGCAGCCCTCGGCTTTGATTTTTCAAAAAGAAGGTCCCCCGCATCCAAAAACAAAAGGTTGTCCCCGTAATGAGCGCGAAGATGCTTCAACGCGGTGGCCAAACGAGACACACCGCCCAAAGGCCTCTGGGTACATCCGCAGGGTTTTACACTGCCCTGCACCCCGCTGGTAAATACCACCCCAAAATCTGCTGGTCCGCGGATGGGGACCTGAGCCACCAATGCCTGTTCGGGGGTGAGCGGTTTTGTCGGCACCACGGGCGCGGGCTGGCTCTGTTGACTGGCGGTACAGCCCCACAGACTCAAAACCCCTGTAAGCAGAACGAAAAAACCAAGTTTGGGTAAAAAATGAATAGGCACCCCCTCTTTTAACTTTTAATGGGCGAGGTACAAAGTTTTGCGAAAAGGAAAAACGCATGGATGCACCCAACCTGAGTCTGTTTTTGGCCGAAAAATTGAGGTTATCCGCCCCAGACGCGACTGATTTGGGCGCATGGCTTCATGACCATTTCCTTAATCGTGAAGAAAGGCCCCATTTTCCTTCCAATTTACTCCCTCAAAGCCAATGGCAAACACCGCATGCGCTGCAACAGACGCTCACATCATTTTTCACGCCCCCAAGCGACTCCCATCCTGCCCGCAAAGGTTTGTACGGCATCATCGATGTCACCCCAGCCACCACATCTGGGCACATCACCGGGCTCGCCAAAGACATGTGCCAAGGCGGTGTGGCCCTTGTGCAAATGCGTGCCAAAGGATGTTCCCACTCACACATGATCACCATCGCCAACCAACTCCAAGAGCTGTTATCGAAGTTTTCTGTCCCGCTGATCATCAATGACCAAGCCGAAATAGCGGCGGCAATCGGGGCCTTTGGGGTTCATGTGGGCCAACAAGATGCACCTCCCAGCCGCATCCACGACCGTTGGCCCCACCTCCACGTTGGGCTGTCCACCCACGCCCAGCAACAAGCGCGAGATGCCAACGACAATCATGCGGTCTCTTTGGTGGCCCTGGGCCCCATCTTCGCGTCGCCCACCAAAAAAGGACACGCCACCCCGGTGGGGCTGGAGACACTGGCCCTCGTTCGACAAGAGATCACGAAACCTTTGGTGGCCATTGGCGGGCTGACCACCATGGGACGGGCCTTTGATTTGGGTAAAAATGGGGCAGATTATGGCGCAACCATCTCTGCTCTGGCACAAAAGGGGTCCACCCGACGCAATGCCGTTTGTCTTGGCCTGGCCCTTTGGTTGGGTCAACAAATGGCGGGGAGCCTCCAATGAACCGACCCAAGCCCCTAATCTTGGTCTCTGTCGACTGCCAAGACCTGCCTTCCCGGCGCGGCCCAGTCAAAACTGTGACCCTCACCGACAACTATGCCCAAGCCGTTTTGAACGCCGGTGGAATTCCTTGGTTATTCCCCTACAGCGATGACGAAGCCACCCTCGATCAGGCCGTGGCCACGGTGGATGGCCTGCTCCTCTCCGGTGGAGATTTCGACATCGATCCCAGTCTCTTTGGGGAAGCACCGCATCCCAACTTGGGCAAAATCGTACCGGAAAGAACCAACACAGAGGGCGCCCTGCTCCAAAGGGCCGAAGCGCGAAAGATCCCAATTCTCGGCATTTGCGGGGGCATGCAGCTCATGAATGTGAGCCGGGGCGGAACCCTGTATCAAGATTTACCCTCCCAAAAAGAGGCGGTTTTGGAGCACCAACAGGCGCAAACCAAAGATTTGCCAGGCCACAGCGTCAGCATCCTTCCTGACTCTCAACTAGCTAAAATTACAGGTGAAAGTGAAATCGGAGTGAACAGCACCCACCACCAAGCAGTCAAAGCCCCTGGACGAGATCTTATCATCTCGGCAACAGCCCCAGATGGGGTGGTGGAAGCCATCGAAGATCCTTTATATTCCTTCTACTTAGGGGTTCAATGGCATCCGGAAGCCATGCCCGACACCTGCCAAAAAGCCCTGTATGAGGCATTTATAACCGCATGCACCCGCCAAATTTAATGGCTGGACTCTATATGTCGTGTAATATAAGGAAGAATCCTACATTTCCCTATATACCGGTTATGTTTTTGGAATAGAATTTAGGAGAAACTCATGTTTTTGAAACCGTTCACGCACACCGCCCTTTTCTGCACTTTGGCTCTTGGTCTGGCATTCACCACCGGCTGCCCGAGCGATGACGCTGAAAACCCTGCCGAAACGGGATGCCAAGGGGATGCCGACTGCACTTCTGGCCGCTGTAACATCAGTACCAACGAATGCGTGAGTTGTCTGATCGACAGCGATTGCGGTGATGGGCTGGTTTGTAACGCGAACACCAACACCTGCGTGGAAAGTGCCCCTTGTGCCAGCGACAATGACTGCGCGGGCGGCTTTTGTGATTTGAGCAAAGGGCAATGCGTTGAATGTGTGACCACCAGCCATTGTGAAACCGGTGTGTGCAGTGGGGGCTTTTGTGTGGCCGGCTCCGCCTGTAGCGAAGATGCCGACTGTGGCGATCAGTTCTGTGACAACCATGGCAACTGCGTGGAGTGCTACGAAAACAGTCACTGTGCATCGGGCATCTGCAACCTGCAAACCTCTGTGTGCATTCCCGGCTGCAACGATTCTGACGCCACTGAGCCCAACAACGATGCCATGAGCAGTACCACACCGGCACTGGCCTCAGGTACCACACACGCAGGCACCATTTGTCCTGGCAACTCAGATTACTTCAAAATCAGCGCTGAAGGCGCCGCGGAAATCCATCTCACCTTTAACCGGGCTGCCGGGCAGCTGACCTTGAGATTGCTGGACGATACTGCCAACCACGCGCCGGTGACCAGCGGTGGTAACAGCAACACCGGTTTATCCCTGACCCAAACTTCTCTGAGCGGCGACTACTACATCGAAGTGGCCGGCGTTAACCTTACCACAGACGTGCCCTATCAACTCACCGCCATCATCGACAATGGCGAAGAAAGCTGTGTGGCCATCGATGCGGACGATACGGCCAACAATACCTCCGCGGGCGGCACGTTGATCACACCAGACGGTCAAAATCGAGCAGGCTCCATCTGTGGCGAAGACGATGACTGGTACCGCCTGAGTCTGACTGCCGGCACCAACCTTCACGCACAAGCCTTGCTCACCACCGCTCAAGTGGAGCTGGAGTTGCGTGGCCCCAATGGCTGTCCCATTAATACTGCAGGGGAAGAGATCGTTCCATGCCCCAGCGACCAAACCTTCTTAAACGTGGTCAAAGGCAACCCCATCACTGTGGGTGACTTGGAAGCCACTGGTATGTATTACTTGCTGGTCACCAGTAAACTAAATGAAGACACCACTTACCAACTGAAAGTGGTGGCCGACAGCACCCAAGCAGAAAACTGTGTCCAAGTGGACACCGAGCCCAACGGATCTGCTTTATTGGCCATGCCCATCACCCCCGGTGCGCCAGCCGTTACCGGCTCACTGTGTGACTTCGGTCCCTCCGATCCAGACATCGACTACTACACCTTCACTGCCAACGAGTTGGACGATGCCGCCGTCAGTGTCATTACCATTTCCGGCGATGCGGTCACCCACCAGGTCATGGCCGCTGGCTCCACCGCACCCATTAGCAACTTAACGGACTTAGCGGCTGGCACCTATCACATTGCCGTGCTGGACGATTTTGGCGGCAGCTCCAGTGAGACCAACGCGTCTTACACCATCGCCGTTACATTAACGCCAGAACCATCAGCAGACCCTTGTTCTGAAGACGATATCACCGAGCCTGTGGCCATTGCTGCAGACGGTAGCCCATACGGTGGCGTGGTGTGCACCGATGACACTGACACTTTTGAGTTAACCGTCGATGGACAAGGCACGGTCTCAGTGGATGTGACCTTCGGTCATGAACAAGCCGACATCAATATCGAAATTAAAAATGCAGACGGTCAAGTGGTGGCGGCAGCCGACTCTACCACCGACAATGAGCACGCAGAATGGGGCGCCGTGGCCGGGACATACACCGTGACCTTGACCACCAATGGGGTCAACGAAGACTATGTGAATTACACCTTAATCGCCTCTTTGAACGATTGTGTAGAAGACGATTACGAACCCAATGATAACCCCGAAACGGCACAGCCATTGTCCAACAGCACCGTAGAAGGCGTACGCTGCACCGGTGATGATGACTACTACAGCATCAACTTAGCTCAGGACGATTTGCTGTCCGTCACCGTTGAGGGTTCCGCAGACAACCTGAGCCTTTCATTGGTAGATGCCACCAGCGCAGTCATTCAAAGTGGTACTGCCAACGGCACCACCAACACCCTCAACTACACTGCCCTCACCGCCGGTACATATTACCTCCGCGTATCAGGCGCCAATGAAACACGGGTGACCTACACCTTGACCTCCACCATCACCAGCACTGGCTGTGTGGACGACGGAGCTGAGCCCAACGACTCCTTTGAAGAGGGCACCTCCATTCAAGCCAGCGATGTGGCGGGCGGCCAAGCCTCTTTTAGTGATATGACCATCTGCTCCGATGTGGATGATTCATGGCTTGATTACTACACTTTTGAATTAACAGAGGCCAAGCAAGTGACCATTAACTTCACCACTGAGACGGCAGACAGCGATATTATTCTCACGGTGCACGAGGTCACCGATGCCAACTTCTACGGCGACCATGAACTGCTTTACGTCTATCCCGTGGTCGGTGGCAGTGAAACCATCACAGGCTTTTTGAACGACCAAGGGACCTACGCCGTTCGCGTGCTCAACTGGAGTAACGATGTGGATACCCAGTACAGCTTGGACATCCAGTTCGCTGACCGTTCCGCATCTGGCTGCGTCAACGACCGGTTCGACTCCTTCACCAGCTCTAGCGACGCCACCAACACCCCAAATAACAACACGTCCTCCAAAGCGGTGTCACTCAGTGCCGAAACCCCATGGACGGTGCAGATGAATAACATGCAAATCTGTGGCGGAGACGCAGACTGGTATAAGCTGAATCCGAGCGCAGACGACACCATCGCCATCGACGTTCTTTACACCTTTACCGATCTCTATGCAGACGATGTGGATTTAGCACTTTTCACCACCGATGATGCGGCAGCATGCCCCGGCTATATCGATGACGAAACCGGGCTTTGCAATGTGGCCGAATCCATTTCGGTGGATGATGATGAAAGTCTCACGTACACGGTGCCTGAAAGTTATCAGACATACTATGTTCGCGTTATTGGCTTCAGCCAAAGTGAGAACAACTACGATTTGAGTATTGCAGTACAGTAATCCAAACTGCCAAACAGGCGTCAGGTGAAGACGTCCCCTATTTCGGCAAAGCAACAAGCGACAATGCGATCAAAACCTGATTCGTATTGTCGCATTGTTTTAGGCGTTATTTGTTTCCGGAGCCTTCTTGCCCCAAAAGTTGGGTGGCCACCGGTACACTGAAATCAGGTTTTTCGACCGGTTTGTACCCTTGCCAACCACAATAGATACAAGAAAAATAATCGTCCCCTGCGTAGGAACGTGCCAATACCACGCCTTGGCTGTGACATTTGGGGCATTCGCTGCGGGTCTTCTTTTTGACTTGAGGGCCGCCTGCCACGGGTGATGATATGGGCCCCCTGGAGCGCTCCCCTTCTTCCGGAGTCTGCTCGGAAGTGATGAGTTTGGGGGCAGGCACATGGGCCGACTCACCAGCACTGAGCTGCTCAGACATGATGCTTTCACGTGGCCGCACCTTTTTACGGGCAGATTTTTGGGAGCCCCCCCCCGTCTTTTTGTGCTGCATGCGAAAGGTATCGATGAGGTTACCAAGCTGTGTGGCATCTCCAAGTACCCCTTGTCGCCACATGGCCACCAGACGATCCGCCAGCGCATCGCGAGCGGTCATGCCTTCTGGGATTTCAGTTCTTGGTTTGGTTTGGACCCGGTAGCGCTTGAGAAGGTCTTCTATATCTTGGGCAATGTTATCGGGCTTGGACGCCACCAGTGCCAAAATCTCTTCTACCAATGTCTCGCGCGCAGTTGCCAAAATGCACCTCTTGAGCCTCAATACCTGCTCTATTAAAGGCACCACATTGGCAAAATGAATGCAAGCACATTCTCTTTAAGAGCCTAAGTCGCTGTAACCTGCTTTTTTTATTCGGATTTTTTATTGTTTTCGCTCGTTGGCCTCACGCTCCAAAAGCAGCCTGAATCGCTGACCCAACAGATCAAAAAGGGCATTCATCATGCCGAGTCTGTCAGCGACCAAATCCATAAAGGGTTTTCGCTCCAAAACCAAAAACTGGGCGCCTCCTCCAGAGGCTACTTTTGCGGTCACCGGGCGGGTCCCTCGGTCCAATAAAGACACTTGCCCAATGGTCTCACCTGTTCCCAACCTAAATATGGGTTGCCCATCTCGCTCTAGGACCACCTCGCCCTGTACGATGACAAACATATTGTCTCCGGGTTGTCCCTGGGTATAGATAACCGCACCTTCTTCATATTCTTTTTCTTCGGCAATCTGCGCAATGGCCGCGAGGTCATCAGGACCTAAGTTCTCGAACAGATCCACATTTTCCAAAATAAACAAACGATCAATAATGTTCTCTGGCATATCGTTTCCTTCTATCAGAGGGTCGCCTTCCATGCTGAAAAATTCCTCCGATGAAAAACCGGAAGTGGGACCTGCTTGAATCACTGTTTGCTGAGCAATACCACGAATCACTGGATCTTTAGACGCGCACAAACGGTCGACGTAATGGGAAAGGTGTTTGGTTTCGTGCTCTGGCTCCTCGAGTGCCTCAAAGATTTCCATGCGCAAGGGATCCGCCACCAAGGCTGCATCTAATAATTCCAAAGCATCTTGAACCCGACCCATGGTGCGTGCCCGCACATCAACGATCTGCCTGAATATCACCATCATGCGTTGGCGTTCGCGGTGCAACGAAAGCAGCTCGAATACAATTCTTAGGTTCTCCACCGTTCGATAGGTGACGGCGCGACGCAACAAGGAAAAATCGGGATGGCTCTCACGGTTTAAGGCTTGATAGGCGTAACGGTAATAAGAAAAGGATTTTAGACGACGGCTGATGGCCTCGTCGGTTCTTTCCTTACTCACCTGAAAATCTGGTAATGTCTTACTCATGCGATACAAACGCAGAGCGATCCGTTGTTGCAATTCAGCATCATCCACTGGGTTAGAAAAGAGTAAAGCATTGGCTGCCTCAAGCGTGCCAATACGCTCGAGCACGCGAGGGATACGAATGCGTAACGCCAAAGAAACACCACGATCGTCCAACATTTTGCCCAACGCCGTAACCGCTTTGTTACCGTAGGCCACCAAAGCATCTTGTGCATCCAGACGGAGTTGACGGTTTTCGAGCCCCTTTAACAAAGAGGGGACATACAACTCCACTTGCTCTCGCCCAGCCGCCCGTATGGCTAACTTTTGCACTTCAATGTTTTCATCGTCGATGAGTTCCAGCAAAATATGGTCATGTTCTTCTCTATCCAAAGCGCCGATCAGTTGAGCCAACGCCCGTTTCCAGTCAGTGGACATGGTGCTTCGGTCGGCCAATAAAGCATCGAAACGACTTTGAGCCACTGCGTCAGACTCTTCGAGAATGGCCAGCTCGATGGCGGTCATACAAACCTCTGGATCTACATCTTCAAAATAGGGTCGCAGCACTTGGCCCACGCGCTGCGGAACTGTTTTCGCCAAAGCACGCAACGCCTGAACCCGCGTGGGCTGAGAGCCTTGTTGCACAATGTCGGTGAGCAAAACCGCCAAGGCAGGGTTGGGCTCTTCGGGTACCATCTGTAGGGCCGCATTGCGAACCTCTCGGTGTTCGTGAACCATCAAAGGCAACATATAATTATCGGGAATTCGTCCATGACCCGCCAGCATTTTTAATGCCACTGTAATCTTTCTGGGTTCATGTGTCTCCAACTGTGCCAATAAGGCCCGTTGGGTATCGGCATCGTCTAAGTTAATGCTGTGCGCATGTAAGCCCCTTCGAAAAACCAAGCCGATTTTTGAATCCAATGCGAAGATGTAGGACTTATGCAAGAAAGGAAAAATCGCAAAGAGACCAAAGGCACAAAAGGCCACCCAGGCCGAATCCACCAAAGACTCGCTGGACCAAGCGGCGATCCCGAGCAAAGCCAGACCCGCCACTGCCACCCCTAACTTTTTTATCGCGCCGTCGATAAAGGTTCGAACGGAAGCACGCAACGCATCGGGAATCGGGTTGTAGAGTAGAAAAATAGCTGCGGGGTTCAACGAAAAAGCCGCGGCCATTTCGAGCCCTTTCATGGAGACCAAGATACCAAACGAATCGGTCACGCTTTGGACCACCGCCAAGGCGCCGAGGAGCATGGGCGTGATGGAAATAAATAGGAACACCCCAAAGCGCTTCAGCAGACGGTGAGTCAGACTCATTTGAATACAGACCACAGCTACGCCCACCACCGCATTCAAAAAACCAAAAAGCGATGCCATTTCAGCTTCACTTAAGCGCGCTGACTCAAATCGAAACACGTAGTCAGTTAATGCGCCCAATACGGCAAAGCCGACCACCAACAAGGATAACCATTTGGGAAAGGCGTGCCCTTTCATGTAGGTCAGTGCTGGATACAAACTGGCACGCTCTCTTTTTAGTAACCCACGACTTCGAGAACGAATGCCCTTGATCATGAACAACATCATGGCAGGCAACAGAAAATAGAACGTCAGGCTCAACACCAAGAAAGCATTCACGGCCAACTGATGAGCCAAGATGCCGCCCACCACGGCACCGCTCATTCCGCCACCAGAAATAAAGCCCACCACCAGCTTTCGGCTTCGGGTTGAAAATGCATCTGAAACCCGCGCCCAAAACAACAATGAAATGGCCGTGGTGATAATTTCACCGAAAACATAGGCCACAGCCGGCGCATGTGGGACCCCCATCCAAAGTGCAGCCCCCACTGTGAACATCAGCCAAGCCGCCACCCACATGGCAGTACGCAAGACCAAGGCGGGTGGTTTCTGGCTCAAGACCCGAGCCAAATAGGTGGAGACCACCAACACCCCTAAGGTCACAAACACGTATAAGAGCGGTAGCGTGGCTTTATCTGCACGAGCCAGAAATACAGCATTGGTGGCCACCTTCACCCCGGTGACTGCCCACACGAAGAAAAAATGCCATATGGCCACCCGGATGGCCGGGACAAGCACAGGCCCTGGTACGTCTATGAACCGCTGAAAGATGGCAATCAAAACGCGTTACCTCTCATCAACATAAATAGGCGCACCATAAAATACGCCAACGACGTTCGCTTAAGGGTTTCCACCAGTAATCGCTGAGTTGATGGTATAGGTGATGCGTGTTCCAGACTGCCCGGTCACTTTCAGATAATAAGTCCCTGCTGAAGAGGTGGTATATGAAAGCGCATGTTTGTAGCCGAAACTATAAGCCGATCGACTGGCGCTGGCGACGGATACATCATTTTCATCCACCAAAGACAAATTCGCATTATCTACGGAGCCGCTGTTGGTGCGTTGGCTGACCAAGTCTATACTCAAAGTTTGCCCCGCCTCGAGCGGCACACTGAAATAATCGGTACTGCCATTACAAATGACTCCGCCGGCGAGATTATCGTAAGGGACACACACCGAATCGACACAGGAACCGCCACTGCCACACTGGCTATCGGTAGAACAAGCGCCACCGTAAGGATAATCGTCTGGCTGAAAGGTGTACGCCCCAGTGGCTTCGGCCAGGGGCTGAGCCTCAGCGACCGAATCGTTCGGCTCATAGCCGTCATCCTCACAAACCAGTTCGCCCGCTGAGATGACACTCTCGAAGAACTGGTCATAAATAATGACGTACTTGTACCGGTCGAGATCGATACTGCTATAAACCGTGTACTGTCGGTGCGGATCGGCCATTTCAGTTTGATTGTAACTTTGTGCAAAGGCCGGAGTTAAGGTGCGGTAGGTGTAGGTACTGACGTCAAAATCAGGTGTGGTACTCAGGTAAATACGAGCCATCACCAATCCATTGGTGCCCGGTCCCTCAACAAGCGGATCGAACACCAAATGTCTTTGGCTGTTGCGTACATGTTCAATGACCAGTTCGGTCCCGGAACGGAGATACAGGCCCTCGAGACGCTGATCCATGACTGCGCGGTACATCACGCAACGCTCACAACGACCACAGTTCAGGTTTTGGTAGTTGGAGGAAGAACTCACGTTCTC
>MDTD01098675.1_pt1 | contig 78822 bp, 68 predicted proteins | sample 811221 | NCBI WGS metagenome assembly MDTD01 (sample SAMN05326646, study PRJNA326480) | marine metagenome | isolation source: seawater | place: Pacific Ocean: South West | collected 2011 | reverse complement strand
TTGTTGCCGCGATCGACCACCAGCCGGCCATGACGGCTGATCAGCTGAAACCAGGGGTTACGCCGTCCGTCTTCGGTACGCCCGCCGATGCGCTCGAATTTCTTCATCGCCGCGTACAGCCGCTCCTCGCCCAGGCCCATGGCGATCACGTTATCGCGCATGCGGTTTAGCAGCGGCGCGTAGGAGGCGATGCCCAGGATCAGGCGCGGGTCCAGGATGGTGCCCAGGGTTTTGATCACCTTCCTGTAAACGTCACCGTGGCCCTGCATTTCCAGTACGTGGAAGCCCACGCCCAGGTGCCGGGATTCATCGTCGTTGATGCGCGCGAACGCCTGATGGCAGACCGGATCGTCCACGGTGTCCAGCAGGAAGGTGCAGAGCGCGCCGTCCAGGGCGATCTCCAGCATCGGGATCACCGAACCCAGCACCTCCAGGGGCATGTCGTCGCTGTAGCGGTCCAGCCACTGGATCACCAGGCGCAGGTTCTTGTTGGGCTCCGGCACCCGGTCGCCGTCCAGCATGCCCCAGCGCTTCATCAGTGCCATCTCGGCGTTGGCGTGGCGCTGCTCCTCGGCGTGGAAGTAGGTGTAGATTTCCTTGAGGGTGTCGTTGGGCGCTTTCTTGGCCATGGCCGCGAAGCCCCGGGCACCGACGTGCTCGATCCACATCAGATCGGCCATGAACGCCTTGAGCTTGGGCCACTGCTCCTCGGTTACCAGCTCGGCACCCGGCGCGTCCCAGTCGATGTCCGCCAGCGCCCACTGGCTGGCCTTGACCTTGGCGAGCATTTTTTCGAGATCGATGGAAGCCATGTTGTTCTCCCTTTTTGAAGGATTCAGGAAGCCAGGGTGAAACGGCCGAGCAGACCGGCGCCGCGCGCGTACAGCGCCGGCACGTAGCGTTTGGCGCGCCAGATCAGGCGCGCGTCGATCTGCGGCAGTACATAGAGCCGGCCCTTGTCCAGGGCCTTGAGCGTGGTGCGGGCAACGCCCTCGGCGGAGACGCCGGTGAGCGACACCCAGCGGTTCATCAGCGGCGTCACCGAGTCGTCGATGCGGCCGCTGGTGAAAATGTTGGTCTTCACCACGGTGGGACACAGGGCGGTGACCCTGAGGCCGCTGCCGGCGCTTTCCGCCGCCAGGGTCTCGGACACCGCCAGCACCGCCGCCTTGCTGGCGTTGTAGGGGCCCATGCTGGGCGCCGCCGCGAAGCTGGCGGTGGAGCAGACATTGATGATGCCGGCGCCGCCCAGGCCGCGCAGGCGTGGCGCGAACACGTGGCAGCCGTGGATCACGCCCCACATATTGACGCCCATGACCCAGTGCCAGTCCTCCATGGGGATGTCGCCGATGCGCTTGCCGCCGGCGCCCACGCCGGCGTTGTTGATGACCAGATCCGGCTCCTCGCCGAACCACTGGGCGGCGCGCTCCGCCAGGGCTTCCACCTGCTCCAGGCGGGACACGTCGCAGTGCACCGCCAGAGCCTCCTGGCCGCCCTGCTCGCGGATGGCGTCGACGGTGGCGCCGGCGGCGGCCTGGTCCAGGTCGGCGCACACCACGCGGCCACCACGGCGGGCCAGTTCCAGGGCGAAGGCGCGGCCGATGCCGCTGCCGGCGCCGGTCACCACGGCACGGGAATTTCGGGTCAGGCTGTCAGTCATGTTCGGAGTCCTCGCCAGCACGGTGCCAAATTGACCGTGACATTCATCAATGACAAAGTAGTCCGATCATTTGTTCGGATTCAACTCGGATATGTCCACCTCATCCCGCCAGCGCCGGCCCACCCAGCAACGGGCCAAGGCCACCGTCAACGCCATCGTCGAAGCGGGCTTCATCTCCCTGTGCCGGCATGGCGTGGAAGGCACCACCACCCGCCACATCGCCGAGATCGCCGGCGTCGGCGTGGGCTCGCTGTACGAATACTTCGCCAATAAGGAGGAGGTGTTCGACGCCATGCACCAGCACGTCGTGCGCGAGGTGGTGGCGCTGGTGCAGCCGCGCATTCCGGAGCTGGTGCGCCTGGACATCCGCGAGCTGATCGCCGAGCTGCTGTACCGCTTCCGCGATCTGCTGGAGCGGGACGACGGCCGCTATCTGCGCTACATGAGCTACGCCGCCTACTTCGCGCCGCGCAATCAGCTGGAGCCGATCAACCAGCTGCTGATGAACCTGCTGGTGCAGTACGTGATGCATCACCCACGGCTGACGCGGCTGGGCAACCTGCCGGCCATGGGCTTCATCATGATCAATGGCGGGGTGTTCACGGTGATCCGCTATCTCACCGACCCGAACCCGGCGGTGGATTTCGACGATCTGGTGCGCGGACTGGGCGACATGGTCGCCCACTTCGTGGATGGCGAACTAGGGAAATCAGTTAAGAGTTAACTGTTAACTGTTCACTATTAACTATTCACTGCTTTTCAAGCAGTTCCTCGTGCAGGTGCGGAGCGTCGGTGCCGACCCTCTGCCAGGTCTGGCTGCGGCCGAGCAGGCTGACGCCGATGTAGCCGCGCGCTTCCAGGGTGTCCGGGTCGGCCAGGGTGGCCTTGGCGCTGTAGGTCTTGCCGTTGTCGGGGGAATAGATGTTGCCGTCCTCCCATCTGTTGCCGCCGGCGTAGTGCAGGTCCTTGAGCACCTCCACGCCAAGCAGACGGCGGCCGCGCTTGCCCTCGTCCGGGTTGTTCTCGTCGTAGCGGGCCTTGCCACTGCTGGATCCCACCACCCGGCCGTTCCAGGTGTCCTCGCCGGCCTGGTAAATCTGCACATAGCCGCCGCTGTCGGTTTCCCAGACGCCCTCGATGGCGTGGCTGTCGTCGGCGGCCCAGGCGGCGGTGCCGGCGGCGAGCAGCGGGGCGGCGATCAGGGCGGAAATCAGGGGTCGAATCATGGTGGATTCCTCTTCGGTTGAAGGCGGTGAGCGACGTGAAGGGTATACAACTTCGTCAAAGTTGTCTGCCAATCCGTGGTCGCTTCATTCCCTCTATTAGAAGGGCAATCCGGTGGATGAGTTTATAAAAAACCGTGAAAACGGGCCGGGCGCCGGCGGGCGCCCGGCGGGCGCGGTCAGCCCAGGATGTGCTTCAGGGCGTTTTCCAGGGTCTCCACGGTGCGCTCCACGTGGTTGAGCTTGTCGAGGCCGAACAGCCCCACCCGGAAGGTCTTGAAATCCGCCGGTTCGTCGCACATCAGCGGCACGCCGCCGGCGGTCTGCAGGCCTTCGGCGATGAACTTGCTGGCGTTGTGCAGGCCGTCATCGTCGGTGTAGCAGACCACCACACCCGGGGCCTCGAAGCCCGGCGCCGCCACGCTGCGGATGCCGTGGCGGGCGAACAGCGCACGCACCCGGCCGCCCAGCTCTTCCTGCAGAGCCCGCACCACCGGGAAGCCCTGGGCACGGGTCTCCTCCATGAAGTCGCGGAAGCGCGCCAGGCTGTCCGTGGGCAGGGTGGCGTGGTAGGCATGGCCGCCGTTTTCGTAGGCGCGCATGATGTCCAGCCAGCGCTTCAGATCGGCGGCGAAGCTGGTGCTGCGGGTCTCTTCAAGACGGGCCAGGGCGGTGTCGTTGAACATCACCAGGCCGGCGCAGGGCGATGAGCTCCAGCCTTTCTGCGGCGCGCTGATCAGCACGTCCACGCCGGTGTCCCGCATGTCCACCCAGATCGCCCCGGAGGCGATGCAGTCGAGCACGAACAGGCCGCCCACCTCGTGCACCGCCTCCGCCACCGCCTTGATGTAATCGTCCGGCAGGATCATGCCGGCGGCGGTTTCCACGTGGGGCGCGAACACCATCTCCGGCTTTTCCCGGCGAATGGTGTCCAGCACCTCGTCCAGCGGCGCCGGCGCGAACGGCGCCGGCTCACCCTCGCCGCTCACCGGCCGGGCCTTGAGCACGGTTTCGTCGGCGGGGATGCCGCCCATCTCGAAGATCTGGCTCCAGCGGTAGCTGAACCAGCCGTTGCGGATCACCAGGCAGCGCTTGCCGGTGGCGAACTGGCGGGCCACCGCTTCCATGGCGAAAGTACCGCCGCCGGGCACCACCGCCACCGCCTCGGCGCCGTAGGCCTGCTTCAAGGTGGTGGAGATATCCCGCATCACCTGCTGAAACGCCTGGGACATATGATTGAGGGACCGGTCCGTGAACACCACGGAGTATTCCAGCAGACCGTCCGGATCCACCTCGGGCACCAGTTGAGACACAAGCATTCTCCCGCTTCAAAACCTTGAATAATGACAGGCTCCCGTTATAGAGACGCCGGCGGCGCGCTGCAAGGCATGGCGGGGGAAAGTTAACAGTGAATAGTTAACAGCGCGCCATGCGGTAGACTCCCCTCCCGGTCCCCTTCACTGTTAACTGTTCACTGTTAACTTCTTCTTACGCGCCCGGAGCTTTGCCGTGACCACCCTCAACATCCGCACCCTTACCCTGCCCACCCAATGGCACCTGGACACCGTCAAGGATCAGGCCGGGGATCTGAAGCTGGGCGTCTGGGATCTGACAGGCGCGCCCGAGGGCCTGAGCGAGGCGGAGGTGGAAGCGGTGGTGTTTCATCATCCCGCCGGCGAGGCGGGCAAACAGCGCCTGGCCACCCTGCCCAATCTCAAGCTGATCCAGACCCAGTCCACCGGCTACGACGGCTTTATCGAAGCGGGACGCGGCGCCGCCGTGGCCAGTGCCTATGGGCTGCACGCCGGCCCCACGGCGGAACTGACCCTGGGGCTGATCCTCACCGCCCAGCGTGGCCTGGACCACTTCGCCCGGGACCAGGCGGAGCACGTCTGGCGGCCGTTCACCACGCCGGGGCTGTTGGACCGCAAGGTGCTGATGATCGGCACCGGTGGCGTGGGCGCCGCCATCGCCGAGCGGCTGGCGCCGTTCGGCGTCGAGCTGACCCGGGTCGGCACCCGCGCCCGGGACGATGAGCGCGGCCATGTGCACGGCGTGGACGAGTTACCGGCGCTGCTGCCGGCGGCGGAGATCGTGATCCTGATCACCCCGCTCAACGACGCCACCCGGGGCATGGTGAACGCGGACTTCCTGGCCCGCCTGCCGGACGGCGCCCTGGTGGTGAACGTGGCCCGGGGCCCGGTGGTGGACACCGACGCCCTGCTCGCCGAGCTGCGAAGCGGCCGCCTGCGCGCCGCCCTGGACGTGGTGGACCCGGAACCCCTGCCCGCCGACCATCCCCTGTGGGACGCGCCGGGACTTTGCCTGGTCCCCCACGTGGGCGGCCGCTCGGAAGCCCTCAAACCACGCCTGGCCACCTACCTGCGCGAACAGGTACGCCGCATCGCCAACGGGGAACCGCTTCAGAATCTGGTCCACCCCGGCAATCGCGGCTAAAGCCGCCCCCAAGCCGGGTGACACGCCGACCACCCAAGCGCTCTTAACTGTTCACTGTTAACTGTTCACTGCCTCACCAGGTGTCGATCATCGGCCGGCGCTTCCCGGCGATGGGTTCCAGCCCGCCCGGCGGGGTGGCGCGCAGGCCGCGCAGAATCCAGGCGCGGGAGTCCGCCGGGTCGATGACCGCGTCGATTTCCAGGGCGGCGGCCATGCTCAACGCCTCGCCGCGCTCGTAGAGCTTGTCCACCAGCTTCTTGAACAGCGCTTCCCGTTGCTCCGGGGTTTCCTGGGCGTCCAGCTCCTTCTTGTAGGCCAGGTTCACCGCGCCTTCCAGGCCCATGCCGCCGAATTCACCGCTGGGCCAGGAGGCGCAGAACAGGGGCGCGTGGAAGGAGCCGCCGGTCATGCCCTGGGCGCCCAGGCCATAGCCCTTGCGGGTGACCAGGGACAGCAGCGGCACGGTGAGGCTGGCGGCGGTGACGAACATGCGGCAGGGGCGGCGCACCATGGCGGGTTTTTCCTCGTCCGGGCCGACCATGAAACCGGGGGTGTCGCACAGGCTCACCAGCGCAATGCCGAAGGCGTCGCACAGCTGCATGAAGCGTGAGGCCTTGTCGGCGCCGGCGGCGTCGATGGCGCCGCCCAGCACCTTGGGATCGTTGGCGATCAGGCCCAGGGGCCGGCCCTCGACGCGCACGAAGGCGGTGATCATGCCCGGCGCGAAATCCCGGCGCAGCTCCACGGTGGAGTCGGTGTCCACCAGCAGGCGGATCAGCTCGCGCATGTCGTAGGCGTGCAGGCGGTTTTCCGGGACCGCCCGGCGCAGCCAGCGCTGATCCTCGCACTGCCAGTCGGTGACCGTGCCCTGGAAGTAGCCCATCAGTTTTTTCGCCAGGGCGGCGCCTTCCTGTTCGTCCTTCACCACGCAGTCGACCACGCCGTTGGCGCGCTGCACCGACACCGGGCCCACTTCCTCGGGCTTGAACACGCCCAGGCCGCCGCCCTCGATCATGGCCGGGCCGGCCATGCCGATGCAGGCGTTCTCGGTGGCGATCAGGATGTCGCTGGTGCCCGCCAGCACCGCGTTGCCGGCAAAGCAGCGGCCGGACACCACGGCGATGCGCGGCACCAGCCCGCTGAGGCGGGCGTATTGCAGGAAGCTGGGCCCATCCAGGCCGGCCACCTTGGTGGCGTTGTCGGTGTCGCCGGGGCGGCCGCCGCCGCCCTCGGCGAAGAAGATCACCGGCAGCTTCTGCTGCTCGGCGACCTGCAGAATGCGGTCGGTTTTCTTGTGGTTCATGGTGCCCTGGGTGCCGGCCAGCACGGTGTAGTCGTAGGCCAGCACCGCGCAGCGGCTTTTCGTCTCATCGAACAGCGCGCCGTTCACCGAGCCAATGCCGGTGATCATGCCGTCCGCCGGGGTGTTGTGGATCAGGTCGTCCACCTCCCGGCGGGCCCGTTGGGCGGCGAAGGTGAAGGCGCCGTATTCGATGAAGCTGTCCTCGTCGACCACCGCCGCCACGTTTTCCCGGGCGGTGCGCTGGCCGGTCTTGCGCCGTTTGGCCACGGCGTCCGGGCGGTTCTCGTCGCGCAGCAGGGCTTCCCGGGCCTGCAGCTTGGCCAGGTCCGGGCGGATGCGGTCCAGGTCGATGTCTTCTTCCTCCGCATCGGCGTCCACCGCCACCTCGCCGGGCTCGATGAACAACAAGGGGTCGCCGGCGGCCACCGCGTCGCCCACCGCGAAGGCGAGCTGGCGCACCGTGCCGCTGGTGGCCGCCTCCACCCGGTGCTGCATTTTCATGGCCTCCACGAAGGCCACCGGCTGGCCTTCGCGGACGCTGTCGCCCTCGGCCACCAGCAGCTCCGCCACCACGCCCTGCATGGGCGTGGGTACGCCTTCGGTGCCCGCCGGCGCCTGGATCGACGGGCCCTGTGATTCCGCCTCGCCGCCGGCCGCGCCGAAGTGCAGGGACGGGTGCTCGCCGCCGTTCACCAGCGCCGCCATGTGGTCGTCCACGAAGCGGGTGTAAACGGCGTTGTCCGCCACCTCGTCCCGGCGCAGCAGGTTCTGCAGGAAGCCGATGTTGGTGTCCACGCCCTCGATGCGGAACTGGCACAGGGCGCGGTAGGCGCGGCGCACGGCGGCGGCGTAGTCACCGCGGCCGTGCACGATCAGCTTGGCCAGCAGGGAATCGTAGTGGGGGCTGGTGCGGTAGCCCCGGTAACCGAAGGTGTCCACCCGGACACCGGGGCCGGAGGGCGGCTCGAAGGTGGCCAGGGTGCCGCCGGCGGGCCGCGCCTCGCCGCTGGCGTCCATGGTCTCCATGTTGATGCGCAGCTGCACGGCGAAGCCGGCGGGCGCCGGCACGGTGTCGCGGCTCAGGCCCAGGTCCGCCAGGGAGGCGCCGCCGGCGATCCTCAATTGCGTTTGCACCAGGTCCACGCCGGTGACTTCCTCGGTGACGGTGTGCTCCACCTGCAGGCGCGGGTTGGCCTCGATAAAGGCGAAGCGGCTTTCGTCCGCGTCCACCAGGAATTCAAAGGTGCCCAGACTCCGGTAGCCGACCCGGCTCGCCAGCCGCAGGGCGGCGTCCAGCAGCTTTTGCCGGGTCGCGTCGGAAAGGGTCGGCGCCGGCGCGATTTCCACCAGTTTCTGGTTGCGGCGCTGCAGGCTGCATTCCCGTTCCCACAGATGCACCGGCGTCTCGCCGCCGTCACCCACCACCTGCACCTCGATATGCCGGGCGCGATCGATAAAACGCTCCACGTACAGGGCGCCGTTGCCGAACGCGGCCTCGGCTTCCGCCTGGCAGCGCTTGAACGCCTCGGCCAGATCGTCGCCGGGGCGCACGATGCGCATGCCACGCCCGCCGCCGCCGGCGATCGCCTTGACGATCACCGTGGCGTCGGCGCCCAGGCCGTCGCGGAACGCCCGCGCCTGCTCCAGGGTGGTGTCGGCGCCGGTGCCGGGCACCACCGGCACCTGGCATTCCTCGGCGAGCACCCGGGCGCGGGCCTTGTCACCGAGCAGGGCCAGCACCTCCGGGGTCGGCCCCACGAAGGTGAGGCCGGCTTGCTGGCAGCGCTCGGCGAAATCCCGGCTCTCGCTGAGAAAACCATAGCCGGGGTGCACCGCGTCGCAGCCGGTTTCCACGGCCACCCGCACCAACTGCTCGGCGTCCAGGTAGGCGGCGGCGCCGCGCCCCTCCAGGGCCACCGCCTGGTCGGCCACGCGGGTGTGCAGGGCACGCTCGTCGTCGGCGGGATGCACCGCCACGGTGGCGATGTCCAGGTCGGCGGCGGCGCGGGCGATGCGCACGGCGATTTCGCCACGGTTGGCGATCAGAAGCTTACGGGTCATGGCGCGGTCCGGTTTGTTCGTTTTAGTGATCGGTTTGGCGGCAAGATAGCGAGATACTGACTTGCACGTCAATTAGTATTGACTCGGGTTTTATTTACTTGCAGATTAGTCAGCACTTGCGGTGTTTCACTCAACCATCAGGAGGCCGGCGTGGCCCGACCGGAAAAAAAATCCCAGCTGGGCCAGCCCCCCATGAAGGCGCAGATCAAGGCCGCCGCCCGGGCCCTGTTCATCCAGCGCGGGCTCAGCGACGTCAGCTACGGCGACATCGCCGAGGTGGTGAACACCACCCGCGCCAACCTGCATTACCACTTCGGCAACAAGGCGGCGCTGATCGAGGCGGTGTTCCAGGAAACCTTCGACGACCTGGAGCAGCAGTTCCAGAACGTCTGGGCGCGCCCCGGCCTGACCCTGGCGGAGCGCATCGGGCTGGTGGCCCGGGATTGCGAGCGTCGCTTCTATGAATTCAACGACAACGAACGGGGCCGTAACCCCTGGAGCCTGTCGGCGCGGGCTCGCTTCGAGCGGCATCTGATTCCGGAGCGCATTCAGGAAGGCATCTCCGAGATGTCGCGGCACTTCGAGGACCATGTATCCCACGCCGTGAAACTGGCCATCGGCGACGGCGAACTGCGCCCCGACACCCCGGTGCGCCAGGTGGTGATGCTGATCACCCCGCTCTGGTACTTCGGCTCGCTGCTCACCCAGCACAGCGGCCTGAACAAACTGCTCGACCATTATCAGGCGGTGATCGACACCGTCACCGCCGCTTACGGCAACCGATAACAACAATCCCCTTCGGCCCCGGAAGAGGCCGACCGTGGATGTGCCGGCACGGAGATAAACCATGGCGCACGAGCAACAGGAAAGTACCGCCGGGCAGCCCCTGCTGGCGGTGAACAATCTGAACATCGCGTTCGCGCACGACGCCTTCGCGCACGACGCCGGCGAGACCGCCATTACCCGGGACGTGTCGTTCACGGTGGGCCATGGCGAGCGGGTTGGCGTGGTCGGCGAAAGCGGCTGCGGCAAGACCGTCACCGGCCTGGCCCTGCTCGGTCTGCTGCCGGAACGCACCGCCCGGGTACGCGGCGAGATCCTGTTCCAGGGCCGCGACCTGTTGAAGATGCCCGCCCGGGAATTGCGCCGCCGGCGCGGCCGCGACATCAGCATGATCTTTCAGGAACCGATGAGCGCCCTGGACCCGGTGTTCACCGTGGGCGAGCAACTCATCGAGACCCTGCGCGCCCACGAGCGTGTCAGCCGCAAGGAGGCCCGCGAACGCGCCATCACCGCCCTGGAGGACGTGGGCATCCCGTCGCCCCGGCAGCGCCTGGACGACTACCCCTACCAGTTTTCCGGCGGCATGCGGCAACGGGTGATGATCGCCATGGCGCTGATCTGCCGGCCCCGGCTGGTGATCGCCGACGAACCCACCACCGCCCTGGACGTGACCGTGCAGGCGCAGATCATCGACCTGCTGCGCGAGCTCAGCGACACCACCGGCACCGCCCTGCTGTTCATCACCCACGACCTGGGCGTGGTGGCGGAAACCTGCTCGCGGCTGCTCACCATGTACGCCGGCGAGGTGGTGGAAAGCGCCCCGGTGGACAGCGTGCTGCGGCGCCCGGGCCACCCGTATTCCTCCGGCCTGCTGCGTTCCCTGCCCGGCCTGAGCGAACGGGGCGGCCGGCTGCCGTCCATTCCCGGGCGCGTGCCGGCGCCTTCGGAGATGCCCGCCGGCTGCCGCTTCCAGGCGCGCTGCCCGCACGCCACCGACGGCTGCGAACAAAGCCAGCCCCTGCGTGAGCTGGACGGCGAGCGCCTGGCGCGCTGCTGGCGCGGCGCCGAACTCACCCTGCCCGGAGCGGTGACCCCATGAACGCACCACTGACTCCCCGCACCGCCACCGGCGCCGGCGTGCGCGCCGACCGGGTGCGCGTCCACTTCCCCACCCGCGCCGGCACCGTCAAGGCGGTGGAGGACGTGAGCTTCGACATTCACCCCGGCGAAACTTTCGGGCTGATCGGCGAATCCGGTTCCGGCAAGACCACCCTGGGCCGGGCCCTGGCCGGCCTGCAGCCGCTCACCGACGGGCACCTGTTCTACGACGGCCAGGCACCGTCTTCGCTGAACCGGGCCCAACGGCGGCGCCAGCGCCGTGACCACCAGATCATCTTCCAGGACCCCCACGCCGCCTTGAACCCGCGCATGTCCATCGCCCGGTCGGTGATGGAGCCCCTGGATATCCTCGGCGACGGCGACCGCCGCCAGCGGCGCCGGGTGGTGGACGAAGCCCTGGAAAGGGTGGGCCTGCCCGCCGGGATCGGCCGGCGCTACCCCCACGAGCTGTCCGGCGGCCAGAAACAGCGCGTCAACATTGCCCGCACCCTGACCCTGCGGCCGCGCTTCATCGTCTGCGACGAAGTGGTGGCGGCCCTGGACGTGTCCATTCGCGGCGCCATTCTCAACCTGTTCGCGGACCTGCAGGACGAGTTCGGCATCACCTACGCTTTCATCACCCACGACATCTCCGTGGTCTCCCACGTCAGCGACCGGCTGGGCGTGCTCTATCTGGGCCGGCTCATGGAACAGGGCCCGGCGGGGGCCGTGTGCGAACAGCCCCTGCACCCCTACACCCAGGCGCTGCTGTCGGCGGAGCCGTTGCCCCTGCCCAGCGACCAGCGTGACCACCGCCGCCGCATCCGCCTGCAGGGCGAAATCCCCAGCCCGCTCAATCCGCCGTCCGGCTGCCCGTTCCGCACCCGCTGCCCGCGGGCGGAAACGCGCTGCGCCGAGCAGGCGCCGGAATGGCGGGAAGTGGCACCAGACCATCGCGTGGCCTGCCATTTCGCCGGCCCCGCCTGAACCACCCGTTTTCCGAACAAAACAACAAAATTCCAGGAGAGCCCCATGAACATGAAAGAGCCCCACCACCCACACCCGGACCACGACACCCTGAACGTGGGCGGCCACGCGGTCTCCCGCCGCGCCTTTCTCGGTTATCTGTCCGGCGCCCTGGCGGTCGGCACGCTCGGCGCGCCGGGCCGGCTCTGGGCCCAGGGCGGCGGCGCCGTGTTGCGGGTCGGCGCCAACGCCAACCCGTCCAGCCTGGACCCGGCCACCGGCGGCTCCGGCTCCGACCATGTGTTCCTGTTCCCGATCTACGACACCCTGGTGACCTGGGACTTCGACAGCCTCAAGGCGGAGCCGGGCCTGGCGGAACGCTGGGAATTCACCGACCCGAAAACCCTGGTACTGCATCTTCGCCAGGGCGTCACTTTCCACGATGGCACGCCATTCAACGCCGAGGCGGTGAAGACCAATCTGGATCGCAGCCGCGCGGCGGAATTTTCCAACATCCGCTCCGACCTGGGTTCGGTGGACCAGGTCACGGTGAACGGCGAGCACACCGTCACCCTGCACCTGAAGAACCCGGACACCGCCCTGCCGCTGATCCTCTCCGACCGGGCCGGCATGATGGTGTCGCCCAAGGCGCTCAAAGCCAACGGCAACCGGGTGGATCGCACCCCGGTGGGCACCGGCTTCATGAAATTCCAGAAGTGGAACGACGGCAGCGAGATCGCCCTGACCGCGTTCGACGGCTACCGCCGCGACGACAAACCGGCCCTGGCCGGCATTACCTTCTCGATCATCACCGACAGCGCCACCCGCCTGCGGGCGGTGATGTCCGGCCAGGCGGACCTGGCCTACCACCTGGATGGCCGGCAAAAACCGCTGGTGGAGAAACTGCCCACCCTGAACGGCGTGATCGGTTCCACCGTGTACTGCTATCAGCTCTACCTGAACATGTCCCGGGACACCCTGGCCGACCGCCGGGTGCGCCAGGCCCTGAATTACGCCGTGGACCGGGACGCCTTTATTCGCGGCGCCATGGCCGGCTCCGGTGAAGCCGCTTACATGAATCTGCCCAAATCCCACTGGGCCTACGACGCGCAAACCGCCGAGCTGTACCCCCATGATCCGGATAAGGCCCGCGCGCTTCTGAAAGAAGCCGGCTACGCCGACGGCGTGACCCTGGACATGCGCGGCTACAACGACCAGTCCTCGGTGCAGATGCAGGAGCTGCTGCTGGCGCAGTTCGAGCGCGCCAACATCAAGGGCCGCTTCCGCACCGGCACCATCGCCGACATGTCGGCGGAGTACTTCGCCAAGAAACAGGGCGATCTGCTGTTGTCCGCCTGGACCGGCCGGCCGGACCCGAGCCTCAGCTACTCGCTGATGTACAACCAGGAGTCCTACTTCAACGCCGGCGACAAGGCGCCGCCGGAGGGCTTCACCGAGGCCCTGCTGGCGTCGCGCGGCAGCGACGACCTGGCCACCCGCAAGGAGGCCCTGGCCAAGGTGCAACGGCTGGTGATGGAGGACGCCCTGGTGGTGCCGCTGGCGTTCCGGGAAAGCATCGTCGCCGTCAACGGCAAGGTGAAGAACCTGCGCAACAACCTGCTCGGCAAACCCAAGTTCAATGATGTGACTCTCGAGGGCTGATCCCGTGGCCAACCGCGTCAAACAACGCATGGTCGGCGCCCGGCTGCTGCAGTCCCTGCCGATCCTGGTGCTCGCCACCTTCATCGTGTTCTGCCTGATGCAGCTGATCCCCGGCGACGTGGCCGTGACCCTGGCCGGGGAAAACGCCTCCATGGAACGCATCGAACAGATCCGCGAGGCCTACGGCCTGAACCAGCCGTTCCTGGTGCAGTACGGCCAGTGGCTGGGCCACGCCGCCCAGGGGGAACTGGGCCGCTCGCTGCTGTCCGGCGAGCCGGTGGCTCGGACCATCGCGCGCACCTTCCCCAACACCCTGCTGATCGCCGTCTACGCGGTGCTGATCTCGGTGCTGGTGGGGGTGCCGCTGGGCATTCTCGCCGCCACCCGCGCCGGCTCGCCCCTGGACAGCGCCATCATGGGCGGCGCGTCCCTGGGCGTGGCGGTGCCCAATTTCTGGTTCGGCATGATCCTGGTGCTGTTCCTGGCCCTGGGGCTGCAGTGGTTTCCCGCCACCGGCTTCGTATCGCCGACGGAGGATTTCAGCGCCGCGCTCTGGTACGCCACCCTGCCGGCGCTGGCGCTGTGCACCAACGGCATCGCCGAGGTGGCGCGGCAACTGCGCGGCTCCCTGGTGGAGATCCAGTCTTCCCAGCATGTGCGCACCCTGCACGCCAAGGGCCTGAGCCCGGCGCGCATTCTCTGGAAGCACGGCCTCAAGAACGTCAGCGTCAACCTGCTCACCGTGGTGGGCCTGCTGTTCAACAAGATTCTTGCCGCCACCGTGGTGGTGGAGGCGGTGTTCGCCATTCCCGGCATCGGCAGTTCCATCGTCAACGCCGTGCTGCAGGGCGACTTCCCGGTGGTGCAGGGCGCCGTGCTCGCCATGGTGGTGACGGTGATTCTGGTGAACCTGTGCACCGATCTGGCCTGCACCGTGCTCGACCCGAGGATTCACGCATGAACGCCACCGTTTCTTCCCCGTCCGCGCCCGCCGCCGACGAGCCGGGCCTGGCCCGGCGCGCGCTCGGCTGGCTGCGTGGCGACCCGCGCGCCGCCTTGAGCCTGGTGGTGCTGGTGCTGATTCTCGGCACCGCCCTGCTGGCCCCCTGGGTGGCCCCCTACGACCCCGCCCATCAGGATCTGGAACACATGCTGGAAGGGCCCTCGGCGGCCCACTGGCTGGGCACCGACGACCTGGGCCGGGATGTGCTCAGCCGGCTGATCCACGGCGGCGCCAATTCCCTGTACGCCGCCTTGCTGGCGGTGGCCGTGGCGCTGCTGATCGGCATTCCCCTGGGGCTGATCGCCGGCTTCGTGGGCGGCTGGACCGACGTGGCCATCAGCCGCCTGATCGATACCTTCCTGTCGTTCCCGGCGATCATTCTGGCGGTGGCGGTGACCGGCGCCATGGGCATCGGTCTGACCAACGCCATGTTTTCCGTGGGGCTGGTGTTCGCGCCGCAGATCGCGCGGCTGATCCGCGCCCGGACGCTGGTGGTGCGTCAGGAGCTGTACGTGGACGCGGCGCGCTGCTTTGGCGCCTCGCCGTTGCGGCTGCTGGGGCGGCATGTGCTGCCCAACGCGATTCAGCCAGTGATCGTGCAGAGCACGCTGCTGCTGGCGGTGGCGTTGTTGGCGGAGGCCAGCCTCAGCTTCCTGGGTCTGGGGGTACAGCCGCCGGACGTGAGCTGGGGCGCCATGATCGCGCGGGGCTATCTGTATATGTCGCTGGTGCCGGAGCAAATGTACGCGCCGGGGCTGATCATCATGGTCACGGCGGTGGCGTTCAATGCGTTGGGGGAGTCCATGCGGACGGCGTTGGATCCCACGGCGCGAGGGCATGGGTGATTTCGTTTTCGTTAGACGTATGGACCCTCCATCGGGGCCACGCCGAGACGCTTCGAGGTAGCGTCACGCGCGGCTTCGTGGATTGGATGGGGTTGTAGGAGCGACTTCAGTCGCGATGCCGATGGCACGGCCCGTGATCGCGGCTAAAGCGGAATGCAGGCGTTCGGCTTCCGGCGCCAAAGGTTTTTGAGAGTTTAAGGAGAACAAAGATGTCCACCGTTTCCGCAACCGGGTTCGAGCCGGTGCCGGTGCCCGGTTCCGTCTGGGCCGGCGACAGCGTTACCTATCTGCGTGGTGAAAAGCCGCTGCACGACTATCTGTTCCAGCATGCCGAGGAGGTGCCGGAGCGGATCGCCTACATTTACTACGGTACCGAGATTACCTGGGCCGAAGCCGGGGACGCGGTGCGGCGGCTGGCGGCGCATTTGCGCGAGAAGGGAGTGGGGCCCGGCGACCGGGTGGCGTTGTTCATGCAGAATTGCCCGCAGTACATTTTCGCCCATTACGCGGTGCAGGCGCTGGGCGCCATGGTCACGCCGGTGAATCCGCAGTACAAAGCCGCCGAGGTGGCTTATCAACTGAGCAACGCGGAGACCAAGGCGCTGGTGGTGGCGCGGGATCTTTATCCGATCGTGGCCGGGGTGCGTGACCAGGTGCCGACCCTGGCCACGGTGGTGAGCACCGCCTACGGCGACTACCTGCCGGAGCGGCCCACCCTGGCGGTGCCCAAGGAGCTGCTCGGCGAACCGTCGGCGCCACCGGCGGGCACTGACGATTTGAGCGCGATTCTGGAGCACACCGCGCCGCTGGACCGCTTCGAGCCGGTGGACCTATGGAACGACGTGGGGCTGATGACCTTTACGTCCGGCACCACCGGCCGGCCCAAGGGCGCCATGCTCAGTTACGGGTCCAGCCTGTTCAAGATGGCGGTGTCGTTCAACGCCAACCGCATGACCGAGGACACGGTGAGCCTGGGCATCGCGCCGCTGTGTCATATCGCCGGCATGAACTTCGGCGTCTACCAGCCGGTGTACGCCCGCCAGACCCTGGTGATCCTGGCGCGCTTCGAGCCCGCCACCACCATCGACGCCATCGAGCATTACCGGGTGAGCAACTGGTACGGCATCGCGCCCATGTTGCGGGCGATTCTGGATTTTCCCGGCGTGCGGGATCGTGACCTGACCTCGCTGACCAACAATCCCTGCACCAGCTTCGGCATCCCCCTCACCGAGAAACTGGCCGAGGAATGGAAGGCGCTCACCGGCTGCCAGACCCACGAGGCCGCCTACGGGTTGAGCGAGACCCACACCTCGGACACCTTCATGCCCAAGGACCGCATCAAGTGGGGCAGCTGCGGCGTGCCCATGGCGGAGAACGAAATCCGCATTGTCGATACCGAAACCGGCGCGGAGTGCGCGCCCGGGCAAAGCGGCGAGATCGTGGTGCGCAACAAGGCGGTGTTCAAGGGCTATTGGAAGCGCGACGAGGCCACCGCGGAAACCCTGCGCGACGGCGCCGTGCACACCGGCGACGTGGGCTATTTCGATGAAGAGGGCTATCTGTTCTTCACCGGCCGCATCAAGGAGATGATCAAGTGCTCCGGCTACAGTGTGTTCCCGGAGGACGTGGAAGCGCTGATGCTGGATCATCCGGCCATCGCCCAGTCCGCCGCCATCGGCGTGCCCGATGATCAACGCGGCGAAACGGTCAAGCTGTTCGTGGTGCTCAAGCCGGAGTACCAGGGCAAGGTCGGCGAGAACGAGTTGATCGACTGGGCCAGGGAACACATGGCGGCGTACAAGTATCCGCGCCAGGTCGCCTTTATCGACAAGCTGCCGGCGACGCCGGCGGGCAAGGTGTTGCGCCGGTTGCTGAAGGACGACTGAAGCGCCGATGGCGGCGCCGGCGCTTCGACTTCGCAAGCGGAGCAACGGCGCCGGCGCCTACTCGTCTTTCTTTTTCTTGCCTTTGTCGTAATGCCACTTGATGGCGAAGAACATGCCCGTGCCGAACACCAGCAGCTTGAACGTCAGCAAGACGATCGGGACCCAATCCATTATTTCGACTCGTTGCGAGATTTCAGCCCAAGTCTAAACCGGGCAAACCGCCTTCGACATTGGACACAACGTCCCAGGGCCCGGGACCCATCCCGGCCCACGGTCAGCATGGCGCCGCTCTTCAAAAAAACGTCATTCCCTTGTCATGGATGTACGGCCCACTACCCGGGTATCCGTGAACGAATAATGACGAGGTGTTTTGATGAAACCCTGGCTTGCCTTTGGCGCCGGCACTCTGCTGGCCACCACCTTGCTGACCGGCTGCGGCGGCGACAGCGACAATGATAACGACGTCACCCCGCCGGCGGCGGATCCCACGCCCTCCACCGTGAAACTGAATTTCCTGGGCCGTCACAGCAGCGGCCAATTCGACGAGTCGGCGGCGGAAATCCCCGCCTACCACGCCGGCTCCCAGCGCCTGTTCGTGGTCAACGCCAACAAAGGCGCCCTGGACATCCTGAGCCTGGCGGACCCGGCCAACCCGACCCTGGAAGACACCCTGCTCACCGATGACATCTCCGCCGGTTCGGAAGTGAACAGCGTGGCCGTGCACGGTGACCTGGTGGCCATCGCCGTGCAGGCCGGCACCAAGACCGACACCGGCTTCCTGGCCCTGTACGACGCCACCACCCTGGAGCGTGTCAGCTTCGTACCGGTGGGTGCCCTGCCGGACATGGTGGCTTTCACTCCGGACGGCCACTACGTGCTCACCGCCAACGAAGGCGAACCCAACGACGACTACAGCGTGGACCCGGAAGGCTCGATCAGCGTGATCGATATCCGCGACCCGGCGGACCCGGTGGAAGCCCGAGCCACCTTCACCGCCTTCAACGGCCAGCAGGCGGACCTGAAAGCCGCCGGCGTGCGTATCTATGGCCCCAACGCCAATGTGGCCCGGGACCTGGAGCCGGAGTACATCGCCATCGCCGACGACAGCGCCACCGCCTGGGTGACCCTGCAGGAAAACAACGCCCTGGCCAAGCTGGACATCGCCAGCGCCACGGTCACCGACATTCTGCCGCTGGGCGAAAAGGACCTGAGCCTGGACGGCAACGGCATCGACGCCAGTGACGAGGACGGCGAGATCAATATCCGCACTTTCGACGGCGTGGTCGGCCTCTACCAGCCGGACGCCATCCACGCCTACAGCGCCGGTGGCAGCACCTGGCTGGTCACCGCCAACGAAGGCGACGCCCGCGCCTGGGGCGAGGACAACGACGCCTACTGGGGCACCGAGGGCAGCGGCTGCGCCGGCGATCCGAGCCAGGGCTTCGTGGAGGAATTCCGGGTCAAGCATCTGGTGCACGCCAGCGGCTTCGATCGCCGCTGCGGCGACGACCTGCCCCCGCAACTGCGTGACCTGGCCGCCGGCGGCTTGCTCAACCCGGACACCTTCGGCTACTGCGGCGCCACCGCCGGCGACCCTGGCGACTGCCGCGAGGACGAGGAGCTCGGCCGCCTGAACATCACCTGGACCGAGGGCTACCGCAAGGACGAGAACGGCGACCCGATGCTGTTCACCGCCGCCGGCGTCCAGGACGACGCCAACGGCGACCGCCTGATGTACGACACCCTGTACGCCTACGGCGGCCGCTCCTTCTCGATCTGGGACGAGGACGGTGGGCTGGTGTTCGATTCCGGCGACGCCATCGAGCGGTTCCTGGCCAGCGACGAATGCATGCTGGGCACGCAGCGCAGCATTCCCTGCAAGGACTACTTCAACTCCGGCCACGACGAAGGCGGCGCTTTCGACAGCCGCAGCGACGCCAAGGGTCCGGAGCCGGAAGGTCTGACCCTGGCCAACGTGGGTGGCAGCACCTTCCTGTTCCTGGGGTTGGAGCGCATGGGCGGCATCCTGGTCTATGATGTCACCAATCCCGCCGCGCCGGTGCGCGTGGAGTACCTGAACACCCGCGACGACTGGGCCACCGAGGACACCGAATCGGTGCTCCCCGCCGCCGGTGATCTGGGCCCCGAGGGGCTGGTGTTCATCCCCGCCGAGGACGCGCCGGGGGACACCCCGCTGCTGGTGGTGGGCTATGAAGTCAGCGGCACCACCGCCGTTTACCAGGTGAACCTGCAATATCAGTGATGGTCCACCGGGCGGGCGCTTTCGCGCCCGCCTTTTTCCTTCCGTCGGATCGTCCGACACCGCGATACATTTTCCCAACCCTTGTTCACGCCTTCAGGCTATGAATCCGGTACACTCCGCTGTTTTGGATGGGGGGACAATCCACCGGCGGTGTCACCGTCGAGGACATCGCCTCCCACACGTCCATGCTCGCCAAACAACCGGGTTTCGACTAGGTTAGGAAGGGGTTGCATGGAACATCTTTGAAGGTCAACCTTGGTGACCTATGGTGATAAACAGGGGTGGTGAAACAATATGACCGACGACGCTTCGCGGGAGCGCCTGAATCAGAACCTGGTAACCTTGCACTTCGCCTTCCGGGGGCTGGTCGCCGAACCCGACAGCATTCTCAAAACCCAGGGGCTGTCCCGCATTCACCACCGCCTGTTGTTCTTCATCGGCCACAATGATCACCTCAGCGTCAATGAGCTGGTGGACACCATGCGCCTCACCAAGCAGGCCATCCACAAGCCGCTCAAGACCCTGGTGGAAAAGGAGCTGGTGGAGGTCACGCGGGACGCCACCGACAAGCGCGTCAAGCGCCTGGCGCTCACCGATGCCGGCAGTGACCTGGAGCAGCGCCTCACCGGCATCCAGCACGACCTGCTGAATCACGCCTTCGAGGAAGTGGGCCCGGAAGGGGCCGAGGCCTGGCGACGGGTAATGGAGACCATGGCCCGCCGCCTGGGCATCTGATTTTTTCCCGGCCATGGCCACGGAACTGATCCTCGGCGGCGTGCGCTCCGGCAAGAGCGCCCTGGCGGAACGCCGCGCCGCCGCCCACTCCCGCGTGCTCTATCTGGCCACCGCCGAACCCGGCGACGAGGAAATGCGCGAGCGCATCCGCCGCCACCGCCAGCGCCGGCCAGCCCACTGGGAACTGCTCGAGGAGCCCCTGGCCCTGGGCGACGCCCTGGCGGCCCGCGCGGACGCCGGGTCCTGCATCCTGATCGACTGCATGAGCCTGTGGGTGAGCAACCTGCTGCACGCCGGCGACGCCGTGTTTGAACGGCAGCGGCGGGCATTGCTGGAAGCGCTGCCGGCCTGCCCCGGCACGGTGGTCATCGTCAGCAACGAGGTGGGTCTGGGGCTGGTGGGCATGGACCCGCTCAGCCGCCGCTTCGCCGACGAGCTGGGCTGGCTGAATCAGGCCCTGGCGGAACGGGCGGAGCGGGTCATCCTCACCGCCGCCGGCCTGCCGCTCGTGCTTAAGGGGACTTAAACCATCAGCGCTGCCACCAGCAGCACCACGGCTTCCACCGTCTCCACCAAGGCCCCGGCGGTATCGCCGGTGAAGCCGCCCAGCCGCCGGCGCATCAGCGCCGCGCCGCCGGCGAACACGGCGCCGGCCACCAGCACCGCCGGCCCCTGCCCGAGCAGCACCACCAGCACCACCGCCGCCAGAATCGCCCCGCTCACCGCGCGCCGCGCCGGCCGCCGGGCGGCGCCGCTGCCCAGGCCCTGTTCGCGCACATAGGGCAGCGCCAGGAACAGACCAGCGCAGGCGGCCCGGGCCAGCAGCGGCGCCGCCAGCAACGCCAGGGGCGCCACCGGAATCAGCACCGCCAGCGCCGCCGCCTTGGCGAGCAGCACCAGCACCACCGCCACCACCCCGGCGGGGCCGCAGTAGGGGTCCTTCATGATCGCCAGGGTGCGGACCCGGTCACCGTAGCCGCCCAGCCAGGCATCGGCGCTGTCCGCCAGGCCATCCAGGTGCAGGGCGCCGGTGAGCCCCACCCAGACGGCCAGCACCAGCACCGCCACCGGCCAGGCCGGCGCCGACGCCAGCAGCGCCGCCAGTCCCCACAGCAACAGCCCGATCAGCAGGCCCACCGCCGGGTACCAGGCCACGGAGCGGCCCTGGTCGCGCTCGTCCACCGGCGTGGCCACGCGCACCGGCAGGCGGGTGAGCAGGGACAAGGCCAGCCGCACCGGCTCCCGGTTCATGGCGTTGGCTCCAGGGTGCCGTGTTGCACCAGGCAGGCCAGCGGACCGTGTTCGGTGCGGTCCAGACGCACCCGGGAGCGGTTGGCGTAGGGCACCAGGAAGGCGCCCAGGGCACGGCCCGGGGCGAGCCCGGTGACGTGGGCCAGCACCATGCGGATCACGCCGCCGTGGCACACCAGCAGAACACGCTGGCCGGCCAGTTCCTTATGCCAGTGGCGCCAGGCGGCGCCCACCCGTTCATGGAACGCCTGGATCGACTCGCCGCCGTCCGGCGAATGCCGCTCCGCGTCCCGCCAGAAACGGGCCTGGCTGTCGCCAAAGCGCTCCTCCACCTGCTCCGGGGTGAGCCCTTCCCAGGCGCCGAAGGAGATCTCCTTGAAACCCGGCTCCACGGTGCAGGACAGGCCGCGCTCGGCGGCCAGGGCCTCGGCGAAGGCCCGGCAGCGGGCCAGGGGCGAGGTGAGAATATGGTCCCAGTGATCGTCGTCGCGGAGGGCGGCCCCCATCTGTTCCCAGCCCAGGTCACTGAGCCGGTCGTCCCGGTGGCCCCGGTAGCGGGGGCCGCCGTCCGGCTCACCGTGGCGCAGCAGATCGAACCAGGTGGTGGTCATGAACCGGCCTCGACGCCGGCGTCGTCGAAGGTGGCCATCTCGTTGTGCAGAGCGCAGGCCTGGCGCAGCAGCGGCACCGCGGCGGCGGCGCCGCTGCCCTCGCCCAGACGCAGATCCAGGTCGAGCAGGGGCTCCGCCTCCAGGGCCTGCAGCAAACGGGCGTGGCCCGGCTCCCGGGAGCGGTGGCCGAACAGCAGCCAGGGGCGCAGTTCCGGGCGCAGACGCACCGCCGCCAGGGCCGCCACGGTAACGATGAAGCCGTCCACCAGCACCACCTGGCCGCGGGCGGCGGCGCCGATGAAGGCGCCGGCCAGGGCGGCGATCTCGAAACCGCCCACGGACGCCAGCGCCTGCAACGGATCACGGGGGTCGGCGTGGCGGCGCAGGGCGCGCTCGATCACCGCCACCTTGCGACCCACGCCGTAGCGGTCCAGACCGGTGCCGGGGCCGGTCAGCGAGCGCGCCGGCTTGCCCAGCAGGGCGCAGGCCACGGCACTGGCGCTGGTGGTGTTGCCGATGCCCATCTCACCACCAATGAACAGGCGCGCGCCCCGGTCGGCGGCGCGGGCGGCGGCCCGGTCGCCGGCGGCCAGGGCCGCCTCCAGCTGTTCCATGCTCATCGCCGGGCGCACCGCCAGGTTGTCGGTGCCCGGCGCGATGGTCTCGTCCACCACCCCCTCGCAGGCCGGCGGCGGCGTCACCGTGCCCAGGTTGACCACCTCCAGGTGGGCGTCCAACTGGCGGGCCAGCACCGAAATGGCGGCGCCACCGGCCACGAAGTTGGCGATCATCTGCCCGGTCACCGCCTGGGGAAAGGCGGACACGCCCTCGGCGCAGACCCCATGGTCGGCGGCGAACACGGTGATCGCCACCGGATCCACGCCGGGCCGGTCGTCGCCCTGCAGAGCGGCCAGCTCCACCGCCGCGGTCTCCAACCGACCCAGGGAGCCCGGCGGCTTGGTAAGGCGGGTCTGGCGGGTCAGGGCCCGGTCACGGTGGGCCTCGCTGGGGGCGGCAATGGGCGCTTGCCAGGCGGCGGTATCGGTCACTCGGGCTCCTTTCGGGGTGATGGCGAAAGCGGGCCAATCCTCTTCCCGGCTCCCGGTACTGTCAAGGTGCCTTCGGTAACCGCTTGCCGCTACACTGCGCCTCTTTTCATTGCTCGGATGCCGCCTCATGTGGAGCCTGACCCTCGCCGCCCTCGCCGCCGTGGCCCTCGACCGGGCCCTGGGCGAGCCCCGTCGCGGGCACCCGCTGGTGGCGCTGGGGCGGGCCGCCGGCCGGTTGGAACGCCACCTCAATCGCCAGGCCGACGGCGACCTGGCCCGGGGCGCCCTGGCGGTGGCCCTGCTGGCCCTGCCGCCGGTGCTGGCCGCCCTGGCCCTGACCCTGTGGCTGCCGGCCTGGCTGCTGTGGCCGCTGCAGGGGCTGGGGCTGTGGCTGGCGCTGGGGGCACGCAGCCTGGCGGAGCATGCCCGGGCGGTGGCCGCGCCCCTGGCCAACGGCGACCTGGCGGCGGCGCGCCGCGCCGTGGGCCTGCTGGTGAGCCGCGACACCGACGCCCTGGACACCGAAGGCGTGGCCCGGGCGGCCACGGAATCGGTGCTGGAGAACGGCGCCGACGCGGTGTTCGCCAGCCTGTTCTGGTTCCTGGTGGCGGGCCTGCCCGGCGTCATCCTGCACCGGGTGGTGAACACCCTGGACGCCCTCTGGGGCTACCGCACGCCCCGCTATGAGCGCTTCGGCAAGGCCGCCGCCCGCCTCGACGACCTGCTCAACTGGGCGCCGGCCCGGCTCACCGCCCTGAGCTACGGCCTGTGCGGCCACCTGACCCCGGCGCTGCGTTGCTGGCGGGTCCAGGCGCCGCGCTGGGACAGCCCCAACGCCGGCCCGGTGATGGCCGCCGGCGCCGGCGCCCTGGGCGTGACCCTGGGCGGCCCGGCGCCCTACCAGGGCGCGCTCAAACCCCGCCCCTGGCTGGGCCAGGGCCCGGCGCCGACCGCCGCCGCCATCGCCGCGGCCCTGACCCTGGTGCGGCGCGCCCTGATCCTGTGGCTGGGGCTGGCGTTGCTGCTTGCCTTGCTATTGGGAGCCGGCCCATGACCGACCCGCGACCGGAGCACGGCGGCCGTCTCAACCAGGCCGCGCGCCAATGGGGCATCCCCCCCGCGGACTGGCTGGATCTCTCCACCGGCATCAACCCCCAGGGTTACCCGGTGCCGGCGATCCCGACCCGGGTCTGGCGGCGGCTTCCGGAGGAGAACGACGGCCTGGAGGACATCGCCCGCGCCTGGCTACGCCTGCCCGACCGGGCCGGCTGCCTGCCGGTGGCGGGCAGCCAGGCCGCCCTGCAGAGCCTGCCCCTGCTGCGCGCCCCCGGCCGGGTGGGCGTGCCCGCACCCGGCTACCGGGAACACGCCGCCGCCTGGCACCGGGCCGGCCACCGGGTAATCCCGCTGACGGCGAAACAGGTGCCCGCCGCCCTGCCGGACCTGGACGCCCTGGTGTGGATTCACCCCAACAACCCCACCGGCGCCGGCCTGGACACGGACACCCTGCTCCGCTGGCACCGGGTGCTGGCGAAGCGGGACGGCTTGCTGGTGGTGGACGAGGCCTTTATCGAGGCGAGCCCCTTCGCCTCCCTGACGCCAGCGCTGGGCGCGCCGGGCCTGGTGGTCCTGCGCTCCCTGGGCAAGTTCTTCGGCCTGGCCGGCCTGCGCGCCGGCCTGATGGCCGGGCCTCCGGCCCTGTGCCGGGCGCTGGCGGAGAAACTGGGCCCCTGGGCGCTCAGCCACCCGGCCCGCCACGTGATGGCCACGGCGCTGGCCGACACCGCCTGGCAAGCCGCCACCCGGCAACGGCTGCGCGCCGACCGACAACGGCTGGACGCCCTGCTCCGCGACCACGGCCTGAACCCACAAGGCGACAGCGACCTGTTCGCCTGGTGCCCCACCGCCGACGCCGCCCACCGCCACGACGCCCTGGCCCGCCGGGCGGTGCTCACCCGCCTCTGGGACACCCCCGCCGGCCTGCGCCTGGGCCTGCCCGGCGACGAGGCCGGCTGGCGCCGCCTGGCGGCGGCACTGGCCGAAGCTTTGATTACGCGGTAGGAGCGGCTTCAGCCGCGATGGGGTGACCCGGATGCCTCAGTCTTCCTTGGCGAAGGCGATGTCGATGGGCAGCAGGCTGGTGGCGATGAAATCCAGCTCATCCCCGGAGTCCACGTCCAACACGCGCAGGCCCGGATCGCCGCTGCTAGCGTCGCCGATCCACAGATTGCCCTGGGGGCCCAGCGCCATGGTACGAAGATCCATGCCGCTCAGGCCGCCAATGGTGTCGCCCACGTCGCCGGTGCCGGGATTGAACGCCTTCAGGGTAATGTCCTGCCAACCGTTGTAGGCCAGGTAGAAGCCGGTGTCCTGGTCCACCACCACCACGCTGCCGACCAGACCGGTATCAGCGGTGTCGTCCAGGCGCTGTTCGATGGCGTAGGTGTCCGGGTCGATGACGTCGATGCCACCGGTGTAATCCGGCGTGTAGGCGCCCTGATTCTGGACCAGCAGACCCAAATCCGGGTGATGGATCAGTGCCATGGGATTATGACCGATCAGCGGGATACCCTTGAGGCCGTTCTGCCCCATGCCGGTGTCGATTTCCTCGTCGGTTTCGGTATCGAACACCGCCACGTAACCGGTGTTGGTGGGGCCATAGTTGGAGTCCAGACGCTGCATGGCAATAAAGAGCTTGCCGTCCACCACCGCGCCGGCGGCCATGTTCGGTACCCCGGTGGTATCCGCCGGGGTGTACGCGGAAAGGTCCAGTTCCCCGATCTTGAAGTCCTGTTCGGAATCGGCGGTGGGGTCCACGATCCAGGCGGTCTCGCTGCCATAACGAATCAGGTAGGCTTTGTCGTCGGCCGCGAAGACCAGGGTATAGGGGTTGCTGGAGTTCGAGTCATTGCCGTCCACGGCGGAATAATCCCACTCGAACACCCCCGGGTTCGACAGGTCGACTTTCTTCACTGTGTCCGACTGGTAACGCTCATACAGGTAGTAGTGCTGCCCACGCGCGGAAACGGCTATGTCGGAGATGGTCGGGTGGTAGCTGCCGGAGCTGGTGCCCTCCTGCACATCAATCAGCTCCACCGCACCGGAGGAGTAATCGGATGCCGCCGTGGCGATCACCGCCACGTCCCCGGAGGTGTCGATCACCGAGGGGCCATCGCTGCCGCCCCCACCACCACACCCGGCCAGGGCAAGGCTGGCCAGAATCGTCAGACACAGGGTTTTGGCGGGCATCGCCGCCGACATTTTTTTCAGCAAGGGCATGGCTGTCACCTCGTTATGGCGCACGATCGTTAGAAGCTGTGCTGCAGATTGAGAAAGAAGGTCCGGCCCGGGCTCGGAAACCGGTTGAAGTCCTGGTACAGCTGATCCGTCAGATTGCGCACTTCCAGATTGACCCGGGTCTCCTGGCGCGGCCCCCAGGCGTGGCGCCAACCCAGGCTGGCGTCCACGGTTTTGCTGGTGTCCGCCTCCAGCAGATTGGCGGCGTCGTAGTACAGCTCATCGCGGTAGTTCCAGCTCAGGCGGGCGGTGAAGGGGGCGAACCGCCAGGCGCTTTCCAGGCGCGCGGTGCGGTGATAAATACCGGGCAGATACTTGTCCCGCTGGTCCGCCAGAGTATCCGAGCGATTCTCGGAGTCCTGCCCGGTGGCGCTGGCGGTCAGGGTCCAGTTATCGAGCAGGTCGTAGGCGGCCTCCACTTCCACGCCGCGAATCCGCGCCGCCACGTTGATGTAACGGCCCACGCCACGGGCGTCGTAAATGGCGGTGATGGCCGGGTCCAGGTCGCGCACGAAGCCGGTAACTTCCAGGTAGCCTCTCGGAAACAGCAGGCGCGCGCTGGTATCCGCGTTGAGCGCTTCCTCGGCTTCCAGATCCGGGTTGCCGACGAACAGCCCCTGCTGGCCGAAACGCTCCAGCAGGGTGGGAATACGAACCTGACGCGCCACATTGGCGAACAGCCAGAGGTGATCGTTGACCGCGTAGCGCGCCCCTAATTGCCAGGCGTGGTAGTGCCGCCGGGTATCGCCGTCGTCGCGGCTGTTGTCGGTGCGCACGTCGTCGGATTCGTCGAACACATCGAAGCGGCGCAATACCGCCTGGGTGCGCCAGCGTTCATTGGCACTGTGCCATTCATGGCTGAGCGCCGAGGTCAGCTGACGCCGCTCGCGTTCGGTTTTCGGGTCCGCCTGCAGGCGGTCTTCCTGATCGAGGCGGTAAAGACTGGCGTCCAGCCCCGCCGTCAGCCGGTGTCGGCCCAGTAGCCAGGTGAGGGAGTTGTTGAGGCCAAACTGTTCGGTGTCCGTGCGACTGTCATGGGTACCGGTGCCAACACGGCCGACGCGGTCCACATAGGTTTGTTCCCGATTGCCCACCACCAGGCGGTGACTGCTTTGCAGGCGCCCGTCCCACCAGCCGCTGTCCTGGTAATGCAGTTGCAGACGTTTGCGTTCCGTTTGCAGCCGCGCTTCATTGACCGCCCAGTTCTGAATCGATGGGATGCCCTGGTCCTTGTCGGTCCACTGCAACAGGGCATCGACGCGGCGGGACGGGGACAGCCGGTAACCAAGCCGGGCACTGGCATCGTCCTGTTCCATATCGGCGTTGCGCCGGCGGCTTTGCGCGCCGTCATTGGGGTTGAACCATTCCCGGCGGTTTTCGTACTCGAAATCATTGTCCGCCTGCTGCCGGTTCAGCGAGATCCAATAGTCAAAGCGCCCCTCATGGCCAGCGCGGAACAAACCGGCGCGGCGCGCGCCATGGGAACCCGCGCCCAGATTGATGCGCGTGGAAGACGGGCTGTCCGCGCCCAAGGAGGTCATCGCCACCACGCCACCGACCGCGGCCTGGGTGTATCGGGCCGGAGCGTTGCCCGGATAAATCTGGATCTCGCCCACGTCGTGCAAGGAATACAGGCTGAGATCCACGTCCCCACTGACCGGATCATTGAGCAGCATGCCATCCAGGTAGACCTGCACCTGCTTGCTGCTGGAGCCACGAATGGACACCGCGGAATTACTGCCCAGCCCGCCGCTTTGCCGGATTTGCACGCCGGTCTGATCGCGCAGCGTGTCCGCCAGGCTGGTGATGCGGTTGGCGAAGGCATCGCGCTCCACCACCCGCACCAGGCCGGTTTCGTCCTCCGGCGTCAAACCGGCGGCGACATTGGAAGGCGCCTCGGACACTACCACCGGCGCCACCCGGTTCGCCTCCTCGGCATGGAGACGGAACGGTGCCGATACCAGGGCGGCAAGCGCCAGACAATACGTGGTTCTGAGTCCCATGGTTCCCCGTTGCGCGCGCACGCGCGGCGGCGCCGTCACCTCGGGGTGGCGGCGCGTAACAAGCCGGATAGCTATCAAAGGGACGGGTTTGCCGTTTCGGCGTTATCCCACGTCGCGGCCCACCGCGGCGACGTTGATAGCCGGCGGCAGGCCGGTCTCCGGGCTGACGGCCGGATGCGGGTGCATCCAGGATTCGAGGCCTTCCCACGCGAGCGCAGTGGCTGGTCCGATGGACCCTTCGAATCCGAAACCGATCACCGTTGCGGGGGCAGCGTTGGCATGGCACCAAACTTCCCGTTTCATCCCGGCGCCTGAGCGGCCGGGACACCTGCCGCGGAATGTGATTACTGGCCGGCAATGCTAGGTCCTGGCCGGCAAAAGTCAACTCGCCGCCGGATAAGGGGGCAGCACAAAGCCACCTCGCCAAGTATCATGCCCCGGCAGTCGAACCGAGTAAGGGGCTCTATGCCGCACTTCATGTTTCTCCGCCAACGGCTCATGTTTCTCCGCCAACGGCACCGGCCCTCCCTGCCGACGTGCCTGTTCGCGACTCTGTTGCTGGTCGCCGGCGGCAACGCTTTCGCGGCCCGTTGCGTGGACGACGACGCGGGGCGGCGGGTGTGCCTGGAGCAACCGGCGGAGCGCATCGTGGCGCTGTCCCCCGGCGCCACGGAGCTGCTGTTCAACGCCGGCGCCGGCGAGCGCCTGGTGGGCGCGGTCAGCTTCAGTGACTTCCCGCCGGCGGCCAAGGCGCTGCCCCGGGTGGGCAGCTACAAGCGCCTGGACATGGAAGCGGTGCTGGCCCTGAAACCGGACCTGGTGGTGGCCTGGATCAGCGGTAACCCGGAGACCCAGGTGCAACGGCTGGAGGAACTGGGGCTCACCGTCTACCGGAGCGAACCGCTGCGCTTCGCCGACGTGGCCGACACCCTGGAGCGTTTTTCCGTGCTGGCCGGCACCGAACGGACCGGCCGCGCCGCCGCCGACCATTTTCGCGACGGCATCGCCGCCCTGCGCCACCGTTACGCCGACGCCGATCCGGTGCCGGTGTTCTACGAGGTCTGGGAAGAGCCGCTGATGACGGTGAACGGCGAGCACCTGATCAGCGAGGCGATCCGGGTGTGTGGCGGCGTCAATGTGTTCGCCGACCTGCCTACCCTGGCGCCGCGCATCGGCAAGGAAGCGGTGATCGCCAAGGACCCGGAGGCCATCGTCGCCGGCGGCATGGGCGAGGACAATCCGGAGTGGCTGGAACCCTGGAAACGGTTCCCGGCGCTCACCGCGGTGCAACGGGATAACCTGTTCTTCGTGCCGCCCTCCACCCTGCAGCGCCCCACTCCGCAGATGCTGGAAGGCACCCGGCTGCTGTGCCGGCACCTGGAGACCGCCCGTGCCCGGCGTTAGCGGCCGGGGCCTGGCGGCCCTGGCGCTGCTGGCCGGCATCGGCCTGCTGGCGGTGGCCGCCGCCCTGGCGGTGGGCAGCGTGCCGATCACGGTGACGCAGCTGCTAGCGGTGCTCACCGGCGGCGGCGACCCGCTGCACCGGGAGCTGCTGCTGTCCCTGCGCCTGCCCCGGGCGCTGGCGGCCTTCGCCACCGGCGGCCTGCTGTCCCTGGCCGGCGCCCTGATGCAGGTATTGCTGCGCAACCCCCTGGCGGACCCCTACGTGCTGGGCCTGTCCGGCGGCGCGGCGGTGGGTGCCCTGGGCGCCATGCTGCTGGGGGCGGCGACCTTCGGCGTGTCCGGGGCCGCCTTCGCCGGGGCGCTGCTCTCCACCCTGGTGGTGTTCGGCCTGGCCCAGGGCGTGGGCGGCTGGACGCCCACCCGGCTGCTGCTCACCGGCGTGGTGGTGGCCGCCGGCTGGAGCGCCGTGGTCACCTTCCTGCTCACCCTGAGCCCCGCCGACCAACTGCCCGGCATGCTCTACTGGCTGATGGGCGACCTGAGCTATGCCCGCTCGCCGCTGGCCGCCTGGCTGGTGCTGGCGCCGGCCCTGCTGGTCACCCTGCCGCTGGGGCGCGGGCTCAACGTGCTGGCCCGGGGACCGCTGCAGGCGGCGGCGTTGGGGGTGGCGGTGCGGCCCCTGGAAATCACCGTCTACGTGCTGGCCAGCCTGCTCACCGCGGTGGCGGTGACCACCGCCGGTAGCGTCGGCTTCGTGGGGCTGGTGGTGCCGCACATGCTGCGCCTGCTGCTGGGCAACGACCAGCGCCTGATCCTGCCGGCCAGCGTGCTGGCCGGTGGCGCCCTGCTGACCCTGGCGGACACCCTGGCGCGCACCCTGCTGGCTCCGGAGCAGTTGCCGGTGGGCGTGATCACCGCCCTGCTCGGGGTGCCCACCTTCCTGTTCCTGCTGTACCGGAGCCGCTGATGGCGACGCTGGAGACCCGCAACCTGGTGATCGACATTCCCGGCCGCGCCGATGGCCGGCCGCTGTCGCTGTGCCTGGCGCCGGGCCAGCGCTGGGGCATTCTGGGGCCGAATGGCGCCGGCAAGACCACCCTGCTGCACCCCCTGGCCGGGCTGCACCCGCCCCGGGCCGGCCGGGTCTACCTGGACGGCGCGCCTCTGGCCACCCTCAAACGCAAGGCGGTGGCCCGGCGCCTGGCCCTGGTGTTCCAGGAGCGCCAGGACGGCTTCCCGGCCACGGTGCTGGAAACCGCCTTGATCGGCCGCCACCCGTTCCTGGCCCCCTGGCAACGGGAAGGGGCCGAGGACCTGCGTCTGGCCCGGGAGGCCCTGGCCGCCCTGGCGGTGGATCACCTGGCGGACCGGCTGGTGACCACTCTGTCCGGCGGCGAGCGCCAGCGGGTGGCCATCGCCACCGCCCTCACCCAGACCCCGGCCCTGTGGCTGGCCGACGAGCCCACCAACCACCTGGACCTGCACCACCAGGTAGCGGTGATGCGGCTGCTCGCCGGCCAGGCCCGGCGCGGCGCCACCGTGGTGATGGGCCTGCACGATCTGAACCTGGCGGCACGCTGGTGCGACCATCTTCTATTGCTGTTCCCGGACGGCCAGCACTGCGCCGGCCCCGCCGAGGTGATGCTCGAGCCCCGCGCCCTGGAACGGCTGTACGGCCAGCCGCTGACCATGACCCGGGTGGGCGGCGCGCCCGTGTTCGTGCCCACCCCGAATCCCGACGACCCGGTGGCCCCCGACCACTAACGCCACCCCGCGACTGGAGAGACCGATGCGCGAAGACGCCAAGACCCCGCGACGCCACGCCGAACGCATGGCGAAAAAGCAACGGATCATGCAGGAGCGCATCGCCCGCGCCGACAAGGACCAGGGCGTGCTGCTGGTGCTCACCGGCCCCGGCAAGGGCAAGAGCAGCTCCGGCTTCGGCATGCTGGCCCGGGCCCTGGGCCACGGCTACAAGGTGGGCGTGGTGCAGTTCATCAAGGGGGCCTTCAGCACCGGCGAGGAAGCCTTCTTCCGCGACCTGCCCAACGTGGACTACCACGTGATGGGCGAGGGCTACACCTGGGACACCCAGGACCGGGAACGGGACGTGGCCGCCGCCGGGGCGGCCTGGGAAGTAGCCCGGAAGATGCTGCATGACGACAGCTACCACCTGGTGCTGCTGGACGAGCTCAACATCGCCCTGCGCTACGACTACCTGGACCTGGACACGGTGCTCGACGACCTGCAGAACCGCCCGCCCCTGCAACACGCCGTGGTCACCGGCCGCTACGCGCCCAAGGAACTGATCGAGCTGGCGGACACGGTCACGGAAATGAAAGTCGTCAAACACGCGTTCAAGGATCAGGGCATCCGCGCGCAGAAAGGCATGGAGCTGTGACGACGTTGATGGTTCAGGGCACCACCTCCGACGCCGGCAAGACGCTGGTGGTGGCGGCGTTGTGCCGGTGGCTGGCGCGGCGTGGGGTGGGGGTGGCGCCGTTCAAGCCACAGAACATGGCGCTGAACAGCGCGGTCAGCGAGGACGGCGGCGAGGTGGGGCGGTCCACCGCGTTGCAAGCGCTGGCGGCGGGGGTGCCGTTGCACTCGGATATGAATCCGGTGCTGCTCAAGCCGCAGACCGACCGGGGCGCCCAGGTGATTCTGCGCGGGCGGGTGCACGGCAACATGGAAGCGCTCGATTACCACGCGTTCAAGGCGACCGCCCGGAACGCGGTACGCGATGCCTGGCAGGCCTTATCGGCACGCTATGACGTGGTCATCGCCGAGGGCGCCGGCAGCCCGGCGGAGATCAACCTGCGCGCCAACGACATCGCCAACATGGGCTTCGCCGAGCTGGCCGACTGCCCGGTGATCCTGGTGGCCGACATCGACCGGGGCGGCGTGTTCGCCCAGATCGTCGGCACCCTGGAAGTGCTGCCGCCGGAAGAGCGGGCGCGCATTCAGGGCTTCGTGATCAACCGCTTTCGCGGCGACCCGGCGCTGCTGCAAAGCGGCCTGGACTGGCTGGAACAACGCACCGGCAAGCCGGTGCTGGGCGTGCTGCCCTACCTGCACGGCCTGATGCTGGACGCGGAGGACGCGGTGGCCGGCGGCGGCGAGCACCAGGCTGACGCGCTCAAGGTGACGGTGCCGCTGCTGCCGCGTATGAGCAACCACAACGACTTCGACCCCCTGCGCCTGCACCCGGGCGTGGAGCTGCGCTTCGCCGAAACGGGCCGCCCCTGGCCGGCGGCGGACCTGGTGATCCTGCCCGGCAGCAAGGCCACCCGCGCCGACCTGGCGTTCCTGCGCGAACAGGGCTGGGACCGGGAGATCGAGCGGCACCTGCGCTTCGGCGGCAAGGTGCTGGGCATCTGCGGCGGCTTCCAGATGCTGGGCGAGCGCATCGAGGACCCGGACGGTCTGGAGGGCGACCCCGGCGGCGACGATGGCCTGGGCTGGCTGGCCCTGCGCACCACCCTGGTTCGCGGCAAGCAGCTGCGCAACGTGAGCGGCACCCTGCTGCCGGACGGCGTGCCGATCCACGGCTACGAGATCCACAACGGCGTCAGCGACGGCGCCGCCCTGGGCCGCCCCTTACTGCACCTGGACGGCCGCGCCGACGGCGCCCTCAGCGACGACGACCGCCTTCGCGGCACCTACCTGCACGGCCTGTTCGACGACCCCGGCGCCACCGACGCCCTGCTGCGCTGGGCCGGCCTGGCCGACAGCGCCGCCGCCATCGATTACCACCACCACCGCCAGCACGACCTGGACCGCCTTGCCAACGCCATCGACCAGCACCTGGACACCGGCGCCCTCCTCGCGCTTCTGAACCCTATGTAGGAGCGACTGGGCGGCGTTCCGCTTCAGTTGCGATCAGCGGCGGTGCCATCTCCATCGCGACTGAAGTCGCTCCTACAGCCTCTCCACCCAAATCTACAAAGCCGCGCGGGACGCCACCTCGTAGCGTCTCGGTGTGGGCCCCCTTCCGGGACCCTTGAGAACAGGACGTTCGAAAGGGAGCCTACAGGGACGTACTTGCGGCGTTCCCGGAAGGGGGCCCACACCGAGACGCGTCCCAACTGGAGGGCACTTCCCCTGCAAAACCCGCGCATAAAAAAAGCGCCCCGGGGGGCGCTTGAAGAGGTGATCGGAACGTTATTGGTTGTACAACCACTCGCTGCGATCCAGCACCCGGTTGTTGATGCGGATCTCGGCGATGTCGCCGGCGAACAGATTGCCCGGGTTGCCCTGCCAGCTGTTGATGCCGATGTTCCAGGGCTGGCCCGGCTCCACCAGCAGCCCCTGCTGCGGATCCACGCCGGTACGCATGGTCAGGGAACCGTCCACGTACATTTGCACCCGTTCGCCATCGTTCACCAAAGCGATGTGGTACCAGTAATCGCTGGCCACTTCCCAGGACCAATTGTCCTGACCCTTGCCGTTCTGGGAGGTGCTCACCCACTGAAACTCCTTCAGGGACGACACGTTCAGGCCCAGGGACGCGTCGCTGCCGGAGCAGCCCACCTCGTGGTACTGGCAGACCTGGCTGATGCCCGGCTCGTGGTTGAGGATGCCGGACCACTGGTTCTGGTCGCGCATCCAATCGGACGGCAGGCGGACGATGGCTTCGATGGTGTATTGCGGCAGATAGCCCGGCTTGCCGGCGGCGCTGTTTTCAAAGGTCAGGCCCGGCCCGCCGGTGGTCAGGTAATAGCCGCCGATGTCGTTGTTGCCGTGGAAGGTGGCGGTGCCGGTGGCGTAGCCGAACGGCGGCGCGTCGTCGCGCAGCTCGAAGAAGTCGCTTTGCGCGCCCTGGGGATCGTTGTAGTCCACCAGCTCCAGGGTGTTGCCGTTGCCGGAGGCGTCCAGGAACTGCACCGAGCCGTCGGCGCGGGTGATGCGGTGGTCGTCGTCGAGAATCCAGTAGGCCTGGGTGCCCTCGATGTTGCCCGGGGCGTCGGCGACGGTGCCCTGGTTGAGGTCGGCGAAACGCCGCTCGAAGTTCATCGGCACGCTGAATTCCCAACGGGACAGTTCATCCTGGGGCTGGCGCTCGGCTTCCGGAATGGCGGCCACCCAGGGTGAGTAGGAGCGGAAGTCCAGTTGCTGGGCCGCCTCGTTGAAGGTCACCAGCTGCATCATGCCGTTGCCGCCCCAGAAACCGGACTGGTAATCCACCACCACCATCACAACGTCGCGGCCGTAGTCGTTCTTGCCGATCAGCGTGGCTTCACCGTGGTTGTGGCCGCTCAGGGTGAGGAAAATCTGGTCATTGGAGCGGATCAGGTCTTCCCACAACTGTTGGCCCAGCGGGGTGAACACGGCGGTTTCGCCATCGGAGCCGATGCCCAGCAATTGATGGGTGGTGAGAATCGTGGGGGTCTCCGGATGCTGGTCGAGCACGTCCTGTACCCAGGCCACGGTTTGCTGGGACGGCAGCCAGTCCAGGGCCAGTACCAGGTACTCACGGCCGTCGGCCTGGAACAGGTGATAGCTGTTGAAGCCGGTGTCGTCGGTGCCCTGGAAGGTGCCGAAGTTGGACGCCTGCAGGGATGCCGGGAAGTGCTGCAGGAAGGGTTCGTTGGCCAGGGTGCGCTGGTCGTCCCACTGGCCGCTGTTCATCACGTCGTGGTTGCCGGCCAGCACGCTGTAGGGGGTGTCCGGATTGGCCTCCAGAATCTGCATGGCGGCGCGGGCTTCCACCCATTCCTCGGGCACGCCGGGCCGGTCCACCACATCCCCCAGGTGCACGGTGAACCTGATGTTTTCTTCCTGGTAATGGTCCGCGATCCATTGCGTCTGAACGGTATAACGCTCCGGCGAATAGCGGGAATACTTCTGGGTATCGGGCAGTACCGCCAGGGTAAAGGCGTTGGCGGCTTCACCGTCATTGCCGTCCGGTGGCGTGGTGTCGCCGCCACCGCCGCCGGAGCTGCTGTCGCCGCCGCAGGCGGAGAGAAAAAGACACAACAAAAACGTCAGCCAGGTGGCGCGCCACCGGGCCGGGTGCAGGGTATTCATGATGAGTCTCCCGAGTAAGGACGAGTTACGCGGGGCTCACCTTAAGGATGATGTATGACTCGGCGATGGCCGAAATATGTCGCTGTTTTTGACAGTAAAGGTGTACACACCCAATCCGCGCGCCGCGAACGCGAGCCCGGCGCGCGGCGTCGCTCAGGCGTTCTGTTCGGCGGGTTGCGGATCCAGGGATTTCTTGTAGAGCGAACGCTTGGGGCTGGCCATGACCCGGCGCAGCATGGGTTCGAAGAACGACAGCGGCAGGGTTTCCTGCTCCGGATCGAAAGCGGCGGCGTCGTACTTGGCGCAGAATTCCACGGTGCGCTCGAAGCAGGGATGGTCGCGGAACTGCTCGCGCAGGTTGCGATCCAGGCCCAGGTGGTTGAAGAAATAGTAGCCCTGGAAGATGGCGTGGTGCTTCACCATCCAGTGGTTTTCCTCGCTGACGAAGGGCTCCAGCAGGCTGGCGGCCACGTCGGCGTGGTTGTACGGGCCCAGGGTATCGCCGATGTCATGCAGCAGGGCGCACACCACGTATTCCTCGTCCTGGCCGTCGCGATGGGCCAGGGTGGCGGTCTGCAGGCAGTGGGTGAGACGGTCCACCGGGAAGCCGCCGCAATCGCCTTCCAGCAGCTTGAGGTGCTCGATGACGCGGTCGGGCAGCTCGCGGGCGAAGCCGCCGAACGCCTGGGAGATGATCTTCCAGTCCTCGGCGGTGCCGTCTTCCATGTGGGTGAACTGGGCGCGGGGTTCGTGCTCGTGCATGATGCTCTCCTGGCTGGGGCCCGGCGGGCCCTGGCTCTGTTATTGGTATCTGGCGGATGCCGTGGGGTCAGTCTAGAACCGGCGGCGGCGGCCACACTGTCAACGGCTTTACAATTATGTCCGATCACCGTCTTGAGGTACTGCGCGGTTGTTCCTTGCTCTCCGGCCTGCCGGAGGCGGCCCTGGCGGAAGCGGCGGCGGCGGCGCGGGTGCGGCCGTTCCACGCCAACGAGGTGCTCTACGAGCGCGGCGAGGTGCAGTCCACGCTGTCCGTGGTGGGCGCCGGCAGCGTGCGCATCGACGCCACCAGCGCCGAGGGCCGGGGCATCATGCTGACCCTGTTCGAGGCCGGCGCCTGGTTCGGCGACACCGTGTTCTCGCCGGGCATGCCGAGGGTGTTCGGCGCCACCGCCCACAGCGACGGCGAGCTGGTGGAGGTGCCCGGCCAGGCCTACCGGGAACTGCTGGCGCGCTACCCGGAGGCCTATCCACGCACCCTGGACATGCTCAGCCGGCGGCTGTGGTCTGCGATTTCCATTATTCAGGACAACGCCCTGCGCGACATGCCCGCGCGGGTCGGCCGCCGGCTGCTGTTCCTGGCCGCCATGCACGACCCGGGCAGCCGCGCCAGCGGCCCGGTGACCTTCAAACTGACCCGGGAACACATCGCCAACATGATGGGCATGACCCGCCAGGGCGTGCACCGGGTGCTCAAGACCCTGGAGGCGGAGGGCCTGATCACCTTCAGCTACGGGCAGGTGACGGTGCCGGATCCGGCGGCCCTGCGCGACCATCTGGACAAGCAGGACCAGTCTCCGGATTAGCACGCATGTACCAGCATAACGGCGCAGACCGACTGATGGCACTTTGATATCAAACCTGTGACGAAGTTCTTAGTATTCACACAGCGTTGCGGCAATATTCGGTAGGATTAATTTCCTACGACCGATGAGCTCCACAGCCCATGTTCGAGTTGCCGCTCCACCTTTCCCCGATGTTGCCCAGCACGCCCGCCTTGCACGAAATGCTGGCGTTGCCCCTGGCGGTGTTCACCGCGCTGGCGCTGTTGCTGTGGAGCGGCCGGATTCGTCAGAAAGTATTAGTGAACGTTCTGGCCCTGGGCATCATGCTGCCCATGGTCCAGCTGTCCATGGTGGCGATCGGGGCGTATTGGCTGAACCAGCAGTTGCAGCCGGTGTTGATGGGGTTGTTGCCGAGCTGGGTGGGATAGACGGCTTGGCAGCGGTCTGATCCCTTGATCGCGGCTAAAGCGGAACGCCGCCCGGCCGCTCCTACAGCGGCATCATCCCGCTGCAGGAGCCGATCCGGCCTTTATTCCGCCACGGCGGAATGAATGAAGCGCCAGTCGTCGGCGGGCTGGCCGAACACCAGGAAGTGCGGGTTGAGGATGTCTTCCTTGTTGTACACCAGGGGCTCGAAGTCGGTGTTCACCACCTCGCCGCCGGCGGCGCTCACCACGGCGTGGGCGGCGGCGGTGTCCCATTCGCTGGTGGGCGCCAGGCGCGGGTAGAGGTCCGCCTTGCCTTCCGCCACCAGGCACAGCTTCAGCGACGAACCCATGGAGGTTTTCTCCACCGCGCCCAGCCGTTGCTGAATCAGGGCTTCCAGAACGTCCATTTGCGTGCCGCCGCCGTGGCTGCGGCTGGCCACCATGATGATCGGCAGGTCCCGCTCCCGGCACTGGATGGCCCGGCGCTGGCCATTCTCTTCCTTGAAGGCGCCCAGGCCTTCGCCGCCCAGATAGCAAACATCGAGCACCGGCACCTGAACCACGCCCAGCACCGGCCGGTCGCCTTCCACCAGGGCGATGTTGACGGTGAACTCGCCGTTGCGCTTGATGAATTCCTTGGTGCCATCCAGGGGGTCCACCAGCCAGAAACGGGGCCAGTCCTTGCGGTCGGCGTAGTCGATGCCGCCGGATTCCTCGGAGAACACCGGAATCTCCGGCGTCAGTTCCTCCAGCCGGGCGACGATCAGTTCGTGGGCGGCGCGGTCGGCGGCGGTGATCGGGCTGTCGTCGTCCTTGCGGTCCACGTCCACGTCGCCGCGGTTATAGATTTCCAGGATGGCGGCGCCGGCGTCCGTGGCGATGCGGGCCACCGGTTCCAGCAGGGCGTGCAGGTCGGTCATTAGCGGTTTTCCAGTATCCGTCGGGTCATAAGCAGAGCGGCGATCACCCGCGCCTCGGTGACGTCCTCGCGTTCCAGCAGGCGGTCCAGGTCGGACAGTTTCCAGGTGATCACTTCCAGGGGTTCCGGCTCGTCGCCGGGCAGTTTTTCCTCATAGAGGTCCTCGGCCAGGGCCACGGTGATGGCGTGACCCATGTAGCCGGGGGAGAGCGTCATGCGCTTGAGCAGGGTGAGCTTGCGGGCGCCGTAGCCGGCCTCTTCCTTGAGTTCACGGTTGGCGGCGTCGCGCCAGTCCTCGCCGTGTTCGTAGGCGCCCTTGGGCAGGGTGATCTGATAGTCCTCGACGCCGGCGCCGTACTCGCGGATAAGCACCACGGTGTCCTGGTCCAGCAGCGGCACGCACATGACGCCGGCGATGGGCGGCGTGCGCAGGCGCTCGTAGGTGCGCTCCTCGCCGTTGCTGAAACGCAGGTGCATTTCCTCGATGCCGAACAGGCGGCTTTTGGCGATCAGGCGGGTATCGATGATCTCCGGTTTGCGGTCGTCCATGGGCGCTCCTGAGCGTGGAGCCTAAGCCTAACCGGATCGCGAAAAGAACCCAAGCCGACCGCTCCTGGCGCTGGCCTTGCGGGCGGGCCCTGACGTCAAGACCTGGCGCCGGGCCTTGGCGTTGTAGGAGCGGCTTTAGCCGCGATCCGGCGTTTGAGCATCGCGCCATACGCCGGATCGCGACTGAAGCGGAATGCCGCCCAGTCGCTCCTACGTATTGGTGGGGGTGGCGGCGGTGCTGGTGACGGGCCGCGCGACTTTTTCCCAGTGGTACTTGCTCTCGTCCACCTGGCGGGTCTTGAGCCAGTAGCGCCAGGTGGAGTACGGCCAGATCGCCACGTTCTTGCCGTCCGCCTGCTGGTACCAGCTGCTGCAGCCGCCCTGTTGCCAGACGGTGCCGGCCACGTCCTTCTGCAGCTTCTCGTTGAAGGCGTCCATTTCGGAGCGCTTCACGTCCAGGGCGTCCACGCCCTTGGCGTCGGCCTTCTCGATGGCGTCGACGATGTAACGGGCCTGGCACTCGATCATGAAGACGATGGAGTTGTGCCCCAGGCCAGTGTTCGGGCCCACCATCTGGAACAGGTTCGGGTACCCGGCCACGGTGATGCCCAGGTAGGCTTCGGAGGCGTCCTTCCAGTCCTCCTGGAGGGTGCGCCCGCCCCGGCCGACGATGGGGAAACCCTGCATGTAGATGCGCGGGTCCACCACGAAGCCGGTGCCCAGCACCAGGCAATCCATGTCGCGCTCCGTGCCATCGCTGAACACGATGCTGTGTTCGCGCACTTCCTTCACGCCTTCGGTGACCAGCTCCACGTTGTCCCGGTTGAAGGTGGGGTAGTAGCGGTTGGAGATCATGATGCGCTTGCAGCCCAGGGTGTAGCTGGGAGTGAGGCGGCGGGCGGTGTCCTTGTCCTTCACCTGCAGGCGGATGAACTGCTTGACGCCCTTCTCCAGCAACGTGGCCAGGCGCGGGTGAAAGATCGGCAGCACCCGGGACTCGTTGCTCCAGTAGAGCCGCGCCCGGTGCAGCTTGCGCAGCGCCGGGAAGCGCCGGAACAGGCGCTTGCTTAAAGCGCTGTAGCGGCGTTCGTCGCGGGGGATGATCCAGCCCGGGGTGCGCTGCACCACGGTAAGCCGCTCCACCCGCGGGGCGATTTGTGGCACATACTGGATGGCGCTGGCGCCGGTGCCCACGGACACCACCTTCTTGCCGCTCAGATCGTAGTCATGATCCCACTGGGAAGAGTGGAACACCTTGCCCTGGAATCGCTCCAGGCCGGGGAAGTTCGGGATTTGCGGCACGTGCAGCGGGCCGCTGGCCAGCACCCAGTGCTGGCATTCCACCTGGTCGCCGTCGGTGAGATCCAGGGTCCAGCGGGCGCGGGCTTCGTCGTAGTGGGCGCCGGTGACCTCGGCATGGAAGCGGGTGCGTTCGTGAATGCCATGCTTGGCGGCGGTGGCCAGGATGTAGTCCTGGATTTCCCGCCAACCGCTGTAGCGGGCGGACCAGTCCGGGTTGCCCTCGAAGGAGTAGGAATACAGGTGCGACTGCACGTCGCAGGCGCAGCCCGGGTAGGTGTTCTCGCGCCAGGTGCCGCCCAGCTCGCCGGCTTTCTCCAGCACCACGAAATCCTCGATACCGGCTTCGCGCAGCTTGATGGCCATGCACAGGCCGCCGAAACCGCCGCCAACGATGGCGACCTTCACGGCCCGGTTTCGCGGGTTCACTCGACTGTTCATATTGTTCTCCCTTGTCGCGGCTGGCGCCTGCCCGGTTGGCCCGGGCGCCTTTTCGATCGGTCTACCCTACCTTGGCCGGGTGCGGAAGAAAGCTGTTAAGCTGGCTCGGAAATTGATAATTCTGGCCACCCCGCATGTCGCAACGCTCCATCCTCGCCCTGATGTACACCGTGGACCTGCTCCGCCAACGCGGGGTGGAATGCGACCCGGTACTGGCCCGCCACGGGCTGGACCCGGCGCGCCTGGACCCCAACGGCGAAATCGAGCGCGACCGGGAGCTGGCGGTGCTCACGGAGTTGTTGCCCCTGGCCGGCGACCCGGCGTTCGGCTTCGAGATGGGCCAGCGTTTCGGGCTGGCCGGCTACGGCCCGCTGACCATGCTGCTGATGACCAGCCGCACCGCCTTCGAGGGGTTCCAGTTTGGGGTGCGCTACCAGGCGCTCACCTATCTGTACGGCGAGCTGTCCCTGGTGCCCGGCGAGGAGGACACGGCGCTGATTCTCAAGCCCATCGCCCTGCCCGCCTCGGTGCGGCGCATGCTCATCGACCGGGACATGACCGGCACCTTTCGCCTGGTCAACGACCTGCAGACCCAGCTGGGCCTGGATCTGGCGCCCCGGGAAATCTGGCTGCCCTACCCGGAACCCCGGGACACGGCTTTCTATGAGGAATATTTCCGGGCGCCGATCCGCTTTGACCGGCCTTGGGCCCAGGCCACCATCCGCAACCGGGACCTGGCCACGCCGCTGCCGTTCCACAACCAGGCCGCCCAGGAGCTGTACCGCTCCCAGTGCGACGCCCTGCTGGCGCGCCGGGCCGGGGCGCCGGAGGGGCTGGCGGAGCGGGGGTCCGCCTACCTGGATCTGTTCGTGGGCGACTTCCCGGATGCGGCCCGCGCCGCCGCCACCTTCGATCTGCCGGAGCGCAGCTTCCGGCGGCGGTTGGGGGAAGAGGGTCGAAGCTTCCAGAAAATTCTCGATGAGGTGCGGTTCCGCAAGGCGCGGGCTTTGCTGGGGGATTCCTCGCTGAGCGTGGAGCGCATCGCCGACCGGCTCGGCTACAGCGAGACGGCGGCGTTTATCCGCGCCTTCCAGCGCTGGGCCGGCCAGACACCGGCCAAATACCGGAAGCAGGGAACATAGCCGCGACCAGGCGGCACAACTATCGCTACAGAACACGCTATAGTACTATCACCTGCCCATTTTTCTTGCCGTCTTTGCGGCCAGTGTCGCACCGTTACAGCCGGTGCGCGGGCGGTCGCCAAGCGCTTCTCTTCGTTCCAGGAGCCATTAGTGAAGCCGACACGGAAATCGCCGGCGCGAAAAAAAACCGCAGTGAAATCCGGCGCACCGGAGCGCCCCAAACGGGTGCGTCGAAATCCGGAACGGCTGATTGCCGCCATCCTCAATGCGGCGATTGAGGAATTCTCCAATCACGGTTTTTCCGGCGCTCGCATTGACCGCATCAGCAAGCGCGCCAATACCGTTGACCGCATGCTCTACTACTATTTCGGCAACAAGGAACGGCTCTACGAAGCGGTACTGGAAGAGGTTTACCGCAATCTCATCGAGGAACAACGTCAATTCGTCCCACCGGAAGGCGACCCCGTCAACGGCATGGACGAGCTGATCACCCATATGTGGGAACACTACATGAACCATCCGGAGTTTATCCGTCTGGTTATGTCCGAGAACCTGCTTTATGGGCGCTACATCCGGCAGTCCGAGCACATCAAACAGGTGTCATTCCCGCTGGTGCGTATTATCGATGAGATCCTGAAAAGCGGGAAAGAGAAGAATATATTCCGCCCCGACGCGGACACCAACTTCATCCTGATGACCATCATGTCGATGGGCTTTTTCTACGTATCCAACCAATATACCTACACCTATTGGCTCTCCAAGGAGCTGACGCCCAACCTGCGCAGCGATGCCTGGCTGGGTCATATGAAAACGGTGATTTTCGACCACCTGATGGTGCGCTGAAAAAAAGGCGCGTCACAAGGGACGCGCCAGCCGGTCACCCGGTGGGAAGAAAAGGCGACCAAAAACCTCCATCTTCAGTCACCCGCCACCAACGCCTTGCGCTCCTCCAGCGGCGGGCTGATGGCATCGCCGTTCAGGTACTTCCAGGTTTTCATATAGCCATGGCCGTCCTTGAGACCGGAACGCCCGACGATAACGCCCATTGAGGACTGGTTATCCACGGGACTGAATCGTTCGACTCCGAAGGGCGTGGAGAACTTCAGCCCCTTGAAGGCCTCGACCAAATCCTCGGCGTCCGTTGATCCTGCCTTCTCAATGCCCGCGGCCAGTGCCTTCACCGTGGCGTAGGCGACCACCGAATTCATCCGTGGGTAGTCATCATATTTGGCACGGTACTTCTCTATGAAATCCTGATGTTCGGGCATGTCCAGGCTGTCATAGGGGTAGCCGGTAACGAGCCAGTTCTTTGGCGCATCACCTTTTAACGGATCGGAATACTCCGGTTCGCCGGACATCAGGCTGACCACCTCCCGGTTTTCGAACAGGCCTCTATTGTGCCCCTCGCGCAGGAACCGGGTCAGATCGGCGCCGAACAGTACGTTGAAAATAGCATCTGGCTTGGCGTCCTCAAGGGCCTGCACCATCAAACCGGCGTCCACCTTACCGTAGGGCGGCGCCTGCTCGATCACGAACTCCACATCCGGCTGGCGCTTTTTCATCTCGGTTTTAAAGGTCTCCGCCGCCACCTGACCGTATTCGTAATTGGGATACACCAACGCCCAACGCTTCTTGTTCAGCGCCACCGCATCGTCGATCACAGCGGCCACCATGGCGTAGGTACCCGCCCGCAACCGGTAGGTATAGCGGTTGTGCTTACTCCAGATGATGGCATCGCTGAACGGACCGGAGGCGAGAAAGAAGACCTTACGGTGACGGGCGAAATCAGACACCGCCAGCCCGACATGGGAGAACGTGACACCCGCCAACATATCCACCTTTTCCAACGTCATCAGTTCCTGGGCCGCGCGCACCGCTTCACCGGCGTTGGCGTTGGAGTCACGGAATACCGTTTCCAGGCGCTTGCCCAACACGCCGCCCTGGGCATTGATTTCTTCCTGGGCCAGCTCCCAGCCCTTACGATAGGGGACGGTCAGAGCGGGCAGTGCCTTATAGGCATTGATTTCGCCGATGCGGATTACATCGTCATCGGCTCGCGATAGCACACTGACCAACAAGGTCGCGGCCACCACGAAAAATGGGATTCTCCTGATTTGCTTTCGCATGCGTATGCTCCTGGGAATAGGTTGATGCTCATCGTTCTTGGGAGATCATCTCGCTTACCATCTTGCGCATCTTCATCGACGAAGCGTCGATCGCCAGCCTCACCGGGCGGACGTCCTTGAACTTTTCTTCGTTATTCTGGATGGCTTCCAACACCACCTTGTCCTCATTAAAAGCAATTCTCAGGCCATCCTTGAGGCGCTGATCCACCGCCTCATCGGCGGGCATATTTTTCACCAAAAGCCAATGCTGGATGCAGGTATCGCTGTCCACGGGCGTAATGAAGTGGCAGGCAAACATCTGGATGCAGTCGGACCTGTCACCTTCCGGGGCCCCCGTGCCGGTGGGCGCGCTACCGAAGTCGATGATGGCAATGGACGGGCAGTAATAGTGATAGTAGTGCCACCGATCCACGTTGCCCTGATAGGGCTTCAGCCCCTCGAAGATGGGGATCAGCGGTGAGTCGATGATCCAGCGCCAGGTGACCACCCGATTTTCCAGGCGCTCATGGTGGACCGGCACATCGCCATGCTGTTTGTTCGACAGCGTGCTCTGGTGGACATAGGCGACGTGGGAGGGGTCGCACAGATTTTCCGCCAGGTTCAGATAATTGGCGCGCAGCACCAGGCCATCGCCCTCGAAGGAGCTGTAGTTGTCATCGTGGTACTCGGGCAGGTCGAACACCTTGCTCTCGTCGGCTTTGTCCTCGTCACCCATCCAGATCCAGACCATGCCCATGTTCTCTACTACCGGGTAGGCACGGACACGGACGCTGTCGGGGACACGGTCCTGACCGGGTATGCGCACGCAACGGCCATCGCAACCGAAGCGCAGTCCGTGGTAGCCACATTCGATGGTGTCGTCCACAAGCCTGCCGATGGACAAAGGCGCCAACCGGTGAGGACAGACATCCTCCATGGCCACGACCTGCCCACTGCTGTCACGGAACACCACGATTTGTTCCTCGATAACCACATGGCGTGCCAACTCATGGGCCACGTTCCGCGACCATGTCAGCGGGTACCAGGTATTACGAACGTATTCAGACATTTTTTCCTCCAGGTATCAGGGCCATTCAGGCGCCAGCTCGACCTTGAGGCCGTCGCAGGCGTCGGTGATCGGAATCTGGCAGGCGAGCCGGGAATCCGGGCCGGGTTCAAACGCCAGATCGAGCGCGTCTTCCTCGTCCTCGTCCGGCTCCGACAAGGCACCCGCCGGCGCCTGGCGCACATAGACATGGCAGGTCGCGCATACACAGCTTCCGCCGCACTCCGCCCGCACCGGCAGGCCGGCGTCGACCATCATCATCATCAGATTGCTGCGCGTACCCGGCTCGACCACCAGTTCATGGGATTCGTTTTCCCGATCAATTACGGTTATTTGCATGTTCATCTCGCGCTCAGATGCTCCTTCATTGCCGTTGTGCTGTGTTCAAACACATGTTTGATGTCCGGGTGCAAACGCCGCTTTACGTCGTGGGCCATTAGCGCCGCCTCGTGGAAGCCGGAAAGGATCAGACGCAGCTTTCCCGGGTACCAGGACACATCACCAATGGCGTACACGCCGTCCAGGCTGGTGGCGAAACGTTCGGTATCGACACGAATGTAGTCGCCGTGCATATCCAGGCCGAAGGAAGTCAAAGGTCCGAGCCGGGCCGACAGACCGAAGAATGCCAGCACGCGATCACACACCACCTGATCACCGCCCTGGAGCCGGACGCCGCTGAGCTGCCCGCTGTCGGCGAGCAGCTCGGCCACGGCGCCGGCGCGGAAATCCATGGCGCCGGTATCGATCAAGGCGCGCACCTTGCTCACCGTGTCCGGAGCGGCGCGGAAGCGGTCCCGACGGTGCACCAGCGTCACGCGCTCAGCGATGTCGTGTAAGTCCAGAGCCCAATCCAAGGCGGAGTCGCCACCACCCACCACCACCAGGTGCTTTCCGCGCAGGCGCTCCCTTTCTCGCACGGCATAAAGAAGCCCTTCGCCTTCGTGCAGTTCCGCTCCCGACGCCGGCAGCTTCCTGGGCGAGAAACACCCCGCCCCGGCCGCGATCACCACGGCTCCGGCGATAAAGCTCTGACCATTGTTGGTGCGGACCCGCCAGCGCCCATCGTCGAGGCGGCTCAAGGCCTCCACCATCTGGCCGAAATGAAAACGCGGCTCGAACGGCCGCGCCTGCAGCAGCAGATTGTCGATCAGCTCCTGGCCACTACAGGCGGGCAAAGCCGGAATATCGTAGATCGGCTTTTCCGGATAGAGCTCAGCGCATTGCCCGCCCGGCCGGTCCAGTACATCGACCACATCGCAGCGCATACCAAGCATGCCAAGCTCGAACGTCGCGAACAGACCACAGGGGCCGGCGCCGACAATCAGTACATCCGTTTCGATTTCCGAAACCCCGGCTTCCGGCCTGGAGGCTTGAGATCCTATTTGCGACATCACCACATCCCGACTCACACTTATGAAGCGTCCTAACCATTAATGGAGCAAACACTACATTTTTTTATTTGAGACTGTAAAGTGCTTTTTTTACGCTGTTTTTTCGCACCTTTTTCGAGCAACGGATTCGATTTCGCCCCTCTTTAGAGCAGAGAAAAACTGAAAAAAACTTAACGTATAAAAGTTATTTCAGGATTCGCTCCCGTCACACCCGCCACTTCCTTTGTGTTGCCGATAGTTGACTCAGGATCACAAAGCAGCGCATTTGTTGGAGTGAACTCTTAATTAGTGTAGTCAATGCTTTAACGATGGTGCCGGCGGCGGTCCCGGTGGCACGCCATCTGCATAACGGGCTGGGTAGTTGCGCGGCAAACGCCGCTCAGAAGACAAAAAGCCAGAAAGGACACGCTTATGTCCCTATCCAGCCTCCTGATCCAGATGATCTCCGGGCTGTCGGAAGCCTCCACCCTGTTTTTGATTTCGGTGGGGCTTTCGCTGATCTTCGGCGTCACGCGAATCGTGAATTTCGCCCACGGCTCCTTCTATATGCTGGGCATCTATCTTTCCTACACCCTGGTCTCCCGATTCGGAGACACGGCTTCCGGCTTCTGGTTGGCCACATTGCTGTCGGCATTGACGGTGGCGGTGATCGGCGCGCTCATTGAGATGACCGTGCTCCGCCGCATCTACCATGTGCCGGAGCTGTTTCAGCTGCTCGCCACGTTCGCCCTGGTGCTGGTGATCTCCGATGCCACCTTGTATCTGTGGGGGCCGGAGGAACTGCTTGGGCCACGGGCCCCCGGACTCAGTGGTTCGATATCCCTGCTCGGGCACCGCATTCCTCAATACGATCTGGTGCTTATGGCCATAGGCCCGCTGATATTGGTGGGGCTTTACCTGATGCTCAATTTCACCCGCTGGGGAACCTTGATTCGCGCCGCCACTCAGGACCGGGAGATGGTCGGCGCCCTGGGCATCAATCAGCACTGGCTGTTCACCGGGGTGTTCGCCCTGGGCTGCTTCCTCGCCGGTCTTGGCGGTGCCCTGCAAGGTCCACGGGTGCCGGCCAACCTGTTGCTCGATATCGAAGCCATCGGCACCGCGTTCGTGATCGTGGTGATTGGTGGCATGGGCTCGATCACCGGCGCCTTCGTGGCCTCCCTGTTGATCGCCCAGATCAAGGCCCTGTGCTATGGCATCGGCACCCTTACTTTCTTTGACGTCGTCATTCCGCTTAACCAGATGACCCTGGTTATCGAGTTCCTGGTGATGGCGACCGTGCTGGTGGTGCGGCCCTGGGGGCTGCTCGGACGGGCCCTGCCGCCGTCCCGACAGGCGCCTCAATCCGAGCCGATGCTGACACCGGCCGGCAAGGGCGTACGCTGGTTCGGCGGCCTGATCGTGCTGGTGCTGATGATGGTGCCGACGTTCGCCGAGAGCTTCCCGTATCTGGTTACGCTGTCGGTGGACATGCTGATCGCCGTGCTGTTCGCCGCCAGTCTGCACTTCATCATGGGCCCCGGCGGCCTGCACTCTTTCGGCCATGCGGCCTACTTCGGCCTGGGCGCCTATGGTGCCGGTTTGCTGGTGCTGATGCTGGGCCTGCCGATGGAGCTGGCAATGATCCTCGGTCCGCTGGTGGCCGCTTTGGGGGCGCTGGTTTTCGGCTGGTTTTCGGTGCGCCTTTCCGGCGTTTACCTGGCCATGCTGACGCTGGCATTCGCGCAGATCGTCTGGTCCGTCATTTATCAATGGAACGGCTTCACCGGCGGCAGCAACGGACTCATCGGCATCTGGCCTTCTGATTGGCTGGCCTCCCCCACCGCGTTCTACTACCTGACACTGGCCTCGGTGATCATCTCGGTACTGTTATTGCGGTTCGGCTTGTTCGCGCCGTTCGGCTTCGCCCTGCGCGCCGGCCGTGACTCGGCCCTGAGAGCGGAAGCCATTGGCATTAATGTGAAACGCATTCAGTGGTACGCGTTCACCATCGCCGGCTTGTTCGGTGGCGTGGCGGGCACCCTGTTCGCATTCTCCAAGGGCAGTATCTCTCCCGAAGTGATCAGCGTGTCGCGCTCGGTGGATGGTCTGGTCATGGTACTGCTGGGTGGCATCAACACCTTGTCCGGCCCCATCGCCGGCGCCTCGATTTTCACATTGCTGCACGACACGGTGATGCGGGAAACCACCTATTGGCGAGCAGTGCTCGGCCTCGCGGTGCTGACACTGGTGATCCTGTTCCCCACCGGCATCGTTGGCTCCGCCCAGGCCATCGGCGAGCGCATCAAGAGCCACCTTCTTAACAAACAACGCGGCGGCCAACCCAGCGTCGCTGGCAATGCACAGCAATCCGGAGGCGACCCGCAATGAGCCTGCTGACGGTAGAGAGTCTCAATAAATCCTTCGGTGGCGTGCGTGCGGTGGACGACGTCTCGTTCGAGCTCCCCAAGGGCCACATGATGGCTTTGCTGGGTCCCAATGGGGCCGGCAAGTCCACCTGCTTCAATATGCTCAACGGTCAGCTTGTACCTTCTTCCGGCTCCATCCGCATGGAAGGCAAGGAGCTGATCGGTAAACGCCCTCGTGACATCTGGCGATTGGGGGTCGGCCGCACCTTTCAGATCGCCGCCGTGTTCAATTCCATGTCGGTGTTGGAAAACGTTCAGATGGCCCTGTTCTCGCACCAGCGCCGGCTGCTGCGTTTTTTCAAGCCACTGCATGGCTATGACCGTGAACCAGCGCTGGAGCTGTTGCGGCTTGTTGGCATTGAGCAGTACGCCGACAAACCCTGCAGCACCCTCGCCTATGGCGATGTGAAGCGCGTGGAGCTGGCCATCGCCATGGCCCATGGTCCCCGCCTTCTGCTGATGGACGAACCCTGCGCGGGGATGGCGCCCCACGAACGAAACGGATTGATGGCACTGACCCGGCGCCTGGTGGACGAACAGGGTATTTCGGTGCTGTTCACCGAGCACAGCATGGACGTGGTGTTCTCATTCGCGGATTCGATGCTGGTACTGGCCCGCGGCAAATTGATCGCCGCCGGCGACGGCGATCACATCCGCCATCACCCCAAAGTAAAGGAAGTGTATTTCGGTAGCGGAAAGACCTTCGAGGAGGACGCTCACGAACCCAACACCGGCGCCCCGGTATCGATGGAGCATTAAACATGAAACCCATACAGACTTTGCTTGAGGTGAATGACCTGAACGCCTTCTATGGGCGGGCGCAGATTCTTTTCGATGTCAGCCTGAAAGTCGGACGCGGCGAGGTGGTGGCGCTAATGGGGCGCAACGGCGCGGGAAAATCCACCACCATGAAGACCATCATGGGACTGGTGGAGCGACGGACCGGCTCGGTGAGCTTCCGCAAGGAGTCGATCGAGCGTCTGGCCCCGTTCCGCATATGCCAGCGGGGCCTGGGATTCGTGCCGGAAGACCGGCGCATCTTCACCGATCTCTCGGTGATGGAAAACCTGGAGGTCGGCCGGCTTTCCGAACGACTCGATGCCCCATACTGGGATGAGAACAAGCTTTTCAAGCTATTCCCCAATCTCGGCGAGATGCCGAATCGGCCGGGCGGCCAGATGAGCGGCGGCGAGCAACAGATGCTGACCATCTCCCGCACACTGATGGGCAACCCCTATCTGGTACTGCTCGATGAGCCTTCCGAAGGGGTGGCGCCGTTGATCGTCGAGCAGATGGCGGAAATGATCGTGGAGCTCAAAAAGAACGGCCTGTCGGTGCTGCTGTCCGAACAAAATATCCATTTCGCCAAGCTGGTGTCGGACCGCGCCTACATTCTCGAAAACGGGCAGGTACGCTATCAGGGGTCAATGAGCGAACTGGCCGCCGACGAAGCCACACAGCAAAAGTACCTGTCGGTATAAAACGCGCTTTGGCGGGGAACCGATGCGGGAAGGCCGATCCGGCAACACCCTGCAAAATAAAAAAAGCCGCTCGGGAGGGCCAGAGCGGCAAAAGAAAAGGCAGAGATCTCAGATATCAGCGCAGCGCGGCCCGAGATCGGGAGCCGCGCGGATTCTGCCTCAGGCGACCACGCCTTCGGCGAACAGGGTTTCCAGGGCCGCCTCGTCGAGGCCCAGCATGTCGCCGAGCACCGCGCGGGTGTGCTCGCCGAGCAGCGGCGGCGGCAGGCGATATTCCGCCGGTGTCGCCGACAGGCGCAGCGGGCTGGCCACGGTGGGCACGCTGCCGGCGGTGGGGTGATCCATCTCCCGACGCAGGCCGCGGGCCTGGGCTTGAGGGTCGGCGAACGCCTGCTCCAGGTTGTTCACCGGGCCGCAGGGCACGCCCACCGCTTCCAGAGCCGCCAGCCACTCGGCGGTGGTCTTCATCACCGTGGTCTGGCGCAGCAGCGGCACCAGCACCTCGCGATGCTCCACCCGCGAGCGGTTGGTGGCGAAGCGCGGGTCCTCGGCCCATTCCGGGTGACCGGCCACCTCGCAGAAGCGGGCGAACTGGTCGTCGTTGCCCACGGTCAGGATCACGTCGCCGTCGGCGGTGGGGAAATCCTGGTAGGGCACGATGTTCGGGTGGGCGTTGCCGAACCGGCGCGGCGACTGACCGGTAGTCAGGTAATTCATCGCCTGATTGGCCAGGCAGGCCATCTGCACGTCGAACAACGCCATGTCCAGATGCTGGCCCTCGCCGGTGCGGTCCCGGTGGGACAGGGCCGCCAGCACCGCGATGGTAGCGTACAGGCCGGTGGTGATGTCGGTGAGCGCCACGCCCACCTTCATCGGTCCGGCGCCGGGTTCGCCCTCGGCGTGGCCGGTGAGGCTCATCAGCCCGCCCATGCCCTGGATCAGGAAGTCGTACCCGGCACGGGTGGCGTAGGGGCCGTCCTGGCCGAAACCGGTGATCGAGCAGTAGATCAGCTTCGGGTTGAGCGCCTTCAGGCTGTCGTAATCCAGGCCGTAGCGCTTGAGGCCGCCGACCTTGAAGTTCTCCAGCACCACGTCGCATTCCGCCGCCAGCTTGCGCACCAGCTCCTGGCCTTCCGGCCGGGTGATGTCGATGGCCACGGATTCCTTGTTGCGGTTGGCGGTCAGGTAGTAGGCGGCCTGGTCGGTATCACCGCCGTCGCCATCCTTCAGGTAGGGCGGGCCCCAGCCACGGGTATCGTCCCCGCGGCCGGGCCGTTCCACCTTGATCACCCGGGCGCCCAGGTCGCCCAGGATCTGGCCGGCCCAGGGGCCGGCCAGAACGCGGGACAAATCCAGCACGCGCAGGTGGGACAATGCTCCGGACATCAGACTTCTCCGAAGCGCTTAGTTGGCGAAGGCTTGCAGGCCGGTCTGGGCGCGGCCCAGGATCAGCGCGTGCACGTCGTGGGTGCCTTCGTAGGTGTTGACCACTTCCAGGTTCACCAGGTGGCGGGCCACGCCGAACTCATCGGAGATGCCGTTGCCGCCCATCATGTCGCGGGCCATGCGGGCGATGTCCAGGGACTTGCCGCAGGAGTTGCGCTTCATGATGGAGGTGATTTCCACCGCCGCGGTGCCTTCGTCCTTCATGCGGCCCAGGCGCAGGCAGCCCTGCAGGCCCAGAGTGATTTCGGTCTGCATGTCGGCCAGCTTCTTCTGGATCAGCTGGTTGGCGGCCAGCGGGCGGCCGAACTGCTTGCGGTCCAGGGTGTACTGGCGGGCGGTGTGCCAGCAGAACTCGGCGGCGCCCAGGGCGCCCCAGGCGATGCCGTAACGGGCGGAGTTCAGGCAGGTGAACGGGCCGCGCAGGCCGGTCACTTCCGGGAACATGTTCTCTTCCGGCACGAACACATTGTCCATGACGATTTCACCGGTGATGGAGGCGCGCAGGCCGACCTTGCCGTGGATCGCCGGGGCGGACAGGCCTTCCCAGCCTTTCTCCAGGATGAAGCCGCGGATCTTGCCGTCCTCGGTCTTGCCCCATACCACGAACACGTCGGCGATCGGGCTGTTGGTGATCCACATCTTGGCGCCGGTGAGGCGGTAACCGCCGTCCACTTTCTTGGCGCGGGTGGCCATGCTGCCCGGGTCGGAGCCGTGGTCCGGCTCGGTCAGGCCGAAGCAGCCGATCCACTCGCCGCTGGCCAGCTTGGGCAGATACTTCTGTTTCTGCTCTTCGGAGCCGAATTCATTGATCGGCACCATCACCAGGGAGGACTGCACGCTCATCATGGAGCGGTAACCGGAATCCACGCGCTCAACTTCCCGGGCGATCAGGCCGTAGCAGACGTAGTTCATGCCGGCGCCGCCGTAGGCTTCCGGAATGGTGGCGCCGAGCAGGCCCAGCTCGCCCATCTCGCGGAAGATGGCCGGGTCGGTCTGTTCGTTGCGGAAGGCGTCCAGAACGCGGGGAGCCAGCTTGTCCTGGCAGTACTGGCGGGCGGAATCCGCCACCATGCGCTCGTCCTCGGTGAGCTGCTGGTCCAGCAGCAGGGGGCTTTCCCAATTAAACGCGGCCTGATTCGCCATGATGTCACCACCTATGCATTTGTTGATATGGGGCGCCGCGGTGGAGCGGGCCCGTATAAGGGCGTCCATGCTATGGACCTGTCATCCCGCTCCGCAAACGATTAATATTCAACCCATTGTGCGTTTTTCTCACTTCATACCGCCACCCGGGAGCCCCCATGCGCCGCAAGATCCCCAGCACCACCGCCCTGGTGGGCTTCGAGGCCGCCGCCCGCCACCAGAGTTTCACCAAGGCCGCCGAGGAACTGTCCCTCACGCAAAGCGCGATCTGCCGCCAGATCAACGGTCTGGAGGAGTTCCTGGGAGTGAAGCTGTTCCGCCGCGGGCGCCAGGGCGTGCACCTGACGCCGGCGGGCCTGCACTACAGCCGCCAGGTCGGCGCCCGCCTCAACGAACTGGAGCGGGACACCCTGGCGGCCATGGGCAAGCACGGCACGAATAACATTTTGGAACTGGCGGTGGTGCCCACCTTCGGCACCCGCTGGCTGCTGCCAAGGCTGGCCGGGTTCCGCGAGCAACACCCGGACATCACCGTGAACCTGACCAATCGCACCCGCCCTTTTCTGTTCGCCGACACCCGCTTCGACGCCGCCATCTACTTCGGCGACGGCCAGTGGCCGGGCACCACGGCGGTGCCATTGATGCACGAGGAGCCGGTGCCGGTGTGCCACCCGGACCTGGCCGGCGACGGCCCCCTGGACGGCGAGGCCATCGCCCGGCTGCCGCTGCTGCAGCAAACCACCCGGCCTTATATGTGGCGGGCCTGGTTCGATTCCCTGGGCCTGAAGGTGGACCGGGACATGGCCGGGCCCCGCTACGAGCTGTTCACCATGCTCGCCGAGGCGGCGATCCAGAAGATGGGGGTGGCGCTGATTCCGCCGTTCCTGATCACCAAGGAGCTGGACAGCGGGCAACTGGTGATTCCGTTCCGGCACAGCTTCCGCAGCAACGACGCCTACCAGTTCGTGGTGCCGGACAGCCAGCGCGGCAACGAGACCCTGGCCCATTTCCAGACCTGGCTGGTGGACGCCGCCCGCCGCTTCAGCGACGCCCCGGCGGCCTAGCGACATCCAACCTACGGAGCCGCGCACAAAAAAAGCCGGCGGGCTGGGGGCCACGCCGGCATTCTCGGGGGGACGAGAAGCGAAAACGCTTAGAAGTTGTAGCGACCAAACAGGCCGATGTTGTCGGAGTCGTCGGTGAAGCTCACCCGGGCGCCCACGTCCCAGGCCCGGGTCAGATGCACCAGACCCTGGCCGTAGACACCGAAGTTGCCATCGTAGATGTCCTCATAGAGGGCCCCACCGGACAACTCCAGGCTCTCGGTGGTGCGGTGGCGCAGGCCGCCGCGCACCGCGTAGCCCCATTCGGAATCGTCGAAGTCGTTGTCGTCACGGATCACGTCGGCGGTACCGACCAGATCCAGATTGCGCTGCAGCGGGGTGTGGAAACCAACACCGGCGTAGGCGCGGTTACCGTCCACGTCGTCGCTGCCCGGGCTGTCGTAGTCACCGTCGTAGAAACTCAGACCGCCACGCAGAAAGATGTGCTCGTCCAGGGCGAAGGCGCCTTCGCCGGTGAGCACGTCTACGTCCGGACCATGGTCGTAATCCCACTGGTCATAGCCGAACTGGCCGTAGCTGTAGGAAAAACCATTGTCCCGCACCGGGGTGGTGCTTTGCGCGTGGGCACCGAGGCTGGCCAGGGTACCGGCGGCAATCGCGGAAGCGATCAGGGTCTTCTTCAACATTTCCGTGTCCTCGCTCAAGTTAGCGGCTCAAAACGTGGCGCTATACTCTCGCCACCGGACCCGCCTGGCCAGGGACTGGATCGCGCAACCGGCCGCTTTTATAAAAGTTTGCATTGTCATCCTATTTTCATGCCGGCGGATTTGACCTTGGGGTTACCCCCAGGTTGGATACTGGGCAGCATCCGCCGAACCAACGGCCAAGGAGGTAAATCATGAGCCGGCAAACCCTTCCCATTCAGGGCGCGTCCTGCCAGCACTGCGTGAAGACCATCCACAAGGCGCTGGAGCCGCTCAACGGCGTGAGCGCCGTGAACGTGGATCTGCAAAACCAGACCGTCACCGTGGACGGCGACGCCGACCGGGGCGCGCTGCGCGCCGCCCTGGTGGAAGCCGGCTACGCCGCCGACGAGGACGACGACCCCGGACCAGCGGCGCCGGCCGACGACGACCCGGCCGGCGACCCGGCCCGTGACACCACCGCCGCCGGCGACGCCCCCGCGAAGAAGGCCGCCCCCGCCGAGCCGCGCCGGGAATTGTCCCTGGCGGTGACCGGCGCCCATTGCGCCTCCTGCGTGCGCACCATCGAAAGCGCCCTGGAGGGCGTGCCCGGCGTCGACACGGCGAGCATGAACCTGGCCAACCACACCGCCCGGGTGAGCGGCTCCGCGCAGCCGGACGACCTGGTGCGAGCGGTGCAGAACGCCGGCTACGACGCCACCCCGGTGCGCGACCCGGCCCGCGCCGAGGACGACCGCGAGGAACAGGAACACCAGCTCTACCGCAAGCTGGTGCGCCAGACCAGCGTGGCCCTGGCGGTGGGCCTGCCGATCATGCTGTGGGGCTGGTTCGGCGGCACCATGACCGTGGAAGCCGGCGGCGCCAGCCAGTGGGGCTGGGGCGCGGTGTCGGTGATCACCTTCCTGATACTGGCTCTGCCCGGGCGGCATTTCTTCGTCGGCGCCTGGAAGGCGTTCCGCCACCACAACGCCAACATGGACACCCTGATCGCGGTGGGCACCGGCGCCGCCTGGAGCTACTCCACCCTGGTGGTGATCGCCCCCAACCTGTTGCCGGAGATGGCCCGCCACGTCTACTTCGAGGCCAGCCCGATGATCATCGGCCTGGTGAACCTGGGCCTGGCCCTGGAGCTGCGCGCCCGGGGCAAGACCGGCGCCGCCGTGAAGCGGCTGCTCAACCTGGGCGCCAAGACCGCCCGCCGCCTGGACGACGACGGCGAGCACGACGTGCCGGTGGAGGACATCCGCGTGGACGACCGCCTGCGGGTGCGCCCCGGTGAAACCATCGCCGTGGACGGCGAGGTGCTGGAAGGCGACAGCGAGGTGGACGAATCCATGCTCACCGGCGAGCCCATGCCGGTGGTGAAAAGCGAGGGCGACACCGTCGCCGCCGGCACCCTGAACGGCAGCGGCACCCTGGTGTACCGCGCCACCCGGGTGGGCGCCGACACCGCCCTGGCGCGCATCATCGATCTGGTCAAGAAAGCCCAGGGCGCCAAGCCGCCCATCGGCCGGCTGGCGGACACCGTGGCCAGCGTGTTCGTGCCCACCATTCTGTTGATCGCCGTGGCCACCGCGCTGATCTGGTACAACTTCGGCCCGCAGCCGGTGGCCGCCTACATGGTGGTGGCCTCGGTGACCGTGTTGATCATCGCCTGCCCCTGCGCCCTGGGCCTGGCCACGCCCATGTCGGTGATGGTGGCGGTGGGCAAGGCGGCGGAGTCCGGCATCCTGATCCGCCAGGACGCCGCTCTGCAGACCGCCGCCGAGCTGGACACCGTGGTGCTCGACAAGACCGGCACCATCACCGAGGGCCGGCCTTCCGTGACCCGGGTGATCGCAGCTCCCGACCAGGACGAGGAAACGGTACTGCGCCTGGCGGCCAGCCTGGAGGCCGGCTCCGAGCACCCGCTGGCGCGGGCGATTCTGGACGCCGCCGAGGAACGCGGCCTGAAGACGGCGCCGGTGAGCGACTTCCGCGCCCTCAACGGCAAGGGCGTCAGCGCCCGCCAGGACGACGCCCTGCTGCGCCTGGGCAACCGCCGCTGGCTGGAGCAGGAAGGCATACGCCTGGGCCTGGAGGACGAGGCGCGGCAACTCAGTGACGAGGCCGCCACGCCGCTGTTCCTGACCCGCGACGACACCGTGATCGGCGTGCTCGGCGTGGCCGACCGCATCAAGACGGACGCCGCCGAGGCCATCGCCCGGCTGCGCGACCGGGACGTGCGGGTGGTGATGATCACCGGCGACATCCAGGCCACCGCCGACGCCATCGCCAAGCAGGCCGGCGTCGACGAGGTGCTCGCCGAGGTGCTGCCGGAAGACAAGGCCCGCGAAGTGGAAAAACTGCAGAAAGAAGGCCGCAAGGTGGCCATGGTCGGCGACGGCATAAACGACGCCCCGGCCCTGGCCCAGGCGGACGTGGGCTTCGCCATCGGCACCGGCACCGACGTGGCCATCGAGTCCGCCTCCATTACCTTGATGAGCGGCTCCCTGCACGGCGTCGCCGACGCCATGGCGATTTCCCGGGCGACCCTGCGCAACATCAAGCAGAACCTGTTCGGCGCCTTCGTGTACAACAGCCTGGGCGTGCCGGTGGCCGCCGGCCTGCTCTACCCGTTCACCGGCTGGCTGCTCAGCCCGGTGATCGCCGGCGCCGCCATGTCCCTGAGCTCGGTGACCGTGGTCAGCAACGCCAACCGCCTGCGTTTCTTCAAACCCCGCGGTCATCACGGCCCGCGTGCCAAGACGGGAGATCGCCCATGAGCGTATTGATCAATGTAGCGGGCCTGGCGCTAATGGCCCTGATCGTGTGGTGGTTCTGGCTGTCCTCCAAGGGCCGCCCGGCGAAACGGGCCGAGGGCGGCGGCGCCATCGACATCGTCGTGGACGACGGCGTCTACGAACCCTCGGTGGTCGAGACCAACGCCGGCGACACCCTGACGCTGCGCTTCGAGCGGCGCGACGCCAGCCCCTGCGCCGAGCAGGTGATCTTCCACAAACTGGACGTCAGCGAGACCCTGCCGGTGGGCGAGAAAACCACCGTCACCCTGACGCCGGAGACCCCGGGTACCTACCGATTCACCTGCCAGATGCAGATGTATCAGGGCACCCTGATCGTTCACTAAAGAAGAGAAAAAAGGAGATTTTCATGACCCGTCTGATGATCGCCGCCGGCCTGCTGCTGACCAGTACCCTGGCCGCCGCCGGCAGCCTGCAAGTCTACAAATCACCGAGCTGCGGCTGCTGCACCGCCTGGGCGGAGCACATGCGCGACAACGGCTTCGAGGTGGAGGTGCACAACACCCAGAACCTGCAATCCATCAAGGAAAAAGCGGGCCTGAAGCCGGGCATGGGCTCCTGCCACACCGCCTTCATCGACGGCTACGCCATCGAGGGCCATGTGCCCGCCGAGGACGTGCGGCGCCTGCTGGAAGAACGCCCGGACGCCCACGGCCTCACCGTGCCGGGCATGCCGGTGGGCTCCCCGGGCATGGAAATGGGCGACCGCCGCGACGCCTACAAGGTGTTCCTCTACGGGGACCAGGGCGTGCGAGTGTTCTCCACCCACAATCAGTAGCCCATACCCAGTAGCCATACCGGCGGCGAAGCGTTTGGTGTTTTTATGTAAGCGTTGACGGGAACGGCGCCCCGGCGTGCAATGCCCGCTTCCTGAACGGACGGTGAACGACATGCTTGCGATCGAGGACTGGTTACTGCTGGCGGGGGTGTGCGCCCTGGGGGCAATGACGCCGGGGGCCAGCCTGGCGGTGGTGCTGCGGCACACCCTGCACGGCTCGGCGCCGGCCGGGGTGCGCGCCGGCCTGGCCCACGCCCTGGGCATCGGCGTGTACGCCGCCGCCACCGTGGCCGGGCTGGCGGTGGTGTTGCACCGCTTCCCGTCCCTGGAAACCGGCATCCGGCTGGCCGGGTCGCTGTTTTTGCTGTGGCTGGCCTGGAACAGCTGGCGGGGCGCCGGCGCGGCGCCCGCCGGGGGAACCGGGGGTGGCGGTGGAAGGCCCGCCCGGGACGGTTTCCTGATCGCCTTTCTCAACCCCAAGGTGGCGCTGTTCTTCCTGGCCTTGTTCAGTCAGTTCATCGACGCCGGCATGAGCACCGCCGCCCGGGTGCAGGTGGCGGCCACGGCGGTGGTCATCGACGGCGCCTGGTATTCGCTGGTGGCGCTGGTTCTGGCCCGGGGGCCGATCCTCGCCGCCCTGCGCCGCCACCACGCCCGCGTGGAGCGAGCCACGGCCGTGGTGCTGGCCCTGGTCGCCGTCGTGGTCTGGGTATAACCCCCCCGGTACGCCGTAGGAGCGACTTCAGTCGCGATCTGGCGTTAGAGGTTGCCGCCATCGCGACTGAAGCGGAGCGCCGCCCGGTCGCTCCTACCACACCGGCCGGGAATCAGAAGCGGAACAATAGCCGGGTGAACCAGCTTTTCAGGTAGGCGGTTTCCGGCATGGCCGGCTGGATCGGGTGGTCCGGGCCCTGGCCTTCCTGGCCGATCACCTGCAGGGCGCGGTCGATGTGGCGGGCGGAGGCGCGCACCACGTCGAGCAGCTTGTCCGCCGGCAGGTGCATGGAGCAGGAGGCGGACACCAGGTAGCCGCCGGGCTTCACCAGCCGCACCGCCAGCTCGTTGATGGCGTGGTAACCGGCCAGGCCGTTCTTGAAGTCCTTGCGGCGCTTGATGAAGGCCGGCGGGTCCAGGATCACCAGATCGAATTTCTCGCCGTCGGCGATCAGTTCCTTCATGGCCGCCACCGCGTCCCCTTCCAGGGTGCGCAGGCGGTCGCCGACGCCGTTCAGTTCCGCGTTGCGGTGCATGAAGTCCAGGGCCAGCCCAGAGCTGTCCACGCCGGTGACTTCCCGGGCGCCGGCCAGGGCCGCCTGCACGCCCCAGCCACCGCAGTAGGCGAACACGTCCAGTACCCGGGCGCCCTTGGCCAGCGGCGCCATGCGCGCGCGGGCGGCGCGGTGGTCGAAGAACCAGCCGGTCTTCTGGCCTTCGCGCAGGGGCGCCACGAAGTGGCCGCCGTTTTCATGCAGGTGCACTTCCTCCGGCACCTCGCCCTTGAGGGTCTTGGTGTAGAGCGGCAGGGCTTCCAGCTCGCGGACGCCGGCTTCGTTGCGCACCACGATGTTGGCCGGGTTGATCACCGCGTCCAGGGCGGAGGCCACGGTGTCCAGGCGGGCTTCCATGCCGGCGGTGCCGGCCTGCATCACCAGGGTGTCGCGGTAGCGGTCCACCACCAGGCCGGGCAGGCCGTCGGCTTCGCCGTGAATCAGCCGGTAGCCCGGTTCCGAAAACAGGGTCTCGCGCAGGGCCAGGGCCTGTTCGATGCGTTTCTTGAAGAAGCTGCGGCTGGGTTCCTGCTCCGGGTCGCGGCTGTAGAGCCGGCCCACGATCAGGGAATGGGGGCTGAGCAGCGCCCGGCCCAGGGATTTGCCACGGGCATCCTGGACCAGGGCGGCGGCGCCGGCGGGCAGGTCCTTCACCGGGGTTTCGCCGGTATCCACCTCGTTGGCGTAGATCCAGTCGTGGCCGGCCTTGAGGCGGCGCTCTTCGTTCTTTCGCAGGCGCAGAATGGGCGTTGGTTCGGGCATGGTGGGTCGCTCGCGCAAAACGGCCATCTTAGGGCCTGTCCGAACCGAACGCGAGCGTCCCGGCGGGCTCAATCGTCGGCGACGAAGGCGAAGCGCGGCTGCTCGCGGCCGTCCCGCTCCACGGTCTCCATGAACATGGCCAGCGGTCGCACCCAGAGGTCGCCGTCGCCGTACAACGGGCGGTACACCACCAGCGCTTCGCCGCTTTCCGAATGGGTGGCGGTGCCCAGCACGCGGTATTCATTGCCTTTGAAATGCCGGTAGCGGCCGGGTCGGGGCGTATCCATACAAGGTCTCCAGCGATCACGGGGCGCGCCAGAATAGCAGTTCCACCACCGGCCCGGGGAGCCGCCGGAGTCTGGAATTTTCCCACATACTTTCGGGTATGCCCGGTGACCGGGCCGGGCTACACTGACCGGACCCAGCGATCACAACAACAAACCGGGGATTCCATGCGCCTTTTCGCAGCGCGCCTGTTTGGCCGGCGCCCGCCGTTCTTCCTGATGGTCACCACCGGGGCCCTGTGCACCGTGGTGTTGCTGGTGTTCGCCAGGCTCAGCTATGGCCTGGTGCTGCCGGCCATGCGCGAGGGTCTGGGGCTGAGCTACCACCAGGCCGCCAACCTGAGCACCGCCAACGCCCTGGGCTACCTGCTGCTGGTGATGGTGGCCGGGGTGTTCGCCGCCCGCTTCGGCGGCAAGACCGCCATCCTGATCGGGCTGGCGCTGGTGATCGCCGGCTTCCTGGGCCTCAGCCGGGCCAGTGACTACCCGCTGCTGATCGTGCTGATGGTGGTGCTGGGCACCGGCACCGCCTTCGGCTACACACCGCTGATCTCACTGCTGGCCAATACCTACCCGCACCGGCGCGGCGCGGTGATCGGCTTCACCAACAGCGGCGTGGGCATCGGCATGCTGCTGGCCGGCGCCCTGGTGCCAGCGCTCACGGAGGTGGCCGCCGGGGACGGCTGGCGCCGGGTATGGCTGCTGTTCGCCGCCGGCGGCATGGCGGTGACGGTGCTGGTGGCCCTGTTCCTGCGCAATCCGCCCCGGCCCCTGGCGCCGGACACCGCCAGCGCCCTGGGCGAGCCGGACGAACCGATTTTCCGCAACCCCCATGTGATCGTGGTGGGGCTGATCTACGGCGTGCTGGGCCTCACCTTCATCGTCCAGACCACCTTCATGTACAGCTTCGCCCTGGACGCGGGCACGCCGCCGATCACCGCCGGCCATCTGGTGTCGACCATGGGCATGCTGTCGATCTTCGCCGGCCCCGCCTGGGGCTGGCTGTCCGACCGGCTCGGCTACGCCAGCGGGCTGATGCTGTCCATGGGCTTGTCCCTGGTGGCCACGGTGGTGCCGGTGATCCATCCGGGCACCTGGGCGTTCGGCTTCCACTTCGTGCTGATCGGGCTGTGCGCGGCGGGCATGTTCTCCACCGTGCTGGCGGCGGCCACGGAGACCGTTCCGGCCCACCGGGCGCCGGTGGCGGTGAGCTTCGTGACCCTGTTCTACGCGGTGGGCCAGTTGCTGGGGCCGGCCCTGGCCGGCCCGCTGATCGAATGGCGCGACGGCTTCCGGCTGGTGTTCGCGTTCAGTTGCCTGGTGATGGCGGCGGGGGTGGCGCTGAGCGCCTACAGCCGCCGCCACCAGGCCTACCGGCCGGTGTCGTCGGCGGCCTGCGAGGCGGACTGATCCGCCAGCCGCTGCCACAAATGCAACACCGCGTAGGCCCGCCAGGGCCGCCAGGCCTCAGCGCGCCGGCGGGCCCGGGCCGGTGAGCGTTCGCCCAGGGCCTTGAGCACGCCGTAGTCCGCGGCCGGGAAGGCATCCGGCCAGGACAGGGCGCGCAGGGCCAGGTACTGGGCGGTCCAGTCGCCGATGCCGGGCAGCGCCCGCAGCCGCTCCAGGGTGGCGTCCACCGGCGCTCCCGGCGTCAGCACCAGGTCACCGTCGGCGCAGGCCCGGGCCAGGGCCTGAATGGCGCCCACCCGGGCGCGCAGGATGCCCAGCTTGCCGAGCGCTTCCGGATCGCTATCCGCCACCGTGGCCGCCTCCGGGAAGGTGTGGGTGAGCGCGGGGAAAGGGGTTGCCAGGGGCTCGCCAAGGTGGGACGCCACCCGGCCGGCCAGGGTCTGGGCGGCGCGAACCGTGATCTGCTGGCCGAGCACCGCGCGCACCGCCGCCTCGAAGCCGTCGAAGGCGCCGGGAACCCTCAGGCCCGGACGCGCCACCGCCAGCTCACCCAGGGCCTCGGCCACCTCCGCCGGCTGGCAATCCAGATCGAACAACCGCCGCAGCCGGGCCAGCACCTCCGGCACCACCGCCGCCAGGGAGGCGGACAGGGTTACCCGCAACTGGTCCTTGCCGGCCACCGGCGTCACCGACAGCCAGCCACGGTGCAACCGCTCACCACGACGCAGCACCACGGTGCGCCGGTAGACGTCGCCGTCCAGTTCCTCGACCCCGGCGATGGCCCGCTGGCCGAGGAAGTCCGCCAGCGGCGCCCAGGGATAAGGCGGCCGGTAGGCCAGCAGGAAGCCAAGGGTATCGGCGGCGCGGCCGGGCCGGCGCCGCAGGCTGGAGGGCTTGAGCCGGTAGCGCTGCTGGAACAGGGCATTGAAACGGCGCAGGCTGCCGAAGCCGGCGGCCAGGGCCACCTCGGTCACCGTCATGCGGGTGTCGGTGAGCAATCGCTTCGCCAGCAGCAGGCGCTGGGTCTGGGCGTAGGCCACCGGAGTGACACCGAACTGGTCCTGGAAAACGCGCCGCAGGTGGCGGTCGGTAACGCCCAGTTCCGTGGCCAGGGTGGCCAGGCCGCCCTCGTCCAGGGGGCCGGCTTCCAGCCGCGCCGCCGCCGCCCGGGCCAACCGGCCCCGGGCGTCCACGCTGGCGTGGCCGGGAGCCAGCTCCGGGCGGCAACGCAGGCAGGGCCGGTAGCCGGCCGCCTCGGCGGCAGCGGCGCTGGGGTAGAAACGGCAGTTTTCCCGGCGCGGCACCCGGGCCGGGCACACCGGCCGGCAGTACACACCGGTGGAGGTGACGGCCACGAAGAAGTGGCCGTCGAAGCGGGGATCCCGGGCGCTCAGGGCGCGGTAGCGGACATCGTCATCGAACATGGTCCGATGATACCCCTGGAGCCGACCACGGCACTCGCCGTTTTCGGACTCCGGGCCCCGCCGGGCCTAGGGCGCGTAGCCGCGCAGAAAAACGCGCACCACCTCGCGCACATGGGCCTCGGTCTCGGCCGGGCCCGGCGGTTGCGCGCAACCGATCAACACCTGCATGTGCCGGCAGCTCTGCAGCATGCCGAAGAACAGCTCGGCGGCGCCCCAGGGGTCGCCCAGGGCCACCAGCCCCCGCTCCCGGGCAGCGATCAGCAGGCGTTCCATTTCCTTGAGGGTGCGCTCCGGCCCCACCTCGAAGAACAGCCGGGCCATCTCCGGGTCCTGGCTGGCCAGACTGTTCATCAGCCGTTCCAGGCCAATGGCTTCCTCGCTGTTGATCAGTTCCATGAAGGCGTGGCCGATACGCTCCAGCACCCGGGGCAAAGCGTCATCGCTCTCCAGGGAAAAAATGGGGACCGGCATCAGGCCCTGGCACTTGGCCTCCACGGCGGCGGCGAACAGCGTCGCCTTGTCGGAGAAGTGGCTGTAGACGGTGAGCTTGGACACTCCCGCTTCGGCGGCCACGGCATCCATGCTGGTCCCCGAGAAACCCTGGGCGAGAAACAGGGCCTTGGCGGCATCCAGAATCGCCTGGCGTTTGGCCGGGTCCTTGGGCCGGCCGCGCAGGCCAGTCTGGGGGTCATTATTGGACATATCGCTCCAAATGGCCTTCCAAATACTGGACCAGTAAGTTCAATAAAATTACTATACCGGACAGTATAGCATTGCCGATGCGCTAAACGGCGCTTTTTTTACCTGATTCCACAATAACGCTCCGAGGATCCACGCCATGTTCCGTCCTCTCTTGCTTGCCTTGACGCCGCTGGCCCTGGTGCTGGCCGCCTGCTCCCCGGCGGAGCCCCAAGGCGAGGTGAAGCCCCGCCCGGCCCTGGTGGTGCAGCCGGAAGGCGCCGACACCCTGATGGATATTTTTCCCGGCGAGGTGCGTGCCCGCTACGAGCCGGAGCTGGCGTTCCGCATCGGCGGCAAGATCAGCCGCCGGCTGGTGACCGTGGGCGACCGGGTTGAACAGGGCCAGCCCCTGGCGGAGCTGAACGCCGAGGACGTGGGCCTGGAGCTGGACGCCGCCCGCGCCCGGCTGGCCTCCGCCCGCGCCGACCACCGCCTGGCCGCCAGCGAGCTGGAACGCTACCGGCCGCTGGTGGACCGGGGCGTGGTGAGCCGCTCCCAGTTCGACAGCGTGGAGAGCCGCTTCCAGGCCGCCGAGGCCCAGCTCAAGCAGGCCCGGGCGCAGATGGACGTGGCCCGCAACCAGGCCGGCTACGCGGTACTCGAGGCCCCGGACAACGGCGTCATCGCCCGGCGGCTGGCGGAGGCCGGCCAGGTGGTGGCCGCCGGCCAGACCGTGTTCGTGCTGGCGGTGGACGGCGACCGGGAAGTGCGCATTGACCTGCCGGAGCAGGACATCGACCGCTTCCAGGTGGGCGACGAGGTGACCATCGAACTGTGGTCCCGGCCCGGCGACACCTTCCCTGGCCGTATCCGCGAGCTGGCGCCGTCGGCGGACCCGGCGTCACGCACCTTCGAGGCGCGGGTCGCGTTCGACAACGGCGAGGTGGGCGCCGAGCTGGGCCAGAGCGCCCGGGTGCTGGTGCACGGCGGCAACGGCGCGGACGCCCTGAGCCTGCCGCTGTCGGCGGTGACCGCCGACGACGGCGACGCCTATGTGTGGGTGGTGAATCCGGACGACCTGACCCTGAAGAAGACCCCGGTGGAAACCGGCGCCTACCACGCCGAGCGGGTGCCGGTGCTGGCCGGCCTGGCGGCGGACGCCTGGGTGGTGGCCGCCGGCACCCAGGTGCTGCGCGACGGCCAGACCGTGAAGCCGGTGGACCGGCAAAACCGGCCGCTGCACCTGAACGGCACGGGCGGGGAGTAAGCGATGCGCTTCAACCTTTCCGAATGGGCGCTGCGTAACCGCACCCTGGTGCTGTACGCCATGATCGTGCTGGGTGCCCTGGGCGCCCTCTCCTACAGCCAGCTCGGGCAAAGCGAGGACCCGCCGTTCACCTTCAAGGTGATGGTGGTGAACACGGTCTGGCCCGGCGCCAGCGCCAAGGAAGTGTCGCGGCAGGTCACCGAACGCATCGAGAAGAAGCTGATGGAGACCGGCGACTACGACCGCATTACGTCGTTCTCGCGGCCGGGCCAGTCCCAGGTGCTGTTCATGGCCCGCGACGACATGCATTCCCGGGAGATTCCCGACCTCTGGTACCAGGTGCGCAAGAAGGTGGGCGACATCCGCCACACCCTGCCCCAGGGCATCCAGGGGCCGTTCTTCAATGACGAATTCGGCACCACCTTCGGCAATATCTACGCCCTCACCGGCCCGGGCTTCGACTACGCGTTGATGAAGGACTACGCGGACCGCATCCAACTGGCCCTGCAGCGCGTGGAGGACGTGGGCAAGGTGGAGCTGGTGGGCCTGCAGGACGAAAAGGTGTGGGTGGAAATCTCCAACACCAAGCTGGCCTCCCTGGGCATTCCCATGGGCGCGGTGCAGCAGGCGCTGCAATCCCAGAACACGGTGGCCGAAGCGGGCTTCTTCGAGACCCCCAGCGACCGGGTGCGGCTGCGGGTCAGCGGCCAGTTCGAATCCGTGGACGAAATCCGCCGTTTCCCGATCCGCGCCGAGGGCCGCACCCTGCGGCTGGGCGACATCGCCGATGTGTACCGGGGCTTCAGCGACCCGCCCCAGCCGCGCATGCGCTTCATGGGCGAGGACGCCATCGGCATCGCCGTATCCATGAAGGAAGGCGGCGACATCCTGGCCCTGGGCGAGCACCTGGACGCGGAGTTCAAGCGGCTGCAGGAAACCCTGCCCGCCGGCCTGGAGCTGCGCAAGGTGTCCGACCAGCCGGCGGCGGTGGAACACGGCGTGGGCGAGTTCGTGCAGGTGCTGATCGAGGCCCTGGTGATCGTGCTGCTGGTGAGTTTCTTCTCCCTGGGGGCGCGCACCGGCCTGGTGGTGGCACTGTCCATACCCCTGGTGCTGGCGATGACCTTCGCGCTGATGAACTACTTCGACATCGGCCTGCACAAGATTTCCCTGGGCGCCCTGGTGCTGGCCCTGGGCCTGATGGTGGACGACGCCATCATCGCCGTGGAGATGATGGCGATCAAAATGGAACAGGGCCTGAGCCGCCTCAAGGCGGCGGGCTTCGCCTGGACCAGCACCGCCTTCCCGATGCTCACCGGCACCCTGATCACCGCCGCCGGCTTTTTGCCCATCGCCACGGCGGAATCCGGTACCGGCGAATACACCCGCTCGATCTTCCAGGTGGTGACCCTGTCGCTGCTGGTGTCCTGGATCACCGCCGTGGTGTTCGTGCCCTACCTGGGCGACAAGCTGCTGCCCAACCTGGCGCGCCGGGACGACAGCGGCCAGGTCCACGACCCTTACCAGAAACCCTTTTATCAGCGCTTCCGGCGGCTGGTGCTGTGGTGCGTGCGCTACCGCAAGACGGTGATCGTCGCCACGGTGCTGATCTTCATGGGCGCGGTGGCGTTGTTCCGGCTGGTGCCGCAGCAGTTCTTCCCGCCGTCCGCGCGGCTGGAATTGATGGTGGACCTGAAGCTCCACGAGGGCGCCTCCCTGGAAGCCACCGACGAACAGGCCCGGCGCCTGGAGAAGATGATCGCCGGCAACGACAAGATCGAGAACTACGTGGCCTACATCGGCTCCGGGTCGCCGCGCTTCTACCTGCCCCTGGACCAGCAACTGCCGGCGGCCAGCTTCGCCCAGTTCGTGGTGCTGACCCGCGACATCGAGGAGCGCGAGGAAGTACGCGCCTGGCTGATCGACACCCTGCACCAGGAGTTCCCCACCCTGCGTAGCCGGGTGTCGCGGCTGGAAAACGGCCCTCCGGTGGGCTACCCGATCCAGTTCCGGGTGTCCGGGGAGCACATCCCCGAGGTACGCGCCATCGCCCGCTCGGTGGCCGCCAAGGTGCGCGAGAATCCGGAGGTCACCAATGTGCACCTGGACTGGGAGGAGCCCAGCAAGGTGGTGCGCCTGAACATCGACCAGGCCCGCGCCCGGGCCCTGGGGGTAAACAGCGCCGATCTGTCCCGGGCCCTGCAGAGCTCCCTGTCCGGGGTGGTGGTGAGCCAGTACCGGGAGGACAACGAGCTGATCGACGTGGAGGTGCGCGGCGACCGCCGCGAGCGCCACGCCCTGGGCCAGCTCGGCAACCTGGCGGTGCAGACCGAGTCCGGCCGCAGCGTGCCGCTCAACCAGATCGCCACCCTGGAATACGGCTTCGAGGAAGGGGTGATCTGGCACCGCAACCGGCTGCCCACCATCACCGTGCGCGCGGACATTTATGGCGACGAACAGCCCGCCACCCTGGTCAATCGCATCTGGCCGGACCTGGGCGGCATCCGCGACGACCTGCCGCCGGGCTATCTGCTGGAGATCGGCGGCACGGTGGAGGAATCCGCCCGTGGCCAGGCCTCGGTGAACGCCGGCATGCCGCTGTTCATCCTGGTGGTGGTAACGCTGCTGATGCTGCAGCTGCGCAGCTTCTCGCTGGCCACCATGGTGTTCCTCACCGCGCCCCTGGGTCTGATCGGGGTGACCGTGTTCCTGCTGCTGTTCGGCGAGCCGTTCGGCTTCGTGGCCATGCTCGGCACCATCGCCCTGGCCGGCATGATCATGCGCAACTCGGTGATTCTGGTGGACCAGATCCAGCAGGACATCGACCAGGGCCACAGCCGCTGGGGCGCCATCATCGACTCCACCGTGCGGCGCTTCCGGCCCATCGCCCTCACCGCCCTGACGGCGGTGCTGGCGATGATCCCGCTGTCGCGCAGCGACTTCTTCGGGCCCATGGCGGTGGCGATCATGGGCGGGCTGATCGTGGCCACCGCCCTGACCCTGCTGTTCCTGCCGGCGCTCTACGCCGCCTGGTTCCGGGTCAAGGAGCCCGCTCGATGAGCCGCACGCCGTCGAGCAGGGCCTGCAAATCACCGAACGCCCGGGTTTCGCTGAACGGCGCTTCCCGGGGCGGGTCGTACACCTCGCCGTTGGTGCCCCGCACCACCAGGTCGATGGCGTAGCACACGCCACGGTGCGCGGCCCGGTAGGCGTGCACCTTGCGGTAGTGATTCATGGCCGCGTCACCGCCCTGGAAGGTGGTGAAGGTGACGCCGTCCAGGCTGGCCTGGCCGACGCTCTTCGGTCGCGCCCAGGCGTCCGGTTCGGTGCATCCGGCCAGGGCCGCCGGGTCGCGGCTGGCCCCCACATGGAGTTCGCCGGCGCGAATGTCGTCGGAACCTTTCAAACGCAGTACCAGCAATGCCGTGCCCGGTGCCTCCGGGCCGGCGCCCACGCGCCAGCCGCCTTCATTGAAATAGCCGTCGCGGTCCTCGACGCGCCGCACCCGTTCCTTGGGATAATCCAGGGCGATGCCGTAGTCCCGATTCTCGTAACGGGCCTGGGGCGCGCCGGAGGCGACAGCGGTGCTGCGCGCGCCGCCGTCACCCAGGGAGGGGCCGCCCAGGGAAGAAGAGTCACAGCCAGCCAGGGTCACCAGGGCCGCCAGCAAAGAAGAAGTGATCAGAACACGCATCGCTCAAGCGTCCATTACTCGGTGAAAGCCACGCCGTCCAGGGCGGTCTGCAGGCGGGTCAGGGCCTCGGCGGCGCCCTCGCCTTCGCCGTCGCCCCGGGCGATCAGATCAATGGCGTAACAGGCTTCGCCGTAGGTGGCGCGATAGCTTTGCACCGTGCGGAAGCCCTGGTCGTTGGTTTCGGTGATTTCGAAGCGGCGGAACGGCACGCCGTCCAGGCTGCGGGTGGCCTCGGTATCGCCGGCCTGCTCTGAGGGCTGGTCCTTGCAATGGCTGAGCCCCTGGGTGCCCCGGCTGGCGCCGAGCTGGAAGCGCAGGTCCCGGTCGCCGGGCACCGCCAGGGTGAGCAACCGCTGGCCGTCCATGTCGTCGCCGGCGAACGCTTTCCAGGCGGCGTCCTGGTCCGCCTGGCCGGCGTTGTCGGCGCCTTCCAGCTCGCCGGCGGCGTGGTTCACCACCTCCAGCTCCCGGGGGAAGGTGACCTGGATGCGGTAGTCGCTGCTTTGGTACACCGCCGCCTGGTCCGCGTTCAGGTCTTCGCCGTGGCCCTGGGCGGAGGGTGCGTCGGCGGTGCCGCCGGCGGTGGCCGGGCTGGCCTCGCCGCCGCCCTGGCTGCCCACCTGGCCGCCGTCACCGGTTTCCTCGATGGGCGGATGGGGCACGGCGGCGTCCTGTTCCTGTTTGTCGTCGTCCGGCGGCTGGCAGCCGGCCAGCAGCAGGGTGCCGGCGGCCATGATGGCGATGGAATAGCGCATGGGGTCCTCCTTGAAGCCTGACCAACATTGGACCTCATGCTAGAAGGAAAGGCGCCCCGGGTGCTTCACGACTTTACAGTCTTTAACCGCCGCGGGCGCTCTTTAACCGCCGCGGGCGCTCTTTCATGGCCACGGGCGCCGGAGTAGAGTGAGCGCCGCGACCACCGGCGGGGAACGGGCTTGGAACTGGAACTGACAACGCTGCTGATGCTCGGCGGCCTGGCGCTGCTGGCCGGCTTCATCGATACCCTGGCCGGCGGCGGCGGCCTGCTCACCCTGCCCGGCCTGCTGCTGGCCGGCCTGCCGCCGGTGCAGGCCCTGGCCACCAACAAGCTGCAGGGCACCTTTGGCTCCGGCATGGCCACCTTCACCCTGCTGCGGCTGCGGCGGTTCTCGCCGGCGGCGGTGCGCCGGCCGTTTCTGTGGGCGCTGGCGGGCAGCGCCGTGGGCACGGTGGTGGTCCAGGTGGTGCACACCGACGCCCTGGAGATCCTGGTGCCCATCGTGCTGGCGATCATCGCCCTGTACTTCCTGCTCACGCCCGGCGCCGGCCGGGTGGAACGGGCGCCGCGTCTGGGCGCCGCCCTCTACGAACGCACCGTGGTGCCCGCCATCGGCTTCTACGACGGCTTCTTCGGCCCCGGCACCGGTTCCTTCTTTTCCCTGGCGGAGGTGGCCCTGCGCGGCCGCGAACTGATCACCGCCACCGCCCACGCCAAGGCGTTCAACTTCGCCAGTAACATCGCTTCGCTGACGCTGTTCGTGATCGGCGGCAAGGTGCTGTGGCTGGTGGGCGCCACCATGATCCTGGGCCAGATGCTGGGCGCCTGGCTGGGCGCCCACGCGGTGCTGCGCGGCGGCCAGCGGCTGATCCGGCCGCTGATCGTGCTGATGTGCCTGGCCATGATCGCCCGCTATCTGTACGGCGTGGTGCAAACTTGAGGCGGCAACGGTTGACCCGGTGTACCGGACCTCTACAGTATTTCCATAATTTCAAAATACTATTTCAGCTCGGGTAGCCATCATGACCGATTACCGCCGCGCGGACGGCGAGACCCGCTACTGGCCCTTGGGTCCGTTCAAGGTCCGTCTGCCGTTCCTGCATTACCGATTCGAGTGGCCCGATTACTTCCAGGGGCTGCTGATGTGCGCGGTGGACCTGGCCGCGATTCCGCTGATGACCGAGCTGCTTGGCATGCCTTTCGAAGCGGCGCTGGCGGTGGTGCTGCTCAACGGCCTGCTCTACCTGGCCCACCATCTGCTGGGCGACCCGGTGGTGCCGGGCTGGATCACGCCGGCGATTCCGCTGCTTATCGCCTACTGCCAGACCTTCCCGGAGGGCCCGGAGCGGGTGCACGCGCTGATTGCCTTCCAGTTACTGCTGGGCCTGTTCTGTATCGGCCTGGGCATTACCGGCCTGTCGCGCAAGGTGGTGGGCCTGGTGCCCCCGGCGATCAAGGCGGGCATCATCATGGGCGCCGGCATCGCGGCGGTGATTTCGGTGTTCGAGGTGGGCGGCCGCTTCGAAAGCTTCCCCTGGACCATTTCCATCGCCATCGGCATCGCCTTCTATCTGATTTTTTCCCGCCACTTCGCCTGGCTGAAAAGCCGCAATCGCTTCTGGGGCCTGCTGGGCAAGCTCGGCATTTTCCCGATCATCGCCCTGGCCATCATTATCGCGCCGCTGTTCGCCGAGGCCCCCTGGCCCACCATCGAATGGGGTTTTACCTCACCGGATTTCATGACCCTGTGGAATGAGTACACGGTGTTTGGGCTGGGCCTGCCGTCGCCGGAAATGTTCCTGCAGGCGGTGCCCACCATGCTGGCCGCCTACATCGTGCTGTTCGGCGACGTGCTTCAGGGTAAGGCGCTGCTTACCGAGGCGGACGAGGCGCGCCGCGACGAGAAGATCGACTACGACCCGGACCGGGCACACATGATTTTCGGCGGCCGCAACGCCACCATGAGCATCATCGGCCCGGACGTGGCCATGTGCGGTCCGCTGTGGGCGGCCATGCACGTGGTGATCGTGGAGCGCTTCAAGGAAGGCCGCAAGGCGATGGATTCCATCTTCGGCGGCGCCGGCTCGTTCCGCTGGGGCACCAACACCGGGCTGATTCTGATGCCCATCGTCAGCCTGGTGGAGCCGATTCTCGGCGTGGCGCTGGCCCTGACCCTGCTGATCCAGGGCTATGTGAGCGTGCGCATTGGCATTCTCGAAGCACGCAGCCAGCGTGACCTGGGCATCGCCGGCGTCACCGCCGCGGTGCTGGCCACCCAGGGCGCCACCTGGGCGTTCGCCGTGGGCGTGGCGCTATGCTTCCTGATCTATGGCCGCCGCTTCTTCAGCGGCGAGAACGACCAGACCTTTACCAAGGACCTTGAACCCCGGAACAACCAAGAGGACACCCCATGAAAACCCGCGCGGCAGTACTTCGGGAAATGGGCGCCGAGCGCCCCTATGGCACCTCCCAACCGCTGAAGATCGAAGAGGTGGAGCTGGACGCTCCGGAGCACGGCGAAATTCTGGTGCGGGTGCGCGCCGCCGGCCTGTGCCACTCGGACCTGTCGGTGATCGACGGCAACCGGCCCCGGCCGCTGCCCATGGCCCTGGGCCACGAAGCCGCCGGCGAGGTGCTGGAAGTGGGCCCCGGCGTCACCGACCTGGAGGTGGGCGACCACGTGGTGTTCTCGTTCGTGCCCAGTTGCGGCACCTGTGACTACTGCCTGGGCGGCCGTGCCGCCCTGTGCGCCCCCGGCGCGGTGGCCAACAACGAAGGCGTGCTGCTGGGCGGCGGCCACCGGCTGCACCAGGGCGACACCACCGTGAATCACCACCTGGGCGTGTCCGGCTTCGCCGAGCACGCGGTGACCTCACGCCGCTCGGCGGTCAGGATTCCCAAGGATCTGCCATTCGAGATCGCCGCCGTGTTCGGCTGCGCGGTACTCACCGGGGTGGGCGCGGTGGTGCACACCGCTAACCTGCGCGCCGGCCAGTCGGTGCTGGTGGTGGGCCTGGGCGGCGTGGGTCTGTCCGCGGTGCTGGGCGCCCTGGCCGGCGGCGCCCGCCAGGTGATCGCCGCCGACATCGCCCAGGACAAACTGGACATGGCCAAATCCCTGGGCGCCACCCATGTGGTGAACTCCACCGACGAGGACGCGGTGGAGCAGGTCAAGGCGATCAGTGGCGGCGGCGTGGACATCGCCGCCGAATTCGCCGGCGTCGGCCCGGCCCTGGAATTCGCCTTCGCCGCCACCGGCAAGGGCGGCAGCACGGTCACCGCCGGCCTGCCCCACCCCAGCACGCGGCTGGCGGTGAGCCCGGTGCAAATGGTCGCCGAGGAACGGCGCTTCCTGGGCTCCTACCTGGGCGGCCACGTGCCGGCGCTGGATATTCCCGAGTACATCGCCCTGTACCAGGCCGGCCGCCTGCCGGTGGACAAGCTGCTCACCCACCGGCTCAAGCTGGACGAGATCAACGAAGGATTCGAGCGCCTCGCCAAGGGCGAGGCGATCCGGCAGGTGATCGTGTTCGACTAGCGGAGGCGGCGCCGCAGAGCAAGCAAGCCGAGCCCGAGCAGGACCAGCGGACCGCTGGCGCCGCCGCTGCTTCCACCGCTGTTATCGTCGCCGCCCGGCGCCGGCTCCTCGGCGGCGGGTTCCGATACCGTGACCGAGCGCGCGCGGATTACCGCGTTTTCCCCGGGTTCCCGCTGATACCACAACACCGTGGCGGTGCCGCCGCTGATCACGACCCGGGTGAGGTCCGAGTAAACGTCGGTGTCCTCGCCGGTGGTGGCCACGGTCATCGGTCCGTCGCCCAGCCGCTGGCCGTCCCTGAAGGCGGCCACCCGGCTTTCCATGCGCTCGGCGTCTATATTCACAAAACTCCAGCCCGCCAGGATCAGGCCATCGCCGTCCGTGGCGACGGATATTGGAGCCCGCTCGTCGATATTCCCGCCCATTGCGTCCTCGCCGGCCTCCAGCGCCGCGACGGCGGTGCCGTCCGCGGCCCAGCGTTGGCCGAGCTGACGGTCGCCTTCGGGCTCGACCTGATACCAGAACCCGACGAAACCACCCTCTTCGTCACCGGCCAGGGTCGGATAGGTCTGGCTAACGCTTGGCCCACTCTGCTCGTCGTTATCCAGTCGGAAAGAGTCGCTCAACGCGGTGCCATTCACGTTGTACCGTTGCGCCAGAAGTCTCCCCTGCGGCCCGGTCCAGGCCAGGGTGAAGGTGTTCCCCTGCATCGTCAGCGCCGGCGGCAGAGTGAAGTCCTCCAAAGCGTCATCCACGCGGACGGGCGGTGAGTTGATCGCGGTGCCATCGGCATTGAATGCACTGGCCATGTAACGCGGCGACGCTTGGTAAGGGGCGTCGTACCAGCCCAGTACGAAGGCGCCCTGATCGTTCATGGCCACGCGTACATGGCATTCACGGCTGGAATCATCATAGTTAAGATAGCTTTCCTCCGAAACCACATCCTCATGGCTGACACGCTTGTAAGCCACCCAATCGCAATCGCCGCCGACGGTTACATCCTCCACATTCCAGGCCACCACCATGTCGCCGTCGGCGTCGGCGGCTACCACCGGGTCCCGCAGTGGCAAGCTGGTGTACATGTCCTCCGCCACGGTCACGATATCGCCGACCGGGTCACCCTCGGCATCGAAGCGGGCCAGCCTCACATAATCCATGTCGTCGCTTTCGTTGGTCTCCTCCCACACCACCACGAACTGGCCGTCGGGCAGGGCGGTGACGTCGAAGCCATTGAAATCGTAGCCGGCGCCGGCGGTGTACAGGTCCCGGGCCGGGGCGGCGTCATCAAACAGGTTATCGGCGCCCGTGGGGGCACAAAGAACGGCGGAACACACCGCCACGGCCAGCGGCGTGCGCCGCAAAGTGAAAGTAGTCATGAAAATCCTCCCAGAAATACCAAGAAAAAATGGGCAAAAGTTAGCTTTAATGCAGCACGTCGACTGAAGCTCGACGAGATCATCAAAGGGCTCTGTATCGCGGCTGAAGCCGCTCCTACCGCGTTCTATTTTCGTAGGAGCGGCTTCAGCCGCGATCACCGTTCGTACACTGCTTGCTCAGAATCGGTAGCCAAGGTTCGCCCATAGTTGCGGGTCGCGCTGGTCGTCGTCGGACTGGGCGTCTCCGCCATCGGTCTTCCAGGCGCTGGTCAGCGACAGGCTCAGGCCGCCTCGCGCGTAGCGCAGGCCGACGCCGGCGCCGGCCACGCGCCGGTCCTCGCCCTGGTCCACGCCGCCGTTCGGGGTGCGCCCGGTGTCATGGAAGATGAACGGCGACCACCCTTTCCCGGCCCGGTAACGCAGCTCCAGCTGGGTGAGCCAGCCGCGTGCGTCCGAGCCCTCGCCCACCGGGTAGGCGCGCACCGCGTTCGGGCCGCCCAGGTAAAAGCTCTCCGAGCCGTCCAGGTCGTCGCGGTCGGCCCACTGGCCGTTGAAGCGCGCATAAAGATCGAGGCCGTGACCCAGCACCTGCCGTCGTGACACGTCCAGGGCAACGGTGGTAAAGCCATAGTCACGATCACCCAGGATGCCCTGGTCAATATCAATCCGCCCCGGCGTCAGGGTCAGCCGCCCCCAGGTGATGCCGCCCAGGCCCAGGCCGTCGCGGGCGTCGAAGTTGAGCCCCACCGGCAGGGCACGGCTGTCGGTGGCCTTGCGGTAATCGAACAGATCGATGTCGTCTTTCAACTCCTTGTAGCGCAGCCCGCCAAACAGAGTCAGATTGCTTTGCTGGCGACGCAGCAACGGGTAACGCAGGCGGGCGCTGTAGACATCGGCCTGGCCGGTATAGCCCTCGAACCCGTGGCCCAAGGTATAGTCGTTGCGGGCATAGCTAAGCTCACCGCGCAGGCCACTGGTGCCCAGCGGCAGGGCATAAGCGAGGCTGCCCAGCCAGGTGTCCTCGCTGGTGTAGAGCGCGCTCAGGTCGAGTTTGTCACCGACGGTAAGAAGGCGGTTCACCGCCACCCCGGCCCGACCTCGGTATTCGCCGGAAAAACGGTTGCCATGATTGTCGGCGCCGATCAGCCCGGTCACCCGCGACGTGGGCCGCACCCGCACCTCCAACTCACCGGTGCCGGGCCGGCGACCCGGGCGCATCACCGGCTCGATGCCGACGCCGGGCAGATCGCCCATCAGCAAAAGCCGGCGCGACAGCGGCGCCGAGGCGATGGGCGTGCCCGGCTCCAGGGGCGCCAACCAGGGTTGCAGCTCGCTGGCCAGTGGCTCGGGGCCGCTGGTACGGGCACGGTCATAGCGGCCCTCGACGATGCGCAGGGTCAGGTTGCCATCGCTCAGATCCTGCGCCGGCAATATCGCCAGGGCGAACGGGTAGCCGTGGTCCCGATAGAAGCGGCTGAGCCGGTTGGCCAGTGCCTGCAGCCCGGCCAGGTCCCGGGGTTCACCGAGGGCGCCGTCCAGCACTTCGTGAAGCCGGGCATCGCTGAACACGGTATTGCCTTCCAGGGTGATGGTGTCGAGCGTCACCCTGGCGCCACCGGCCTTACCCTCGGTGAGCGGCTCGCCGTCGAGCCGCAGATCCACGGACGGCGCCGGCGGCGCGTCGCGGGGCTCGCGATTCTGTTGCAGAATCTGGCCGGCGTCCGGCGCGGTCTGCGCCAGAGCCGGCGTGGCCGCCAGCAAAAACAAAGCGGTCACGGTGAAAGGAGCGAAGGTTCGCGTCATGGTCATCATCCCGGCGGTTACAGGCTGTTGTCGGTGGAGTCGGTGTTGATGCCACTGCCGACCACGACCATGTTCAGCGGGCCCGCTCCCGGACGGGTGGTCGCCGCCCCCTCCTCGTCGCGCACCCGCACCAGGGTCAGACCACCTGAAACCGTCTCTCCGCCACCGCTATCAAGGCCGGCATCATAGCCACCGGAGAATGACGCGGCAGGCGTGCCGCCACCGCCAACGCCCTCACCGCCCCACCGGGAGGTATTCCCTTGCAACGCGGTCAGCGTGCCTTGCAGAGGGCGGCCGGCACTGAAGTCCACGACCAGTTCACCGGGTACGAAGTCGATCAGGTAGTTGGCGTTACGGGCCTCGGTGACCGTGCCCTGCAGGATGGCGTAATCACCGGCCTCCTCGCCCGTCTCCCGGCTCAGGGCACCGGCCAGACTTTCCCCGGCCACCAGGCCGCAGTCCACGGTCTGGCCGCTGGCGCAGCCGGTGCGGTAGGTGAGCGCCGGATCGGCGACGCCGGCGATTTTGCGCTGGTCGTCCGCGGTGACCGTGACGGCGCGCGGAGTGATGCTGGCCCTGGTGGTTCCGCTGGCGTCATCGGTGAAGATGTAGTTGCCGGCGTCGTCACCGCTCAGAACCGCACCGCTGTAGCTCACCGCTTTGTCCGCACCAGCGTTCTTGTCGGTGAACTCGCCGCTGACGGCAAGGCTCAGATCGTCGCCGCTGATCAAGCCAGTGTCGCCACTGCGCTCGTTCAGCGCGCCGCTGAGGGAAGCGTCTCGAGTACCGTCGTAGACCCGGTTGGCGGCGCTAACGGTGGCGCCAATCTCTCGGCGGCTGATTCTAGCTGTGGTCGTTCCGCTGGCGTCATCGGTGAAGATATAGTTACCCGCGTCATCGCCGGTCAGTGCCGCATCGCTGTAGCTCACCGTTTTGCTCTCGCCGGCGTTCTTGTCGGTGAACTCGCCGTTGACGGCGAGGCTCAGATCATCACCGCCGATCAAGCCGGTGTCGCCACTGCGCTCGTTCAGCGCACCGCTAAGGGAAGCCTCGCGAGTACCGTCGTAGACCCGGTCGGCGGCGCTGATGGTGGCGCCAATCTCTCGGCGGCTGATTCTGGCCTGATGCCCAGAGGTATCCGCCAGTACATAGTTACTGGCCAGGCCGCTGTCATCGCTCAGCGTATAGTGCACCGTGGCCGTACGGTCGCCCGCGTTGGCACTGTCGAAGGTACCGCTGGCAGTGACGTTGAGGCTCTCGCCACCAACCAGATTGCCGAGCGCGCCAGCCGTGATGTTGGCGGTGGTGGTGCCATCATAGATCTTATTGGCGGCGGTGGTCCCGCTGATCGTCAGCACACGACGGTCGATGGTGGCTTCATGGCCGGTGGTGTCGGCGAGGACATAGTTGCTCGCCAGGCCGCTGTCATCGCTCAGCGTATAGTGCGCCGTGGCCGTACGGTCGCCCGCGTTGGCACTGTCGAAGGTACCGCTGGCAGTGACACCCAGGCTCTCGCCTTCGACCAGATTATCCAGTGTGCCCGCCATGATGTTGGCGCTTGTGGTGCCGTCGTAGGTCTTGTCGGCAGCCGTGGTCCCGCTGATCGCCAGCGTGCGACGGTCGATGGTGGCTTCATGGTCGGTGGTGTCAGCGAGGACATAGTTGCTCGCCAGGCCGCTGTCATCGCTCAGCGTATAGTGCGCCGTGGCCGTACGGTCGCCCGCGTTGGCACTTTCGAAGGTACCGCTGGCAGTGACACCCAGGCTCTCGCCTTCGACCAGATTACCCAGTGTGCCCGCCGTGATGTTCGCGCTGGTGGTGCCATCATAGGTCTTGTCGGCGGCACTTGTGCCGCTGACAGTCAGCACACGACGGTTGATGGTGGCTTCATGGCCGGTCGTATCGGCAAGAACGTAGTTGCTGGCCAGGCCATCGTCACCGTCCGCCAAGGTGTAGCGCACCGTGGCACTGCGCTCGCCAGCGTTGGCACTGTCGAAGGTGCCGCTGGCGCTAACGTTAAGGTTTTCGCCGTCGACCAGATTGCCGAGGGCGCCCAGAGTGATATCGGCACTGGTGGTTCCATCGTAGGTCTTGTCGGCGGCACTCGTGCCGCTGACAGTCAGCACACGACGGTTGATGGTGGCTTCATGGCCAGTCGTATCGGCAAGAACGTAGTTGCTGGCCAGGCCATCGTCGCCATTCGCCAAGGTGTAGTGCGCCGTAGCGGTACGATCACCA
>MDTD01104067.1_pt1 | contig 78989 bp, 69 predicted proteins | sample 811221 | NCBI WGS metagenome assembly MDTD01 (sample SAMN05326646, study PRJNA326480) | marine metagenome | isolation source: seawater | place: Pacific Ocean: South West | collected 2011 | reverse complement strand
CTCGGCCGTCAGGATCCCCCGGGTCGGACCCTCGATCGTCAGAGCGACCCCGCCGGGTTCCAGCCGCGAACCGTCGGGCACCCGGTGTGTGACCCGGTAGCTGTCGGGGCCGAGCACATCGTCGAGCACCATCAACGCGACGTCCGCTCCTGCGAGCACGCCGGGTTCCCGGCTCACCACCGAGGCTGTGGTGGTGGCGTCGGCGGGCACGGTGGCCAGCGTGGTCACATCCGGTCCATAGCGCAGGTCCTCGTCGAGTGCCCGCGCGATGACGCCACGAGCTTCGGTGAGCTCGGCCTCGCTGAGTGCGGTACAGGTCAGGTCGATCATGTGCCGGCCACCTCCGGAACCAACGTGCGACTGAATGCCTGCGCCGGATCGGTACCCGGGAAGTCGGCGCGGTGATGACATCCGCGGGATTCTGTGCGCGCGCGGGCGGCGGCCGCGAGGGCGCCCGCGACCGTCGTCAGCGATGCGTCTTCGACGTCGCGGCGGCTGCTCAACCGGCGCATCGGCGCCCCGTCGAGAATCTCCTGCAGTGCAGCCAACCCGTCACCGGTGCGGGTGACCGAGGCGTGGGTGGTCATCGCCTGCTGCAGCTCGGCGCGCGGTACCGCCGGCCGGGCCGGGAGCACCGCCGTAGCGACCCGGGTGGGGCCGGCGTGCGCGGCATGTTCGGCGGCCGCCGTCCCCGCGCGCCCACCGACGACGAGCCCTTCCAGAAGGCTGTTGCTGGCCAGCCGGTTGGCGCCGTGCATCCCGGTGCGCGCCGCTTCCCCCGCGGCGAACAAGCCGGTCACCTCGGTCCGGCCGTGCACATCGGTGGCGACTCCCCCACAGCTGTAGTGGGCGCCTGGAACCACGGGGATGAGCTCCCGCACGGGGTCGATCCCCGCTCGCAGGCACGCCGCGGTGACGGTGGGAAAACGTTCAGGCAGACGGTCGATCGCCCGTGCGTCGAGGAACACACACGCATCACCGGTCTGCGTCAGACGAGCCTCGATCGCGGCCGCGACGACATCGCGCGGCGCCAGATCGCCCATCGGATGCGCGCCCGCGGTCACCGACCGGCCCCGCGCGTCGACGAGCACCGCACCTTCACCGCGCAGCGCCTCGGTGATGAGCGGTCGCCGGCCGGTACTGCCCGGGTCGAACAGCATGGTCGGGTGGAACTGGACGAACTCGACATCGCTGACCGCCACCCCGGCCCACATCGCCAGGGCGACGCCGTCACCGGTCGAGCCTTCGGGGTTGGTCGTGGCCTGGTACAGATGCCCCAGACCTCCCGTCGCCACGATCACCGAGGGCGCGTGGATGATCCCGGGGCCATCGTCGCTGAGGACCAGGACCCCGGACACCATTCCGTCGTCGAGCATCAGGTCCACCGCGACGTGGTTGTGCCGGACGTCGAGCCGGGCGGCAGCGTCGTCCAGAGCCCGCTGGACCTCCGCTCCCGTGGCGTCACCTCCGGCGTGGATGATGCGGTGCCGCGTGTGGCCGCCTTCGCGGGTCAGCGCCCAGCCGCCGGCTGCGGATTCGTCGAACCGGGCTCCCCACCCCACCAGGTCGGTGACGGCACGGTAGCCGTCGGCGACGATCGACCGGACCGCGTCGGGATCACCCAATCCCGCGCCCGCGGCGAGCGTGTCGGCGACATGGGCCTCGACCGAGTCGTCGGTGTCGCGAAAGCTCTCCGGCAGCACCACCGCAATGCCGCCCTGTGCGTAGAACGTGGCGGTGTCCCCGACCTTGCTCAGCACGACCACCGTGCGGCCGCTGCGGTGCGCGGCCAGCGCCGCGGCCAGGCCGGCTACGCCGGTGCCGATGACGACGACGTCGGCGCGCTGGCGCCAGAGGTTGGTCCCGCCGCAGGCGGGCGAGCGCGTCATTCGCCGCCGCCGGGCTGTCCGATCTCGATCATCCGCTGCACGCTGGCTCGCGCTGCCGTCGCGACATCCGGGTCCACGTGCACCTCGTCGGCGCCCTCGACGAGGCAGCGCAGCAACGCCGCGGGGGTGATCATCTTCATGTACCGGCAGGACGCACGGTCGTTGACCGCTTGGAAGTCCACCTCCGGCGCGGCGCGGCGCAGCTGGTGCAGCATGCCCACCTCCGTGGCGACCAGGACCTGGCGGGCACCGGTCTGGCGGGCGGCGTCGAGCATGCCACCGGTGGACAGGATCTTGACCCGCTCCTCGGGGAAGGAACCTTCGCCGGCCAGGTACAGCGCCGAGGTGGCACACCCGCACTCGGGGTGGACGAACAGTTCGGCGTCGGGATGCGTGCGGGCCTGATCGGCGAGTTCGTCGCCGTTGATCCCCGCGTGCACGTGGCACTCTCCGGCCCACACGTGCAGGTTCGTGCGGCCGGTCATGCGGCGCACATGGGCCCCCAGGAACTGGTCGGGGCAGAACAGGACCTCGCGGTCGGCCGGGATCGAGTCGACGACCTCGACCGCGTTCGACGACGTGCAGCAGATGTCGGTCTCCGCCTTCACCGCGGCGGTGGTGTTGACGTAGGACACCACCACCGCGCCGGGATGCTCGGCCTTCCAGGCGCGCAGCTCGTCGGCGGTGATCGAGTCGGCCAGCGAGCATCCGGCCCGCTCGTCGGGGATGAGGACGGTCTTGGCCGGCGACAGGATCTTGGCGGTCTCGGCCATGAAGTGCACGCCGCAGAAGACGATGGTGTCTTCGGGCGCCTCGGCGGCGATGCGCGACAGGGCGAGTGAATCGCCGACGTGGTCGGCCACATCCTGGATCGCCGGCAGCTGGTAGTTGTGCGCCAGCAGCGTGGCGCCACGCAGATCGAGGAGACGGCGGACTTCGGCCGCCCACTGCTCGTCGCCGTCGACACCGGAATAGCCGCCGGGGCCGTCGACGATCCGTGCGGTCAGGTCGTGAGCGGTGTTCTGGTCCAGGACCGTCATGTCCGCCTCCTTCACTACGTGCGAGGTTTTCGACTTACAATCGAAAACGTGGCCCATATTATCACCGAGCACGAGGTGCTGGCAGTGGTGTTCCAGGTTCGCCTGCCCACCTCTGCCGACACCGACGGGAAACCCGCACTTCACGTGCTGTTGTGGCAGCGTGCACTCGATCCCGAACGCGGAAAATGGTCGCTTCCGGGCGGTCGACTCGGCGCCGACGAAGACCTTACGAGCTCGGTGCGGCGCCAGCTGGCGGAGAAAGTGGACCTGCGCGAGTTGGCCCATCTCGAGCAACTCGCCGTGTTCTCCGACCCCATTCGGGTGCCAGGACCACGCACCATCGCGTCGTCGTTCCTGGGCCTGGTGCCCTCCCCTGCCACCCCGGAACTCCCTCCGGACACCTGCTGGCACGCGGTCAGCGATCTACCGCCGATGGCGTTCGACCACGGGCCGATGGTCGAACATGCACGCATCCGACTCGGTGCGAAACTGTCCTACACGAACATCGGATTCGCTTTGGCGCCAGGCGAATTCGCACTCTCCACGCTGCGCGACATCTACAGCGCGGCGCTGGGGCACCATGTCGACGCGACCAACCTGCAACGCGTGCTCGAGCGGCGCAACGTCATCACCAGGACCGGAACCACCGCGCGATCCGGACGCAGCGGCGGACGTCCGGCGGCGTTGTACCGGTTCGCCGATTCCCGCTACCGGGTCACCGACGAGTTCGCTGCTTTGCGCCCACCAGGGTGAGTCGACTGGATTCTTAATGCCTTCTTAAGTACCGTCGCGGAGATGGAGATGGGTAGCGTGGCGCGGGCGACCGGCGCCGAATGGATCGGCCAGGCGCCCCATGAACCGCTCAAGCCCAGGTCAACGCCCGTCGTACCGGACAAGGACCCGTTCTACCAGCCGCCGGCGGGATATGAGCATGCCCGCCCCGGCACGGTGCTGAGGTCGCGCGACGTCGAGCTGGCTTTCCTCGGCTTCATCCCGCAGAAGTTCACCGCGACTCAGCTGCTGTACCGCACCGCCGACTTCGAAGGACAACCCCAGGCCGGCGTGACCACGGTCGTCATCCCGACCGAACGCGCCCGCAAAGGTCCGCTCCCCATCATCTCCTACCAGTGCGCGATCGATGCGGTCGCCGCCCGCTGCTTCCCGTCCTACGCGATGCGCCGGGGCGCCAAAGCCATCGGCTCCATCGCCCAATTCGAGTTCCTGCTGGTGGCGGCGGCCCTGGCGGAGGGTTGGGCGGTGTCCGTCCCCGACCATGAAGGGTCGACCGGCATGTGGGGGGCACCGTACGAGCCCGGCTACCACATCCTCGACGGCATCCGCGCCGCCGTCAGCCACGAGCCGTTCGACCTGACCGCCGAATCCCCCGTCGGTTTGTGGGGATACTCCGGCGGCGGACTGGCTTCGGCGTGGGCCGCCGAAGTCCAAGAACGCTACGCACCGGAGCTCAACATCGTCGGTGCCGTGCTCGGGTCACCGGTCGGCGACCTGGGACACACGTTCCGGCGCCTCAACGGCAGTCTCTACGCCGGGCTGCCGGCGCTGGTCGTGGCGGCGCTCAGCCACATCTACCCCGACCTGGACCGCGTCATCGACGAACACGTCACCGACGAGGGCAGAGAGATGCTGACGCGCATCCAGCGGATGACCACGGCGCACGCCCTGGTGTGGATGGCCGGCAAGGACATGGCGCACATGATCGACCGCCCCCTCGAGGAGATCCTGCTGACCCCCGAGGTGCAGCACGTCTTCGACAGCATCAAGCTCGGCACCGCGGCACCCAAGGTTCCGGTGTTGATCGTTCAGGCGGTCCACGACCGCGTCATCTCGGTCGACGACATCGACGACCTGGCCGAGACCTACGCCCGCGGCGGGGCCCGCGTCACGTATCACCGCGACCTGTTCAGCGAGCACATGCTCCTGCATCCGATGTCCGCGCCGATGACGCTGCGTTGGCTCCGGGAACGCTTCGCCGGGCAGCCCTTGCGCACACACATCAAGCGAACCAAATGGCCCACCCTGCTCAACCCGTCGACCTACCGCGGCATGATCACGCTCGGCGTGATCACGGCAAAGGTGATGACGGGCCGGCGGGTGGAACGGACCCCGCTGTCGCGGTTCGATCTGTAGGAACGGCGAGATAGTCCACCGGCGGCCAGCCACCGAGGTCGTCGCGCGGGGCCGATACCGCGCACAGCAGGTACACCGTCGCGGCCACGGCGGCGGGCAGCAGCAGCGTCGCCGCGATCACCAGCGGTGAGTGCCCGAAAAAAACCGCCGGCGCCTCGACGACATAGTGAACCCGGTTCTCCGGTGACACCGGCGCCCCCGCCACGTCGACCGAGCCGTAACGCCAGTGCGCGCCCAGCGCCCCCACTCCCGTCGCGACCGCGGCGGCCGCAACCGAGCCGACTGCCAGCGCAGAGGCCTGCAACGGACCCCGATGCGGACGCCACTGCCATACCAGCACCGCGGCAATCACGGCCAGCACCGAGAGGAACCCGACGGCCATCGCCGCGGCGGTGAACAGGTGCTCCGATTCGTTCCCGAGGTAGGCCTGGACGCGATCGCCGTCGTCGGTCAACGCGACGACTCCGTGTATCCCGGGCGCCAGCCATGCCCACAACGCGCCCACCAGCACACCGGCCACAGCCATGCCGGCCACCACCGTCACTGCGGCGCGCCCGGGAGAGGTTCTCGGCTCTTCGCCCGAGGGGCTCATCGGGGCCCTCGGCTCTTCGCCCGAGGGGCTCATCGCTGCGCCTCCAGGTCCTTGGAATCCACCAAACCGTGCCGGGAACACTTCGCCCACCAGCCGTCCGGCCGCACCTGCACGATCATGCGCCGCCCGCACTCTGCGCAGAATCTCGGCGGCTCCAGGCCGAGCTGCGCGGCCGTGGGGACCTCACTGCCCGCCGGGGCACCGGTATAGACGTTGTACACACCCGCACCGACCGGGGCGGGGAGTTCGTCGAGCATCACAGCGTGGCGTTGAGGGCCTTGATCGGCATCTGCAGATCGTCCAACAGCTCGAGGTCGGCCTCGGCGGGCCGGCCCAGTGTGGTCAGGTAGTTGCCGACGATGACCGCGTTGATGCCGCCCAGAATGCCCTTTTTGGCACCCAGGTCACCCAGCGTGATCTCGCGCCCACCTGCGAAGCGCAGCATCGTGCGCGGCAGCGCCAGCCGGAACGCGGCTACGGCCTTGAGCGCCTCGGACGCGGGCAGCACCTCCAGATCGCCGAACGGTGTGCCCGGTCGCGGGTTCAGGAAGTTCAACGGAACTTCGTGGGGGTCGAGTTCGGCGAGGTTGGCGGCGAACTCCGCGCGCTGCTCGAGTGTCTCGCCCATGCCGAGGATGCCGCCGCAGCACACCTCCATGCCGGCTTCGCGCACCATCTGCAGGGTGCCCCAGCGCTCTTCCCAGCTGTGGGTGGTCACCACGTTGGTGAAGAAGGAGCGCGCCGTCTCGAGGTTGTGGTTGTACCGGTGCACTCCCATGGCCGAGAGCTGTTCGACCTGATCAGGGCTGAGCATGCCCAGCGAGCAGGCGATGTGGATGTCGACCTCGTTGCGGATCGCCTCGATGCCGGCCGCGACCTGGGCCATCAACCGCTCATCGGGTCCGCGCACCGCTGCGACGATGCAGAACTCGGTCGCCCCGGACTTGGCGGTCTGCTTGGCGGCCTCCACGAGGCTGGGCACATCCAGCCACGCACTGCGCACCGGCGAGGCGAACAGGCCCGACTGCGAACAGAAGTGGCAGTCCTCGGGGCAGCCACCGGTCTTCAGGCTGATGATGCCCTCGACCTCGACGTCGGGGCCGCACCACGCCATACGGACGTCGTGAGCCAACGCCAACAACTCGTCGAGTCGATCGTCTGGAAGTTGCAGCACCTGCAGCGTCTGGTCCTGGTCGAGGCCCTCGCCCCGCTCCAGCACCTGCTCGCGCGCTACCGCCAGAATGTCGCTCACCCGTTGCCTCCTGTGCGAACTTCATCACGCCGGCCGGGCCGACACCTAACACGTCGACGAGCCGACACTTGAAACCAGCGGCGAGCCGACACTTGAACACCGTTCAGGTTAGGGTACTGACGTGCAGCTCCACAAACGCGACGTGGTCGAGGCGGCGACGGCGTTGCTGGACGACTACGGCATTGCCGATCTGTCGATGCGGCGCTTGGCTCGCGAGCTCGAGGTGTCCCCCGGCGCGCTGTACTGGCACTTCGCCAGCAAGCAGCAGCTGCTGGGCGCGGTGGCCGACCGGATCCTGGGGGCGGTGCAGGACTCCGGCGGTGACTGGCAGACACGGATCGTGCAGACCTGCGGTCGGCTGCGTGAGTCGCTGTTGTCGCACACCGACGGTGCCGAGTTGGTGTCGGCCAGCTTCGCGGCCGGTCAATCGGCGGTGATGACCGACCTGCTCGCGGTGTTGGGGGCCGCGGCCGCCGATGCCGGGGTGCCCGCCGACAGCGCTGAATCGGCCGCCCGCACGGTGGTCTATTTCGTTCTCGGCTCCACCGTCGACGAGCAGTCCCGGCTGCAGTGGGACGCCGCGGGTGCCGATGTCAGCGCGCCGGTCTGGGCGGAGAATTCCGATGCCCGGTTCGCGTTCGGCTTGCGGCTGCTGGTCGACGGGATCGCTGCGCACACTCGAGCAGACGTCTAGCCATCACCGGCGTACTCCGAGCGGTGTCACCGACGTACGAGTGATGCCGTGCAGAGCCGGTTTTCGCGGTCAGCCGATCGGGTGGACGACGCGGTTGTTGCCGTCCCAGTGGCGCAACGCCACCGCCGTCGCGCTGATGTCGCCGAACATCCCCGGCTGCATCACGGCGGTGGCCAACTGATCCGGCGGCACCCGGCGCGCCAGCGTGACGTGCGGGGTCCACTGTCCTGGCTCGGTATGTGGCAGCGGCCTACCCGACACGTGCGGCAGGCAGACACGGTGCACATCCGCGTGCAGACCGAGGAGTTTCTCCGACGGCACCAGCATCCGCACCAGCGTCACCGTCCGGCCACCGCCGAACAGGGTGGGCGCACCCAGTACGCAGCGCATCGGCAGGCGGTCGAGCAGGCCGCACAGCGCGTCGTCGACGCTGTCGTCCATGGACTCGGCAACCGACAGCGTGACGTGCGGTCGATTGCTCGGAGACCTGTGCGTGGCAAGGCTGCGAATGCCTGCGGTCAGGAGGTCGGCCCACATCCTGCCGACCGCCTTCTCGGTGCCGTGGTCGAAGAGCAGCTCGACGGAGTGAACCATTCAGACCAGGCTTCGCACCCAGGACCGGTCGAAAGCCTGTGCGCTGATCCGTTCGAAGTCGGTCCTGCCCAGCGACGCCACGCCGGCCGGCAACGCCGCGCGCACCGGCGCCAGGCGGGCCAGCGCATCGCGATTGTCCACCTCCGCCACGCCCGGATGCGCCGGCCATGACCCGATGACCAGACCCGCGTCGGGGACGCCCTGCGCGGCGAGCGCTTCCAGTGTGAGCGACGTGTGGTTGAGCGTGCCCAGACCTGGCGCGACGACCGTCAGCACCGGCGCACCGACCGCAGCGGCCAGATCGCGCAGCGTCGTCGCTGCTGCACCGATTTCGACCAGCAGACCACCCGCACCCTCGACCAGGGTGAGTCGTCCCGGCCGATCGGCGTCGGTCACCAGTTCGAGCAGCTCCTCTCTGCTGGGCAGGGCAGATCCGACCCGCTGGGCGGCGGCGCGCGGAGCCAGCGGCTCGGGAAACTTCGCCAGCGAGTAGAGGTTCTCGATGCCGGCCAGCCGGGCGATCTCGGCCAGGTCGTCGTCACCGTCGCGCGTGCCGGTTTGCACCGGCTTGCACACGGCGACATCGAGCCCGGCGAGCCGTCCGTGACAGGCCAGGGCGGCGGTGGCGACGGTCTTGCCGACTCCGGTGTCGGTGCCGGAGACGAAAAGGATGCTCACGACGGGAAGAGCACGTCGGTCAGGACCTCACGGGCCAAGGCCATGTCGTCGTCGGACAGCGACGCGCGTGCGGTGAGCCGCAGGCGGGACGTTCCGGCGGGTACGGTCGGCGGCCGGAAGCAGCCGACCCGCACTCCGTGCTCAAGGCATGCGGTCGCGGCGGCGAACGCCACCTCGGGTGCACCGAGAATGACCGACACCACGGCCGAGGACGGCACCTCGTCGACGCCGCACACGGCGGCCAGCTCGGCAGCGCGATCGAGCACTCGTTGAGCTCGGCGCGGTTCGTCGACGAGCACCTGCAATGCCGCGCGCGCCGATCCGACGGCCGCGGGCGCCAACCCAGTGTCGAAGATGAACGGCCGGGCGGCGTCGATCAGGTGATCGCGGACGGCGGCAGGGCCGAGCACCGCGCCACCCTGGCTGCCCAGCGCCTTGGACAACGTCACCGTCATCACCACGTCGGGCGCACCGGCCAGGCCCACTTCATGCAGCAAGCCTCGACCACCGGTGCCCCGCACCCCTAGGCCGTGGGCCTCGTCGACGATCATCAGCGCACCGTGGCGGCGACACACGTCGTGCAGTTCGCGCAACGGCGCGAGATCGCCGTCGGCGGAGAAGACCGAGTCGGTCACGACGACGGCACGCTGCTCGGAACGGTTGGCCAGTGCGTCGGCGACCGCGGCGACATCGGAGTGTGGGGTCACCACGACACGGGCGCGGGACAACCGGCAGGCGTCGACCAGCGACGCGTGGGTCAGTGCGTCGGAGACCACCAGCGATCCCGGGCCCGACAGCGCCACCACGGCACCCAGGTTGGCCGTGTAGCCCGAGGAGAATGCCAACGCCGATTCGGCGCCGACGAACTCCGCCAGGGCGTTCTCGAAATCCTCGTGGAGTTCGGTGTTACCGGTCACCAGACGGGAGCCGGTGGAGCCCGCGCCCCAGGTCCTCAGGGCCGCGATGCCGCCCTCGAGCACACGCGGATGCTGCGACAGCCCGAGATAGTCGTTCGAGGCCAGGTCCAGATCGGCGCCCACGGGGGTTCGGGCTTTCAGCGACCTGCGGAGCCCGGCGGCGCGCCGTTCGACGGCGACGTCGTCGAGCCACGCCAACGGGGACAGACCCGTGCGTGTCATGGCGCTCCATTCGAGGACTGGATACGTCGGCGAGCCGACAGTTGAAACCAGCGGCGAGCCGACAGTTGAACACCGTTCAGGTTAGTGCACGAGCGACGCCCACCATCGCCGAGGTGATCTGGTCGATCTCGGCGTCGGTGCAGATGTACGGCGGCATCACGTAGATCAGGTTGCGGAACGGGCGCAACCACACGCCCCGTTCCACCGCCGCGGGGGTGGCGGCCCGCAGATCGACAGGTCGGTCGAGTTCCAGGACGCCGATGGCACCGAGTACCCGCACGTCGATCACGTTGGGCAGCGCCTCGGCAGCCCTGAGCCCGTCGGTGAGACCGGCCTCGATGCGTCGCACGCGGGACTGCCAATCACCGGTACGCAACAACTCGACCGACGCCACACTCACCGCGCACGCCAAGGCGTTGGCCATGAATGTCGGGCCGTGCATCAAGGCTCCAGGCGGATTCGCACTGATGGTGGCCGCGACGTCGCCCGTGCACAGGGTGGCCGCCAGTGTCAGATAACCACCGGTCAGCGCTTTGCCGACGCACATGATGTCCGGGCTGACACCGGCCTGGTCGGCGGCGAACATGGTGCCGGTGCGCCCGAACCCGGTCGCGATCTCATCGAAGATCAGCAACACGCCGTACCGGTCACCGATGCGTCGCAGCTCGACGAGGTAGCGGGGATCGTGGAACCGCATCCCGCCGGCGCCCTGGACGACGGGTTCGACGATGACGGCAGCCAGTTCGTCGGCGTGGACGGCGAGCAATTCCTCGAACTGCCTGACGTACTCGGCGTCGAAGTCACGGGGCGGAGGCGGGGCGAAGAGCTGGTCGGCCAGCAACGAGTTCTCCCCCGTCCACAGCTCGTGCATGCCGCCGTCGGGGTCGCAGACGCTCATCGGGGTGAAGGTGTCGCCGTGGTAACCGCCCCGCCAGGTCATCAAGCGGCGTTTGGCCGGATGTCCGCTGCTGCGCCAGTACTGCAGCGCCATCTTGACCGCGACCTCGATCGACACCGACCCGGAGTCACTGAAGAACACCGTTTCCAGCCCCTGCGGCGTCACCTCGACGAGCAGTTGGGCGAGTCGGGCGGCGGGTTCGTGGGTCAGGCCACCGAACATGACGTGGTTCATGGTGGCGAGCTGGTCGGTGATCGCTGAGTCGAGCGCGGGGTGGCCGTGTCCGTGCACCGCGGTCCACCACGACGCCATCGCATCGATCACCTCGACCTGGCGTCCTTCGTGAATCAGGGTCAGCCAGGCGCCCCGGGCGCCGACCGCGACGAGCGGCGGCATCGCACCGGCGCCGATCGGGCTGTAGGGATGCCAGACGTGGGCGGCGTCGATGGCGCTGATCTCAGCGGGCGTCATCGCACACACCTTCGGTAGATTAGCCGTCGATCATGATGACCCTTGCCCCCGCCCGGCCGGCACCGAGGACCGTCCCGGGCAGACCTTCGTCTGCCGCGGCGACCTCGTCGCGCGCCGGCATGGGCACCCGCACGTCCGGTTTCTACCGGCATGACCTCGACGGGCTGCGCGGTGTCGCCATCGCGCTCGTCGCGGTGTTCCACGTGTGGTTCGGGCGGGTATCGGGCGGAGTCGACGTCTTCCTGGTCCTGTCGGGCTTCTTCTTCGGGGGACGGCTGCTGCGCGGTGCGTCGACCCCGGGCGCGTCGCTACGCCCGGTGCCTGAGATCAAAAGGCTGGTGCGCAGACTGCTGCCGGCCATGGTCGTGGTGCTGGCCGCCTCCGCGGTATTGACGATCCTGATCCAGCCCGAGACACGCTGGGAGACGTTCGCCGACCAGAGCCTGGCGAGCCTGGGCTACTACCAGAACTGGGAGCTGGCCAACTCCGCCGCGGACTATCTACGCGCCGGGGAAGCTGTCAGCCCGCTGCAGCACATCTGGTCGATGTCGGTGCAGGGGCAGTTCTACATCGCGTTCCTGGCCCTGATCCTGGTGTTCGCGTTCGCATTTCGCCGCCTCTTCGGCAGCCACATGCGCGCGGCGTTCGTCGTCCTGCTTGCCGGGCTGACCATCGCCTCGTTCGTGTACGCGATCATCGCGCACAACACCGATCAGGCCACCGCGTACTACAACAGCTTCGCCAGGGCCTGGGAGCTGCTCGTCGGTGTCCTCGTCGGGGCGGTCGTGCCGAACCTGCGCTGCCCGATGTGGTTGCGCGTCGCGATGTCGGTGACCGCGTTGGCGGTGATCCTGTCGTGTGGGGCGCTGATCGACGGGGTGCGGGAGTTCCCCGGCCCCTGGGCGCTCGTCCCGGTGGTGGCGACGCTGTTGTTCATCCTGTCGGCGGCCAATCGACATGCTGATCCGCACACCGGCGGCGCGATGCCGGCGCCCAACCGGCTGATGGCCAGCAAGCCCTTCGTGGCGCTGGGCGCGATGGCGTATTCGCTGTATCTGTGGCACTGGCCGCTGCTGATCTTCTACCTCGTCTACACCGGGGAGACGCGGGTCAACGTTGCCGAAGGAGCCGCCATCCTGGCGGTCTCCGGCGTGCTGGCCTGGTTGACCACCCGCTACGTCGAGGATCCGTTGCGCCAGCGCAGCGGGCCGTCGGCGGCGGTCAGCCCGGCCTCGCCGTTGCCGCTGCGGGTCCGCCTGCGGCGCCCGACGATCGTGCTCGGTTCGACGGTGGCGCTGTTGGGGGTGGCGCTGACCGCGACCTCGTTCACCTGGCGCGAGCACATCATGGTGCTGCGCGCCGACGGCAAGGAGCTCGCCGGTCTGTCGTCCCGCGACTACCCGGGCGCGCGCGCCCTCGTCGACGACGCCCGGGTGCCCAAGCTGCCGATGCGTCCGACGGTGCTGGAGGCCAAGGAAGACCTGCCCATCTCCACCATCGACAAGTGCATCAGCGACTTCTCCAACGCCGGGCTCATCAACTGCACCTACGGCGACCCGGACGCCGGCCGAACCATCGCGCTGGCGGGCGGCTCGCACGCCGAGCACTGGATCACCGCACTGGATCTGCTGGGGCGGATGCACCACTTCAAGGTCGTCACCTACCTCAAGATGGGCTGTCCGCTGACCACCGAGGAAGCCCCGCTGATCATGGGCTCCACCCGTCGCGACCCGCAGTGCCACACGTGGAATCAGCGGGCGATGTCCGCATTGATCGCCGACCGACCCGACTACGTCTTCACCACCTCCACCAGGCCGTGGAACACCAAGGACGGAGACGTCATGCCGGCCACCTACATCGGCATCTGGCAGAAGCTGCTCGACCACGACATTCCTGTGCTGGCGATGCGCGACACGCCGTGGATTCTCGACGAGGACCGCGAACCGTTCCGGCCCGCCGATTGCCTGGCCGACGGCGGTGACGCGGTGTCGTGCGGCATGGACCGCTCGATGGCCCTGGCCGACCACAATCCGACGCTGGACTTCATCAACCGCTTTCCCAACCTCAAGCCCCTGGACATGACGGACGCCGTGTGCCGCGCCGACACGTGCCGCGCCGTGGAGGGAAATGTGTTGATCTACCACGACTCCCATCACCTGACCGCGACCTACATGCGGTCGCTGGCGCCCGAACTGGGCCGTCAGATCGCCGCCGTCACCGGCTGGTGGACGGATTGATGACGTCGTCCGGTTCGACGTCCATCCCCACTGTCTGGCCCGGCGACGCCTATCCGCTGGGTGCCACGTACGACGGAGCGGGAACGAACTTCTCGCTGTTCTCCGAGGTCGCCGAACGGGTCGAGCTGTGCCTGATCGGCAAGGACGGCCGCGAAGACCGCATCGAGCTCGACGAGGTCGACGGCTTCGTCTGGCACTGCTATCTGCCCACGGTGACCCCGGGCCAACGCTACGGATACCGGGTACACGGGCCCTGGAGCCCGGCGGCCGGACACCGGTGCGATCCCAGCAAGCTCCTGCTCGATCCCTACGGCAAGTCCTTCCACGGTGACTTCGCGTTCGGCCAGGCGCTGTACTCCTACGACCTGAAGGCCGACGACCTCGTCACCGGCGGCACGCCGCCACAGATCGACTCGCTCGGACACACGATGACCAGCGTCGTGATCAACCCCTTCTTCCAGTGGGGCTCCGACCGCGCGCCTCGCACGCCCTATCACGAGACGGTGATCTACGAAGCCCATGTCAAGGGCATGACCCAGGCGCACCCCGGCATCCCCGACGAGCTGCGCGGCACGTATGCCGGGCTGGCGCATCCGGCGATCATCGATCACCTCAAGTCGCTGAACGTGACCGCGATCGAGTTGATGCCGGTCCACCAGTTCCTCCACGACCACCGTCTGCTCGACCTGGGGCTGCGAAACTACTGGGGCTACAACACGTTCGGCTTTTTCGCCCCCCACGCCCAGTATGCCGCCAACAAGCATGCCGGCGGCGCGGTCGGCGAGTTCAAGACCATGGTGCGCGCCTTCCACGAGGCCGGGATCGAGGTCATCCTCGACGTGGTCTACAACCACACCGCCGAGGGCAATCACCTCGGCCCCACCCTGAACTTCCGCGGCATCGACAACGCCGCCTACTACCGTCTGCTCGACGGTGATCTCCGCTACTACAAGGACTTCACCGGCACCGGCAACAGCCTCAACGCCCGGCACCCGCACACCCTGCAACTGATCATGGACTCGCTGCGGTACTGGATCACCGACATGCACATCGACGGGTTCCGCTTCGACCTGGCCTCCACGCTCGCGCGGGAGTTCTACGACGTCGACCGGCTGTCGGCGTTCTTCGACCTGGTGCAGCAGGATCCCGTGGTCAGCCAGGTCAAGCTCATCGCCGAACCGTGGGACGTCGGCGAGGGCGGCTACCAGGTCGGCAACTTCCCAGGTTTGTGGACCGAGTGGAACGGGAAGTATCGCGACACTGTGCGTGACTACTGGCGGGGAGAGCCCGCAACCCTCGGCGAATTCGCGTCCCGGTTGACCGGGTCGTCGGATCTGTACGAGGCGACGGGTCGCCGGCCGTCGGCGAGCATCAACTTCGTCACCTGTCACGACGGTTTCACGCTGGCCGACCTGGTCTCGTACAACGAGAAGCACAACGAGGCCAACGGAGAGGACAACCGCGACGGCGAGAGCCACAACCGGTCGTGGAACTGTGGAGTCGAGGGACCGACCGATGATCCCGAGATCCTCACCCTGCGGGGACGGCAGATGCGGAACATCATGGCCACCCTGATGCTCTCGCAGGGCACCCCGATGATCGCGCACGGCGACGAGATCGGCCGCACCCAGTCGGGCAACAACAATGTCTACTGCCAGGATTCCGAACTGTCCTGGATGGATTGGTCGCTGTGCGACACCAACGCCGACCTGCTGGCTTTCACCCGTAAGGTGGTCAAGTTCCGCAAGGACCATCCGGTGTTCCGGCGCCGACGGTTCTTCGAGGGGAAGCCGATCCGCACCGGCGACCAGGTCCGCGACATCGCCTGGTTGACGACCTCCGGCAAGGAGATGGACTACGACGACTGGGGTGCCGGGCTGGGCACCTGCGTCGCCGTCTTCCTCAACGGAGAGGCCATCCCCGCCCCCAACGAACGCGGCGAGCGCGTCATCGACGACTCGTTCCTGCTGTGCTTCAACGCCCACGACCACATTCAGGACTTCGTTGTGCCTCAAGGCAATTACGCCAATGAGTGGGAGGCCGCGCTCGACACCGCCGACCCCACCGGAACCACCGCCCTCACCGTGTCCGCCGGGGAGAAAGTCTCGCTGGCACCGCACTCACTTCTCGTGCTGCGTAAGACCGCCTGATGGTCGTCACCTCGACCTACCGGCTGCAGATGCGGGGCCCTGCCAGCGGTCAGGCGTTCACCTTCGCCGATGCCGAGAAGCTGGTGGACTACCTCGCCGAACTGGGTGTGTCCCACCTCTACCTGTCCCCCATCCTCACCGCCACGGAAGGCTCGGGACACGGCTACGACGTCACCGACCCGACCACGGTGTCGGCTGAACTCGGCGGCCCCGAGGGCTTCGCCCGCCTGGTCGCCTCCGCCGAGGCGGCCGGCCTCGGCGTCATCGTCGACATCGTGCCCAACCACGTCGGCGTCGACGCACCGCGACAGAACCGGTGGTGGTGGGACGTGTTGACGCACGGGCGTCAGTCGAAGTACGCCCGCTATTTCGACATCGACTGGGGTGTCGACCCAGACGGACGAATCCTGTTGCCGGTGCTGGGATCCGACTCCGACGTCGCGGACCTGGTGGTGGACCGGGTACAGGACGGAGCCGTGCTGCGGCTCGGCGACCTGGAGTTCCCGGTCAGTCCCGGCACCGGGGAGGGCACCGGACCGGAGGTGCACGACCGCCAGCACTACAAGCTGATCGGTTGGCGCAACGGGGTGTGCGGGTACCGGCGCTTCTTTTCGATCACGTCGCTGGCCGGGCTGCGCCAGGAGGACCGCGAGGTGTTCGACGCCACCCACGTCGAGGTGCGCCGCTGGTTCAGCGAGGGCCTGGTCGACGGCATCCGGATCGACCATCCGGACGGATTGTCCGATCCCGCCGGCTATCTCGCATGGTTGCGTGACCTCACCGGTCCGCAGGCCTGGATCGTCATCGAGAAAATCCTCGCCGTGGACGAGGCACTCGACCCCAGCCTTCCCGTCGACGGAACCACCGGTTACGACGCGCTGCGCGAGACCGGAGGCCTGTTCATCGACCCCACCGGCCGGGACGCGTTGACCGAACTCACCGAGTCCGCCGGCGTCGACTACGCCGCCATGGCCGAGGAAGCCCGCCGGCTGAAACGCCAGGCCGTCACCGAAACGCTTGCCAGCGAACTGGCCCGGCTGCACCGAGCGGTGGTGGCCGCCGCCGGCGCCGATCACGACCGTCTGCCCGAGTCGATCGCGGTCCTGCTCAGCCACGTGGGCGTGTACCGGTCCGATTACCGGGCGCTCGCCCAGGTGCTGCCGGTGGCCATCTCGGAAACGGCGTCTGAGCATCCCGCGCTGAGCCGGCCATTGGAGCTGCTCAGCGCGGCGCTGAGCAGCGCCGAGGAGGTCGGGGTCCGGCTCCAGCAGCTGTGCGGGGCCGCCACCGCCAAGTCGATGGAGGACTGCCTGTTCTACCGCGACCCCCGGCTGGTGTCGCTCAACGAGGTGGGCGGCGAGCCCGAGCACTTCGGCGTCAGCGCCGCAGAGTTCCACCAACGTGCGACAGTGCGCGCCACGCTGTGGCCGCGCGCGATGACGACGCTGAGTACGCACGACACCAAGCGCGGTGAGGACGTGCGAGCCCGCATCGGGGTGCTGTCGCAGGTGCCGTCACTGTGGTCCGAACTCGTCGGTGGCTGGCAGCGCACCGCCCCGGCCCCGGACTTCCAGACCGCTATGTTCCTGCTGCAGAACATGTTCGGGGTGTGGCCGCGAGACGGCGTGGTGAGCGCTGAGCTGCGTCAGCGTCTGCATGCGTACGCCGAGAAGGCCATCCGGGAGGCTGCGCTGCACACGAGCTGGAATGACCCCGACACCGAGTTCGAGGAGGCTGTGCACGCCTGGATCGACACGGTGATCGACGGGTCCGTCGCCGCCGAGATGACGGCGCTGGTTGATCGGCTCGGTCCGCACGCAGATTCCGATGCGCTGGGTCAGAAGCTGATCGCGCTGACCGCGCCCGGAATCCCCGACGTCTACCAGGGCACCGAACTCTGGGAGGACAGCCTCGTCGATCCGGACAACCGTCGTGAGGTGGACTACTCCGAACGCCGTGACGCCCTGCACGCCATGACCCACCCGAAGATACGGCTGGTGCGTGCGGCTCTTCAGCTGCGCCGGGAGCGCCCGGACACGTTCGTCTCGGGTGGCTACCGTCCGGTGTGTGCCGACGGGGCGTTGGCCGAGCATGTGGTGGCCTTTCTGCGCGGCGAGGACGTCCTGGTCGCAGTGAGTCGCTGGACCGTGCGCCTGGGTGACAGCGGGTGGGAAGACACGACGGTTGCGCTGCCCGACGGCGTGTGGACCGACGTTCTGTCCGCCGCTCAACGTCGCGGCGCGGTACCGGCCGGTGAGTTGTTCACCGAGATGCCGGTTGCATTGCTGGTGCGCGCCGATGCCTGAGCATGAATTCGCCGTCTGGGCACCACGTCCCGACCGGGTGCGCCTCGACGTCGAGGGCACCCTGCACCCGATGACCCGTGGAGAGGACGATTGGTGGCGCGCCGTCGTCGACACCGCCGACGACGCCCGCTACGGATTCGTCCTCGACGACAACCCCAAGGTGCTGCCCGACCCCCGCTCTCCACGCCAGCCCGACGGGGTGCATGAGCGCTCGGCCCTGTGGCGTCCGGCCCCGGATGCGTGGACCGACGGTGACTGGCAGGGCCGCTCCATCGAAGGCGCCGTGATCTACGAGCTGCACATCGGCACGTTCACCCCCGATGGCACGTTCGACGCGGCGATCGAGAAGCTCGACCACCTGGTCGACCTCGGTGTCGACTTCGTCGAGGTGATGCCGGTCAACGCCTTCGGCGGCACGCACGGCTGGGGTTATGACGGCGTGCTCTGGTACGCGGTGCACGAACCCTACGGCGGGCCAGACGGATTGATCCGGTTCGTCGACGCTTGCCACACCCGTGGGCTCGGCGTGTTGATCGACGCGGTGTTCAACCACCTCGGCCCCTCAGGGAACTACCTGCCCGAGTTCGGGCCTTATCTGTCCACCGGTTCCAACCCGTGGGGCGAGTCGATCAACATCGCCGACGCCGAGGCCGACGAGGTGCGCCGCTACATCCTGGATTGCGCGCAGCGGTGGATGCAGGATTTCCACGCCGACGGCCTGCGCCTGGATGCGGTGCACGCCCTCGTCGACACGACCGCGATCCACATCCTCGAAGAGATGTCTGCCGAAACCGACGACCTGGCAGCACGGGCCGGTCGGCCGCTGTCCCTGATCGCCGAGAGCGACCTCAACGATCCCCGGCTGATCACCCCGCGCGACGCAGGCGGTCTGGGCATGACCGCGCAGTGGGACGACGACATCCACCACGCGATCCATGCGGCCGTGTCCGGCGAACGGCAGGGCTACTACTCGGATTTCGGCTCTCTGGAGACGCTCGCGCAGACATTGCGCGGCGGCTACTTCCACGCAGGCACCTACTCGTCGTTCCGGCACCGCCGCCACGGTCGACCGCTGGACACCGCCACGATTCCGGCGACCCGGCTGCTGGCCTACACGGTGACCCACGACCAGGTCGGCAACCGCGCGATCGGTGACCGGCCATCGCAGAACCTGACCCCCGGCCAGCTTGCCATCAAGGCTGCGCTTGCCCTCGGATCGCCCTACACCGCCATGCTTTTCATGGGCGAGGAGTGGGCCTCGTCGTCGCCGTTCCAGTTCTTCAGTTCCCATCCCGAGCCGGAACTGGCTCGCGCCACGGCCGAGGGCCGCAAGCGGGAGTTCGCCGAGCACGGTTGGGATGCCGACGCCATCCCCGACCCGCAGGATCCGCAGACATTCCTGCGCTCCAAGCTCGACTGGGACGAGGTCGACACCGGCGAGCACGCCCGTCTGCTGGACTTCTACCGCGGTCTGATCGCATTGCGCCGGTCCGAGCCCGAGATGGCCGATCCCTGGCTGGACCATCTGCGCGTCGACTACGACGAGGACGCCCGCTGGATCGTCATGCGGCGCGGCGCGCTGGCGATCTGCTGCAACATCGGCACCGCGCCGGTCGACATCCCGGTGACCGGTGAGACGGTGGTGTCCTTCGGCGAGACGTCAGCCGGGCGCGGCACCACGACGCTGGGCGGGCACTCGGTGGCAGTACTGCGCGCCTGACGTGCCGGTGGTGCCCGCGTGACGGGGTATCAGGTCAGGTAGCGGTAGGTCGGCGACCCAGGTTCGAGCAACTGCACGTGGCATTCCGACGTCCGCATCCGCGCCATGAGGCCCTCCAGGTCGGACGCCGAGCCCATCTCGATGCCGACCAGCGCTTCTCCGGTCTCCCGGTTGTTGCGTTTGACGTATTCGAACAACGTGATGTCGTCGTTGGGCCCGAGAACCTCGTCGAGGAAGCGGCGCAGCGCGCCCGGCTCCTGGGGAAAATCGACCAGGAAATAGTGCTTGAGGCCAAGGTGGACCAACGAACGCTCCAGCACCTCCCCGTAACGGGAGACGTCGTTGTTACCACCGGAGATCAGACACACCACCGTGGATCCCGGCTCGATGTCGGCCTCGGTCAGCGCGGCCACCGAGAGCGCGCCGGCGGGCTCGGCGATGATGCCTTCGTTCTGGTACAGGTCGAGCATGGCGGTGCACACCGCACCCTCGTCGACGGTGGTGATCGACACCATGTCCCCCGCTGCGGTGAGGGCCTCGAACGGCTTGGTGCCCACACGAGCGACCGCGGCCCCGTCGACGAACTGGTCGACGTGGTCGAGCGTGACCGGGGCGCCGTTGGCCAGCGCCGCCACCAGCGCCGCCGCTCCGGCGGGTTCGACACCGAGCACCGAGGTGGTGGCGGTGCGCTCGGCGAGGAACGTGGTGATCCCGCTGATACAGCCGCCGCCGCCGACCGGGACGATGACGGTGTCGGGTTCGGCACCGAGCTGGTCGAGAATCTCCACCGCGATGGTGCCCTGGCCTGCCATCGTGCGCACATCGTCGTACGGCGGCACCAGCGTCGCGCCGGTGCGCGCCACATCCTCCCGCGCGGCCTCGGCGGCCATGTCGTAGGTCTTTCCTCCCACGATGAGTTCGATGAAGTCCCCACCGTGGTAGCGGATCCGATCCCGCTTCTGCTTCGGCGTCTTCGCGGGCACGTACACCCGCCCGTGCACGCCCATCGACCGGCAGGCCAGCGCGAACCCCTGGGCGTGGTTGCCCGCCGACGAACACACCACCCCGGCAGCTTTCTCATCGGGGCTGAGCTGCATCAACAGGTTGTAGGCGCCGCGCAGCTTGTACGACCGCACGGCCTGCAGGTCCTCACGCTTGAGATAGACCTGCGCGCCGGTGATCTGCGAGAGCCGTTCGCTGAACTGCAGTGGCGTGGTGGACACCACCCCGGAAATTCGCTGTGCCGCGTCCTCGATGTCCGCAGCGCAAAGCGGCGCGGCGGGACCGGTGCGGGGACGATGGCTCAGGTCGGCGGACACCGATCAATGGTGCCACTCGGAGCTCTACCGGCAAAAATCGGTTTCTCACGCGCTGCCGCAACCGCCCGGTAACGGCGGCCCAATCCGGCGTTTCGGCTAGCCGAAATATTTCCTACGAGCTATCGTCAAATCATGACCACCGTCGACCATCTGCGCCAGGCCGTGACGCAACCGGCCGCCACGGTGTCGATCGCCGGTGTGCCGTGGCCCGCCTACAAGGTGGTGGCCCTGCTGCTCGGCCTCATCGTTGCCGTCCTGGTGGCGGCTCTCACCACCGCGGCCGCGCCGGCGGTGCTCAGCGGTGCCGGGGTCGCGACGCTCGTCTGGATCACGCTGGGCGCGTCCGCTCGCCGCTGACCTGAATCGACATGCACCGGCTGCTGCATGCGGTCCTCGGAGTCGCCGTCGCGGCGGTCCCTGCTGTCGGCTGGTTCGTCGGCGACTGGACGGCCGGGACCACTCTCCTGGTGTACTGGTTCGAAACCGTGGCGAGCTGCCTGTTCGTCGCGGTCCGCATCGCCGCACACCAACGCTGGAGACCGAGCCGCGGCCACTTCCGGCACCGGCCCCGGGGTGGCCGGCCAGCGGCGCGCGGCCCGGGATTCCTGTCCGGCTACCTGGTCACCACACTGGCGTTCAGCGCGGCACATGGGCTGTTCCTGGCGGTGATCCTGGTTCTGCTGAGCCGCACCGGCCACGCCCAGTGGGCCGCCGTGGACTGGCGCAGCGCCGCGAACGGGTGCGCGCTGGTGCTGGTGTTGCTGGCCGTCGACCTCGCGGCCGACCTCCCGCGACTCGCGGGCTGGTCGTTCTCCGGTCTCGAACAACTCGCCGTCCGCAGCATCGGCAGGGTGGCCGTCGTGCACCTGACGCTGGTCTGCGGCCTGTTCGCGCTGGCGCTGACCGATGCACCGTCGGCGCTGTTCGGCATCTTCGTCGCGCTGCGCACTCTCTACCAGCTCAGCCTGGCGTTGCCGCAATGGGAGCCGGCCACGCCCCCGGCATGGCTCAGCGCCGCCATGAACAGGCTGCCCCAGGCCCACGCGGGTCAGCGGTTCGAGGACTCCTGGGCGCGCGACCGCCTCGCCGAGGCCGACCGTCGGCAACACAACGACCAGCCCTGGACGAACGCTAGCCGCCCAGGCAACCCGGACCCAATAGCTCCTTGAGATCCCCCATCAACGCCGACGACGGGGTCACCCGAAGCGATTGATCCAGCTCCAGCGTGGTGATGCGCTCACCACTGATCAACCGCAGGTGCACCTGCGCCGTGCCGGGATGGCGGGCCAAGACCTGTTTGAGAGCAGTGACCTTGTCGACCGTGCACTGCCGGGTCGGCAAGCTCACCGCGACCGGACGGTTGACCTGTGCGCTGGAGAAGTCGGGCACGATCAGCTCGTTGGCGATCAGTGAGATCCGGTCATCCCGGATAGCCACCTTGGCCCCGACCAGCACCACGACGTCGTCGGCGATCTCAGCACCGAACATCGAGTACGTCTGAGGGAAGAACAGCACCTCGATCCCGCCGGTCAGATCCTCGATCTGGGCCGAGGCCCACGGCAGCCCGTTCTTGTTGACCCGCCGGTTCACTGAGGCCAGAATGCCGCCCACCCGCACCTGGGTGTCGTTGGCGATGTCCCCGTCCAGGATGGCCGGGATCTGGGTGTCGACCTGCGCGGCGAGAAGGTGGGCGATGCCGTTGAGAGGGTGACCGGAGACGTAGAGGCCGAGCATCTCGCGCTCGAGCGCGAGTTTGTGCTTGTCCTCCCACTCGTCGTCGGGCACTTTGATCGTGAAGACCGACTCCCCTGCGTCGGCGCCGTCACCGCCGCCGAACAGATCGAACTGTCCCATCGCCTCGGCCTTCTTGGTGCCCAGCACCGAGTCGACGGCGTCGGTGTGGACCAGGAACAGGCCCTTGCGCGGATGCTCGAGCGAGTCGAAGGCGCCGGCTTTGATCAGCGATTCGGTGACCTTCTTCGTGCACGCCGCGATGTCGATCTTGTTGAGGTAGTCGGAGAAGTCGGTGAACTTGCCCTTCTCGGTCCGCGTGCTCACCAGCGACGAGACGACGTTGGCACCGACATTTCGCACCGCACCGAGTCCGAAGCGGATGTCGTTGCCGACCGAGGCGAAGTTCTGCACCGACTCGTTGACGTCCGGTGGCAGCACGGTGATGCCGAGCCGGCGGCAGTCGGCCAGATACACCGCTGCCTTGTCTTTGTCGTCCCCGACCGAGGTGAGCAGACCGGCCATGTATTCGGCCGGATAGTTCGCCTTGAGGTAGGCCGTCCAGTACGAGACCAGGCCGTACCCGGCCGCGTGCGACTTGTTGAACGCATACCCGGCGAACGGCAGGATGGTGTCCCACAATGCCTTCACCGCACCCTCGGAGAAGCCGTTGTTGGTCATGCCTTCGTGGAAGCTCTTGTACTCGGCCTCGAGCACCTCGAGTTTCTTCTTGCCCATGGCCTTTCGCAGCGCATCGGCTTTGCCCATGGTGTAGGAGGCCACCTTCTGGGCGATGAACATGATCTGCTCTTGGTAGACGATCAGGCCGTAGGTCTCGGCCAGGATCTCCGAGAGCGGCTCCTCGAGTTCGGGGTGAATCGGCTTGATCGGCTGGCGGCCGTTCTTGCGGTCGGCGTAGTCGTTGTGGGCGTTCATGCCCATCGGTCCGGGCCGGTACAGCGCGAGCACGGCGACGATGTCGTTGAACTCGGTGGGCTGCATCCGGCGCAGCAGATCGCGCATGGGCCCACCGTCGAGCTGGAACACGCCGAGCGTGTCGCCACGACCGAGAAGTTCGTAAGCCTTGGGGTCGTCGAGTGCCAGCGACTCCAGATCAAGATCGATGCCCCGGTTGGCTTTGATGTTCTCGATGCAGTCCCCGATGATCGTCAGGTTCCGCAGCCCGAGGAAGTCCATCTTCAGCAGACCGATGGCCTCGCACGACGGGTAGTCCCAGCCGGTGATCACCGCGCCGTCCTGTGGCCGCTTCCACAACGGGATCGAGTCGATCAGCGGCTCGGAGCTCATGATCACCGCGCAGGCGTGCACCCCGGCGTTGCGGACCAGGCCCTCCAACCCGCGCGCGGTCTCGTAGATGGTGCGCACGTCGGGGTCGGTGTCGATGAGGGCCCGGACCTCGGCGGCTTCCTTGTACCGCTCGTGGTTGGGGTCGGTGATGCCCGAGACGGGGATGTCCTTGGCCATGATCGGCGGCGGCAGCGCCTTGGTGATCCGGTCGGCAATCGCGAACCCGGGCTGGCCGTAGTGCACGCGCGCCGAATCTTTAATCGCGGCTTTGGTTTTGATGGTGCCGAAGGTGATCACCTGGGCGACCCGGTCACTGCCCCACCGATTGGCCGCGTACCGCAGCATCTCGCCGCGACGACGGTCGTCGAAGTCGATGTCGATATCGGGCGCCGACGGGCGCTCGGGGTTGAGGAACCGCTCGAAGAGCAGGCCGTGCGGGATGGGGTCGATGTTGGTGATGCCCAGCGCGTACGCCACGAGCGAACCGGCCGCCGAGCCACGCCCGGGGCCCACCCGGATGTCGACGGATTTCGCGTAGTTGATGAGGTCCGCGACGATCAAGAAGTACGACGGGAAGCCCTTGTCGCAGATGACTTTGATCTCGTAGTTCGCCCGGTCGATGTAGTCCTGGCCGACCGCTCCGGGGAAGCGCCGCTCCAAACCGGCCATCACCTCGTGCTGCAGCCAGGAGGCCTGGTCGTGGCCGTCGGGCACCGGGAAGATCGGCATCCGGTCGCGGGGCTCCCACACGTCGGCGTAGGACGTGACGCGCTCGGCGATCAGCAGTGTCGAGTCGCAGGCCCCCGGGACCTGGTCGTCCCACAGTGCCCGCATCTCGGCAGCGGACTTGAGGAAGTAGCCGTCGCCGTCGAACTTGAACCGGTTGGGGTCAGACAGTGTCTTGCCGGTCTGGATACACAGCAGCGCCTCGTGGTTCTGCGCGGCGTCGCGGGTGACGTAGTGGCAGTCGTTGGTGGCCAACGGCGGAATGTTGAGTTTGCGCCCGACCTCCAGCAGTCCCTCGCGGACGCGCCGCTCGATGTCGAGGCCGTGATCCATCAATTCGAGGAAGAAGTTCTCCGGTCCGAAGATCTCGCGCCACCTCGCTGCGGCTTCCAGCGCCTCGCGCTGGTGTCCGAGTCGCAACCGGGTCTGCACCTCGCCCGACGGGCACCCGGTGGTGGCGATGATGCCCTCGGCGTGCTCGGCGATCACCTCGGCATCCATCCGCGACCACTTGCCGAGCTGGCCCTCGAACGAGGCCAGCGAGGAGAGCTTGAACAGATTGCGCAGCCCGGTGGCGCTCTCGGCGACCATGGTCATGTGCGTGTAGGCGCCGCTGCCCGAGACGTCGTCAGACTTCTGGCTCGGATCGCCCCAGAGCACCCGCTTGGTGTCGAAACGCGACGCCGGGGCGATGTAGGCCTCGATCCCGATGATCGGTTTGATGCCGGCGTCTGTGGCGGCGTTGTAGAACTCGCTGGCACCGAACATGTTTCCGTGATCGGTCATCCCGATCGCGGGCATCTCCAGCCGCTGCGCCTCGGCCAGCATGGGCTTGACCTTCGCGGCACCGTCGAGCATCGAATACTCGGTGTGGTTGTGCAGATGCACAAAAGACCCTGAAGACCGCCCGTCTGAACCACTCATAGGCCAGCCAGTCTATGACCGCCCACCGACAGCGCGCGGCGTGTCGCGGTGCGTGTCTCGCAGCGGTCCACGACCCGGCGGCAGCGGTCCCCGCCCGGTGCCGCTCACGCGTCGATGGGCGCCGCGACAGGCGATTCCAGCAATCCGCTCTCGAACAGAGTCAACAATTGCCTGGCAACACCACCGGCGTCGCGGTCGGCCGTTCTGCCCCGAAGAAAGCCGGCGTGAAATCCCGCGCCCCAGAACAGCCCGGCCAGCATGTCCGCCACCGCAGCGGCATCGATGTCCGGCGGCAACTCGCCACGCCGCACAGCCTTCAGGACCACCGAATCGTAGAAAGAATGCACCGCGGCGAAGATGCGCGCCGCGGCCTCGGCCCGGTGCAGTCCACGGTGGTGTTCCAGCCGGGCCGCGACGAGGAACCGCAGCGTATGGGCGTCCTCGAGGCTCCACCGCTGCAGCGACTCGAGAAAGCTGGCCAACTGGTTACGTAGGCCGACCTTCCGCTGGGCGTCGGCTACACAACCCGCCATGGTGTGGTGGACCTCGGCGAGGAGCACGTCGTAGATCTGCTCCCGGCTGCCGAAATAATAGTGCAACGTGGGCCTGCTCACCCCGGCTCGCAGCGCGATCTGCTGAAACGTCGCCGCCTGGAAACCGCGTTCGGTGATGACGTCCCGCGCCGCGACCAGGATCCCGCGGCGCGTGGTCTCGGAATCAGCCCCCACCGGGCGGCCACGCCCTCGGGAACGCTCCCCGGCCGAGCTGACATTCTCCACGAGCAAACGTTATTGCATAGCTATTGGGGGGTCAATCGCACTGATCGCAAATTTTCAGACTGCGGCGGTGTGCGCGGTGCGCCGGTCATGGCGCGCGCGCCGCACCGCGTCGACGGTGAACACGGCCAGCGCCAGCCAGATGAGCGCGAAGCCCAACCAGCGTGCCGGCGGCATCGGTTCGTGCCCGACCAACACGCCCCAACTGAGTTGCATCGCCGGGGTCATGTAGAACAGCAACCCCAACGAGACCATCGCCAACCGCTGCGCCGCAGCGGCGAACAGGAGCAGCGGCAGCGCGGTGAGCACGCCGGCCAGGATCATCAGCACCACGTGTGTGCCGCCGTGACCGGTGAACGTCGCGTGCCCGGCGGCGGTGGTGACCCCGACGTAGGCGAGCGCGAACGGCGTCGCCAAGCCCGCCTCGATGCCGACGCTGACGCGCGGGTCGGTGGACACCGACTTCTTCACCGCGCCGTACATGCCGAACGACAACGCCAGCCCCAGGCCGATCACCGGAGGCGCCCCGACATTGATCGTCAACACGACGACCGCGACGACCGCGATCACCAGGGCGCTCAGCTGCCAGCGATTCAGCCGTTCCCGGAAGACCACCAGCCCCAGCGCTATCGAGACCAGCGGGTTGATGAAATATCCCAGCGCGGCGTCGACGACGTGGCCATTGTTCACCGCGTACACGTAGATCACCCAGTTCGCTGCGATCAATGCCGAGGCCGCGGTCAACAACAGCCAGGTGCGCCGGTCGAGCCGACGCACGTCACCGAGGCGCCGGACGGCCGCCACCACGACCACCAGAAAAAGGAAGCTCCAGATGATCCGGTGCGCCAAGATCTCGACCGCGCCGGCCGGCTTCAGAAGCGGGAAGAACGCCGGGAACAGCCCCCACATCGCGTAGGCGCCGAACCCGAACAGCAGGCCCGACCTCACAGCTGCTGGTTGCGAAGCACGTCGAGCGCATGCTGCAGATCAGCCGGATAGTCGCTGGTGATCTCCAGCCGACGGCCGTCGGCGGGATGCGCGAAGGCCAGCGAGCAGGCGTGCAGCCATTGACGTTCCAGTCCGAGCCGTTTGGCCAGGGTCGGGTCCGCGCCGTACGTGAGGTCCCCGCAGCAGGGGTGGTGCAACGCGGCGAAGTGCACCCGGATCTGGTGAGTACGTCCGGTTTCGAGTTCGATGTCGAGCAGGCTCGCCGCTTGGTGTGCCTCCAGCGTGTCGTAGTGCGTCACGCTGTGACGGCCGTCCTCGACGACCGCGAACTTCCAGTCGTGGCCGCGGTGCCGGCCGATCGGTGCGTCGATGGTTCCGCTGGACGGGTCCGGGTGCCCTTGCACCAGTGCGTGATAGCGCTTCTCGACGGTGCGTTGCTTGAACGCGCGCTTCAGCACCGTGTATGCCCGCTCGGACAAGGCGACCACCATCACCCCTGAGGTACCGACGTCCAGACGGTGCACGATGCCCTGCCGCTCGTGGATACCGGAGGTACTGATCCGGAAGCCGGCCGCGGCCAGCCCACCCAGCACGGTGGGGCCGTGCCAGCCCACCGTCGCATGCGCCGCCACCCCGGGCGGCTTGTCCACCGCGACGATGTCGTCGTCGGCGTACAGGATGTCCATGCCCTCGACATCGACCGGCGTGTTCTCCACCGGTGGCGGCGCATCGGGCAACCGCACCTCGAGCCAAGCCCCGGCCGGCAGCTTGTCTGATTTGGCCGCACGCACGCCGTCGACCTCGACGCCGCCCTCTTCGGCCAGTGCCGCCACTGCGGTGCGCGACAGACCGAGCAGCCTGGCAAGACCGGCATCGACCCGCATACCGGCCAGGCCTTCCGGCACCGGCATCGACCGTGTCGTCATTCCCGACCCGACTCGTCGTCCGGCTGACGCCTCCCGACGGAATCGTCGCCGCCGTCCGGCTGACGCCTCCCGACGGGATCGTCGCCGCCGTCCGGCTGACGCCTCCCGACGGAATCGAAATCGAACCCGAACAGCGACAACACCACCAGCAGGATCGCTCCTCCCACCACCGACGGGTCGGCCACGTTGAACACCGGCCACCACCCGATCGACAGGAAGTCCACCACGTGGCCGCGCAGCGGTCCCGGCGACCGGAAGAAGCGGTCGACCAGGTTGCCCATCGCCCCGCCGAGAATCAGCCCCAAGCCGATCGCCCACCACGGTGACACCAGCCGGCGCCCCATCCAGATGATGCCGAACACGACACCGGTGGCCACCAACGTCAACACCCACGTGTAACCGGTCGCCATCGAGAAGGCCGCACCGGAGTTGCGCACCAACGTCCAGGTCACGGTGTCACCGATGATCGACACCGGCTGACCCGGCGTCAGCAACTCGACGGCCAACACCTTGGTGACGATGTCCAGCACGAGTACGACACCGGCGACGCCGAGCAGCAGGCGCAGCCGGCGCGGCGGCGATGGATCCCGAGGCGCCGCGTCACCGGCCGCCGGGTCGGCCGGGCTGGAGGATTCGTCAGTCACGCCCCCCATCATCGCAAAGCACAGGTGGGGAAGAATCCCACCCATGGGTCGCCTCCTCGTCCTCGCCACCGGTGGCACGATCTCGACCAGCGCCGACACCAGCGGGGTCAAGCGTCCCAGCCGGTCCGGCGCAGATCTGACCGAGGGGCTCGATGTCGAGGTCATCGACCTGATGGCGGTGGACAGCTCGCAACTGGGCCCCAAGGACTGGGACGTGATGGCCGCGGCGGTACGACGCGCCTCCCAGGACGCCACCGCCGCCGGGATCGTGGTCACCCACGGCACCGACACGATGGAAGAAACCGCGTTGTGGCTGCAACTGGTGCACCCGGGATCGCCGCCGGTGGTGTTGACCGGCGCGCAGCACAGCGCCGACTCCCCCGACGCAGACGGACCGGCGAATCTGCGCGACGCGCTGGCCGTGGCCGGCAGCCCGTCCGCACGCGACCTGGGCGTGACGGTCTGCTTCGCCGGGACGGTGTTCGCTGCGCTGGGGTTGCAGAAGGTCGCCACTGCAGGCTTGCAGGGTTTCACCGGGCGGACGCTCGGCACGGTCGCCGGCCACACCTTCACGGCCGAGGCGAAGCGGCCCGAACCTCCCGGCCTCGGTGCACTGTCGGCACGCTCGGCACCGCGGGTCGACATCGTCGCCGTTTATCCCGGAGCCGACGGCGTGGCGCTGGAAGCGTGCGCCGCGGCCGGTGCCCGCGGAATCGTGCTCGAGGCGTTGGGGTCGGGCAACGCCGGCGCTGCCGTCATCGAGGCGGTTGGCAGGCTCACGGCCGACGGTGTCACGGTCGCGGTGTCCACGCGGGTTCCCGCCGGGCGGGTGCATCCCGGATACGGCCCGGGTCGTGATCTGCTCGACGCCGGCGCCGTGGTCGTGCCGACCCTGCGACCGCCCCAGGCGCGGATATTGCTGATGGGCGCGCTGGCGGCCGGGGCCTCTGTGGAGGACACCTTGACCCGCTGGGGGTGACAGGTTCGGTGACCGGAGCCGGTTGACCGTTCCGTGCTCCCTGGTTACGGCGTGCTCTGGTAGCGCGACGTCTCCTCGACGAATTGCGGCCAATCCAGGCTGTCCACGGGATTGGCCCGCGACAGCGCCGGGTCGGTTGCGCTGAACGTTCGGGCGGTGCCCGGCCCGGTGCTGCGCGTCTCGAATCGCACCGTCATCACGCCGTGGCCGGCCCCCTGAATCCAGCCATGCCCGTAGTCGGCGTGCACCACGTCGTCGCCGACCCGCCAGGCCGGAAGCTGCTCTCCCACCGGCACCACCGCCGACGGCGCGGCGACGCTCGCCGCCTGCTCGGTCGCGGCCAGCTCCAAGTCCGGGAACAGCGACTCCTGCTGCACTTCCGACAGACCCGAGAAGCCCACCCCCACAAGGCGGATCGGCCCGATCTCGATCGGGTCGAGCAGCAGGCGGCGCGCCATGGCGATCAGCGTCGCCGCATCGGTGGTGGCGTAAGGCAGCGTGGCCGAGCGCGTGAGGATGCTCATGTCGGACTTGCGGAGTTTCACGGTCACAGTGCGGGCGCCCCGACCGTCTTTGAGGAGCCGGCGGTGAGCGTGCTCACCGATCGGCCCGACCGCATCACGCAGTTGGTCCAGCGTGGTCAGGTCCTGCGCGAACGTGGACTCCGCGCTGATCTGTTTCGCCGGGGCGTTCTCGGCCACCGGCCGCTCGTCGATGCCGCGGGCCAACCTGTGCAGCGCCGGGCCGACGGTGGGTCCGAGGATGTTGGCGACCTCGGTATCGGACAGCGCCGCGAACCCGCCGATGGTCTCGATGCCGAGGCGATGCAGCTTCTCCTCGGCCACCGGTCCGATGCCCCACAGTTTGCGCACGGGCAGGCCGTGCAGCAGAGCCGCCTCCTCGTCCCGCGCCACCACGGTGACTCCGTCCGGCTTCGCCAAGCCCGATGCGATCTTGGCGATCTGCTTGCCAGACCCGGCGCCCACCGAGGCCACCAGCCCGGTGACGGCCGCCACCTCGGCGCGAAGCCGCTGACAGAACTGCTCGACCTGCGCCGGCGAGGCGCCGGCCAGCGCACCGGGTTCGCCGAATGCCTCATCGAACGACAGCTGCTCGAGCACCGGCACCGTGGCGCGCACGGTCTCGAACACCCGCCGACTGGCCAGGCCGTAGACCACGCCGCGGGGCGGAAGCACCACCGCCGCGGCGCCGACCAGGCGCCGCGCCTGATGCATGGGCATAGCCGACCGGGCGCCGAAAACCCGGGCCTCGTAGCTGGCTCCGGCCACCACCCCACGTCCGCCCAGACCCCCGACCAGTACCGGACGACCCTTCAACGTGGGACGGGTGAGCTGCTCCACCGACGCGAAGAACGCGTCCATGTCCAGGTGCAGGACCCATCGCGCGCCCACACGGCGAATCGTAGGCGCTACCGTTGCGGTCGTGTCCGAAGTGCCTATCCGTGACGAGTCGATTCGGCTGGGCCAGTTCCTCAAACTGGCCAACCTCATCGACAGCGGCGCCGATGCCAAGGCGGTCATCGCCGACGGCCAGGTCAGCGTCAACGGTGACGTCGAGACCCGCCGCGGGCGTCAGCTCCGCGCCGGCGACGTCGTCGAGTTCGCCGGCCGGACCGCGCGGGTGGGCTAGTCACCGCGAGCGTGCGCCTACGGTCGTTCGCAAGCCGAACTCACAACCCTGGCTGCACGCTCGCGCCCCGGCCGTCGCTGCTTCCGCAGCGAACCTCACGCCTTCTGCAGCGCGACCCGCACCCCGTCGCCGATGTCGGCACCGTCGGCGGTCTCGCCGAATTCGAAGGTGGTGGCGAGGATCTCCTGGGCGATCAGATCCCGGTGGGTCTGCGCCCAGGCCAGCTTGTCGGCGGGCACCGCCATCGTGACGCTGATCCGATCGGACACCTCCAGGCCCGTGGTCTTGCGCAGCTCCTGCAGCTCGCGGATGCGGTCCTTCGCCCACCCCTCGGCTTCCAGCTCGGGGGTGACGTTTCCGTCGAGCACGACCAGCCCTGCTCCGTCGGGCAGTGCCGCGGTGAACTCCGGATCCGCAGCGACCAGTCGGGCGCTGAACTCCTCGGGCAACAACACCGCAGGGCCCGCGGTCAGCGTTCCGTCGGCGTTGACCACACCGTCGCCGGCCTTCACCGCCTTGATCGCCGCCTGGACGTCCTTGCCGAGGCGGGGACCCGCAACCCGCGCGTTGACCGTGAGCTCGAATCGCCCGTGTGCGGCGATGTCATCGGTGACTTCGACGGCCTTGACGTTGAGCTCGTCGGAGATCAGGTCGGCGAACGCCGCGAGTCGGCCCGGATCGTCCACCGCCACAGTCAGTTTGGGCAGCGGCAAACGTACCCGCAGCTTCTTGGCCTTGCGCAGCGACGAACCTGTGGAGGCCACTTCGCGCACCAGGTCCATGTCGGCGACCAGCTGCGGATCGGCAGGCAGCACATCGGACTGCGGCCAGTCCGACAGGTGGACGGAGCGCTCGCCGGTGACTCCCCGCCAGATGACCTCCGTGATCAGCGGCAGCAACGGCGCAGCCAGCCTGCTGGTCACCTCCAGCACCGTGTGCAGGGTGTCGATGGCGTCGGCGTCTTCATCCCAGAACCGCGACCGCGACCGGCGCACATACCAGTTCGTCAAGGCTTCGGTGAACTGGCGCAGCTGATCGCAGGCCCGTGAGATGTCGCATTCGTCCAGCGCGACGGTCAGGTCGTCGCGCAGCACCGCCAGCTTCGCCAGGATGTAGCGGTCCAGCACGTGGGTCGAGTCGGTGCGCCACGTCCCCTTCTTCGGTGCGTACAGCGCCAGGAACGTGTAGGCGTTCCACAACGGCAGCAGCACCTGCCGCACCCCTTCGCGGATGCCCTGCTCGGTGACGATCAAGTTGCCGCCTCGCAGGATCGGTGAGGCCATCAGGAACCAGCGCATCGCATCGGAACCGTCCCGGTCGAACACCTCGGTGACATCGGGGTAGTTACGCAGGGACTTGCTCATCTTCTGGCCGTCGTTGCCCAGCACGATGCCGTGCGAGACGCAGGTCCGGAACGCCGGCTTGTCGAACAGCGCGGTGGCCAGGATGTGCAACGTGTAGAACCAGCCGCGGGTCTGGCCGATGTACTCGACGATGAAGTCACCGGGGAAGTGGGCATCCGCACCGGCCGTGCCGTCGAACCAATCGCGGTTCTCGAACGGGTAGTGCACCTGCGCATACGGCATCGATCCCGAGTCGAACCACACATCGAGGACGTCCTCGATCCGGCGCATCGTCGATCGGCCGGTCGGGTCGTCCGGATTCGGGCGGGTCAACTCGTCGATGAACGGGCGGTGCAGGTTGTCCGGCCGCACCCCGAAGTCTCGCTCGAGTTCGTCCAGACTGCCGTAGACGTCGACCCTCGGATACGCGGGATCGTCGGACTTCCACACCGGAATCGGCGTGCCCCAGTAGCGATTCCGGGAGATCGACCAGTCCCGCGCGCCGGCCAGCCATTTGCCGAACTGGCCGTCCTTGACGTGCTCGGGGTACCAGGTGATCTGCTGGTTCAGCTCCACCATGCGGTCACGGATCTCGGTGACCTTGATGAACCACGACGACACCGCCCGGTAGATCAGCGGATTGCGGCAGCGCCAGCAGTGCGGGTAGGAGTGCTCGTAGGTGTCGTGGCGCAGCAGCACCGCGCCGTTGGCCTGCGCAGGCCCGGATCCGCCTTTGAGGTCCCGGATGATCTGCGGGTTGGCGTCGAACACGTGTTGCCCGGCGTAGTCGGGCACGGTGGTGTCGAACCGGCCCTTGGCGTCGACGGGCGTGACGGCGGTGATACCGGCGGCCTGCGCGGTGGCCATGTCGTCTTCGCCGTAGGCCGGGGCCAGATGCACCAGGCCGGTGCCGTCCTCGGTGCTGACGAAGTCGGCGGCCAACACCTGAAACGCGTTGGCCGAGTCCATGAAGTACGGGAACGGCGGCACGTAGTGGGCGCCGACCAGCTCGGCCCCGGAGAATGTGGCGAGCACCGTCGGCTCCTCGCCGAGCTCGCGGGCATAGGCCCCCACCCGGGCCTCGGCGAGCACGTAGCGGCGACCGTCCTTCTCGACCACGACGTAGGTGACCTCGGGATTGACCGCCACGCCCTGATTCGACGGCAGCGTCCATGGCGTCGTCGTCCACACCAACAGATGGGCGCCGAGCAGTTCGGGGGCTCCCCCGTCGATGCGGAATCCCACCGTCAGCGCCGGATCCTGGCGATTCTGGTAGACGTCGTCGTCCATCCGCAGTTCGTGGCTGGACAGCGGGGTCTCGTCGTTCCAGCAGTACGGCAGCACCCGGTTGCCCTCGTAGGCCAGGCCTTTGTCCCACAGCTGTTTGAACGCCCAGATCACCGACTCCATGAAGCCGATGTCCAGGGTTTTGTAGTCGTTGTCGAAATCCACCCAGCGGGCCTGGCGGGTGACGTAGTTGCGCCACTCGCCGGTGTACTTCAACACCGACGCACGGCAGGCATCGTTGAATTTCTCGATGCCCATCTCCTCGATCTGGGCCTTGTCGGTGATTCCGAGCTGGCGCTGGACTTCGAGTTCAGCGGGTAGGCCGTGGGTGTCCCAGCCGAAGCGGCGGTCCACCTTGTAGCCCCGCATGGTGCGGTAGCGCGGAACGATGTCCTTGACGTAGCCGGTCAGGAGGTGACCGTAGTGCGGCAGGCCGTTGGCGAACGGCGGGCCGTCGTAGAACACGTACTCCGGGCAGTCGTCCCGACGGGTGATGCTCGCCCGGAACGTGTCGTCGCGTTCCCAGTAGTCCAGCACATCGGCTTCCAGCGCCGGAAAACTCGGCGCCCCGGCGGTGGGCTTCGGATATGCGGTCACGTGTGTCGTCTCCTGTGCCTCGCGTTGTCGACGACTGTGTCGTCGTCCAGGCACGGGGACGAACGTCGCGCCGGGTGCGCGAGCGCCGCGGTACCACCCCGCTTGCGCGCACTGACGCGCGCCGCTCCACTGAAGGCGATGACGGGCCCACCCGTTCGGCTCTACTGGGCTGGGGTCGGCAGCACCGGCCACAGCTGTTCTTCCGAAGGCTCCCCGGTGATGGCCGGATCGACGCCGATGGCGCTCAGTTTAGCGGGCCGGCACGCTCGACTCACATCACAGCGGCGCGGCGGCGTCCGAAGTGATCTCGATCAGCGCCAACGGAAACTGCTCGGCCATCTCCTCGACCGAGTACCGGTCCAGGCGGCCCGGGTCGTAACACCATTCGATGTGCAGGCCGTCGGCCAAGCGTGCGACGCGCAGCCCCAACGCTCGCGGACTCGCGATGGTCGCGCTGTCCCCGGTGACGTCGAGCAGGATCTCGGAGTGCGCGTCGACTTGGCCGGACGCCGCGGTCAGGCTGTTGTGCGCACCCTGCAACATCTCGGTCGGTCCCATCGGCGCACCGGCCGCGCACAACAGTGACACCCGCCGGCACACTCCAGGTTGACCGCCCACGACGTCGACGACGACAGCCCCGTCGCCGCGGGTTCGGCCGAAGGTCCGGCCGAGGGCGGCCAGCAGAATTTCCTCGACCGTCACGCCGAGCCATTCCGCCGACGAGTCGAGCTCCGCGGACAATTCGCTCGACGGCGGGGTAACCACATTCTCGAAATGTCGAGCTTCGCCGTCTGCCGCGGCGTGATCGACAACAACCAGCGATTCCGGTGCGGAGGCGACGAGAGTGTTTCTGACCTCGTCAGCCATGTACGGAGCGACCATGCAGCCAACCGTACAGCGAATGTCCCAGATATGGGAGAGTGCTCCCAGAACTGTGACGGCCGTGTCAATTAAGATTGTGTTATCCGTTTGCCGGGTGACCCTCCCCATTTGCCGGAACGAAGTTTATGGTGGTCAGATGCCACGGACAGACGAGAACGGTAGACAGCTCAAGGCGCTGCTCGACTACCTCCTCGACGGAGAGATCGACGCGAAGGACCTCTTCGACGCCTTGGGCATCTCCAGCAGCACGTATTACCGGCGCATCAAAGAGGCCGACTACCCCAGCGCCGAAGAGCTGCGCCTGGTCGCCGATCGCTTCCAGCTCAACTACCCCGATCTGCAGATCCAGTTCGGCTTGATGAGCAGGCAAGAGGTGTGGCAGTACATCGAGTCGACGGCCGCCGTGGACGGTCCTGGCCGCGGCATCGACACGGCGGTCCGCGCGGGCAACACCACCGAGACACGGCGTCGTCCCAAGCTCTCCGAGCTGACACCGCGGTTCGACGCTCCCCCCCTGTAGGCGTCTGACCGCATACACTGTTTGCTGATCAGGCTCAGCTCGAAGGCGACACCCCATGGCTCTGGCAACTCTCATCGCGATCACGTTGATGTGCATCGCGTGGAGCCTGTGGATTCGTCGGGTCACCTGGTCCTGTCGGTGGGAGGTCGCGGCCACCCTGAACATCGCCCTGCAGGGGCTGGCGGTGTTGCTGATGTCGCCGCTGGCCTCGGAGACGCTCGGACATTGGCTCTACTCGCTGACCGGTAAATGGAATCTCGAGGACTACCTCGGGCACGACGCCTACATCGTCGCCGCGTCGGCGGTGGTGTACAACACGCTGGGCCGGCTGGAGCAGGACAACGCCATGCACCAGCGCTTCCGGCAGTTCGTCGAACGCCCCGCCACGCTGTGCATCCCAGTGCTGCTCGCGCTGTTCTGGATGGGCAACGGTGCGGCGATCTACCGGCCCGATTTCTTCGACGTGCCGACCGACTTCTGGCTCAACATGTATTGGCTGCTGCTCTGCGGCATGCTGATCTATCTGCTGGGATACGGGGCCCGTGCGCTGCTCATCCTGCGCACCGACCCACGGTCGCGCCACATCGCCAACGTCTATCTGTTCGCCTCGGCGATGGGCATCATGGCGTGCGTGGTCCGCATCATCACCGCGTTGGTGCCGACGCTTCAGACCGTGCAGGGCAGCACGCTGGTGTGGTTCTTCGCCTGCGCCTGCGGTGCCGCCTTCGCGCTGACGTCGGCGCACTCCTGGCGGATCAAGACGAAGTGGTTCACGCGGGCCAACAGCTGAGGACCGCCGCGAGCGGCGAATCAGACCACCGCCGCGAGCGGCGAATCAAACCAAGCCGCGAGCGGCGAATCAGACGGCCGTCGCGGTGGCCGGGGCGTAGGGCGCCCCGTATTCGCGCACGGCGCGGTACCCGTTCCGGCGGGCCGACGCGGCTCCACGCCGGATCAGTGCCGCGGTGGCCACGAAGCCCGCCTGATCGGAGGCGACCAGCGGGGTCAGCAACCGATTGTGAACGTAGCCGAATCCCAGTCCGGTTGCCGGGTCTGCCCAACCCAGTGAGCCACCGAGCCCGACGTGGCCGAAACCGGGCAGCACGCCGGGGAAGGGCAGCCCGTGGTAGCCGAGGTGGAACGACAACGGCATCACCATGCTGTGGTCGGGACGCAGGCTGGGCCGACCCACGAGCGCGGCGGTGGTCTCCGGGGACAGGAACTGGGTGCCGTCGATCTTGCCGCCGTTGGCGATGGCGCCGTACATACGGGCCAGAGCACGCGCGGTGGCCACGCCGTTGGCGGCCGGGATCTCACTGTCCAGCAACGGCGTTTCGCCCTGAACCATGGCCTTGACGCCCGGGAAGTAGATCGCGCCGAACGCGGCGGAGAAGGGCAGTGCGGCCACGTGCGGCGCCACCATGTTGAACAGCGGGTTCTGCAACGCGCTCTGCGGGCCGATGATCTGCGCGGCGTGGGTGGCTGCCCCCGCCGGGGGCCGTCCCAGGTGTAGACCGTCGGTGCCCAGAGGCTCGGCCACCTCGGTGCGCATGAGTTCCCGCATACCGGTTCCGGTCACGGCCCGGGCCAGTCCGGACAGCAGCCAGCCGAAGGTGAGCGCGTGGTAGGCGGGTTTGCCGTGCAACCAACTCATCGGGGCCGCGGCGAGGCGCTCCTCCATACGCAGATGGTCGAGCAGGTCAGCCTTTCGCACGCCGTTCAACTGGGACAGCCCGGATCGGTGGCGCAGAACGTCGCGGACGGTGATGGTGGACTTGCCGTTGGCGGCGAACGCTCGCCAGTACTCGGATACCGGGGCGTCGTAGTCGATCAGCCCGCGGTCGACCAGGCGGTGGATGACGGTCGCCGCGACCCCTTTGGTGGCCGAGAAGACCATGGTCCCGGTGTCGGCCGTCCAGTGCTGCGAACCACGGCGGTCACGGAACCCGGTCCACACGTCGACGACGGGCTCGCCGTCCAGGTACACCGAAAGTGCACCGCCACCGAGCCGGCGCCAGGGGAACATCTGCGCGAACGTGCGCACCGCCAGCATGAAGTTCTCGTCGGCGGCGCCCTGTACCCCTCGGGGCAGCGGCGCGCCGTCGACGCTCTGTGAGGGCGCCACGTTGCGCTCCCCGAAGTTGACGGACGTCACAATGATTTGAATTTACCCCGCCGGACGGCAAAGTAGACAGGTGTTACCCATTTGTTAACCGTCGGCTTTGGCCGGCCAGTCCACCGCGTCGAGGATCTGCTGCGCAGCAAGCGCCGGGGTGAGCTCCCCGTCGCGCACCTTCTGCTCCACGTCGTCGCGGATGGCGCGCACCCCGGCACTCGACAGCACCCGGTCGAGCACGGTGTCGCGGACCATCGACCATGTCCACTGCACCTGCTGGGTGCGGCGGCGCGCCTCGAACTCCCCTGCCTCGGTGAGCACTTCGCGGTGTTTGAGAACGGTGTCCCACAATTCGGTCAGCCCGGTTCCCTGCAGCGCACTCATCGTCAACACCGGTGGCCGCCAGAGCGTTTCACGCGGATAGAGGAGCCGGATCGCACCGGCGAGTTCGCGCGCGGCCGACTTCGCCTCCACCGCATGCTCACCGTCGGCTTTGTTGACCACGACGACGTCGGCGAGTTCGAGCACACCCTTCTTGATGCCCTGCAGTTGGTCACCGGTCCGCGCGAGCGTCAGGAAGACGAAGGTGTCGACCATGTTGGCAACCGTCACCTCGGACTGCCCGACACCGACCGTCTCGACCAGGATGACGTCGTAACCGGCAGCCTCCAGCAACACGATGGTCTCGCGTGTCGCCTTGGCCACCCCGCCCAGCGTGCCCGAGGTCGGCGACGGCCGGATGTAGGCGTCGGGGTGCACGGCGAGCTTGGCCATGCGGGTCTTGTCACCGAGGATGGAACCACCGGTGCGGGTGGACGACGGGTCGACGGCCAGGACGGCGACCCGGTGACCCTGTTCGATCAGGTAGATGCCGAGGGCTTCGATCGACGTCGACTTACCTACCCCCGGCACGCCGGTGATGCCGACGTGCAACGCGCGGCCCGCGTCGGGCATGAGCTCGAGCAGCAGTTCCTGCGCGGTCTGGCGGTGATCGGCGCGGGTCGATTCGACCAGCGTGATGGCCCGAGCCAGCGCGGAGCGGTCACCGTCGCGGATCGCCGCGGCGAGCTCGCTGACCGATTGGCTCATCGCGCTACTAAAGGGTGTAGCCGAGGCGGTGCGCGAGCTTGTCGAGCAGGCCGATCGCGGCGTCTGCGATGACGGTGCCGGGCGGGAAGATCGCGGTGGCCCCGGCCGCGTAGAGCTCCTCGAAATCGCCCGGCGGGATGACGCCGCCGACGACGATCATGATGTCGGGGCGGCCGACCTCGGCGAGGGCGTCCCGCAACGCCGGCACCAGCGTCAGGTGGCCGGCGGCCAGCGACGAGACACCGACGACGTGCACGTCGTTGTCTGCGGCCTGCCGCGCGACCTCGTCGGGCGTGGAGAACAGCGAGCCGACGTCGACGTCGAAACCGATGTCGGCGAACGCCGTGGCGATGACCTTCTGTCCGCGGTCGTGCCCGTCCTGCCCCATCTTGGCGACCAGGATGCGGGGCCGTCGACCGTCGGCCTCGGCGAACTTCTCCACCATCTCGGTGGCGCTGCTGACGTTGCTGGCCATCCCCACCTCGTCTCGGTACACGCCGGCGATGGTCCGGATCTCGGCCTGGTGCCGGCCGTACACCTTCTCCAGGGCGTCGGAGATCTCGCCGACCGTGGCCTGGGCTCGGGCCGCGTTGATCGCCAGCGCCAGCAGGTTGTTGCCCAGACCGTCTTCACCGGCGGTGCCGGTCGCCGCCGCGGCCCGGGTCAACTCGGCGAGCGCGGCCTCGGTGGCGTCGTTGTCGCGTTCAGCACGCAGCCGCTCGAGCTTGGCGATCTGCTCGGCACGCACCCGACTGTTCTCGACCTTGAGGACCTCGATCTCGTGGTCCTCGTCGACCTGGTAGCGATTGACCCCGATGACGGTCTGCTGCCCGGAGTCGATGCGGGCCTGGGTGCGGGCGGCGGCCTCTTCGATGCGCATCTTGGGGATGCCCTCGTTGATCGCCTGCGCCATGCCGCCGTGCTCGGCGATCTCGGCGATGTGTGCGCGGGCCTTCTCGGCGAGCTGATGGGTCAGCCACTCCACGTAGTACGAGCCGCCCCACGGATCGATGGGCCGGGTGGTGCCCGACTCCTGCTGCAGCAACAGCTGGGTGTTGCGTGCGATGCGCGCCGAGAAGTCGGTCGGCAGCGCCAACGCCTCGTCGAGGGCGTTGGTGTGCAGCGACTGGGTGTGCCCCTGGGTCGCCGCCATCGCCTCGATGCACGTGCGCGCGACGTTGTTGAAGGCGTCCTGCGCGGTCAGCGACCAGCCCGAGGTCTGCGAATGGGTGCGCAGCGACCGCGATTTCGGGTTCTTGGGGTCGAACTGTCCGACCAGCTCGCTCCACAGCAACCGCCCGGCTCGGAGTTTGGCGACCTCCATGAAGAAGTTCATGCCGATCCCCCAGAAGAAGGACAGCCGCGGGGCGAACTTGTCGATGTCCAGTCCGGCGTCCAAACCCGCCTTGATGTATTCGACGCCGTCGGCCAACGTGTACCCCAGTTCCAGGTCGGCCGTGGCCCCGGCTTCCTGGATGTGGTAGCCCGAGATCGAGATGCTGTTGAACTTGGGCATTTTCACGCTGGTGTAGCCGAAGATGTCGGAGATGATCCGCATCGACGGCTTCGGCGGATAGATGTAGGTGTTGCGGACCATGAACTCTTTGAGGATGTCGTTCTGGATGGTCCCGGCCAATTTCTCCGGCGGTACGCCCTGTTCCTCGGCGGCCACCACGTACAGCGCGAGGATGGGCAGCACCGCACCGTTCATCGTCATCGACACACTCACCGCGGACAGGTCGATGCCGTCGAACAGCTGGCGCATGTCCAGGATCGAGTCGATGGCCACCCCGGCCATCCCGACGTCACCGGCGACGCGCGGGTGATCGGAGTCGTAGCCGCGGTGGGTGGCCAGGTCGAAGGCCACCGACAGACCCTTCTGTCCCGCCGCCAGATTGCGACGGTAGAACGCATTGGACTCCGCCGCGGTGGAGAAGCCCGCGTATTGGCGGATGGTCCACGGCTGGTTGACGTACATGGTCGGGTAGGGACCGCGCACGAACGGCGGCTCCCCGGGCAGGCTGGCCAGCGGGAAGCCGGCATCGACGACCTCGTCGCGGTCGGCCGCGATGTAGACGGGTTTGACGTCGATGCCCTCCGGAGTGGCCCAGTCGAGCTGCTCGGCGGTGTAGCCGTGGGCCGCTGCCGCGGCCGAGACCTGTGCATCCACCTGCTGGTGAGTCGGCGACGCCCCGGCGTCCCTGGCATCCCCGGCGTGCAACGGGACGTCGGCGAAGCTCCCGATCTTGGGTTGTGTCGCAGTCACCTCAGGCCCCCAATCGGGTCAGCAGGTCCGACAGGGTGCTGACCGCGTCGATCTTCATGGTCAGGTATCCGTCGGGCTTCGAATCCGCCTCCGCGACAACCTTCTCCGGTCCGGCCAGCAGAACGTGGCGCACCCCGGCCGCCCTCGCCGCGTCGACGACAGCGCCGGCCTCCTCGGAGTAGCGGGCGTCGGTGCCGCAGATGACGGCGACCTCGGTGGACGCGGTATCGGCGACCGCGGCACCGACGCCGTCGGCGGTGAGTGGACCGGGGTTGACCGCTTCGATCCCGCCCGAGGCCAACAGATTCACGGCGAAGGTGGCCCGGATGTTGTGCTCGGCCAGCGGGCCGAGCGGCAACAGCAGAGCCGTCGGCCGCGCCCCGGTGGTCTGCAGGTGCGCATCCGAGCGATCCCGCAGGGCTTCGAAGTCGGCCGCGTAGCGCCGGACGTGCGGCAGCGGATCGCCCTGCGGCAGAGGGACTTCGGCGAGATCTGGATACTCGTTCACCCCGGTCAGCGCCGTCCGGCGATGCGCGATGTCGCCGGCTCGGCGCTCGGCGACCTCGGCGATCGCTGCCAGGATGTGCTCGCGCGCCGCCTCGAAACCGCCCTGCGCCTCGATCTGTTGGAAGTGCGACCACGCCTGCTCGGCGAGCTGGCTGGTGAGGTCCTCGACGAACCACGATCCGCCGGCAGGATCGAGCACGCGGCCGATGTGGGATTCCTCGAGCAGCAACAGCTGGGTGTTGCGGGCGATGCGACGCGCGAAACTGCGTGCGGTACCGGGAAAGCCGCCGTCGATCGCCACGTCGAAGGGATGCACCTGCACGGTGTCGGCGCCACCGACAGCTGCGGCGAAGGCCGCGACCGTCGTGCGCAGCATGTTCACCCACGGGTCCCGCTGCGACATCATCGGCAGCGATGTGGTGACGTGAACGCTCGCTGCCCCGGCGTCACGCTCCCCCACCACCACCTCAGCCACGCGGGCCCAGATCTGGCGCGCGGCACGCAGTTTTGCGATCGAGGTGAACTGGTCGTCGTCGACGGCGAACCGGAACGCGACCTGTCCCAGCGCAGCCGGAACCGACAGACCGCCCTCGACCAGATGGCGCACACACGACACACCCGCGGCGATCGCGGCGCCGAGCTCCCAGGCGGCGTTGGCGCCCAGGTTGTGGAACACCGGTCCGTCCACGGTGACTGTTCGCACGTGGCCGTCGTAGGTGCTGGCCTTCGTCGCTGTCGCGACGACGTCCTCGAGGTCGGGCGCGGCCCGGCCGGCCAGTGGCGCGACGAGCGGATCGGCGCCCAGGTCGATCGAAAGCCTGGACCGCTGTTCGTCATCGAGTCCGGTCACCAGGGCCAGCACGGCGTCCGCGGCGGAACGGAACGCGTCACCGACCGGCTCGACCACGATGGGGACGAGGTCGAGGTACACGCCGTCGAGCAGGCGCTCGAGATCGGCGGGGGCCACCGCGTCGCCGGCGTCACCGCTGCCGACGCGCAACACCAGTGCACTGATGCCCTCGGTCAGCCCCAGCAGAATCGACCCGTTGACCTCGGCGACGCCCGCGTTGGCCGCCGGGTAGACGTCGGCGACCTTCCACCCGGCCTTCACGTCACGCAGTGCGTCGCCGCCCCGCACGTAGGGCCAGTGCCCGGGGAGGGCTGGTTCAGCCAGCTCGTCGGCGCCGGTGTACAGGGGCCGGATCGGGAAACCGTCGTAGGTGTCCGAATCGAGCAGCCGCTCCGGCTGGGCGCCCAGATCGGCGGGGTCCCGCTTCTGGGACTTCGCCAGCACGCCCGCAACCGCGGAGCGCCATCGGTCCAGATCGGAGTCTGCTACCCCGGCAGAGCCGGCGCTGGGTGTCTGCACAGCCATCAGGCTAAATGATGGGCGTCACATCAGCGCACGCCGGTGTGCAGAGTCCACACTGCGACATTTCAGCCGGTGAGCGCGCACACCCGTACTCTTGGAAAGCGTGAAATCCGTCGTCAGAACGCTGCGCACCGCCCGCGCCGCGTTTTTCGGCACCCTGGCGACCATCCCCCGCGGCAGGCTCGTGGCGGTTCTGTGCGCCATTGTGATTCTCGTCGCAGTTGCGCTGCTGGTGCCGATCCCGTCCGCCGTTCAGCTGCGCGACTGGGCGACCTCGGTCGGTGCGTGGTTTCCGTTGGCGTTCTTCGCCGCCCACGTGGCGGTGACGGTGTTCCCGTTCCCGCGCACCGCCTTCACGCTGGCCGCGGGGCTGCTGTTCGGTCCGGTGCTGGGGATCCCGATCGCCGTGGCTGCGAGCACGCTGTCGGCACTGATCGCGCTGTTCGTGGTGCGCTCCGCCGGGTGGCAGGTCAGCAGCCTGGTCCGGCACCCCAGAATCGACGCCGTCGACGCGCGGTTGCGGGAACGTGGTTGGCCGGTGGTGCTGGCGACCAGGCTGATCCCGGCGGTGCCGTTCTCCGTGCTGAACTACGCCGCGGGTGCGTCGTCGGTTCGGGTCCTGCCCTACACCTTGGCGACCCTGTTCGGCGTGCTCCCCGGCACCGCAGCGGTCGTGATTCTCGGCGACGCTCTCACGGGTCGGGTGAGCCCGCTGCTACTCGCCGTCTCGCTGTGCACCGCCGGCGTCGGCGTGGCCGGCTTGGCCTACGAGATACGCCGGCACCGCCGCGCCGAGGACGCCGTCAGCGTCCCCTGAGGTCGGGGCCCTCGACGGTCATCGTGCCGAAGAGCGCCAGGAACGCCGACGCCGCGATCAGGTTGGGGCTGAAGTCGCGAACTCGCAGGTGCGATCCGACAGCCAGCACGAAGTACACCGTCAACATGAACGTCGTCAGGCGGGCCAGTGCGGGGAAACGCACCACCGACAGCAGGCCCACCGCGCTCGCGGCCTTGACGACCGGGATGAGCGGGCGCAGTTCCTCCGGGAGGCCGACATCGTCGAACGCCTTCTTCACCGGCGCCACGGGCCCGACGCACGCCGCTGCGTCGGCCGCCTGGAGCACGGCCAGCGCCAGGTAGGCACGTCGGGAGGTCAGCGCGCTCACTGATTCTCCCCCGACGGGGTCGAGCCCAGTTGCGGGTTCCGTGGCGCCGACGAGAGCAGCCCCGGACCTTCCACCGGTGAACGGGCCTCCGCCTCAGCCTTGGCCACCGCCTGCGCGATCGCCGGATCGGTCTCGGTGGAAAACCAGTCGGCGACGGCCTCGCTGTCGTCCTCCGGACGGGCCAGATCGTCCTCGACCGGCGGCGGTGTCCAGCGGAACACCCCGTCCTCGCCGGGCGCGCCGAGCAGCTTGGTGAAGCCCTGCAGCGCGGTACCGAAGTCGCTGGGCACCACCCACACCTTGTTGGCGTCGCCTTCGGCCATCTTCGGCAGCATCTGCAGGTACTGGTAGGCCAGCAGCTCCGGGGTGGGCCGACCCGCCTTGATCGCGGCGAACGTCTTCTCGATCGCCTTGGCCTGGCCCTGAGCCTGCAGGTAGGCCGCGGCGCGTTCACCTTGTGCCCGCAGCATGCGGGACTGGCGGTCGGCCTCGGCGGTCAGGATCGCGGCCTGCTTGGCGCCCTCGGCGGACAGGATGGCGGCCTGCTTCTCGCCTTCGGCCTGCTTGATCGCCGATTCGCGATGGCCCTCTGCGGTCAGGATCATCGCGCGCTTCTCCCGGTCGGCGCGCATCTGCTTTTCCATCGAATCCTGGATGGAGGGCGGCGGATCGATGCTGCGCAGCTCGACCCGGGCCACCCGCAGCCCCCACCGGTTGGTGGCCTCGTCGAGCACCCCGCGCAACGCGGTGTTGATCTGGTCGCGGGACGTCAGCGTCTGCTCCAGCGTCATCCCGCCGACCAGGTTGCGCAGCGTCGTGGTGGTCAACTGCTCCACACCGACGATGTAGTTGCTGATCTGGTACACCGCGGCCTGCGGGTTGGTGACCTGGAAGTAGACGACGGTGTCGATCTGCACCGTGAGGTTGTCTTCGGTGATGACGGGCTGCGGCGGGAAGGACACCACCCGCTCGCGCAGATCGACCCGGGCCCGGATCTTGTCGACGAACGGCAACAGCAACGTCAGCTGGCCGGACACGGTCTTGCTGTAGCGGCCGAGTCGCTCGATCACGGCCGCCTCGGCCTGTGGGATCAGGGCCACCGACTTGGCGACCACGATCACGGCGAACACGACCAGCACAGCCAGCAGGACCAATCCTGCGATGGGGCCGTCCATGATGGGGCTCCTTCCCTCGCCGAACTTCTCAGGCGATCTTCGACACCACCGCGGTGGCGCCGTCGATCTTCACGACCAGGACCTGGTCGCCGGGTTCGTACACATCGTTCTCGTTGAGCGGCCGCGCGGTCCAGACCTCACCCTCGAGTTTCACCTGGCCTTCGTGGCGCGCGACGCGGCCGAGCACCAACGCGTTCTTGCCTTCCAGGGCGCGGGCCGGCTCAGGCAGACCCTGACCGGATTGCATCCGTCGCCTCAGCGCCGGCCGGACGCCGACCAACAGCAGCACCGACACCAGCAGGAACACCAGTCCGTCGGCCCAGATCGGCCAGTCCAGCACCCACGCCGACCCGGCGGCCGCCAATGCACCGCCGCTGAGCATGAGCAGGAACAGATCGCCGGTCAGCGCCTCGGCGCCGGCCAACGCCAGGGCCGCGATCAGCCAGATCAGCGCAACAGGCATACCGCCAGCCTATCGCGCGACCGACCGGGCCAGCATCGAACAACTACACTGCTGCCATCATGTGGTGTCCCAGTGTTTCGCTTTCGGTGTGGGCCAATTCGTGGCTGGCCGGCGCCGCCGCGCCTGACGACGTCCTGGACGCGTTATCTCTGTGGACGCCAAGGCATTCGGTCACGGCGTACGACTCCGCTGCGGCGGAGCGCACCGGCTTGTCGTGGCCCGACCTCGACGATCCGGGTGCGGTGTCGCTGCTGCAGACCATGCGCACCGCGGCCCGGGCCACCGGCACGCAGCCGGCGATCTCGCTGGCGCTGCCCGTACCCGGCGACGTCCGGGGCCTGCCGCCCGGCACCCAGTTCGGGCGCGACGCCATCGCCGCCGGTGAGGCGGTTCTCGTCGGTCCGCCCGAAGCGCTCGTCGGTCTCGTCCCCGACTTCGAGTACCCCGACGGCTTCCCCGAGACCGACCTGGGCACCGACATGTTCGATCCCGACGTCTTCGACCCCGAACCCAGTGGCCTGTCGTGGACGGTGTACTCGCTGCCCGGCCCCGTCATCGTCGAGTACTTCGATCTCGGCGAGGCCGAGTACGCCCTGCGCGACGCGGTGCGCTCGGCGGCCGACGCGCTCGGCGCGTTGCGGGCAGGCGCGTCCGGCGGTGACATCGGCGACCCCCGCCGGCTCGTCGAGCAGGTCCTCGACTCCACTCTCGCCCACCGCGTGCCCGACCATGCGCCGGCGCGCGCGGTGCGGGTGTTGGAGAACGCCGCGCACGTGGACGCGATCATCACCGTCAGCTCCGGGTTGATCCCGAGCGGCCTGCAGAGTTCCTCGGAGGTCCAAGTCGCCAGCGACGCACTGCGTCCGCTGACCGCGGTGGTCCGCTCGGCGCGGCTGGCCGCCGTCGAGGCGATCCTGCATTCCGCCTGGCGTCGTTGAGATTTGGGCGCTCGTCAGGCCTCGCAGTCCGGGGTGCACACCGCACCGTTGACACTGCAGCCGTAGCCGGGTACCGGCTGCGGCCCGGTGACCCGAGCCGCCGGGGCATCCGTCCGCATCTCGTCGAGCAGGTCGATCGCCAGCTGGGCGAAGCGGGTCTGGGCGTTCGGCGTGGAGGCCCGCGCGAACGCGATTCCCGCCTGCGCGGCCTGCTCGGCCAGTTCGTTGTCCAGGTCCCACACCACCTCGATGTGGTCGGCGACGAACCCGACCGGACACACGATCACCGCTGAGGTGCCCGCGCGCTGTAACGCCTCGAGATGGTCACCGACGTCCGGCTCGAGCCACGGCACCTGCGGCGGTCCCGAGCGGGACTGCCAGACGTGGTCGTAGTCGAGGTAGCCCGCGGCCGCGGCCACCAGCCGGCAGGTGTAGCCGACCTGGCGTTCGTAGAGGTCGGGGCCGCACCGGTCGGCCGCGCGCAGCGGGATCGAGTGCGCGGTGAAGACCAGGCGGGCCTCGTCACGCAGTTCGGCGGGCAATGTGGCGGCGGCGTCGCGGATCGCGTCGGCGAACATCTCGACCAACAGCGGATGGTCGAAGTACTGGCGCAGCTTGACCAGCTCCGGTGCCCCCGCCCCGGCGGCCGCGCGGCCGCGTGCGATGTCCTCCTGGTACTGCGTGCAGCCCGAGTAACCACCCCACGCCGAGGTGGTGAAGACCGCTGCGCGTTCGATGCCGTTGTCGCGCATCTGCGTGACGGTGTCTTCGACGTAGGGCTCCCAGTTGCGGTTGCCGAAGTAGACCGGTATCCGGCGGCCGCGGCGGGCCAGCTCGGCCTCGATCTCGGCGATGAGCGCACGGTTGATCCCGTTGATCGGCGAGACCCCGCCGAAATGCAGGTAATGCTCGGCCACCGACTCCAGCCGCTCCCGCGGGATGCCGCGGCCGCGAGTGACGTTCTCCAAGAACGGCATCACCTGGTCGGGCCCCTCGGGACCACCGAAGGACAGCAGCAACAGCGCGTCGAACTCCATGGTCACAACAACTGGGTGCTGGCCCCGCCGTCGGCATAGATCACGGTGCCCGTGGTCGCCGGCAGCCAGTCCGACATCAGCGCGCACACCGTCTTGGCCACCGGTGTGGGATCCTTCATGTTCCAGCCCAGCGGCGCACGCTGGTCCCAGCCCTCTTCGAGCAGCTGCATCTGCGCCCCGGCCTCCTCACCGAGCGCGCCGCCGACGATGGCGCTCATCGCCAGAGTCCGGATCGGTCCGGCGGCAACGAGATTGGAGCGGACGCCGACCTGGCCGGCCTCGCGGGCGACGAAGCGGTTCACCGATTCCAGCGCGCTCTTGGCCACCGTCATCCAGTTGTAGGCCGGCATTGCGCGGGTCGGGTCGAAGTCCATGCCGACGATGCCGCCGCCGGGATTCATGATCGGCAGCACCGCTTTGGCCAGCGAGGCGTAGGAGTAGGCCGAGATGTGGATGCCTTTGGCGACATCCTCGTACGGCGCGTCGAAGAACGGGTTGATGCCCATGCCGGTCTGCGGCATGAAACCGATCGAATGCACGACGCCGTCGAGCTTGTTGCCTTCACCGATCTCGGCGGTGATCCGGTCGGCCAGCGTGTCGAGGTGCTCGGTGTTCTGCACGTCGAGCTCCAGCAGCGGCGCCGGATTCGGCAGCCGGTCGCAGATCCGCCGGATCAGCTTCATCCGGTCGAACCCGGTCAGCACCAGTTCGGCGCCGGCCTCCTGGGCCACCTTGGCGATGTAGAACGCGATCGACGAATCGGTGATGATGCCGGTGACGAGGATGCGCTTGCCCTCGAGAATGCCAGTCATGTGATCGTCCTTATCTATGTCAGGGCCGCTGAGGCCTCGCTAGTGGCCCATACCCATGCCGCCGTCGACCGGGATCACCGCGCCGGCAATGTAGTTGGCGTCTTCTGAGGCCAGGAAACTGACGACACCCGCCACGTCGGCGGCGGTCCCGACCCGCTTGGCCGGGATGAAATCCAGCGCTCCCTGCTGGATTCGCTCGTCGAGCGCACGGGTCATCTCGGTGTCGATGTAGCCGGGGGCCACCACGTTGGCGGTGACGTTGGCCTTGGACAGCTCCCGGGAGATCGAGCGCGCCATCCCGATCAGTCCGGCCTTGGAGGCCGCGTAATTGGCCTGATTACCGATGCCCCACATGCCCGAGACCGACCCCACATAGATGATGCGGCCGAAGCGCTTGCGTTGCATGGTGCGCGACGCGCGCTGGGTCACCCGGAAAGCCCCGGTCAGGTTGGCGTCGATGACCTTCTGAAACCGTTCCTCGGTCATCCGCATCAGGAAGGCATCCGCAGAGATACCCGCGTTGGAAACCAGCACCTCGACCGGGCCCTGGTGCTCCTCGACCTCGGTGAACGCGCGGTCGACGGCATCGCTGTCGGTGACGTCACACTGCACGCCGAACAATCCGTCCGGGGCACCGGACCCGCGGTGGGTGACCGCGACCTTGTGGCCGTCAGCGGCGAGTCGCTGCGCGATGGCCAGTCCGATCCCCCGGTTGCCGCCGGTGACCAGCACAGACCGCGACACAAAAGCCGGCCGGCCGGTGTCGGTGGGTTCGGCGACGGCGTTCGCTGTCTCCGCCTGAGCGGCTCCGGAGGTGTCGGTCATGCCGCCAACTTAGTGCGTGGACTGCACGGATCCGAAATCAAGGTCGGCGAGCTCGGCTACTAGTTGGGCAACCGACGGTTGATCAGCAGCGCACCCAGGGCGGCACCGGCCAGTACCAGTGCACCCAGCCGCAGCCAGCCCACGCTCGCATCACCTTTGATGGTTTCGTAGCCGATCTGCTCCTGCAGGTTGCTGAACACCTGTTTGAGCTGCTCGAGGCTGGACGCGGTGAACGCCTCGCCGCCAGAGAGCTCGGCGATCTTGGCGAGCATCTCGTCGTCGACGGGCACCGGCTGGCGCTGCTCGTTGATCTCGACGTAGCCGTACGGCGTGCCGAACGACACCGTCGAGATCGGCACGCCCTGATCCTTGGCGGTGCGGGCCGCGGTGTAGGCCCCTTTGGGGTTGTCCGGATTCGACGGGACGGTTTCCTTGCCGTCGGACATCAGCACGATGCGCGCCGGCGGCGGTTCGTCGCCGCCACCGATGACGGCTCCCACCGTCGCGATGGCCTGCAGCGCGGTGAACACTCCCTCGCCGGTCGCCGTGCGGTCGGCCAGCTGCAACTTGTCGATGGCGTTCTTGGTGGCCTCGCGGTTGGTGGTCGGCGAGACGAGAACCGTGGCGGTGCCGGCGTAGGAGATCAAACCGAGGTTGATGCCGGGGGTCAACTGGTCGGCGAACTGCTTGGCGGCTTCCTGGGCGGCCACCAGCCGGTTGGGCGACACGTCGGTGGCGCGCATCGACTGCGACACGTCGATCACCAGCATCACCACCGCGCGGTTACGGGGGATACGCACGTCGTGGGTCGGGCCGGCCATCGCGATGGTGAACAACACCATCGAGGACACGAGGAGCACCGCAGGCAGGTGACGCCAACGGCTGGGACGCTGCGGGGCAACACTTTCCAGCAGCTCCATGTTGGCGAATCGCAGCATGCGCTTCTGGCGCGCCATCTGCACGATGACGTAGAGCGCGATCAGCCCGATGACGACCAGGAGGAACAGGAAGAACCAGGGATGCTCGAAGCCCGTCAGCGACATCGGGCCGAAAAACGGTAAGGTCATGTGCTAGTTGTCATTTCGTTGGTCATCGCGCCGAGGCCAGGGCACCGCGGCGCCGGCTCGCGACGAAGCGCACCACGTCCGCGATCCAGTCTCGATCGGTGCGCAGCGTCAGCAGCGGGGCGTCACAACGCCTCAGCGTGCGCGCCACCTCGGCGCGGTGTGCGGCGGCGGCCCGCTCGAAGTCGCTGCGCAGCTGTTCGTCGATGGTGAACTCGCGGGTGCGCCCGGTCTCGGTGTCCTGCAGGATCACGTCTCCGACCGGCGGCAGCTCGATGTCACGGGGATCGAGGATCTCGATCCCCAGCACCTCGTGGCGACCCGAGATGGCGCGCAGCGGACGCATCCAGTCGATCGGGCCCAGGAAATCGCTGATGATCACGGCCATTCCACGTCGACGTTCGGGCCGGCGCAGCGCATCGATCGCCGCGGCGAGGTCACCCCGGGTACCCATCGGGGCCCGGGGGGTGGTCGCGATGGCGCGCAACAATTCCTGCTCATGCATCCGGCCGGACAGGGCGGGCACCCGGCGCATGGTGTCACCGTTGGAGATGATCGCGCCGAGCCGGTTGCCGCCGCCGCTGTTGAGGAAGGCGATCGAGGCCGCCGCGGCGACGGCCAGATCACGCTTCTCACAGCCGGTCGTACCGAAGTCCAGGCTGGCGGACACGTCGACCACCAGCCACGTCTCCAGCTCACGGTCGGCGATCATCTGCCGCACGTGGGGTTGGGTCGTCCTCGCGGTCACCGACCAGTCCATGCGACGCACGTCGTCGCCGGGCTGGTAGCTGCGGGACTCGCCCGGTTCTGTTCCGGGCCCGGGCAGCAGACCGAGGTGGTCCCCGTGCAGCACGCCGTCCAATTTCCGGCGCACCGTCAACTCGAGCTTGCGCAGGGCCGCGGTCAGTGCCGGGTCCCGGATCTCCCCGCGCTGCAGAGAGGGCAGGTCGATGGAACGAGTGGAGTTGGTGGAACCAGAGGGACTAGAGGGATCTGGAGGAGCCGTCACCGCGTGAGCCGCCTACGCATGCTCAGCGCCCGCCCGCCGCCGCGGCGGCGGGAACCCCGGGCGAAGCGGACGGACCTTGCTGCGGAATGGCGTTCACCTGAGGAAGTGCCACGGTCTGCATGATCCGGTTGATCACCGTCTCCGAGGACACTTCGTCGGCGAGCGCGTCGTAGGTGAGCACCAGCCGGTGTCGCAGCACATCGGGGATGATCTCGACGACGTCCTGCGGGATGACGTAGTCGCGACCGCGCACCAGGGCCAGCGCCCGGGCCGCCGCGATGATGCCCAGCGACGCACGCGGTGAGGCGCCGTAGGCGATCCACGCCTTGGCGTCGGGCATCCCGAACTTCTCCGGCTCACGGGTGGCGGTGACGATCCGCACCACGTAGTCGACCAGCGCGTGGTGGACGAAATTGTTGGCCGCGGTCTCCTGCAGCCGCAGCAGATCACCGGTGTTGAGGATCTGCTTGGGTTCCGGCGGCTTCACGCCCATCCGGTAGATGATCTCGCGCTCTTCCTCCGGCGAGGGGTAGCCCACGTTGAGCTTGAACAGGAAGCGGTCGCGCTGCGCCTCGGGCAGCTGATAGACGCCCTCCTGCTCGATGGGGTTCTGCGTGGCCATGACCAGGAACGGACTGGGCAGCGGGAACGTCTTGCCGCCGATGGAGATCTTGCGTTCGGCCATGATCTCGAGCAGGGCGGACTGCACCTTGGCCGGCGCACGGTTGATCTCGTCGGCCAGCAGGAAGTTCACCACGCAGGGGCCGAGCTCGATGTCGAACTCCTCCTTGCCCTGACGGTAGATCCGGGTGCCGACGATGTCGGTGGGCACCAGGTCGGGAGTGAACTGGATGCGGGCGAACGTGCCGCCGACGACCTTGGCGAAGGTTTCGACCGCCAACGTCTTGGCGACCCCGGGGACACCTTCGAGCAGAACGTGCCCCTTGGCCAGCAGACCGACGAGCATCCGCTCGACCAGTTGGTCCTGACCGACGATGATCCGCTTGACCTCGAAGATGGCGCGCTCGAGCGTGTGCACCTCGTGCTGCATGCCGCCGTTGGTGCCTGACGAACCCGACTGTCCGGTGCTCGGTGCGGCATGCGCACCCGGGGAGTAGCCGGGTGCCGGGGCCTGCCCGGGAAATCCTCCAGAGCCCTGCGGCGGCCCACTCGGTGCGGTCATCAAACTTCCTTCCACAAGCGCAGTACCTACAGGTCTGTGCGGCACGGGCCCGTTGTGGCACCGTGCTCGCCGTCAACTATTCCAGGCGGTTCGGAATCCGTCGACGCCGCCCATGGCGAGCCGGGCCGTACCCCAGCCATTCACCAATGGTGCTCAGCTTTAACTCAGGCCACACTCAGGTTGACCGACCCGCGGTCGCCGCAGGGTGACCGACGCGCGGCCGTCTCAGGTTTCGATGACGCGCACCGCGTAGGGCTGCAGGCCTGCCGTCCGCACCGGGCTCACGGTCACCCGGCCCGCACTGCTGGCCGACTCGAGCATCTTTCCGCCGCCGAGGTACATCGCCACGTGCTGGCTGCCGCCGGGTCCCCAGAACAGCAGGTCTCCCCGCTTGGCTTGCGAGACGGGCACCTTGCGGCCGGTGTTGTACTGATCGCCGGAGTACTTCGGGATCAACACGCCCACCCCGGCGTAGGAGAACTGGGTGAATCCGGAACAGTCGAATCCGACGGTGTTGGCGCCGGAGTCGACCCCGGTGCTGGGACCGCTGGGCTTGCCCCCACCCCAGGAGTAGGGCACACCCATCTGGCTGCCGCCTCGCCGGATGGCGTATTCGATGGCGGCCGGACCGCGCACGGTTCCCGGCGCCACACTCGCCGGCGCATCGGCCGGCACCAGACCGATGGTCTGCAGGAACTTGCGCCCGAGGTTCATGGTGACCTCGGTTGCCTGCGCGGTGGCGGCCAGCGAGGCGTTGGCGATGGCCAGCGGGTCCCCCGGGGCGCCCGCACTGATGAGCTTGGGCAGCGTGGGGTCCCACTGACCGGCCGCGGGCTGGGCGGAGGCGGGAGCGATCGGGCCGAACGCGACACCGGCGACGGCCACGACAGCGATGAGCAGGCGGCGCACGGGGATCACCACTCGATCATTCGGGTGACGAAGGGGGTCATGCCGCTGGTACGGACCGGCGAGATCTTGACGACCGAACCGGTGTAGGGCGCCTCGAGCATCTTGCCGTCGCCGAGGTACATCGCCACGTGCTGGCTGGCGTTGGGGCCGTAGAAGATCATGTCGCCGCGGCGCATCTGTGAGGACGGGATCTTGCGGCCCGCGTTGTACTGCGAGCCCGAGTAATGGTCGAGCTTGATGCCGACGCCGGCGAACATGTACAGCATCAGGCCCGAGCAGTCGAACCCGACGGTTCCGGCGCCGTGATCGATGCCGCGGCTGGGCCCTGCGGCGTTGCCGCCGCCCCACGAGTACGGCACGCCCAGCTGCGACATGCCGCGCCTGATCACCAACTCGGTGGCCTGGGGGCCGGCGACGGCCGGGATGGCGCCGTTGGTGATGCCGGTTTCGGTCGGCAACAGGCCGAGGCTCTGCAGGAACTTGCGACCCAGGTTCTGGGTGATCTCGAGCGACGTCGTGATGATCTTGATCACCGCGTTGATGATCTGGATCGGATCGCCGCTGACGAATGCGCTCGGGATCTGCGGCAACGTCATGTCCCAGGCGGTCTCACGGTTACCGGTCGCCGGGTCGACGTCCCAGTTCGGGTTGGCCGCGCCGGGCTTGGCCGGCGCCGGCGCGCCCGACGAGGAGGACCCGGGTGCCGCGGCGGGCCGACCGGCCCCGGTCGGGCTGCTGGGCGCGGCCAGTGTCCGGGCCTCGGCCAGTTTCGCCTGGGCCTGCTGACGTTCGGCGGTGAGACGGTCGAGTTCGGCCTGCTGGGACTTGAACGTCTCCTGGGCGCCGGTCAGCGCGTCGACCGCGTCCTGCTGGCTGGCCTCGGCCGCCGAAACGGCCGCGTCGGCCTGCTGCTTCGCGAGGCGCGCCGCGGACTCCTTGTTGACCTGTTCGACGCGGGCGCTCTGCAGCTCGGTCATCACCCGGCGGGAGCTGATCGCCAGCGTCTCGCCGGCCGCGGCGGTGTTGAGGATGTCGACAGGATCGGAGGCCGTCAGGTAGGAACTCGACGGGCCGTTGACGTACATCGCGGCCGCGAAGGTGTCGAATCGCTTCTGGGCGTCGGTGATGGCACTGTTGGCCTGCTCGACGCGCTGGGTGCTGGCGTCGACTTCCTGCTGTGCCTCCGCGGCGGTGTCCCGCGCGGTCTTGACCTCCAGAATCGCCTTGTTGACACTCTCCTGCTGCGACTGGATCGCTGCTCCGAGATCCTGCAGCTTCTGGTTGACGGTGGCCACCTCGGTGACGAGCTCGGCCAAGCTGTCTGAGCTTGCGGGCTGGGCCAGTGCCAGGCTGGGCCCCAGATTCGGCACGGTCACGACCATGCCGAACGCCAGGGACACCGCACACAGCCGCGAAGCGGGGGCGCCAGGGGTGCGTCTCATCCGACTCAAGTCTCCTAATGCTCCACGCGAACGTGTCGGAAGATTCTCGGGCGCTCGAGCACAGTGAGCACAAAGATCACAGAAGTAACACGAAGCACTACTGCAACATCAAGCACCGATTGCACCGTACGTCACATCTGACGCTAAAGAAACTTTAGTAACGAATTACAACAATGTAATTGCATTTCGCGTTATCAAACGGTGATGTTTGAATTTGCGCAGGGCGCGGAACCCGTCAATCGACGCTGGTGGACGCTGCCTTCGACCCGGTTGCCCGTTTGCCCCATTTCTGCAGCATGCGGGTGGCCACGACGGCCAGCACGGTTACGAAAATGACCACAATGGTGAATGGCGTCCACGCAAAGTGAGAATCGGTCAACTCGCCGACGAAATTGGTCGACGACTGCACCGGGTTGCCGGTCTCGGCCAGGTCCTCACCGGCCTCGAGCGTGACCCGATCGAAGTCGGTGCTGTAGGTCCCGGCGTACGAGGGGCTCATCGCCAGCACCGTCGAACCGGGGTTCGCCATCCCCACCTCGGTGGCGATGTCACGAAGCGGCGTGTCGATCGGAGGGTTGACGTCGATCGCCACGATCTTGAGGTCGATCCCCTGTTCGCGGGCGTCTTCGACGACCTGGCGCAGCGCGGGAATGTCGGCCTGATACGCCGGCGCGACGCTGATACCGTCGTCGGCGACATCGCTCTGCACCCGGTCCATGTCGATCTCAGGCGGGATGTAGCCCGGCAGAAACCCGACGAACTGAGCTTCGGTCACACGAGCACGGTAGCCGACCCGGCCTCCGAGGTGACGCCGACACGGTCGGCGGCGATTCTGGGTAACCCAGGAGCGGCCAGGACTGGCACCGCCAGCGGTCAGCGACAACACTGGAGGCACCCTGGGATTACTTACAGGACAAGCGTACTGTTAGGGTGACGGACGCCGCCGACACAGCCCGTCGCGGCGATGAATACAGCCGGGAGTTGATGTGAGCACCAAGAATTCATCCGTGAACTCGTTCGGAGCACGCGACACGCTCGAGGTGGGGGACCACAGTTACGAGATCTACCGCCTCGACGCCGTTCCCGGGACGGAGAAACTTCCCTACAGCCTCAAGGTGCTCGCGGAGAACCTGCTGCGCACCGAAGACGGCGCCAACGTCACCAAGGACCACATCGACGCGATCGCCAATTGGGACGCGTCGGCCGACCCGAGCATCGAGATCCAGTTCACGCCGGCCCGCGTGGTCATGCAGGACTTCACCGGCGTGCCCTGCATCGTCGACCTGGCCACCATGCGCGAGGCGGTCGGTGACCTGGGCGGGGACATCGACAAGGTGAATCCGCTGGCCCCCGCTGAGCTCGTGATCGACCACTCCGTCATCGTGGACGTCTTCGGCAGCGCCGACGCGTTCGAACGCAACGTCGAGATCGAGTACGAGCGCAACGGCGAGCGCTACCAGTTTCTGCGCTGGGGCCAGGGCGCCTTCGACGACTTCAAGGTCGTCCCCCCCGGCACCGGCATCGTGCATCAGGTCAACATCGAGTACCTGGCTCGCACCGTCATGGTCCGCGAGAGCGACGGCACCAAGGTGGCCTACCCCGACACCTGTGTCGGCACCGACAGCCACACCACGATGGTCAACGGCCTCGGCGTGCTCGGCTGGGGTGTCGGCGGCATCGAGGCCGAGGCGGCGATGCTCGGCCAGCCGGTCTCCATGCTCATCCCCCGCGTCGTCGGCTTCAAGCTGACCGGGGAGATCAAGCCCGGCGTAACCGCCACCGACGTCGTGCTGACCGTCACCGACATGCTCCGCAAGCACGGCGTGGTCGGCAAGTTCGTCGAGTTCTACGGTGAGGGCGTGGCCGAGGTGCCGCTGGCCAACCGCGCCACGCTGGGCAACATGAGCCCGGAGTTCGGTTCCACCGCAGCGATTTTCCCGATCGATGAGGTCACCATCGACTATCTGCGGCTGACGGGCCGCGACGAGGACCAGCTGGCGCTGGTGGAGGCCTACGCCAAGGCGCAGGGGATGTGGCACGACCCGAGCCGCGAGCCCGAGTTCTCCGAGTACCTCGAACTCGATCTGGGCGACGTCGTGCCATCCATCGCGGGCCCGAAGCGCCCGCAGGACCGTATCGAGCTCTCCGACGCCAAGAACGCGTTCCGCAAGGACATCCACAACTACGTCGAAGAGAACCACCCCGCCCCCGAGACGAAGCTCGACGAAGCCGTCGACGAGTCGTTCCCGGCCAGCGACTCGGTGTCGCTGTCGTTCGCCGACGACGACGCCGTCGACGTGGCGTCGGCGGCCAACGGCTCCGAAGGGCGTCCCACCAAGCCGGTCAAGGTGACCTCCGCCGAACGCGGCGAGTTCGTCCTCGACCACGGTGCGGTGGTCGTCGCAGCCATCACCTCCTGCACCAACACCTCCAACCCGTCGGTGATGCTGGGCGCGGCGCTGCTGGCCCGCAACGCCGTCGAGAAGGGCCTGTCCACCAAGCCGTGGGTCAAGACCTCGATGGCACCCGGCTCGCAGGTGGTCAGCGACTACTACGACAAAGCCGGCCTGTGGCCGTACCTGGAGAAGCTGGGCTTCTATCTCGTCGGATACGGCTGCACCACGTGCATCGGCAACACCGGTCCGCTGCCGGAGGAGATCTCCAAGGCCGTCAACGACGAAGACCTGACCGTGACCGCGGTGCTGTCGGGCAACCGCAACTTCGAAGGCCGCATCTCCCCCGATGTGAAGATGAACTACCTCGCCTCCCCGCCGCTGGTGATCGCCTACGCACTGGCCGGCACCATGGACTTCGACTTCGAGGCAGATCCGCTGGGCCAGGACTCCGACGGCAACGACGTCTTCCTCAAGGACATCTGGCCCTCGCCCAAGGACATCTCCGACACCATTGCATCGGCCATCAACCAGGAGATGTTCACCAAGAACTACGCCGACGTCTTCAAGGGCGACGAGCGGTGGCGTAATCTGCCCACCCCCGAAGGCAAGACCTTCGAATGGGATTCGGACTCGACCTATGTCCGCAAGCCTCCGTACTTCGACGGCATGCCCGCCGAGCCGGAGCCCGTCTCCGACATCAAGGGCGCCAGAGTGCTGGCCCTGCTTGGCGATTCGGTCACCACCGACCACATCTCGCCGGCCGGCAGCATCAAGAAGGGCACACCGGCGGCGCAGTACCTGGAGGCCAACGGCGTCGAACAGAAGGACTTCAACTCATACGGCTCGCGACGCGGCAACCACGAGGTGATGATCCGCGGGACGTTCGCCAACATCCGGTTGCGCAACCAGTTGCTCGACGACGTCTCCGGTGGCTACACCCGTGACTTCACCCAGGAGGGCGGACCGCAGGCCTTCATCTACGACGCCGCGCAGAACTACGAGAAGGCCGGCATCCCGCTGGTCGTGCTCGGCGGCAAGGAGTATGGATCGGGCTCGTCGCGCGACTGGGCGGCCAAGGGCACCACGCTGCTCGGCGTGCGTGCGGTGATCGCCGAGTCCTTCGAACGGATCCACCGCTCGAACCTGATCGGCATGGGCGTCATCCCGCTGCAGTTCCCCGAAGGCGAGTCGGCGGCGTCGCTCAAGCTCGACGGCACCGAGGTGTTCGACATCGCCGGTATCGAAGAACTCAACAACGGCAAGACGCCCAAGACGGTCAAGGTGACCGCCACCAAGCAAGACGGGTCGACGGTCGAGTTCGACGGGGTCGTTCGCATCGACACCCCCGGCGAAGCCGACTACTACCGCAACGGCGGCATCCTGCAGTTCGTGCTGCGCAACATGTTGAAGTCCTAGACGGACACGCCGGAAACATGCCCAGGGTCACCGAGGATCATCTGGCGGCCCGTCGCCGCCAGATCCTCGACGGCGCCCGGCGGTGTTTCGCGGAGTACGGCTATGAAAGCGCGACCGTGCGGCGGCTCGAGGAAACCATCGGGCTGTCGCGCGGCGCGATCTTTCACCACTTCCGCGACAAGGACACGCTGTTCTTCGAGCTGGCCCGCGAGGACGCCGAGCGGATGGCCGACGTCGCCGCCCGCGAGGGGCTGATCCAGGTGATGCGCGACCTGCTCGCCGCGCCGGAGCAATTCGACTGGCTGGCCACCCGGCTGGAGATCGCGCGCAAACTGCGCAACGACCCTGCGTTCAGCCGCGGCTGGGCGGAGCGGTCAGCGGAGTTGTCCGCCGCCACCGCCGAGCGGCTGCGACGCCAGAAGCAGGCCGGACGCCTGCGCGACGACGTCCCCGGCGACGTTCTGCGCACATATCTCGAATTGGTGCTGGATGGGCTGGTCGCCCGGCTGGCCTCCGGCGACGATCCGGAAAAGCTCAGCGCGGTACTCGATCTGGTCGAGGACTCGGTGCGCCAGCCCTGAACGGTCCTACGTCCGGCGCCGGTGGTTGGGACCGCCGCGGCTGCGCATCGTGGTACCCGATTCGCGGAGCAGACTGTGGACCGAGCCGTACGACCGACCGGTCGACGCCGCCAGGTTCCTGATGCTGGCTCCGCGCTCGTAGGCGCTGCGGAGCTCGGTGAGCAACTGGTCCCTGGACTGGGTGGTTTTCTTCATCAAACGCCTCCCGGGTCTGTGCTTCGACACACATACCCCGCACTTGGGGGGTTGACACCTGGGGACGGTCAGGCCAATTCGATCAGATCGCGGTATTGCTCAGACCAGAAATCCTCGGTGCCGTCCGGAAGCAGCACCACGCGCTGCGGATCGAGGGCTTCGGCGGCGCCCGGGTCGTGCGTGACGAGCACCACCGCCCCGACGTAGCTGCGCAACGCGTCGAGGACCTGTTCGCGGGAAGCCGGATCGAGGTTGTTCGTCGGCTCGTCCAGCAACAGCACGTTGGCGGTGGACGCGACCAGACCAGCCAGTGCGAGGCGCGTTTTCTCGCCACCGGACAACGTGCCCGCCGGCTGCTCGAGCTGGGGGCCGGTGAACATGAAGGCGCCCAGCAAACCGCGCAGGTCCTGTTCCCCGGTGTCCGGCGCGGCGTGGCGGATGTTCTCCCACACCGAGGCGTGGTCGTCGAGGGTGTCGTGCTCCTGCGCGAAGTAACCGATCTTGCAGCCATGGCCCGGTTCCATCACACCCGCATCGGGGGTCTCCACCCCGGCGAGAAGCCGGAGCAGCGTGGTCTTGCCTGCACCGTTGAGCCCCAGCACCACGACCCGCGACCCGCGGTCGATGGCCAGATCGACGCCGGTGAACACCTCCAGTGAGCCGTAGTTCTTGGTCAATCCCTTGACCACCAGCGGGGTACGTCCGCATGCGGCCGGGGTGGGGAACTTGATCCGCGCCACCTTGTCGGCCACCCGCTCCTCGTCCAGCGCGGCCATCATGCGATCCGCGCGACGCAACATGTTCTGTGCGGCAACGGCTTTGGTGGCCTTGGCGCCCATCTTGGCGGCCTGGGTGCGCAGTGCGGCGGCTTTGCGTTCGGCGTTGGCGCGCTCGCGGCGGCGGCGCGCTTCGTCAGTAGCGCGGGCGTCGAGGTACTTCTGCCAGCCCATGTTGTACACATCGGCTTCGCCGCGCACGGCGTCGAGGAACCACACCCGGTTGACCACATCGGCGAGCAATTCGACGTTGTGGCTGATCACCACGAGTCCGCCGCTGTGGTTCTGCAGGAACGTGCGCAACCAGCCGATCGAGTCGGCGTCGAGGTGGTTGGTCGGTTCGTCGAGCAGCAGCGTGGTCTGGGAACTGGCCCCGCCGCCGGCACCGTCGCTGGCGGCGAACAGGATCCTCGCCAGCTCCACCCGGCGCCGCTGACCACCCGACAGCGTGCGCAACGGCTGGGTGAGCACCCGCTCGGGCAAGCCGAGGCTGGCGCAGATACGGCCGGCCTCGCTCTCGGCCGCGTATCCGCCCAGCGCCGCGAAACGTTCCTCGAGTTGACCGTAGCGGCGGACCGCCTTGTCACGGGCCGTGTCGTCGGCCACCTCGGCCATCAGCACCTGCTGCTTCTCCAGGTCGGCGAGCAGCGTGTCCAGACCGCGGGCGGACAGCACCCGGTCCCGGGCGAGCATGTCGAGATCACCTTCGCGGGGATCCTGCGGCAGATATCCGATCTCACCCGATCGGGAGATCGATCCGGCGTAAGGCTCGCCTTCACCGGCCAGGATTCGCATCGTCGTCGTCTTGCCCGCGCCGTTGCGGCCCACCAAACCGATGCGGTCCCCCGGCTGGACCCGAAGCGCCGATCCCTCGGTGGAGAGCAGCGTGCGCGCCCCGGCGCGGACCTCGAGGTCCGTTGCGGTGATCACGCTGACCCTCCTGTTGCATGTGAATCGACATCGGGCGCACGACGCACCCGTGACCAGCCCTCCAAGGCTAGTGTGCTGGCCCGACCGGGCGCCAACTCAATTGCCCGGCCGCGGGTTCTTGTCGTCGGTGAACACCGGCGTCCGCTGCTGTGCTCGAGCGGCGACCGCCTCGTCGAAGTTGTCGGTGAGCAGCCGGATGTACAGCTGACCCAGCCCTTCGGCCTGCATGTGCCCCTCCATGCTGCCCGCGTCCAGACCGCTCCACAATGTGCGCTTGGTCAACTCGATGCCGGGACGCGAGAACGACGCGATCCGTTCCCCCATCTGCACGCAGACATCGAGCAGTTCACCGGGCGCCACGGCTCGCGACACCAACCCGATCCGCTCGGCCTCCTCGGCGTCCACGTCGCGGCCGGTGAGCATCAACTCGAAGGCGCGCGACGTGCCGATGGCACGTGGCAGCAGGTAGGACAAACCCAACTCACTGGCCGTCAAGCCGTTGTTGATGCCGGCGGCACGGAAGTAGGCCTCGACCGAGGCGATACGGATGTCGCAGGCCAGCGCGAGGCACAGGCCGCCGCCGATGGCGGCGCCGTTCACCGCGGCGATCACCGGTTGGTGCAGCTTCCGCAGGGCCAGGATGACGTCGTCGAGCACCTCCATGGACCGCAGCGCATACGTCGGCCTGGTCAGACCGTCGACATGCGGCACGGCCCCCGCCGACTTGTGGTCAGCGCCCGAGGAGAACCCGCGCCCCGCCCCGGTCAACACGATCGCGCGGACGGAATTGTCGTACGACAGCTCGTCGAGTGCACTTCTCAGCGGCACCATGACGTCGAAGGCCATCGAGTTCATGCGCTCGGGCCGGTTGAGCGTCACGACCGCCACGTGGGCGCTCGGGCGGTCGACGAGGACCAACGGTGCGGAATTCTGCTGCTCGGTCACGCTCAGCACGCTAGCGGGCGTGCTGGGACAGGTTATTCCTGCCCGTTCTCCTGCGCGGCCACCGCGGCGTCGATGTCGAACTCCTTGACCTTCTGGACCAGGTCCTCCAGCGCGGCCGGAGGCAGGGCGCCGGCCTGGTTGAACACCAGCTTGCCCTTCTTGAAGGCCATCAGCGTCGGGATGGAACGGATGTCGGCCGCGGCTGCGAGTTGCTGCTCGGCCTCGGTGTCGACCTTGGCGAACACGACGTCGGGGTGCTTCTCCGAGGACGCCGCGTACGTCGGGGCGAACTGCTTACACGGTCCGCACCACGACGCCCAGAAGTCGACCAGAACGATCTCGTTGTCGCTGACGATGTCGTTGAACTGTTCGGCGGTGATGTCTTGAGTAGTCACGTGTCAGTCAACGCCCGCCAACGGTGTGGTGTTCCCCGTCCAGTGCCGGATCTGCAGGAACGTGCCGCACAGCGCCGCGGTCGGCTGACGTCGTCAACGCGGCGTAAGCCCGGAGAGCGGTGGATACCGGCCGGTTCCGGTACCGAGGTCGGAACCCCCCACGGCGCAGCCGCTCGGTCCGTCGCCGGGTCAGCTCCTCGGGGCCCACCCGCAGCTCGACGCGGCGCCCGGGGACGTCGATGTCGATCAGATCACCGTCCTCGACCAGTGCGATCGCGCCGCCCGCCGCGGCCTCTGGTGACACGTGCCCGATGGACAGGCCTGAGCTGCCGCCGGAGAACCGCCCGTCGGTGAGGAGCGCGCAGACCGAGCCCAGCCCTCGGCCCTTCAGGAACGATGTGGGGTGCAGCATCTCCTGCATGCCCGGCCCGCCGCGGGGCCCCTCGTATCGCACGACGAGAACATCGCCGGCACGCACCCGGCCGTTGAGGATGGCGTCGACAGCCTCTTCCTGCGACTCGACCACCACCGCGGCTCCGGAGAAGGTCAGCATGCGCGCATCGACGCCGGCGGTCTTGACCACACAGCCGTCGGGCGCCAGGTTCCCCCGCAGCACCGCCAGTCCCCCGTCGTCGCTGTAGGCGTGCGCGGCGTCGCGGATGCATCCCGCGACGGAGTCGATGTCCAGCGATTCGTGCAATTCCGTCGCGGTGAACGCCGCCGCGGTGCGGCGCCGGCCCGGGGCGGCCCGGAACAGGTCGTGCGCCTCGTCGGTGGCGGCGGCGCCGCGGACGTCCCAACGACCCAGCCACTGTGGCAGCGAGCCGGCGTGCACGGCGCAGACGTCCCCGGTGAGCCGGCCGGCACGGCTGAGCTCACCCATCAGTGCGGGCATGCCGCCGGCGCGGTGGACGTCCTCGATCAGGTGTGTGCCGTTGGGCGCGACCTTGCACAGACACGGCACGCTGCGCGACACCGCATCGATGTCGTCGAGACCGAAGTCCAGACCGGCTTCGTGGGCGGCGGCCAGCAGATGCAGGACGGTGTTCGTGGAGCCGCCCATCGCGATGTCGACGGCCATCGCGTTGCCGAACGCGGCGCGGTCGGCGATACGACGCGGCAGCGCGGTGTCATCGTCGTGGTCGTACCATCGGTGCGCCAGCTCGACCACCAGTGCGCCTGCTCTCTCGTAGAGACCACGGCGCGCGACATGGGTCGCGAGCGTGGTGCCGTTGCCGGGTAGCGCCAGACCGAGCACTTCGACCAGACAGTTCATCGAGTTCGCGGTGAACATGCCGGCACACGATCCGCATGTCGGGCACGCGGCTTCCTCGATCCGGGTCAGGTCGTCGTCGCTGACCGAGGTGTCGGCGGCCGTCGTCATGGTGTCGATCAGGTGCATGCCGGTTTTGCGGGCCCCGTCGGCGAGGGTGGTGTGCCCGCCCTCCATGGGGCCGCCCGAGACGAACACCGTCGGGATGTTGCACCGCAACGCCGCCATCAACATGCCGGGGGTGATCTTGTCGCAGTTGGAGATGCACACCAGCGCGTCGGCGCGATGCGCTTCGACCATGTATTCGACCGAGTCGGCGATGAGGTCGCGCGACGGCAGCGAATAGAACGTGCCGGCGTGACCCATCGCGATGCCGTCGTCGACGGCGACGGTGTTGAACTCCCGCGGGATCCCGCCGGCGGCCTTGACCGCCTCGGACACGATCCGGCCGACGGGCTGCAGATGGGTGTGGCCGGGCACGAATTCGGTGAAGCTGTTGGCCACCGCCACCAGGGGTTTGCCGAAGTCGGACGCCGCGACGCCGGCCGCCCGCAGCAAAGCCCGGGCGCCGGCCATGTTGCGGCCGTGGGTGACGGTGCGGGAGCGAAGTTCAGGCATCTGCTCAGCGTCGCGCCTGCGCAGTGTCGCCCGGAAGACGGCGGCGCTGCTAGTAGTGAGAGCACCAGTCCGAGCGCGGGGGCGGGCGTCTTCCACGAATACGATGGTCAGCCATGGCGGGACACTCCGACAGCCGCGTCGAGCTGGCCGCGTTCCTGCGGGCACGCCGCACCGAGATGTCGCGAGACCTGCACGGGCTGCCCGCGCTGCCCCGGGACCGCACGACCGGGTTACGCCGCGAGGAGGTGTCTGCGCTCTGCGGTGTGAGCGTGACCTGGTACACCTGGCTCGAACAGGCCCGGCCGATCACGCCGTCGCGGCAGGTGCTGGATGCGATCGCCACGGCACTGCGGCTTTCGGGCCCGGAGCACCAGTACCTGCTCAGCCTGGCCGGCTACGCCCCGTCGCCACACCTGCACGGCGACACCGTCGAACCGGCGCCGGCGCACATCCAGCGCCTGTTGGACGAGCTGACCGGCAGACCTGCCTACGCGCTGGCCGCCGACTGGTCGATCGTGGCCTGGAACCGCGCGTACGCGGCGCTGTACCCCAACGTGGCGACGGTCGATGCCGCCGATCGCAATCTGCTGTGGCTGGTGTTCACCGACCCCGCGGTGCGGGAGTTGGTGGACGACTGGGAGATCACCAGCCGCCGCTTCCTCGCCGAGTTCCGCGCCGAGTCCGCCAACCGGCTGGGCGATCCCGCGATCGTGGCCCTGGTCGATCGGCTGCGGACGGCCAGCCCCGAGTTCGGCAGCGGCTGGGATGGCCACCCGGTGGCTGGGTTCGAGTCCCGCGAGCGGGTGTTCCACCGTCGCGGTGCGGGTCGGCTGCGGCTGGAACACCATCAACTTCGCCCCTCGGACCGCCCGGACCTGCAGCTGGTGGTCTACACCCCGCTGGATGAGACCACCCGGGCGCTGCTGGAGGAGCACTGAAGATTACAGCTGATAGGCCTTGACCCAGTCGACCTTCATCTGTGCGTGGAACGGCGCCGACGGGTCCGGGTCCCCGGTCCACGGGTTGCCGACCGCCACGTTGAGGATCAGGTAGTGGTCCCAGGCCCCGGAGAACGGTGTCCAGTCCCCACCCAGAGCCTCGTACTGGGCCTGGGTGATGCTGCCGACCTCGACGCCGTCGACGTGCCAGACGATTCGGTCGGCATGCCAGTCCATGCCGTAGTCGTGGAACCCCTGCGACAGATCGATGCCCAGGTCGGCAGCGACGTCGTGCAGTTTGACGTCGACGCTGTTGTCGGTGTCGGCCGGACCGTGGATGTTGCCCGTCCAGACCCGCCGTGACTGCGGGGTGCCCAGCCCGGGGATCTCGACGATGTCGATCTCGCCTTGCCGCGGCCAGTCGAATTCGTGACCCGGTTCGAGGCCCACCGACCAGAACGCCGGCAGGCTCCCCTGCGTGGCAGGCATCTGGATGCGCGCCACCACCCTGGTGCCCACACCGAAGGACTGCTTGCCGTAGGTGACCACGCGCGCCGAGGTGTAGTTGTGCGGTGCGCCGAGCCCGTCGGGCGTGGCCTCCCGCCGGGCGTCGATGACGAGGTTGCCGTCGGCGTCGATGTAGACGTTGTCGCCGTCGGTGTAGTACTGGTTCTCCCCCGCCGGAGCACCCCATCGCCCGGTTTGCAGGCCCCAGTACCGCAGCGCCTCGGTCATGTCGGTGAAGTTGCTCTCCCACAACAACTCCGGCTCGGCCGGCCCCGGAACGGGCTCCGGTTCCGGTTCGGGCTCCGGTTCGGGAATGACCACGTCGCCGTAGATGCGGGTGCGCACTCCCTGCCACCAGGACTCGATGAAGCGCGGCACAGGAATGGCCAGGAAGTCGGCACCCAACCCGGTATTGCGAATTCCCAGGGAGTAGAGCATGTCGACGATCATCGAGCCGACCGTGATCCGGGCGGGGGGTGTGGCGGTGACCGACATCGCGGACTGGGCCGATGCGGCCTCGGCCGGCGGGTCTGCCGCGACGCGCTGCGCCTGCGCTGCAGCGGGCGCGCGCTCGACCGGAGCAGACGCGCGGTCGACCGCGTCCCGCAGTTCCTCGCCGTGATCGGTCTCCTTGCGCGTGACCGGGACCGGCACGCTCACCCCGCTGGACTCGTCGGAGCCGGGGTCGTCCCCCTGCGCGGTTCCCGATGCGACCGGTTCTTCTCTGCCAGCGTCTCCCGCGCCCGTGTCGTCCCCGCCCGAGGCGGTTCCCTCGTCGGCGCCCTCTCCCCCGCCTGTGTTGTCCTCGCCGGAGATGCCGTCCTCGCCCGAGAGGTCAACGGATTCGACGGGGTCGACCGCGTTTCGCTCAGCGTCCGCCGCATCATCGTCTGAATCCTCCGAGATCTCCTCGGTCAGGTCATCGGGCTCGGCGACGGCGTCGAAATCGTCGACCTCGTCGTCGGACGCTCTGTCGGTCGCGTCGTCGGACGCTCTGTCGGTGGCGTCGCCATCCGGTGCATTCGCCGTGGCGGACCCGTGGGACGAGCCGCCTTTCTCCGGCGAGGTGCCATCCTGCGAGGACGAGCCGGCGGATGTGCCGGAGTCAGCAGGAGTGGCCCAAGCGGTGGCGGCGGTAGCGGTCAGCATGGCCGCACCAAGTCCGGCAACGAACACACCGCTGGCCAACCAGTATTTGCCGTTGACGCCCGTCGAGCAATCACTGTGGTGACTTCGCATGACTCCATCCATCCCTGCTGTCGGCGACAAGAAACAGAAACGAACACGGCGCGGCCGTCACATCGATGCCGAGCCACAGCGAATGCAAGAATCCAGATGCGGACGCCCCCTCGCACACGCATCAGCGTTAATGGCCCAGGAGAAGGCTCTCTAGAAGAGACTCTCCGCAAACTGACCTCGCTGCACAGCAAACGATATCCAATAGCGTGACTGCGCGCTTGTTTTCACCCGAAAATTCCACTCCGCAAATTTCCGAACGTCGGCGAGAAAATGCACGGGGGCGGAATCGACATTCACAGCGCAACACCAATTGTTTGCCGGTGTACCGTTCTGACGAACAGCGACCAGCAATTACATTGCTCTGCAGGGCCTTTTCAGTGGCATTGTCGGCGATGGGCAGCGGCGTCACAATTGCCGAAAGCCGAGAGGCAACATCCGGGCTAGCGGTACTCCGGGTTGACGAAGTCGTACCGGCAGCCCGCGTCCCACCCCGCGCGGATGTTGCCGTAGGCCGGCACACCTCCGCTGTGCTTCAGCATCCGGGCCAGGTGCATCAGATTCCAGGTCATGAAGGTGGTGTTGCGGTTGGTGAAGTCGTTGGCCGGGCCGCCCGACCCCGGATCGAGGTACGACGGGCCCGGGCCGGCCTCACCGATCCAGCCGGCATCGGCCTGCGGCGGGATCGTGTAACCGATGTGCTGAAGCGTGTACAGCACGTTCTGCGCGCAGTGCTTGACTCCGTCCTCGTTGCCGGTGATCAGGCACCCGCCGACCCGGCCGTAGTAGAGATACTGGCCGGCATCGTTGAGCAGGTGCGATCCTCCGTACAGCCGTTCGTGCACCCGCTTCATCACCGAACTGTTGTCGCCCAGCCAGATCGGACCCGCGAGCACGAGGATGTCGGCGGCCAGGACCTGTTCGAAGATGGCGGGCCAGTCGTCGCTCGGCCAGCCGTGCTCACGCATGTCCGGCCACACCCCGGTCGCGATGTCATGATCGACGGCGCGCACCACCTCGACCCCGACGCCGTGGCGCTCCATGATGGCGGAACTGATCCGGATCAAGCCCTCGGTGTGGCTGATCTCGGGTGACCTCTTGAGCGTGCAGTTGATGAACAAGGCTCGAAGGTCACTGAAATCCGGGTCGATGTCGGTCATGGGTTCTGTCCCTCCAGTTCGGCTCTGCCCTGTTCGAAGAATTCGACGATGTCGGTGACGAGGTCTGCGCAGTTGTGGTCGGGGTGCAATGGATACGCCGCACCGAACGGGGCGTTCCAGAACGAGCCGGTTCGCGGTTTCCAGGGACCCACGTAGGCGTAGGGCGTCGGGTGGTACCCGTCGCCCGCCGAAACGCCGTAATTGACCTCGGCCACGCTCACCGCGACGTCGAAGTGTTCGGGCCACAGCACCGGCTGCTGCTCTGCGAACACCTGCTGCAATGCCTGGCTGCCGGCATGGTGGCTACGGATGATCAGGGCGGCGACGGCTTCATCGACAGCGAGCGTCGTCTCGGCGTCCAGCAGACCGGTGGCTGGATAGACGCCCTCGGGTGCGCCGAAGTCGACCCCTGCGGCCCGGGCCAATTCCCGCGGCGTGCCCGCCAACGGTACGGACCCGTCGACCCAATCGAACTGCATTCCACGGACGGACAGCGGTGACGCGGCGCCACCGAATCCGTCGGCGAAGACTGCCAGCCGGATCGTGCCCGCCGACCGATACTGGGGTCCGGCGATCAGACTCTCTGCCAAGCCGTGCAGCTGGACACGCGTGCGCGCAATGCGCTGGTCGAAACCCTCGGCCACCTCGGCTCCTCTCGCCTCCACCCGAGACAGTGCGGTCGTTCAGGTCGAGCGTTACACGAAAGCCGCGCACGCAGAATGAGATCGTTGAAGGCGTGACTGCGGAGACCCCTAAACCGTCGGTGTTGGTGTTCGATGTCAACGAGACGTTGATCGACATCGACGCGCTGGCTCCGGTGTTCGACGGCCTGTTCGGCGACCCACGGGTGCTGCGGGAATGGTTCGGCCAGCTGGTGATGTACTCGATGACGGTGACGATGTCCGGCAGCTACGTGGATTTCTTCACCCTCGGCCGCTCGGTCCTGCGGATGCTCGGGGACGTGCACGGAGTTGCTGTCGGGTCTGACGACCTGAAGCGACTGGCGCAGAGCATGGCCACGATGCCGGCCCACCCGGACGTCGCCGACGGCCTCACCGCCCTGGCTGACCGGGGCTACCGTCTTGTCACCCTCACGAACTCACCACCGTCGGCCGGGGCCCCGACGCCGCTGGAGAACGCGGGCCTGGCTGGTCATTTCGAGCGGCAGTTCAGTGTCGATACATTCGGAGTGTTCAAGCCGACCACCCGGCTCTACACCGTGGTTGCCGCCGAACTCGGTGTGATGCCGACGGACTGCATGATGGTCGCGGCCCATATCTGGGACACGATGGGCGCTCAAGCCGCCGGGATGAGTGCGGCGTTCATCGCCCGTCCAGGCAACGCCGTACTCCCTGTCGACCCACTGCCCCCGCCCACGCTGGTGGCCACGGATCTGATCGAGCTGGCCGGCCTGCTGACTTGACCCGGCTTCGCTAGACGGTGAACCCGAGCGCTCGCAGCTGCTCACGCCCGTCGTCGGTGATCTTGTCCGGGCCCCACGGCGGGTTCCACACCCAGTTGATCTTGATCTCGTTGACCAGCCCGGCACCCACCAGCGCGGTACGCGACTGATCCTCGATCACATCGGTCAGCGGACACGCCGCCGACGTCAGCGTCATGTCGATCAACGCGACGGGTCCGCCGTCGCTCTTCTCGACATCGATGCCGTAGACCAGGCCGAGGTCGACGACGTTGATGCCCAGCTCGGGATCGACGACGTCGCGCATGGCCTCCTCGAGCTCGGCCAACAGTTCGTCGTTGGGCAGTGCGGTGTCACTCATGAATTCTCCTCAGCTTCTTCAGCAGCGTCCCCGCCGCCGGCCCGCGCCAGTGCGGTATCCGATGCGCTGGCCTCCGCCAGCGCGGCCTTGAACGCGGTCCAGCCCAGCAGTGCACACTTCACCCGGGCGGGATACTTCGCGACCCCTGCGAAGGCCACCCCGTCACCGAGCACATCCTCGTCCCCTTCGATCCGGCCGCGAGACGACACCATCTCCGAGAACGCCGCGACGGTCTTCAGCGCATCCCCGACACTCTGGCCGATCACCTGATCGGTCAGCACCGACGTCGACGCCTGGCTGATCGAGCAACCCTGACCGTCGTAGGAGATGTCGTCGACGGTCTGACCGTCGTCGGACAGTGCCACGCGCAACGTCACCTCGTCACCGCAGGTCGGATTGACGTGATGCACCTCGGCGCCGAAGGGCTCACGCAGCCCGCGATGGTGCGGGTGCTTGTAGTGATCGAGGATCACTTCCTGGTAGATCTGTTCGAGCCTCATCGATCTCCGAAGAACTCCAGCGCCCGGCGTACCCCGGCGACCAGGCGGTCCACCTCGTCGACGGTGTTGTACACCGCGAAGGAGGCCCGCGCGGTCGCAGCCAGGCCGAACCGGCGGTGCAGGGGCCACGCGCAGTGATGACCGACGCGCACCGCCACACCGTCGTCGTCGAGCACCTGCCCGACATCGTGAGCGTGAATGCCGTCCACCACGAACGACACCGGCGAGCCACGGTCGGTCATCGACGTCGGACCGATGATGCGGACCCCGTCGACTTCGGCGAGCCCGGTCAGCGCGGCGGCCACCAGTTCGCGTTCGTGCGCTTCGACGGCCGGCATTCCGAGTTCGTTCAAATACCGGGCGGCGGCACCCAGACCGACCACCTGGGACGTCATCGGCGTGCCGGCCTCGAACCGCTGCGGCGGCGGCGCGTAGTTGGCCGTCTCCATCGTGACGGTCTCGATCATCGATCCGCCGGTCAGGAACGGCGGCATCTCCTCGAGCAGCGCCGCCCTGCCGTAGAGCACCCCGATACCGGTGGGGCCGAGCATCTTGTGGCCGGAGAACGCGGCGAAGTCCACCTCGAGGTCGTGCAGGTCGACCGGCTGATGCGGCACGGACTGGCAGGCGTCGAGCACCGTCAGCGCTCCGACCGCCTTGGCCCGTGCGACCAGCTCGGCCACCGGCGCAACCGTTCCGGTGACGTTCGAATGGTGGCTGAACGCCAGCACCTTCACCCGTTCATCGAGCTGCAGCGAATCCAGATCGATGCGCCCCTGGTCGTCCACCCCGTACCAGCGCAGGGTCGCGCCCGTCCGCCGCGCCAATTCCTGCCAAGGAATCAGGTTGGCGTGGTGCTCGAGTTCGGTCGTGACGATGACGTCGCCTGGACCGACCGTGCGGTCGAACCGGTCGTCACCCAGCACGTAGGACACCAAGTTGAGGGCCTCGGTCGCGTTCTTGGTGAAGACCAGTTCGTCGGCCCGCGCGCCGACGAACGCCGCGATGTCGTCGCGACCCTGTTCGTAGGCGTCGGTCGCTTCCTCCATCAACTGATGCGCACCGCGGTGCACCGCGCCGTAGGACGTGGTCAGGAATTCACGCTCGGCGTCGAGCACCGCCAGGGGCTTCTGCGATGTCGCGCCGGAATCCAGGTAGGCCAACTGGTTTCCGCCGCGCATCACCCGGCTCAGGATCGGGAAATCCGCCCGGATCCGCTCGACGTCGATGGTGTCGCCCCGGTGCAGGCCGGGCGTCCGCACGGCCGTCATGTCAGGCTCCGGCGGCCGCAGCCTGGGTGAAGCGCTCGTAACCGTTCTCCTCGAGTTCGTCGGCGAGCTCCGGGCCACCGGACTCGATGATCCGGCCGTCGACGAACACGTGGACGAACTGCGGCTGGATGTAGCGCAGGATCCGCGTGTAGTGGGTGATCAACAGGATGCCGCCGTCCTCGTCCTTCGCGTACCGGTTGACGCCCTCGCTGACCACACGCAGCGCGTCGACGTCGAGACCGGAGTCGGTTTCGTCGAGGATGGCGATCTTCGGCTTGAGCAGCCCGAGCTGCAGGATCTCGTGGCGCTTCTTCTCGCCGCCGGAGAAGCCCTCGTTGACGCTGCGCTCACCGAACGACGGATCGATGCCCAGATCGCCCATCGCGCCCTTGACCTCTTTGACCCAGTGCCGCAGCTTCGGCGCCTCGCCGCGCACGGCGGTGGCCGCGGTGCGCAGGAAGTTCGACATCGACACGCCGGGCACCTCGACCGGGTACTGCATCGCCAGGAACAGTCCCGCGCGGGCCCGCTCGTCGACCTCCATCTCGAGCACGTCCTGGCCGTCCAGGGTGATGGAGCCGGAGGTGACGGTGTACTTGGGGTGACCGGCGATCGCGTAGGACAGCGTCGACTTGCCGGACCCGTTGGGGCCCATCACCGCATGGGTCTCGCCTGAGCGCACGGTGAGGTTGACGCCCTTGAGGATGGGGATCTGCTCGCCGGCCACGTCGGGGTTGTCGACCGATACGTGCAGGTCTTTGATTTCCAGAGTGGTCATGGTTACGAGGTTCTCGATTCCGTGATGGCTAGTTCTCGTTCAATGGCTTCGGTCAGTCGCTCACGCACTGCGGGCACGGCGATCTTGGCGATGATCTCGTTGAAGAAGCCGCGCACGACCAGCCGCCGTGCCGCTTCCTCGGGAATCCCGCGCGAGCGCAGATAGAACAGCTGCTCGTCATCGAAACGGCCGGTGGCGCTGGCGTGACCGGCGCCGGCGATCTCGCCGGTCTCGATCTCCAGATTCGGCACCGAGTCCGCCCTGGCTCCGTCGGTGAGCACCAGGTTGCGGTTGACCTCGAAAGTGTCGGTGCCGGTCGCCGCGGCGCGGATCAAGACATCGCCGACCCAGACGGTGTGTGCATCGGGCTTGGCCGAGTCAGGGTCACCCTGCAGCGCACCCTTGTAGAGCACGTCGGATTTGCAGTTCGGGTGGGCGTGGTCGACCAGGAGTCGCGACTCGAAATGTTGTCCGTCGTCGGCGAAATAGGTGCCCAACATCTGGGCGTCCCCGCCGGGGGCGGTGTAGCGCACCGTCGCCGTGGTCCGCACCACGTCTCCGCCGAGGGTGACGTTCACATGCCCGATCACGGCATCCTTGCCGAGCGTGGCGTGATGGGAACTGACGTGGACCATGTCATCGGCCCAGTCGGCGATCCAGATCACTCCGACGCCGGCCGAGTCGCCGACGAGAATCTCCACGTTGTCGGCATAGGTCCCGCTCCCACGCAGGTCGACCACGACGATGGCACGCGAGAGTTCCTCGACGCGGATCTGGAGGTGGCCGTAGGCCACGGCGCCCTCACCGGGACCGGTGATCGCGATCTCGATCGGTTCGCTCACCTCGGTGTCGCGGGCGACCGTCACCACGGTGGCGGTGTCGAACGAGGAAAACGCCTGCGCGGCAACGCGGTCGGTGGGAGCACCGGCCTGGCCCAGCCGTTCGTCATCGCGTCCGACGGTTTCGACGGTGACGCCGGCACGCTCGGTGACGGTGATGCCCGCCGAACCGGTGGCCCGGCCATCCGATCCCGCCGAGCCGTCATGCAGTCCACGCAACCGCTTGAGTGGGGTGAACCGCCAGATCTCGTCTCGACCGCCGGGCACCTCGAAGGCGTCGACGTCGAAGGACGAGAAGATCTCACCCTTGTTGACGGCAGAGAGAGCCGAACCCTCCACTGCCTCAGTCACATTGCTCATCGCTAGCCGACCGCACCTTCCATCTGCAGCTCGATGAGCCGGTTGAGCTCCAACGCGTACTCCATCGGCAGTTCCTTGGCGATCGGCTCGACGAACCCGCGCACCACCATCGCCATGGCCTCGTCCTCGGTCAGGCCGCGGCTCATCAGATAGAACATCTGATCTTCGCTGACCTTGGACACGGTGGCCTCGTGGCCCATCGTGACGTCGTCCTCGCGGATGTCGACGTAGGGGTAGGTGTCGCTGCGGCTGACCGTATCGACGAGCAGCGCATCGCATTTCACGCTCGAGCGGGATCCGTACGAACCCTTGTTGACCTGGACCAGCCCGCGATAGGACGCCCGCCCGCCGCCGCGTGCCACCGACTTGGACACGATGTTCGACGACGTGTGCGGCGCCAGGTGCAGCATCTTGGCGCCGGTGTCCTGGTGCTGCCCCTCGCCGGCGAAGGCCACCGAGAGCACTTCACCCTTGGCGTGCTCACCGGTCATCCACACCGCCGGATACTTCATCGTGACCTTGGAGCCGATGTTGCCGTCGACCCACTCCATGGTGGCGCCGGCCTCGGCCCGGGCACGCTTGGTGACCAGGTTGTAGACGTTGTTGGACCAGTTCTGGATCGTCGTGTAGCGGCACCGGCCACCGGGCTTGACGATGATCTCGACCACCGCCGAGTGCAGCGAGTCGCTCTTGTAGATCGGCGCGGTGCAGCCTTCGACGTAGTGCACGTAGGCGCCTTCGTCGACGATGATCAGCGTGCGCTCGAACTGGCCCATGTTCTCGGTGTTGATCCGGAAATAGGCCTGCAGCGGGATGTCGACGTGCACGCCCGGCGGCACGTAGATGAACGAGCCGCCCGACCACACCGCGGTGTTCAGCGCGGAGAACTTGTTGTCCCCGGCGGGGATCACGGTGCCGAAGTGCTCCTTGAAGACCTCCGGGTGCTCACGCAGCGCGCTGTCGGTGTCGAGGAAGAGCACACCCTGCGCCTCGAGATCCTCGCGGATCTGGTGGTAGACCACCTCGGACTCGTACTGGGCCGCCACGCCGGAAACCAGGCGCTGCTTCTCGGCCTCGGGGATGCCCAGCTTGTCGTAGGTGTTGCGAATGTCCTCGGGCAGGTCCTCCCAGCTGGCGGCCTGCTTCTCCGTGGAACGCACGAAGTACTTGATGTTGTCGAAGTCGATGCCCTCGAGGTTCGATCCCCAGGACGGCATGGGCTTCTTGTCGAATGTGCGCAACGCCTTGAGCCGGATGTCGAGCATCCACTCCGGTTCGTTCTTCTTGGCAGAGATGTCGCGGACCACGGCCTCGGACAGCCCCCGCTGCGCACTGGCGCCTGCGACATCGGAGTCGGCCCAGCCATAGCCGTACCGGCCCAGGGACGCGATGGTCTCTTCCTGGGTCAGCGCCTCTGGCTTGACCTCCGGTGTGAGTGTCATTGCGACACACTCCTTTTGCTCTGGTGGTTACTCCGGCGCGGGCTGTGCGCCGGAGGTCGTGCGGGTGGGCGTACGGTCACCGTTCCTGTAGCGCGCCCGAACTCAACGGGACGTGGGTGGTGCAGGCGCAGTCACCGTTGACGATGGTCGCCAGCCTCTGGACGTGGGTACCCAGAACCTCGGACATCGCCTGCTGCTCGGCCTCGCACAACTCCGGGAACTCTTCGGCCACATGCGAGACCGGGCAGTGGTGCTGACAGATCTGCACGCCGCGCAGCGGACCGCCCACCTGGGTGGTCGTGGTGGCGTAGCCGGCCTGACTGAGCGCCTCGGCGACCCGCTCCGCGGCTTCTTCGACGTCACCGTCGGCCGGCTCGACGCCGGCGAGGATCGCATCGATGCGCCGGCGCGCGAACGTGCGTACGGCGTCGTCCCCGCCGATCTCGCGCAGTTGCCGCATGGCCGCAGATGCCAGGTCGTCGTAGGTGTGTTCGAGCTTCGCCCGACCTGCCGCGGTGAGCTGGTAGCGCTTGGCGGGCCGACCACGCCCCTCCTGCTGCCAGGCCGCCGCGGCGTTGGCCTGGGCATCGCCGGCCTCGATCAGCGCATCGAGGTGCCGCCGTACACCCGCCGCCGACAGGCCGAGTTCGTCGCCGATACGACCCGCGGTGGTAGGACCGGATTCCAGCAGGAGCCTGATGATCGCGCCACGGGTGTGACCGTGGGTGTCACCGTCGACAGCATGCGACGGCACCGGGTTCGGTGCGGTCGAGCGCTGCGTACGGATTTTCACAACACCAGTGTGACGCAATTCCCCGACCGGGTCTAGGAAGGGCACCCTTATCGGTGGGTGTCGCAATGCTCACATCGACTTACCCCGACCGTCCGGGAATATTCGGCGGTTACGCTGCCATCGTGGCAGGCCGCCTCTCCTCGTTGAGCACCTCGATCGCCGGTTGGCACGGCGACGAGCGCGCGGTCGGCACACCACTGAACGATGCTGAGCTCATCGCGATGCGCCGCACCCGGCTGTTCGGCGCGACCGGCACCGTGCTCATGGCCATCGGTGCGCTGGGCGCCGGCGCCCGGCCGGTCATCCAGGATCCGACGTTCGGGGTACGGCTGCTCAACCTGCCGTCGCGGATCCAGACGGTGTCACTGACGATGACCACCACCGGCGCGGTGATGATGGCGCTGGCCTGGCTGATGCTGGGCCGGTTCGCGCTCGGTGAGCGACGCATGACGCGCAGCCAACTCGACCGCACGCTGCTGTTGTGGACGCTACCGCTGCTCATCGCTCCGCCGATGTACAGCAAGGACGTGTACTCCTATCTGGCCCAGAGCGAGATCTCGCTGCAGGGCAGCGACCCCTACCGGGTCGGACCGGCGACCGGCCTGGGGTTGGACCACGTCTTCACGCTGTCGGTGCCCAGCCTGTGGCGGGAGACGCCGGCGCCCTACGGTCCGTTGTTCCTGTGGATCGGGCGGGGCATCTCGAGCATCACCGGCGAGAACATCGTCGAAGCCGTGCTGTTCCATCGTCTGGTCGTACTGGTCGGCGTCGGACTCATCGTCTGGGCCACCCCACGGCTGGCCCGCCGCTGCGGCGTCGCGGAGGTCAGCGCGCTGTGGTTGGGCCCCTGCAATCCGCTGCTGTTCATGCATCTGGTGGCCGGCATCCACAACGAGGCGCTGATGCTGGGCCTGATGCTCGCCGGCACCGAGTTCGCGCTGCGCGGCATCGAGGCCATGCGAGCCGCCAACCGCGGGTCGTCGTCGCGACCGCCGCACCTGTCCTTCGGGCTGACCCGCTGGTCCCCGCTGGCGATCGTGGTGCTCGGCGCCGTCCTGATCACGTTGTCGTCGCAGGTCAAGTTGCCCTCGCTGCTGGCCCTGGGATTCGTGGCGATGGCTCTGGCACATCAATGGGGCGGCACGGTGCGGGCGTTTGTGGCCGCCAGCGGCCTGCTGGGCGCAGTGGCGCTGGCGGTGATGGCGTTGATCGGCTGGGCCAGTGGGCTGGGCTTCGGCTGGTTGTTCACGCTGGGCACGGCCAACGTCGTGCGCAGCTGGATGTCACCGCCGACGCTGCTGGCCCTGGGCACCGGGCAAGTCGGCATCCTGCTCGGACTCGGTGACCACACCACCGCGGTGCTGGCGCTGACCCGTGCGATCGGCGTGACGCTGATCGCGGTCATCGTGACCTGGCTGCTGCTGTCGGTGCTGCGCGGGCGCCTGCACCCCGTGGGTGGGCTGGGTGTCGCGCTCGGTGCCACGGTGCTGCTGTTCCCGGTGGTCCAGCCCTGGTATCTGCTCTGGGCGATCATTCCGCTCGCCGCGTGGGCCACGCTGCCCAAGTTCCGGGTCGCGGTGATCGTCGTCACGCTCGTCGTCGGCATCTTCGGGCCGACCGCCAACGGCGACCGCTTTGCGCTGTTCCAGATCGTGCTGGCGACGCTGGCCAGCACGGTGATCGTGGTGGTGCTGATGGCGCTGACCTACCGTCGCCTGCCGTGGCGTGCGCTGCCCGATCCGGATCCAGACCCAGCCGGCGAGAACACCACTCCGCCATCCGGCGACCCCACCTCACCACCGGCGCGGCCTGCACCCAGGAGCGACGCCTACGCTGAATCCCCGTGACCCCGCGCGAACGCTCGTCGACGCCGGTGCGGCTGCGTGGAGTCAGCAAGCGCTACGGCTCGCTGACCGCTGTGTCCGAGCTGGACCTGGAGGTCGGATCGGCCGAGGTGTTCGCCCTGCTGGGCCCCAACGGCGCCGGGAAGACGACCACGGTGGAGATGTGTGAGGGCTTCCTCGCGCCCGATGCCGGCTCCATCGAGATCCTCGGGCTCGACCCCGTTGCCGACAATGCCCAGGTGCGGGCCCGCACCGGGGTGATGCTGCAGGGCGG